>WNFI01039584.1_pt2 | contig 67465 bp, 38 predicted proteins | sample 5400471 | NCBI WGS metagenome assembly WNFI01 (sample SAMN13153348, study PRJNA577476) | soil metagenome | isolation source: 100 cm saprolite on Douglas fir-dominated hillslope | place: USA:California | collected 2013-09-17 | reverse complement strand
ATTTCTTTAATTTATGCTAGTTTCTCTACTATTATTCAACAAGATACTAAAAGATTAATAGCTTACAGTAGTGTGGCACATATGGCTGTGGTTGTTTTAGGTTTGTTTTCTAATAATTTAGTTGGTATAGAAGGTGCTATATTATTAGCAATTGCTCATGGATTTGTAAGTCCTGCTCTATTCATTTGTGTTGGAGGTATAATTTATGAAAGAACAGGTACTAGAATTATTAACTATATTAGAGGGTTAGTTACTTATATGCCTGTATTTTCTATTCTTTTCTTTATTTTTACTTTAGCTAATACAGGTATTCCTTTAACTCTTAATTTCTTAGGTGAACAATTATCTTTAATAGGTATATGGCAAATTAATCCTATTATAGCGTCTCTGGGTGCTACGGGTATTGTACTTTCTGCTTGTTATTCTATTTTTTTATATAATAGAGTTTCTTATGGTAACTATTCGCCTTATTTACCACCATTAAAAGATATTAATAGAAGAGAATTTTATTTATTAATTAGTTTACTTATACCTACTGTAATATTTGGTATATACCCTAATATCATTTTAGAATCTTTGCACACATCTGTTTCTGCTTTACTATTTCAATTACCTAATTAATTACCCCCCCCCCCCTTTGTGTTGCCTCGTTTCCAGTAGTCTATTTGGAGAATCAAAAGATATTCGATAGGAAATTCAATACAAGAAAGTTAGGATCCCTTAGGAGTTAAAATACTCTGTATTTCTCACTAAATAAAAATTCTCTTTATATAAGTTTTATTGGCTCTGCCTTATTGTCCCAATGACTACAATTAAAACTAATAAGGATATAAAGATTATAGATAACAATTTCATTTTTGTTTCAATTTTTTATAAAATATTTCTAAGTTATCTGATCTTTTATAAAAATAGAGGGGTCGCAAGCTAATATTTTTAAACTGACGATATTTTAAATATATAAGAATAATAGAGTTGCAATTTTGTGTTTGTTCATTTTTGTCTTTTGTCTTTTTTTCTTATAAATTAATTTTTATTTATATGCTAATGATTATAGTTTTATTAATTCTTACAATTTTAATATTGATTTATTTTAATTAGTACTGCATGCTTTACAAACCCTCTAGTATAATAAGGTTGGAATCCTAAACTATAATAAATCCAAATAGGGGGGGTCCTATAAAAGAATCTCGTATTAGATTCCTTTAAAGAATAGTACAGAAAGTCTCAAATAAAAAATCCTTATCATTATAAATTAATTCTCTCTTATTTCCAGTTATTTAAATTATAAATCTGTTCTAATTTATAGATATTGGCTTTATCAATAAATTTAAACTGTTTAAATTGATTAAAAACTAATTTATGATCTTTATTTAAAACAATCTTTCCCTCGCTCCGAAGGAGCGACCCAAGAAGAGTTATATTGTTATTCTTAATGCTTTTCTTAGAGACCCTCTAGTCTAGCGCCCCTTGCTTGGGCCGCCCCCCTCCTTTGGAGATTTTGGGGCTAAAGCAAGGGGCGCGACTGCCTTTTAAATAAATAAGGATAAAATTGCTGACCCTTGCTTTTGCCCCGGATCTCCAAAGGAGGGGGGCGGCCCAAAGCAAGGTCGCTAGGCGCAGTCGCTTTTGCGAGGGCGCATCCCTTAATTTTGAATCTTGATTATAGGTCCTCGCCCTCTTAGGGCCCCATTAGAGAGGTTGCTACGCAAGGGCGCGACCAAAACAACCAATTTTCAACAACCCCAAACGCAATATATTTTTATAGACACTTTTTTCTTTAAAAGAAAGAATTAGGTCACATTCTTTCCCCAAGAAGAGTAGTTCTTTTTAATTAACTATCAGGAGGAAAGCTTATTTATTAACAAAGATTAGTAAAGAGAAAGCGAGGAAATTTTGAGTTTGAAATTAATTATAAGAATAAAAACTTGGGTACATTTAATTAGTTAGACCGTATCCACGTTAAAAAATTATCTCTTCTTCAGTGGAAAAGGAACCTCAGCCACCCGCCCCTGGTAGTAACAGAGGTTGAAAAAGTAATCGGAGTTGAGAGAGAAAAAAAAAAACAAAAAAAATGAACAAATTAAAAAATAATTTAACGATATTAGGTACATTCTTAAGTGGAGTTGTTGGACATCATTATATAGGGAAAATTTTAGATTACAAAAGTGAAATGGCTGCATCTAAAGAGATGGAATTGAGAGCTATTTCGGAATCAGAAAATATGGAAATTATGCAAAATAAATTAAACAGCATAATTAAAAACAACGAAAATTTGTCAAAAAATGTAGAAACATTAATTGATAAACATATTCCAGAATCACAATTGTTATATGTTAATGAATTGTTAGATTTTGGTGGAAAACAATGTAAAAATGTAAGAGAAATATTAGACAAAGGTCCTGATAATATAAACTTAGATTTTTATCAAACAGCTTATAGAGCAGCTGTAGCATGTGAAAAAGCTAATAGAGAAGCAAGTGAAGGTGTAAAAAAAATAGTTGATTCAATAAATGGGAGTAATAAACTAGTTTCTGATTTTAATTTAGAGCGTTTTTATGAATATTTAAATTCATTAAGTTTATTAGAATTATCTGCATTATACCATATAATAGTGTTAGTAGTAATAGCTACTTTATCATTTAATGTATTGTCTGCGGTTTTAGGTAATGAGATTATTAAATATTTTAAGTTAGAAGAAAAATTACCTAAATTAGCAGCTTTTTTAAGACTAAGATTAAAATTTCAAAAATATTATCTAACATTAAGTTTTTCTTTAATGTTTTTATTAATTTTCGCAAGTATTCAAATAAATCTGTTAGTTTTATTCTAAGATTAAGCTAAATTATTCTTATTTGTTAAATAAAATTTGAAATGCATTAAGAAAATCTAATATACCCCTTTCAAATTTACTAATGTCGGAATTAATAATTTGATTAGAGGACTCTATTATATTAGATTCACTTTATCGGTAAATAAGAATCATATCATAATAGAGATCAGGATTCTCTCTTAATTTAGGATCAGTAATCTTTAATAATTTTATAATTCCTTCAGGATCCAGGATAAAAAAATTATACTCAATCTCCTCTAAGGAGTTAGAACTGTCAGTTATTAAGATATGATTTGGATAAGTGTAATTAGATCTCAAAAGATTTTCAAGATTATTAATCATACTCATATCAAAATTTTCACTTTTTCTATTAGGAAAATTGAACTTTTTGAATCTCTATTACTTGCATTATCTCCTATTGTATTAAAACATGAACCGAATAATTTAATAATAAATTTTTTCATTAAGTGGTTATTTTCTATCTAACCTTTCTACTAGTTTATTCATTAGATCAATTGTACTACTTGTAGATCTAAAAAAAGATAAACTGTAATTTATTTTAATAGATAACCCCCCCCCCAAGCCCCAAGCCCCAAGAAGGTTTATTATAATTTTTATTATCGTAAGATTAATCTATGCTATAAAATTTCCAAATCCATCACTATTTAAAAGCTAGAGGATGGTTTATAATTGAGGGTTAAATAAATTTTATCCATTAGTTAAATGATTGATTAGGGAGGGTAGGCCTAGGGAATTGAACCTTGACAGAACTTTAAATAAAACTGTAAAATTACCTCTGTTTCAAAGGAAATAGGGATATATAAGAGTGTATTGTTTTATTTAAAGTTATAGATAGCATATCTTCATATTTAGTAACAGTTTAAAATATTTATTTAAATTTTTATTGGTGGTTATTTATCTCTTGACTTTGTTTAATGTTTTTAGATTGAGTTGTTTATTTCTTGGGGGTGGGGGTTAACTATTTAGTTTTTGAATCTGTTAAATCTACAGGTGTAGAACTCTCTTTTGGTAAATTACTTAAATGTCCAACAGGTATATCACCTAAATCTAATGGTAGATTTAACACAGGTGGTTTTGAAGTGAATATACCTCTTAATTTACCATCTTTAGCCCAATCTATGTTATCTGGAACACTATCTAGAATAGGAGAGTGATCTGATTTAACTGTAGACATGGTTGGCATAGTTAAAGATAATTGAGGTGTAGCTTTAGGTAAATCTATAAATTTATTTGCTTTAACAAACATATTAGAAAAATCTAAAATATCCTGAGAACTGTTATTATTTCCTGGTGCCAGAACCTGTTGAAATAAGTCAAAGAATTCCGTATGTTTTTGCTGCCAAAGGCAGGGTGTAGTATCCGGATTAGTTGCTATTTCAGTTAATAAATTAAATATAAAACCCTTATCTATTGAACTTTGTACTACTGAATCAAGAACAGGTGCAACAGGAACTAATAACCCTTCATTAGATGGGTAAGGTGTATTTGGAGTAGGTGTTAAAGACCCAGCAGGACTACCAAGAGGTGTTATCGGAGTAGTAGGATTAGATACATTAGTTAATATAATATCCCCTGGATTATGATGAGGGTATATGATATCAGAATCTTGGATAATTGTTGAGGAGGTAATTTGAACACTCGCTCCTGCAACAGGTGTTAAAGAACCTGTATTAATAGGAGTAGACGCTTCTGTAGGTGTTAAAGAACCGGTAGGAGAAGCAGTTGGTGTTAAAGAATCTGTAATTTCAGGATTTTCAGGTTTTAGTATAGCTTGACGTATATCTTCCACCAGAGTATTTTGTCTTTCTAATACCGTTTTTGCATTAGCAAATATACTCTCCCTTGTTACAATTTCCCCTGGGGTTAGACCATGCTGAGGAGATATAGTAAGCTTTTCTAAACTTTCTATTCTAGATAGTTTTTGAGCATTTGTAAGATTATCATCGTTAATTATGTTTCTTACTGTTTTACCAATATACACCTCAGGGCTTTCTCCAGGGATAGAAGCTGAAAGACTAGATACACCTCCGGTGTTACCTCCTCCTCCACTATCTCTAGGGAAGAATTTATCTTTTATTCCATAATAAATATTATGATAAAAGTCTGGGAACATATAATAAGATACTCCTAGAGCTAAAGCCGTAACAACAAAAACAACTCCCCAGTTTATACTGTTATCTTCGTACTCCCCGTAATATAAATCACCTTGATCCTTAGTATTGATGGCATCTGATATTCTACCTCTATATAACGGGTCACCTAATTTTCTCTCCTGAATATTAAAATCAACAGAGTCCGGTGTAATTACAGAAGACTTTGGGGTGTTACTAGGTATATTTATATCTTCCACGTGAACACCATCAACTTTATCTCTACCTGTATGGTTTTCGGCTGAAGAGGGGGTTTTATCTATCTTAATATCACTCTTATCCCCTTCTATGGGAGAGGGAGTGTTATCAGCCGACCAAATTATTAATCTTTTAATTAAATCTTTAAATACATTTAACTGGTATTCTATAAGATCACTTAAACCATCTAAAATAATTACAGGAACAAATAATTTTAAAGAAGCTATTAAAAATTCTCTTATAGTTTCCGGTATATAAACACCAAATATTTGACTCAACACAATTAGAGCTAAAGTAGCATTAAAAGCACCCATAGTTATATAAATATATTTTATTATTTGAGTAAACTTTAAAGTTTGTACCGCACCAATAAACTTAAATAGTTGTCTAAAGAATTTATATAAAACGATAGGGTATAACCAACCCTTTTGTTTACCTAACCAGCTAAGTATCAATATTAAGATATCAGAATATCTCTTTTAAATTGAAAATAAACGCACTCAATAATATAAAAGAGTGAATAGATATATTTTTACTATTTCAAAAGTTTAATCTAAACTTATAAATTTATTAATATATAGAATTTACATTTTATAAAGAATGCCTGCGCAATCGAGATATTTTAAGGGGATATATACATGTGGTGCTATTTTATCCAATTCAATATTATTATTTTCTAATTAAATCTGAGATATTACTTAGGTTTCTTTATTCATTAATTTTCTTGGGGGGGGGGTTAACTAAAATTAATCATTCTTTTTAGCTAATTCATCCATATATTTATCCATATTCGTCTTAGGTGCGGAAATATCTATAGGTGTTCCCGTAGTTGAATCATAAGGAGATATATGTCCTTCTGGCCAATTAAATGTAATTGGATAATCACTAGGAGATAATCTTGAAGCAAACATACTTTTTAATTTACCCCCGCTTTTGAAAGGATCCCAAATATCTTTAGGGATTGCTTCCAATACAGGAGAGTGATCAAATCTAACCATCTCTGTAGATGTAGGTAACACAGGAATGTTGGTTGGGATTGTTACAGATAATTTAGGAGAAGAAATACTTGGAAGTGTTACGCTAGAACCAGCTGGTGAATTAATAGGAGTAAAAAAACCACCTTTAGGAGTTAAAGTTCCTGTAGGAGTAGCAGATCCTGAAGATATATTTTGGGGAGTGATAGAACCTGTGGAAACACTGGGTGATGAAGGGGTAACAAAACTTGTAGGATTAGAAGAACTAGTTGAAGTAAAAATATAATCAGGTATAAATGTAGAAGTAGAAGGAATTGAAGGTGTAGAAGTAGAAAGAATATTCTCAACTTGTATCTGATTTTGTAAATAATTTGTAGCCTCGCTAAAAATACCTGATTTTTTAGCAAAATGAATATCTGTAGCTTGGATGTCTAAATTCTTCTTAAATGAAGTTAATATTCGTAATTTATCATCTATTGGTAAAGTTTTTGAATTAACAACTTCTGTAACTTTCATTTGTAAAAAAGTTAATTCATCTTCCACGGGGGGGGGAGATGTAGAAGTTAGAATTCCAATAGCTTTACCTTTACCTTTATCCAATATTGTAATTCCCCCACCTGTACCACCACTTGGCCCTTTTGGTGGAAAGAATTTATCCATTAATTCGTTGTAAATACCGTGATATAAATGAGGAACAAAATAATAAGAAACACCTAAAGCTACTAAAGTAAAAAATAAAACAGTTTTCCAAGAGATGTATGTATTCTTATATTCTTCCTGATATTGAGATTCAATCTCTCCTAAATCATAAGAATTACCTAAATAAGAAAACGGGTTGTCAACATTATCACCATCTTTAGATGTTTTATCAGGAATTGTTTTATCAATCCCATCTGAGGTGTACACCCAATCCATAATTCTTTTAATTATATTTTTAAAGGTTAATCCTAAATCTTCTATAAAAATATTAATACTTTCTAAAATCACGAAAGGGATTAACAACTCTAAAGAATTTTTCATTATTTCTAAGATTTTAGGATTTAAAGCAAAATCTGAAAAATTAGTAATAATAAAAACAGCTAATAAAACATTAAAAACACTTAAGAAATAGTAGATATATTTAACCATTTTAATAAAACCTACTTTTTGAGCTTTAATTAAAAAACTATATAAAAAAGAAAAGATCTTAAATAAAAAAATAGGGTAAAACCACCCTCCTTGTTTTTTCAACCAAGGAATTAAAGCGGTTATCATAATAATTAAAAAGTTTAACCTAAAGAATTTGAATATTTTCATTTGTTTAAAAGATTTTTAATTGAATGTTTTATTTTTCAATACTACTGTTTGGTGTAATTTATTAAGTATATCCTACCCTTAGAATCGAACTAAGATCAACTTTTTTTTATAAAAAGATGATTTACTAGTTTAAATATATAATAAAATAGGAAGGAAAACAAGTTAAAAATATTAAGTATATCCTATTCCCAGATTCCCCCCTCCTTTGGAGATCCGGGGGGCTAAGATGAAAAAGTTAGGAACTTTGTGCTTTACCATTAAGCAAAATAGGATGTGGGGGTTAAATAAATGTTAAGATGTAAAGATAAAAATATTAACCTCCGAAAACTGTAGAACTATAAGTAATAATATCTTGAAGAGAAGTAATATCAACAGATTCTCCTAAAGGTGAAAGTGAAACGGTGATATCACTTGCACTATCTGAATGTCCATCAGTAGTTGCAATACTTGATATATCCTTACCTGATAAATATTCCTTAGATTTAAGAGGTTTAAGTAGAATAGGGGAAGTATTATTCCCTGTAACAGTATGAATATTGTAAACCCTATCTGCAATATCTTGTTCTTCCAAGATAAGATTTTTAATTTTATCTGAACCCATCCCATGATGGTTAATATAAGCGTCTAACATATTTTTATAAGTATCTGGATTATTAAAATAAAAGAAATCTTTTACAATAGGTTGTTGTGTAAAACTATCTATTGTTGAGGGTTGTGTTACTATTTGTGTAGTAGGTAAGGGAATTGTATTTAAACTAATAGAACTCTGATGAAAATGATAATATACCCCTTTTGTAGGGGTTACTCTATCTATAGATGTTAAAGGAAGAGGTGTGGTAAAACAATGAGATAAATAAGAGGATACATTTATTAGTATTTTTTTCATTAGTATATTAATATATAATTGTTTTTCTTGATTATATTTGAATCTGACTCAAATTCAAGAAGCGTTTGTATTTATAAAAGAAATACATTCTAAAATTTTAAGGTTAGAGCACGTTTAAATTAAGGCTGCGCTTGCGTAGGCCTATCTTTTGCCTCTGCCTGTATGGCACTCTAAAAAAGGGAGAGTTGCTGCTCCAAAGGAGACTAAGGTAGTAATATTATAAGGCAACTTAACGGTGAAAAGGTACCAATTGGAAATAGGAGGAATCGAACCTTCGCCTAATTTAAATAATAGATCTCAACATTTAGATTAAAATGATTATAGATTGTATTTAAATTTAAGGTCTCGTTTTATAAATAACTATTATTTATAATTTTACAGATCTTTAAGGTAGTCAGTCTTATTTTGAGTATTAGTTTATAATGATTAAGATATATTAATCGGTATATACCCTTATCTGCTTTGCTAGTACTACCCCCCAAGACAGCTCCTATAAAATTAAAAATAAAAATAAAATAAAATATTCATAAAATAAAAATAAATAAATTAATGTACATTAATAATACTAATAATACTAATTTGAAATTAAATTAATAATACATCAGAGTCAAGAATAAAATCAAAAATAAATAAATAAAATGAAGTTCTGCAAAAATTAATAATTAGGATAAATTACGAAAGTTAGTGGAATCTAATCATCAATTTTTTCGGTTCTTTTTTCTTGGATATTAATAACTCTAATTTTTAAAAATATAAGGGTTTTTTTACCTTCTAATTAAACTTACTCTTAACTTTTAAAGGGTCTTTTTTTTTTGAATTCTTTCTTATCTTTTGACTACGGCTTTTCGTAAAATTCAGTCAAATTTAGAGTTTTTTGGAGGGGTGTTTTCTTACTCTCTCTCGGAGTTTCCGCCTTTGTTTGGATTCCATTTAATTTTACAAAACTTGTTGAATCTTTCGAGTCCGAATATTTAGGTTAGAATCCAATTATAAGGAGGGGGGGGGAGAAAGGATTAGATAAAATAAGATCTTTCTATTTTAGAATGTTAAAACTGCTAAAGAAAAAATTATTTCAGAGACTACAACTAATAAAATTAGAAAACAATAGTAATTAAAATAATATTTCTGAAATTTCTGCCTTAGCTGAATAAATACAGCTAATTTAGGATATTTATTCTCTAAATCATATTTTTTTATTAAGATATTACCATAAAATATAAAGATAATACTTAATAAAGCGGAAAATATAACACCTTTACCAAGTATTAAACAAACTGATAGTTTCTTAATCCCATTTAGACTCTCAAACCAATCCATTGAAGTTAAAATATTGAAATCGAAAACATGGGATTCTTTAACATCCTTAAGATTTTCTGTGGCACTTATTTCACTATCTTTAATAGAATTTTTTGAATTAGAATCCTCCGTGTTTCCATCAGAAGGGTTTTCAATATTAAGAATCAGAGAATCCAATTCTTGTGAAAATTTACCAGCATCTTGTTGGATTAATTGCTCTAAGATACCTAAATCAGATAATTTAGCAGTAGGATCTGCGGATTTTTCTTTGAATGATAAGATATTATTTTTAATATTATTATGTAAAGATAGTAACCTGTCATTACTTCCAAATATTTTAGCTTTTTCTATGTGAAGTTTATAAAGTTCACTTCTGTGACCCTCTAAAGAATTTAGTAGTATTTGATGTTCCTCTCTATCTTTATCAATGCTTTTTCTAATACCTTCTCTTTCAGCTTCCATAAGCTGATCTAATTTACCAATTTGAATGTCTTTTAGTTCATTTTTAATAGTTATAGCTGCACTTAGTAGTCCTCCTATTGTTCCTAAATAGGTAATAAGACTCTTTAAATTTTTAACATTAAAACCGGCTTGTAAGATAGGTAACTCTTTACTACTTGTAAATGAACCTGAATAAATTTTAGTATATTTATAATCGAAACCTTTAGGGTATTCTCGTCTAGTTTTAGAGGAATTATTAGACACGAGAATTAGATACAAATTTATAAGAAACAATAATAAAATAAAAGAAATTTTGAAATAAAAAGAAAAATTAGTTAAGAATAATGAGTAAAATAAATCCATAAGTTTTATTGAAATTTTGTAATAGCGTCTAACATGCAGTGATGTTCTTCTTCTGTCTATTAAACCAGTCCTGCACGATAAAGAATAACTGTTAATTATAATAAATTAACTCAACAGAAGAAAAGACAAAAAGGGTAAAAATGGGACTTACACTAAATTTGAAACTATTCTTATAAATCTTATTTTATTAAACTATTGGGGGGGGGGAGACGCGGCGAACAGTAATCGTAACCTTATATATTATTAGTTCTTTTGTTATCCCTTTTATTTTATAAACATTAGCGTGCTTGCACATAGAAAGAGTTAAAGATATAACCCTCTAATAGAGATAGGCTTTATTTCTTAGAGGACTCGACCCCTACCTTTTTAAATTTAGCTTTTTATCAGCTCCACTTTTGACTTGGATCTCTCCTTGATTTGTAATTTTCTTAGTGTATTCAGACTCAAAAAAAAGAGGGGGTGCCCTCCCTTTTTATCTTTATTCTAAGGGAGATCAAATTAAAGAATAGGGGAGGGCCTTGCAAAGAGGGTTGCTCCTGCCAAAGACAGGGAGTCGCTTGCGCGAGGATTAGAAAAATAAGGGTTGCTTCGTATAATAAAAAAAAAGAAAAAGTTCTTTATAAGTAAGGTTTGTCGATCTATCACCCTCGCAAAGCGATTTGCTCCCCCCGCCCTATTCTTATTTTTATTGTTAATTAAATAAGAATAAAAAGGGGCGGTCGCTCCTCTCCTTTGCCTCTGCCTCTCCTTTGCCTCTGCCTGTATGGCACTCTAACTCTAAAAAAGGGAGAGTCGCTTTGCGAGGCACTCTAAAAAGGGAGTGAGCGAGGAGCTACTCTTTAAATTTAAATAAATAAAGATAAAAATGCTTAGCCCTCTCCTTTGGAGAGCCCCGGATCTCCAAAGGAGGGGGTGGCCTCCTTACTAGTTTAGACAGATTCGCTCCACCCTCCCATTAGGGGACCCATCCCCTAATGGTAGTTACGCAATAAGCGATTAGAAATTTTAAGTTAAGCCAAACAAAGAACAGGGATTAAATTGGCTTTACTATAGAAGAGTCTACCATCTCACTTTTATTTAGCTTTAATATTAAAGCTAAATAAATCTAAGAATTTAAGGGTCTCCCTCCCTCTAGCCGCCGGTTAGGGTTTGGCCTTCCCCTGCCTTAGGCAGTCGCTCCCCCTGCCAAAGGCAGGGAGGAGCAGGGGCGCCCTCCCTTTTTATTCTTATTTAATTTTTGTATCTTTATTTATAAGATACAAATAAAGAAACAATAAAAATAAGAAAACGGGAGGGTATATCTCTTTAGAAACGATGAGGTCGACAGCCGCTAAAGACCTAAAAATAAAAAAGAATCGAAGTAATAACTATCTATGGCTTAAAGATAAAATATAGAGAGTATTTACAATTAAATTATAGCTATTCTTATAATTTATTATAGATACTCTCTCTAGCGCCCCCCTATAAAGGAGGGGCGCAACCCTACCGCATAAATCATCCTCATTTGCTAGGCCGCCCTTAGAGTGGGCGGGCGTTTAGTGGAGAGCTCCTCGCTTTAATCTTAAATTAAGAATAAAGCGAGGGAAAAGCAAAAGATAAAAATAGTAATTAGTCGCCAAAGGCGGAATAATATTATTAGAACCAAATTTTATCAATTTAAGTTTTATTATTCTCTTCTTTTATATTAAATTAATATAATAATTATTTATTACAAAATTAGACCCTTTTCTTAATTTATTGTTAATTATATAAGAATAAAAAGGGTCTCCAAAGGAGGGGGCAAAAGAAAGGTCCCGCTGTTTCTTTAAAAAGATAAAAAAAGGGGTCTTCGCAATAACTATTATTAAATCATTGAAAACATTTGGTCTTGAACCAAAACTTTCCCCTTAAAAGGGGGACACTCAACCACTCGAGTTCTGCTTTCTCTAAAATAAAAACCTCTCTTTTTAATAAACAAAGAAATAAGTAGAGGTTTCTTTTTTTGTTTATTCTTATTTAATTAACAATAAAAATAAGAATAAAAGACTCGCACCTCTCCTTTGGAGACTCGCCTTTGGCGATTGCTACTCTAGAGAGGGTTGCAAGCAAGCGACAGGAAAATATAAATTAAATTTATATATCTCCTTTTATTAATTTTTAATTTAATCTTTTTTTTAATTTAATTTTATTGCCTCGGGAGAGAATTGAACTCCCATATCTATATCTTCAGAATAGCGCTTTGACCACTAAGCAACCGAGGCTATAATAAAAAACACTATTCGCAAAGCGAATCTAATAAAATTTATATTTTTTATATAATAAATTTATCTTTTATATAAAATATTATTGTATATATCTATATAAATAGATAAGTTAAAATGGGGTAGGCCCTCCCTTTTTCTTACTTTTATTGTTAATTAAATAAGAATAAAAAAGGGGGAGGGCCAAGATATAAATTATTATTTGATCATATTTTATTGCTCTAACTTTCTACCCTCTTGCCTCGCTTTTGCGAACCCCTTCCTCAATATACCACTCTTATTTATAAAAATTAAGGAGAGGGATTGGTTGTAGACTTAGAGGTTTATGAAATATTTAGCATTAGAATTTATTACACGCGACCCCTTCTTTATAGGGGGGGGGTTAGGCTGATGTTTAGACAGGTCTCCGCAAGTATGCGACCCCCTTTTCTTATTTTTATTGTTAATTAAATAAGAATAAAAAAGGGCCTCCTTTGCCTCTGCCTCTCCTTTGCCTCTGCCTCTCCTTTGGAGAGTATGGCACTCTAAAAAAGGGAGAGTCGCTTTGCGAGGCACTCTAAAAAGGGAGACTCTTTTTTATTCTTAATAAACAATAAAAATAAGAAAAGGGCGGGAGAGCAGCGATAAGCTAAAGGTGATTAGTGTAATTCTATAGCATCTCTTAAATAAGAACAAACTAATAATGTAAACACAAAAGCTTGAATTAAAGAAACTGCTATTTCTAATCCTACTAATGCTAAGAAAATAGCAAAAGGTATTAAAGTTAATATAGCAATTAACAAGTTACCTGTGAATAATTTGAATAAATAAGTACTTAATATTTTTAATAGTGTATGTCCTGCTGTAAGATTAGCAAATAGTCTTACCCCTAAAGAAACTGCTCTGGCTAAATATGAAACTAATTCAATTAAAACTAATAAAGGTACTAAAGCTAAAGGTGTTCCATTTGGTATAAAGAAAGAAAAAAATTTAATCCCATGTATTGATAAAGCTAAGATAGTTACACCAATAAAAATAGTTAAACTTAGCCCTAAAGAAACTACTCCACTAGCTGTTACTGCAAAAGAATAAGGAACATTTGAAACTAAATTAGCAATTAAAATATAAAAAAATATTGAATATATAAATGGGAAATAAATTTCCATATTAGCTCCAATTTGTTCTCTAACCATAGTATTTAAACTCTGGAAAGAAGTTTCAAATGATATAGACCAATTATTAGGTATAATTTTATTATCATTATTTGCATATATATGTAAACCTATTATAGTTAAAAATACAAAGATAGAATATAAACTTAAGTTTGTTAAATTTAAATGTAAACTACCTAATATAGGTGCATTAACTCCAATTAAATTACTTACTTCAAATTGACTTAATGGAGAAAAAATAAATAAATTATCAATTGCCCTCATAGCTCCTTTTTTCAAATAATTCTGTTTGGTTTATTTTTGTTTTTAATAATTATATTTTTATATACGAGCGTGCTTAGATTCGAACTAAGAACATTTTAATTGACAATTAAACCCTATACCAATTTAGATACACACCCTATTGAATATATATATCTCTTTAAATTTATTTTAATATTAAGAATTACTCTGCCGAATAAGCATTCAGCTTTTTAGAAAAATATAAATAAGTTAAAATAAGAAAAGGGGAGGGGGGGGGGGGGAGTTAAACAATTATTGAATGGATTATTATGAATATAATAATAAGAATGCCATCATTAATGCGAATACATTATAAATTTCTTAATTTCTTTTTATATTAATATTATATAACCTGCCTCCTCCATTATAGTGGACTGCTTTTGGTTGAACCTCTCATGTTTGCATCACCCCCATAAAGGAGGCTAGAGGGTCTACGAAAAGACAGAGGTAGGCAGGGGAAATTGTATTTATTACAACAACTCACGCTGTTGATTAGACTATGTCATCATTAAATTAGAATATTTTATTTAATGCTGGGCGCTTATGAAGGATTATTGTTAACATATACTCGCCTTCTAGTCGTTTAACGTTCAGAACTCTCCTATTTATTAACAGGACATATAATTTATCTATATAATGTTGAGTTAAGCTTCGCTGCAAATTTATTTATAAAATTATAAATTTTTCTTGCAATTCACCCAGTTTATACTGGACTATTCGCTAATCCAGTTGCTTCAGCTAACGCGAATCCTAAGATTGCATAAGTGAATAATTGTCCTTTTAATTGAGGATTTCTAGCAACTGCTAAAATTAAAGAACCAAATACAGTACCTATACCTGCACCAGCTCCAATTAACCCTGAGCAAGCTACTCCTGCTCCTATGTATTTTGCCGCAGCTAACATTTAAAAAATGTTAAAATTTTATAATAGCGTCTAACATATTAATTTAATAAAATATAACTTATCTCGCCTTTGTCTGCTAAAGCAGAGAGTGATTTTTCTTTTCTCTTAATTTTCTTCCAAATTTATATTGAAAAATATAAATCTGGTAAGAAAGAAGAAGAAAAAATCAACTATTTTTAGTTAAAAAAAATAATATTTAACTATATAATACTCTTTTAGTTTTATTCCTTCCCACCTCAGTCTAAGGGTCGACACCCTAAGGGTATGCAGGACGCCCTCCACCCTACCTCTCTTTCGCTTCTGCCTCCTCCCATTTTCTTAATTTTATTGTTAATTAAATAAGAATAAAAAAGAGGAGTTGCAAAACTGCCTGCCTTTTTTATCTTTATTTATTTAAAGAGTCAGTCGCTCTTGCCTCGCTTTAGCGAACCCTAATGGTTGCACCAATCCTAATTCTTTATTTTTATCTCTACCCCTCTCGCAAAGCGAGGGTAAATAAAGATAAAAAGGGAGAGGGCGCTAGACTTAGCCTAATTTATTAGAAAAGAGAATAGAAGGATGCGTAGCAGCACTAGCATAGATTAACCTCAAATAATGAGAGGGGGGGGGGGGTAGTTTAAAATTTATATTTGTTTTTTAATCTTTAACTCTAAAGAATAGAACTGGTGGATAAGGTTGCTGCGTAAGAACAATTAAAGCTGAAGTAATATAAATAATAAATAATCTTATTTCCTCTAAGCTTTGTGGATTATTTACCCCTTCTCCAGCCAAAGGCAGGGTGGATAAATAATTAGTAGCCAATGCTAAGGCAGGAGAAAATAATATAAATAATAAAGAAATTAAAGCTATAGTTATATATAAAGAATAAGTAGTAATAACTCCAGTATCTAATTTAGCTAGATTTTTTCCTGCATTATAAAAATAATTTGATAAACCGTAAGGTCCTAATAATTCAATAGCACCTCTATCAATTTCTTTAGAAATATTATAACCTAAATTTAAACCCTTTTGAATAATAAAATGATTATAAATTACATCAAAAAAATATTTACCATTTAAGAAAGCATAAATATTTTTTCCTATTTTATTGTTAGTTAAATTAATTAAAATTAAACCCTCCTTTTCTAAGGGTTGGCTCTTAGGGTCTCCTCGCGCAAGCGACTCCTTTAAGGGGGAGGAGAGGAGCTGTAAATGATATAAAATAAAAGCAGAGAAAGCACCAGTGAAACTTAAAATGGCTGGTAATAGTTTAATAAAAATATTGTTGACTTGCGATAAGCTAGTCTCCCCATAACCTGCCTTAACTGGTCCCATTAGAGGATCTCCAAAGGAAAGAGAAAATTCTGCTTCTATTAAAGAAATATTTTTAGGATGCATAAATATAGAATTTTTGAAAAAATCGCTACCTATTCCTACAAATAAATCAGAGAAAACAAAACCAAAGAATATACTAAATAATGCTAATAATAATAAAGGAAAAATTACAATTAAATTAAGTTTTTCAGCACCTCTCCTTTGCCTCTCCTTTGCCTCTGCCTGTATGGCACTCGGCCAAAAGGGAGAGTATGGCACTCGGCCAAAAGGGAGACCCACCTCGCAAAGCGACCAAAGGCAGTCCTGCCGCTCCAAAGGAGCGGGGGAGGAATTAATATAAGATAGTTTATTTCCATTGGGGTAAGTTAAAAATACTAAACTTATTAATCTAAAACTATAAAAAGCAGTAATACCTGCAGTAATAGAACCTAAAATATAAGCATAAATACCACTAAAATTATATTGACCATAAGCTAATTCTAAAATTAAATCTTTACTATAGAATCCTGTTAAATAAGGAGTAGCCAATAAACTTAAAGAACCAGTTAACATTACAGAGTAAGTAAATGGTAAAAATTTAATTAATCCACCCATTTTTCTAATATCTTGCTGATCAGCAAAAGAATGAATTACAGCTCCAGCTCCTAAAAATAATAAAGCTTTAAAGAAAGCGTGGTTTACTGTATGCATTAGAGCTACATTATATTGACTAAGTCCAATTGCCATCATCATATCAAAAAATATAATTACTTTCGTAATTATTTGGACTATATCTTTTCTTAATAATAATATTTTTGCCCTTTTTATTCTTATTTTTTTTTTTATCTTTATTTATAACTATAAGATACAAATAAAGAAACAATAAAAATAAGAATTAGGGCCTCCTGCCTTAGTTTGTAACTCCTTTTTAGTTTTCTCCTGTCTCTTTAAGAGACAGGAGACACAAATAAAGACAAGAGGTTTCACCTCACCTTGCGTAGCTACTCTCCTTTTTCTCAATTTTATTCTTAAAATCTGTGGCTTAGAATAAAAAGGGAGAAGGCAAGCGACCTGCCTCTAGCTATTTCTTAATTTTACCTTTAAAAATGGGTGAAAAGCGAGGCAGGGTTTAGCTATTATATCCTGATAGTAGCTACCCCCTTGTGTAGCAACACCCTGTCTAGGCGAGGGGGGGGGGGAGCATAAGGGATGGGAAATAAATTTACAAGCAACCCTATTCCTTTTCTTAAATATTTGGATTTTTTAAAAAAGTATAATTTGCTAAGGCAGAGCGCTATAAATACAAAAAAAAATTAAGAATTTCACGTGTAGTCTCTGAGAAACCTACTTTTATAAATATAATTTGGTTTCCTGCTGATTACCCATTGTATCATACTTGTAAATTTTTCTATGGTTATTAAATATAACTGGAGTTTTCAAGTCTTTAGGGGTTTCCAGCATATAGTGAAATTTTATTAGATCATATGATGAAAATTATTTAATACTATTATAGCTCTTTTTTATTTATTGTTGACTCGCGCAAGCGCAGTCGAGCGGACCCCTTAGGGGGTCAATAACAATAATTTATAATTTACCCCATTAATACTACAAAAAAAGGGTTTATTTTTATCCAGTTTTTGTCTTATATATGCATTATTTCTATTTATATTACGTTCCATTATACGTATTCCCTCAAATACCAACAAAGAATTTTAGTTTCCCTATCATAACAATAAACTTTTTTTATGAGCACCTAAAATATGATTTGTTTTTTCTGTATCAGATTGTATTCTGCCTTTAAGGCTTTTACTAATCTTAGATCGGATAGAATCAGATACTTTTGTACCAAACCTTTAGTGATTTATACCTGAAAAAGGATTTAAAATAGTTTGAATATTATATGATGGATTTATAATACTATGCCAATAGTTTTCTCTAATAGATAATAAATCTCCTCCTCGCTTAAGCGAGCGACCCTGGCGGCATAACAGCTGGTCCCTTAGGAGTGAAACTAATTCTGGTTTTTCAATTATCTCTAAAATATAAAAAGAAAAATTATTTATACCGTATTTATAAATAGTTGCACAAATAGCCATTTTTGCTTTATTTTTAAAAATGTAAGAATTAGAAAGATAATTTTTATTTAATCTATTTAATAGATTAACAGATTTACCAACATAAGATTTATTATTTATATTATTAACCCATAAATAAATCCCTGTTTTATTGTAATATTTTTCTTTAATTATTTTTCTCTTTAATAGAAAATCACTCCCTTAGGACTTATCTAAATATGTCTTAGCACTATTAGATAAAAATCTATCAACTTAAGAAGATAAGGCTAATTTAATTTTCTTAAAAATTACAATATTTTCACTTTTATTCTTAACACCAGTAGTGTATTTACGAATACCAGTAAATTTATTAAATTTATCATCTTTTATAGCTCCTGTCTCCCTAAAGAAGAAGCGAGCACCCCTCTCTCTGTTTCTTAAGGAGAGGAGCCTTTTTAATTTAAAATTGAATGGAATAATGGTATTGCCTATCCTTTGGTTGCATAGCCGCCTTAGTCTCCCTTTTTAGAGTGCCTCGCAAAGCGACTCTCCCTTTTTTAGAGTGCCATACTCTCCAAAGGAGAGGCAGAGGCAAAAGAGAGGCAGAGGCAAAGGCAAAGGAGAGGGGGGCTGTATAATTTTATTATAAATAGAAATATGTAAGTCAATCTCCTCTCTTATTTTAAGAATAAAAATAAGAATAAGCGAGGGTTGCAAGCAAGTGAGTGGGAAAATTATAATATAATAGAAAAACTAATAATATTAATAATAAAAAATAACCTAACTGAGAAATAGTACTAAATGCAATAATTCTTTTTAAATCATTAGCTAAAAGACCACTAGTTGCAGCTATAAATGCAGTAGTTGAACCTATAATAGTTATAACTAATAAAGCTGTGCTACTGTATTCTAAAATTGGCGATACTCTTATTAATAAATATATTCCCGCTGTAACTAGAGTAGCTGCATGTAATAATGCACTAACTGGTGTGGGAGCCTCCATACTTCCAGGTAACCAAGAATGTAAAGGAATGTTGGCACTTTTTGCTAAAGCACCACCTAATAAAAATAAAGATATTATAGTAATAGTAGTTTCATTAATAAAAGGAACCAAACTAAATATTTCAGAATAATTTAATGAACCAAAAATAGAAAATATTGCAAAGAATCCTATACTCATTAACATATCACCCCCTCTATTCATTGTAAATGCTAATATCGCTGCTTTATTGGCTTGTATTCTAGTAAAATAAAAGTTAATTAATAAATATGAAGCTACTCCTATTGATTCCCATCCTACAAACATTACTAAAAAATTACCACCGCAGATTAAAACTAACATTCCAGCAGTAAACGCAGATAAATAAGCAAAAAATCTTTGAATGTGAGGATCTGTAGATAAATAATCTACACTATAAATATGTATTAAAGTGGAACAATATATTACTGCTAATCCTAATGATACCGTTAACTGATCAAAATAAAAAGACCATGATATATTTAATATTTCTATATCTAACCAATTTATTATTTCTATTTTTACGGGTGATCCACATATCCCTACTTCATAAAAGGCTATAGACATTAATTATGTAAAGATATAGTCCCTCTTAATCTATAATATGCTACTAATATACTTAAACCTATTACAGATTCCGCACCAGCTATAGATAAAATATAAATACTAAAAATTTGACCTATATTATCATCAAAATTATAAGACATTATTAACACTAAAAGTGTTACAGATAATAACATAATTTCTATAGCTATTATCATTAATATAATATTTTTCCTATTTAATACGAATCCTAATATTCCTATTATAAATAATAATATAGAGATATTCATTTCTTTTGTTGTTACAAAATTACTAGTCATTTTTGTTACATTTAATAAATGCTATTTTTATTTCTATTTAATAATTACTTTTCTTTAATTAAACTAATTTTTACCCCCTTAGGGTCCCCCTTTTCTTATTTTTTTATAATAGTGACCACCCCCTTTTCTTATTGTTATTTAATTAAGAATAAAAAGAAAAAAGAGGTGGTTTATTTTTAAAACGCGTCCCTTTCTAAAGGGGGGGGGGGGGAGGTAAAAGCTGCAAACCTTAGAATAGAGATTCTGCAAAGCATACCAGCCTTCTTTTGTTTACCTCCCTCTGTGCAAACTGCGTAAGCTGCGCAAGCTGCGTCCCACCCTCTGCGCTCTCTCCGCCTGGGCCTTCTCGTTTATTCTTAATTAAATAATTTAATTAAGAATAAAAGCGAGAGAGTAGAGTACCGCTAATCTAGGCGGTTTTTGCTTGTCTGGATTTTCAGTTCTAGCAATTGGTGTTGCTACGCAAGGGCGGTCGCTAAAGCGAGGTGCGATCTTTTTTATTCTTATTTAATTTTTTTTATCTTTATTTTTAATTATAAGATACAAATAAAGAAACAATAAAATAAGAAAAGGGCGCCCTAAGGGCAATAAAAAAAATTGAAATAAATAGGTAATAATTATAAAATATTATATAAATATACACGCCTCGCAAAGCGACCAAAGGCAGGGAGGAGCGAGAGAGACCACGCTTAGGGGAGCATGCAAGCAAGGGAGCGACCCCTCCTAGCGTAGTCATTTGACCTTTTTTTAGCCTGAGATTGTAGTTAACTCCGCTAGATTTTCTCTTCTCTTCCTTTCCACCTTTTTTTAATTAAATTAAGAATAAAATTTAAGATCTTCAGAAAGGAGAAAACCCGCCTAGCTTAGTCTGCGTAAGCTAGTCTCTCTTTTGGACTAGCTAAAGCAGGTTGGGGTGAGAAAGAGTTGAATTCCAGCTAAGCAAGGAATGTTAGCTCACTGAAAGATAGGAGGGTTCGTACTACCAATCACTCCCTCCTCGCAAAGCGACCTCTCCTTTGCCTCTCCTTTGCCTCTGCCTGTATGGCACTCGGCCAAAAGGGAGAGTCGCTTTGCGAGGCACTCTAAAAAGGGAGACTGAATTTTATTCTTATTTTATTGTTCTTTATTTGTATCTTATAATTAAAAATAAAGATAAAAAAATTAAATAAGAATAAAAAAGGGCGCGCGCGTGTTTTATTTCTTTCATTTTTATAATTAAATAGGTGCTATCCTAAGGAGGAAGAGAAATTTAAGTAACGTCTCTTAGGACTAGTTAGATCCCCTGAGTGTTAGACGCAATAGAGCCCACCCGTTAATGAAACAGGAGGGTGGGCGAGTAAAGAGCCCTCTACTATAGACTAAGTAAAGAGGGGCTGGGTAGGGGTTGTTTAAATTATTTAATTTAAATTGGAAATAAAAAAGTTTTTGATAATTGAAACTCGCTCCACCCCTACCTCGCGCGCCTTGCAAAGCAAGGGCGCCCCCCGGGGGGCCAAGGGGCGCGTAGGAGGAAGGAGCTAGTCTCTTAGAACAACCTTAGATTATGTTTCTGGCCCTCCCCTAATGGGAGGGCGGGTGTCATAGCTAGCAACTAAAATTTGGAGAGGGATTTGCGCAGCTTACTACCCCTTGCGTAGCAACCCAAAATAAGTAGAAAGGTGTAATTATTTTTTTTGCACCGTAAATTTAAGCTTAATAGAATATTCGGTTCTTCTGATTGATCTTAAAAACCCCAAAAGCTTAAGAAAGGTGGCTGACCCTAAAGGTTGTTAGCTAGAGGGGGTTGGTTCTAATTAAGCTTCTTTTTTTCACCTTTAATTTGCGCTCTCCAAAGGAGACCCTCGCTCCCTCCAAATCCAAAGGAGCGACCTCCCTTTTTTATTCTTATTTAATTAACAATAAAAGTCAGAAAGGGTGTTGCTACGCAAGGGCGCGACTCTAGTTTTTTTTAGAAGTAGTAAATGCCAGCCCTCCCAATAGGGGAGGAGCCCTCCCCTATTGGGAGGGAGGGCGCGGCATAAGGGGAGTAGGCGCCCCTCCTTTGCCTCTGCCTCTCCTTTGCCTCTGCCTGTATGGCACTCGGCCAAAAGGGAGAGTATGGCACTCTAAAAAGGGAGATCCGGGGCGCCCTACTCCCCTCCCTATGGGGGGGGGGGCGCCGAGGCCAAGAATAATAAAAATAAAAAAAACAAGCGAGGTGTCCTGCTGACTCTGAGAGCTCCTGCTTAGGGTAACAGAGAGAGCCCTTAGCAGAGTAAAAAGGCAAGAGGGTGAGAAATTAATAATACCATCTGCTATGCAACCACCCTTACAAAATGGGTTATCCATTAGGACTATAAGAAGCTAATCCAGTTTGCTAGCAATCCAACAACTGCCTCTTGCTTAGGAGTTTTGTAGGATAACTAGCGCAGAATATACTCTCCAGATGCTTTAAGAAAGCAGGGAAAAAGGTAGATCAACTATAAGAAATAAAAGTAAATAGTTTATCTCCGCCAGGGCCTCTACTCTAGGCCTCGCTTTTCACTTAGCTTTAATATTAAAGCTAAATAAAAATAAGAATAAGCGAGGAGGCAGGGGAGGAGGCCCTGGCGGAGAGGGGATTATATAATAATATTTTCTAAGCTAAATTATAAATTTTAATTAGACAACTCTTTTATTCTAAGAAGGAGTACGGAAACTGAAGGATTCGAACCTCCGCCTGGTGTTACCAGGTTTCGTTTTCAAGACGAACTTAATAAACCACTCTAACAAATTTCCTAAAAAGCTGTATGCTTATTCGGCCCTTTTTTTATTCTTATTTAATAAAAATAAGAAAAGGGCGCCCTAAGGGCAAGCAGGATTAACATTAAAATTTTATAAATTATGTTTTTCTAATTAAAAATAGAAAACAAATGATTAATTTATCCATATTTTCTTATTTACTATTTAATATAAATAAATAAAAAGATATTATATAAAAAAAGAGCTAAGAAAAAAAAAAACAGTTTAAGCTTATTTTCCCCATGAATAACTAAGACCGGTCTAAGTAGTTTATCTTAAAATCTAGACCTCGCGACCCTCCTGGGGGTCAAAATATATTAATTAATAATATAATCTATTATCTCCAGCTAACGGTGGTCTTGACCCTTTAGGTTAGGAGAATTGTTATTTTCGTTTAAATTAGTTAATGCTATAGCACCTGAACCTATTTCTAGTACAAACCCTACAGTTAATACAATAAAGAAAAAGATTCCTACTGTAAAACCAAAGATAGATATTTGGTAAAGTGAAACTGCTAATGGAAATAATAATAGTATTTCAAGATCAAATATTAGAAATAGAAGAGCAACTATCATAAAATGAATTTGGAAAGTAGATCTAGTTTGACCTGGTATAGGAGCGAATCCACACTCATATTGACTTACTTTTTGAAAATCAGGTTTATGAGGAGCTAATAAAATATTTAAAGCTAATAATACAGCAGCTAGAATAGGAACAAAAATAAATATAAATAATAAATTATTCATTTAAATATAAAATAAAGATAAAGATAGTAATTGTGTACTATTTAAGATTAATGAAGGTTTTATAAAAAATAATAAAATAGTAAAAGTTAAAGTAGAAATTAAATAGCTATGAGTATTAGTTATAATAATTTCATTTTTTGCTCCTTTCGCTTTGGTTTTCTCTAAAGAAGAGGGCGTAAAAAGTAATTTAATTATTTGTAAATAATAAGAACAACTTATTACACTTACTATTATAGCTAAAACTGAAATGGAATAATAACCATTTTGTAGTGCTGAATATAATACTAACTGTTTAGAAAAGAATCCTATTAAAGGTGGTATTCCTGCCATAGAAAATAAAGAAACAGCAAAAGATATAGAAAGAAGAGGATTGCTTTTGAATAATCCTTTAAATTCAGAAATAAAACTAATTTCTTTGTTAGCTCCTGTAAATCTTACATTGTTAGACTCCTTGCCTCCGCAGGACCCGCCAAATGCACTATCCAAATTGCAACTATTATTAATATAAGCTCCTCTCCTTTGGAGACCCAAAATAACTAGGAAAATATTTAAATTAGTAATAGTATATTGTATAATATAAAATATAAATGAATCTATAGATTGTTCAGTATTAACAGCTAAAGCTAATAAAATAAACCCTATATGAGATATTGTACTATATGCTAATAACCTTTTTATTTTTATTTGAGCTAATCCTAATAAACTACCTATTATTAAAGATAAAGTTGCAGAAATTAATAATAAAGTTTTTAATATATTATTATTGATAACTATGGATATTTCTTTGCTCTTTTGGACACCATCCTCGTAAATAACGCCCCCCTCTAAGCTAGAGTTGGAAGTAAAAATTAAACTTATAAATTCATTTATAGCTCCTTGATTTAAATTTAGCAGATATCCACTATTATTAACAACAATAGTTTTTAAACCATCTCCTAAGGGGCCGAAAATTCCTAATTTAACTTGTAGTTCTAATAATATAAATAATATAGCTATTTTTGGTATAATAGTTAACCAAGTTGTAACTATTGTAGGAGTTCCATCATATACATCTGGAGACCAATTATGTAAAGGTGCTGCTGCTATTTTGAATAGGAATCCTATAAATATTAAACTTAACCCTAAACTTATACCTTGTATTATATATTGTTGATTAACATCAATAACTGAATTTATAATATATAAAGATTCTAAATTAGTTGTTCCTGTATAAGAATAAATTATACCTGTTCCTAGTAATATAATACATGAAGATAACCCACCTAATAAAAAATATTTTAACCCAGCGGCAGTTGCAGATTCTTTTTCTCTATATAATGTAGATAATACATATAATCCAAAAGATTGTAATTCTATACTTAAATATACTGATATTAAATCATAACTTGATATTAATAAAGAAGAACCTAAACTACTAAATAATACTATTAATGAATAATCAGTCCCGCTATTATTCCCTCGCTTTAGCGAGGCTAGAAAAGGTGTTTGTTGTAGAGTTTTTAATAAATTTTTGTCTGGGGTTAAACCCTCCCCCTCTCTTTGAGGGTCCTTAAATTTAGATAAACTATAGTAGGCAGATTGATCTCCTATTGCCGAGGCATCAAGCATCGCTCCTTTTTCAGGTTCAATCTTAGAAAATTTTTCTCGGCGCAAGCGAGGTCGCGAGATTAAGGTATCATAGAAGACAGCTAGAGGTAATTCCAACTCGTTTTGGCGAGGGAAAGATAAATTATGTTTTTTTTGAGGCCATGCCATTAATATTCCTCCCCCTATTAGAAATAGAAAAATTTCTATTAATTGACTTATGGTTGTTACTTGAAATAACCCACTATATACCCCTATTCCTGAACCTATATTCTCTAAATTTAAAGTATTTAAAGTTAAAGCAGCAGCGAATAGGAAAACAATAGTTGTAATTCTAGTAACATGAATAGAATAAATTTTTGTGTTTAAAACAGGTAGTGCCTTAGCAACTATTAAAATTAAAATTGAAAATGTGATCATCACTAAATTAATTTTCTCTTGCTCTGCGACATTTTTTATAATATTAACTACCTACTTCCCACTCTGCATCTACCCCCCCCCCCCCTATCACTCGCCTTTGTCTGCTAAAGCAGAGAGTGAGGGAGGGCGCGGCTTTTTAAAAAAGCGAAACCCTTAATTAATCCTAAACTATTTGCTAAAACCAAACCTAAATAAGTAGGGCTCTCGCTTATTATTACTTTATTCTTAAAATAAGAATTAAAATAAGAAAAGGGAGTCGCTTTGCTGCCAAAGGCAGGGCCTCCAAAGGAGAGGGCGGGTCAGCAAATTATCTTTATTTAAATAAAGAGGCAGGTCTAGCTACCCCACCGAAAAGAGTGAAATATAGAGTTATATTTTAATTAATATATATTATTTATTAATAAATACGAGTAAAGAGACTTGAACTCTTACAATTTTTAATTATGAGTTCCTAAGACCCACCTGTCTACCAAATTTCAGCATACCCGTTACTATAAAAAAATTTAGGCAAATTCTATTTAATAAATATAATATAAGGACTCGCTTTTTCTTATTCTAGTCCCTAATGGGATAGAGGTCGCCCCCCTCTCACTCGCTCTAGCGCAGCAAGTGAGGGAGGGCGCATAAGCGAGTAAACTTATAAATAAAATTATAAATAAATAAAAAAGCGAGCCGCACCTCTAACCTGCTAAGCAGAAGCAGTCTCCAATTCTTAATTTTATTTTATATTTAATATAAATATTTAAAAAGGAGGGAGAGATTGGCCCTCTCTAATTGCTAATTGCTAATAGCTAATAGGGGGGGGTAAAAAGAAGTTAAAACAATTTTTTTAATTTAGTTTTATTTAGTTTTATTTTTAATATAAGCTTCTACTGTTCCATCAAATTCTTGATATACAAAATCTAAGTAATAATAAGAATGTAAATTAGCAAAAAGTAATAATATAAAAACTATAATAATCATCAATTTATTACTCTTTTTTCCTAATTTTATTCAATTTAAAATATAACCCCTTATGGTTTTATTAAGAGGTACAAATCTTAATAGTAATTTTTCTATATAATCCTCATTTATTAACATAATAATAGAATTATATATAATTATACTTAAAAATAGTAATTGAAGAAGTTGAAATAAAACTAACATATGGATTAAATCTAAAGCAGAATTACCAGTTAGATTGAATAAATTATCCCCGCCCTCTCCAATGTGGAGACCTGAACCCTTAATTTGGGCTGAAAATAAGTTGAGTAAATCTAAATTGATATAGGTATTTTTTTTACACCCGCCTAAAGCGGCTGAAGTTATATTAGACATTATATTTTTAGTACTGATAGCTAAAGCACCTAATCCCAATCCTCCTAGAGTTGCTGCAATTTTAGTTGCTGAAGTAGGAGCCTTAGCTGCCAATTTAGCACCCGCTGCTATAGCTGTAGCCTTAATACCACCATCAGAAGCGGCTGATGCTATTCTAATAGAAAGATCTCTAGTATTTACACCTTCTATAGGGGGTTGCTGCTCCTGCCTTTGGCAGGAGAAGTAGATTTACCTTCAACATTTGCAAAATTTGAAGGGCTACTGTTATTATTAAGCTCCTCCCCCACAACATGCGGCGAAACCGAGTTTACCCCTAATGGGTGGGCGACATTGGTACTCTGTTCCTCTTCGCAGATCGCGCCCGCCATAGGGCGGGGCGCAGAGGAAGGAAGGGTAGAAGAATTATCATTAGCCAAACATTGATTAAGAATATCAATATCGATAGGGTGCTTTAGCAATATTTCATGATTAATATTTAATAAAAATAAAAAAATTTTAATATTAAAACCAATAATAAATTAAATATTATTTTGTAAATAAAGAATAAAATAAAAAAATTAAAACTAATTTTAAAAAAGTTAATTCTTCAAAAGCTTGAAGTAATTTTAATAAATATTGATTATATTTAGTTATCTTCTTCTTCTTTAAAAAAGAAAAGGCAGGACCTCGCTTAAGATCTCTGCGCCTCGCCCCTCCTATAGAGGAGGAGCGACCAAAGGCAGGGGTGCGGCTACCGAGTAGACTTGATTTGTGAATTTTACCTTTAAATACTTTAGACAAAGATATTTGGTTAATATTTGCCCATCCACCCCGCCACTTTCCCAACCAGGTGAAGAGAAGGGAGCTAAACCCCCTCTCTTTTGGATACTCTTTATTCTTATTTTTATATTTAAATTAAGAATAAAAAAGGAGGAAATCGCTAAGCCTTAAGGGCGAGGAGGGGCTAGACCTTTTTAAATATGATGTATTTTTGTATTGTTTAAAGTAACAACTAACGAAACACCAATTACAAATCAAAAACAAAATAGAGCCAAATTTTGAAAAAAAAATAATTCCATAATAATTGTAAAATTTTTATTGTTTTTCTTAACTATAAGATATTATTTTTCAAAGATAGAAAATAATCTTTTAAGAACCGTTTGTATTTATAAATTAAACACATTCTATTGTAAAAATAGAGCAAAGGAGTTTTATTTTTTTTAATAATCCTCCCCTATTGGGAACTCGTTTTTCTTATTTTTATTCATAATTTATCTTGCCTCGCTTTAGCGAACCTCCCTCTCCTCGCAAAGAGACCTCTCCTTTGCCTCTCCTTTGCCTCTGCCTGTATGGCACTCGGCCAAAAGGGAGAGTCGCTTTGCGAGGCACTCTAAAAAGGGAGACTGAATTTTATTGTTTATTTGTATCTTATAAATAAAGATAAAAAATTAAATAAGAATACAAAAGGGAGGCCTAAGTGGAGCCCACTCTAAGGGGGGCGGCATAAGGGATAAAGGGTGAGAAAAAATAAGATTAAAAAGGAGGGCCTTCTCCATGCGCAATCGACAGTCGCTCCTCCCTCTTTAAGGGGAGGAGCGAGGGAGTAATACAGCAGAAGCCTCTCCTTTTCTTATTAGAGAGAGCATTCCAAAGGAGATATAAAAATTTTACAGTTTATATTTAAAATTTTAATACAAAACTCGATCTGCGAAGAATTTTGTCTTTTTAAACAAAAATTTTTCTCCTACCGTACCATCTACTCCCCCACCCTTTCTAGCTTAGGGTGGGGGGGTTAAATTAGCTTCAATTATTGAACTAGTCTTAGCTAGAATGTGTAGGAAGGGTGAAAAAAAAGCAAAGATTAATTATTAATATTATAGTTTTAATCTATATATTTATAATATATCTCTTCTTTTATATTTTTCATTATTAAATTTTGATAAAGCAAATCCCCACCCTCACTAAATGACCATAATGGAAGGTCGCTGGCGATTGCAGCCGATTATGTTACAACACCACTCAATTTGGTAATAAGAAAGAAGTAATTATCCTTAGAAGAGAGAGGCCCTATTTGCTAAGGCCCTTAGGGTCTCATTTTTTTAGAGTGCCATACTTTTTTAGAGTGCCATACAGGCAGAGGCAAAGGAGAGGCAAAGGAGGGGGGGGGGGGGTTGATAAACTAACAAAAATAAAATTAAGATTGTACAGGTAACATTTTAAATGCATGGAATGGGATAGGACTAGCTAAAGTCCATTCTAAAGTATTAACTGGTTGATTTTCAACTTTAAATTCTTTATCAGAAGTAAAGAATGGTATTACAGCCCAAGGGTTGTTATTACTTAATTTTTCATTTGCAAAAATATCGTATATTATATAACCAAATAAAATAGTAGCTAACACAGAGATTATAGATCCTAAACTAGATATTTTATTCCATCCACTAAATGCATCGGGATAATCTGGAATTCTTCTAGGCATCAATTTTGTTATTCTTAGTATATATTATAAATAATATATACTAAACTCTTAACCTTACGGTTAAGTTCAGACTATGTCATTCAGTGTGTAAAATTTATAGACCCAAACTGATCAGGCGCTAGTGTTATATTAACACTACAGGTTTATTGTTGGTATTACTCACCTGTTAGTCGTTGAACGTTATTTACTCTCTTAGAGAGGTGTCATTCTCAATATACCGAGTAAATCTTCGCTGCAAATTACCCCCACTAATTTTAATATAGTGGGGGTGTTTTTGCAATTCACCTGATTATCTAATAAGTATTTAAGGGACTTATAGAGGCATTATTATATTATTATTTATATAATTTTGTTCTAGAATAAATTTTACCCTTGAAAGGTAAACCTGATTTGATATATTTAGATAAAGTGTCTTTTCCTATTTTAAATGTTTTAGAACATACAACAGTAGGGAAAGATCCAATATAATTAAGATCAAAAGAATTATACACATAAACAAGTTTAATTATCTTAGCCAGTGTTGTAGTAGATATTTTAGCACCATAATTAGGATTATTTTTACCTGTTTTATTCCGTGTTTGCATATATAAAAATTCAGGTGAAAATTGTTTACCTGACATAGGATTCAAAGAACCTAATCTACTATTAATAAACTCTGGTTTGTGTTTAAAACCTAAAGTTGTTGCAGCTATAGGACAATTATTCATAATTATTGTGGAATAGTTTTTAAAAATAATATCCAAATAGTACTGTTCTCGTGATAACATATAATCCTTTGTAACAGAACCTATTTTACCTAAATCCTCTAAAATTAATAACATGAAATTGTTATGTGTATAATAAGATATACTATTATAAATAGGTAAATTTCTTTTTCTTACACTAAGATTTCAATAAGATAATAATCTTCGAGTACCACTTCAGGCACTTCCTATATATATTTTACCATTAATTAAATTTATTCATTGATAAATTATTGTACGATTTCTATTTTCTATTCCTATTAAATTTCGATCCAAATTTGGCTTATATATTCTAACAGGTTTTTTTAAAAACTCCACCCCTAATTCTTTATTTAAATAAAGATAAAAAGGGAAGATATGAGGACCAAAGGGTTTTATAGGAATTAAAGATAGATATTGAATGTAAAATTTTAAACTGTTAGCTGTAACTCCCTCCTGCCAAAGGCAGGCGCTTTGCGGGGAGTCTCCATTTATAAATAATAATAATAATATTACACCGGCCATACCTAAAAAGTGTTGAGGGAAGAATGTTAAATTAACTCCTACAAATAATGTCCAGAAATGGATCTTTCCTAAGAAATCGTTAAAATTTCTACCTACTATTTTTGGAGTCCAATAATAGAAACCTGCAAATAAAGCAAAAACAGCACCCATAGATGATACATAATGGAAATGAGCTACGACATAGTAGGTATCGTGGAATGCTATATCTAAAGATGCATTAGATAATACAACACCAGTTAACCCACCAATTGTGAATAAAGCTAAGAATCCTAATACAAATAATAAAGGAGTACTATATCTTAAACTACCACCATATAAAGTAGCAATCCAAGAAAAGATTTTAATTCCAGTAGGTACCGCAATAACCATAGTAGCAGCAGTAAAATAAGCTCTAGTCTTAAAATTGGACAGTATCTTAGTTTAATATATTTATTTTTATTTTTAAACTATTTGCGTACTTGTCTCTGAGGATCCTTTATTTGCAATACTTTTTATTTTAATAACACCTGTATCTTCTAGATGTTTACCTTCAGTTATCATAATATACACTTTTCTAAACCTTAAATAATCTTTATATTTACCTCCAAATAGATTAAATATATCAAAATAATCAATTAATATTGAGGCCGTTTTAAACCCTGAACTTTTATAACACCATATTCCTGAAGTATATTGAGAAAGATTACCCATTTTTACTTGATCGTATAAAAGCTTTAAAGGTATAGCATCAATTTGCTTTAAAGAAAATTCTAATCCAACGCTAAAACCTGTTTTGTGAGTTTTACTTTTTGCAAAACTAATATGAAAACACCCATCAGCTTGAGTAAAACCAGCTAATCAGAAATTATCTAAAGTTATAATATTAGAAGGAGGAAGTAAAGTTAAATTAAAAATTTTACCATAATTATGCTTAATTAATTGATCATATTTAGGTTTACTTACTAATTTACCATTTATTAAAGATAAAATAATAGATAAACCTTTTTCATTTTTACATATGTATCTAACTGCTTTTTTGTTTTTTATTTTATATATATTACCATGTCCTATCTGTTTTTTAATTAAATAAGCCAATATTATATCTTTTTCTGGGTAAATAATATGCAATTCTTTTTTACCAAACCAACCGTCCCCTTCTATTAAACCTGCTAAAAAATAACCTAATTCTGTTAAAGTTAGTTGATTTTTATGTTTAGGTACATGTTTAGATATTAAAGGTAATTTAGTATAATTATTATAAGTATTCTTTGTACTAGCCGTAGTCTCCCTCTCGCAAAGCGACTCTCCCTTTTGGCCGAGTGCCTCGCAAAGCGACTCTCCCTTTTGGCCGAGTGCCATACAGGCAGAGGCAAAGGAGAGGCAAAGGAGAGGCAGGGGTCCCCTAAGGGGAGGGAGCAGCGAGTACTAAATTTAAAGTTTCCTGCTGATTGTTCTGTAGCATTAAAGCTTCGCGAGTAAATTTTCCCTAACATAATAAATATGAGTGGATTACTAGCTTCGCAACAGAAGTTTCCAGCATATAGCAAATTTTTTACCGTGGACACTAAAGTATCCACATCCATTCCTACTGAGACCTTTTGGCCGAGTGCCTCGCAAAGCGACTCTCCCTTTTGGCCGAGTGCCATACAGGCAGAGGCAAAGGAGAGGCAGAGGCAAAGGAGAGGCAAAGGAGGGGTTCGCTCCAAAGGAGCGAGGCAAGAGGGGGCGCGCTGCAACCCTTATTCTTTTTTTTTATTTTTTATTTAGTTTTTTATCTTTATTTATAAGAAAGAAACAATAAAAATAAGAACTAAATAAATATAAAAAGGGAGGTTGCTAGGCAAGAGGCAGTTTTCTGAGTTTTATAATAAAAAGGGTGAGGGTAAAACTAAGCTGCGAATTAGACTTTTTTTTTAAAGTCTAAGCAGAACTATCTAAACCGGTCTCACAACCGGGATCGGACTATATCTTCATCTCTGAGGTTTAAAACAAAGCAGAGCCGGTTTTATTATTTAAGCTATTTTTGTTGTTGATTATTTTAGCAATAGCTCGGATATTTTCCAGCCCTTCAGGTACAAGGTGTTCCTTGTTTAATATCATAGTAAATACATCTACCCAGTGTTTAAATGAATCAGCTTTTTTAGTCTTAAGTGGGAATGCTAAAAAATAATCACGTACTGGTAGTAAACCTTTGAATGTATTGTTATTATATCGATATACACCGTTAGTTTCTCCTCTAACAAATACTTGTCCAAATTTAAATAGATCGCGAACATGCAGTAAAGTAGATTCTGCATTTTTTTGATCCAATAAGAACCGAAGAGAAACTCGAAAACCTGTTATCGTATTATGTCGTGGTTGTATTGCAATATTAAAGCAACCTTCTGCATCTGTGAAACCAGATAACCAAGCGTCTGAAAGGTTCGGTTTCATTAATATAGGATCCCTTAGGAGAGCTAATTCTAGGTAAGCTACGCTATTAAGGAGCTGTGTATTAATCCAAACGTCTAACTGTTTTTGACGATAAGGTAAAACTAAATTACCGTTAAATATATATACTAGAAGTAGGATATTTTGAGGATCTGTCACTATAAATCTATAGTAACCATCAAACTGTCGCACTGTTCCAAAGCCTAAAACTTCTTGTACCTGATATAAAATAGAACCTTCTTTTTGAGTTAATACAAATCGAGCTTTACCTTTGGTTGTTAATATTGCTCCATCTCCTTCAGAAAACCCTATAAACCAGGTTAACCATTCATTGCTAATTAATTTATTACTATATTTATTAAATGTTTCAAATTTTCGAGATATCTTGCAAATAGTCTCTGAGGAACTCTTTAAACCAGCTTTGCTGGTATACGGATTTCCTGCTGATTGAGTATAACTAACAAGATTTTTACTATTGAAAGTACTTGTTAGCACTAAACTATTCCAGCATACAGCAAGATTTATTAAACCCATTTCATATTGAGGGAGAGCCACCAATTGACTCCATACTAAAAACCCTAAAATACCGATAGAAAACATAGCATAAACCATTCCGATATAACCAAAAATAGGTTTACCAGAGAATGTTGATACTATATGACTTACTATACCAAATCCGGGTATAATTAAAATATAACAATAATTTTGATTAAAATAATAGTTATTTAGATAATCTATGCCCTAGCCTAAATTAGGATGGTTTATTATATAAATAATCTATTAAAATTTAATACTCCAAAACTTTCGTCTTTGTTAGGACTTTATCTTAAATTGTATCTCCTTGCGTAGCAACTCCCTCTCCCTTAGGGAGTAGCAAGCCCCTCTCCTTTCTCCAGCCAAAGGCAGGAGCCTGCCTTTTTTTTATCTTTATTTAGATACAAATAAAGAGTTGCTACTCCCTAAGGGAGGAGGTGGAGAGGCGGCTCTCCTTTCTCCTTTAGGAGGTGGAGAGGGAGGCAAGGACTAAAACTATTCATTGTATTTTTTAATTCAATAATTTGTTTTATACCTTGATCATTTAAATGGTTTTTATCTTGTATTAATATATAAGCTTTTCTCCATTTTAAATAATTTATATGTTTATTTGATTGTAAATGGTACTCATCAAAATAATTTATTACTTTTCTAGCTGAGCCAAAACTAGTAGAACCGTAATAATAAGTATCTTGACTTTTTCTATAACCAATGTTTCCTCCGAAAAAGTCTTTAATCAATAATAAAATATCATTATTTTTTTGATCAATTTGAAAATTTAATCTAATTTCAGGTTTAGATCTATTAATTTTATTAACAACTTTGATTTGAAAACTAGCATCAGCATCAGAAAAACCAGCTATCCAATGATTATTAAAATCATTGTTTAAATTCATATTAAATACTATATTTTCTTTATTATATAAAGAATGGTTTAATATATTATTAATAACTTGATTATATTTATTTAAAGTTCTTAATTTTCTATTAATTAGATTAATAACTTTAAGAAGTCCATCTTTATTAGAAATAATTAATAAATAAGCATTTTTATCTTTAATTCTTCTAATATTACCATATCCTAGTCTTTCTTTAATATAATAGGCTAGAGATACATCAGAGGAGCTAAATACAATAATAAGTTGTTGTTTTGAACTAAAATGACCATCACCATCAATTAAACCAGCTAAGTAAAATCCAAATTGATTATCACTTAGCGGTCTTAAATGTTTAGAATTATGAACAGAAATAGCTTTAATATTCTCTGTCTTAGATACAATTTCGTTGCGTAAAGTCTCTGAGGTAGAACCTTTGCTTGAACTTGAAAAGGGTTTACCTGCTGATAAATTTCTTTGTTTTAACTTTTTCACTGTGTCAATTAAGATGGAGTATTTAAAACTAGTTAGTGAAATCGTCCCAGCATATAGCAACGTTACGAAGCCTATAAATTTAACTTCAGGGTGACCAAAGAACCCATTCCCTAAAACCCCTAATTTATTAACTCTCTTTGCCCGCCTGTCACTCCCTTAGGACTTATCTACTCCGCAGCGCCAAAGGCGAGAGCGGGGGTAAACTGGGGCAGCGGAGAGGCGGAGGGGCTCATGTACTACTGATTAATCTCATAAAGAGCACAGTAGCCTTGTGTAAAATAGGGAACCGACTGTACATTAAGCACCATTTCAGGCACCCACAAGTGACCCAGTCTGTAGCGATATTTTAGATTACCGACGGTCTTTGTACGAGTATACATTGACCGTTTTCACTTGCATAGCCAATGAACAATAGTTCATCCTTACGCCTGTCGGGGTAAGCATACTCTCCCTTCTCCCTTACTCGCGCTACTCCTGTCCTCCATAGAGGCGATGCAGGGGTGCAAGCACGAGCGCGGGGGTCGGGGCAGCTGTTTTTCTCTAAAAATTGCACAGCATAATATTATACTGGCTCAAACTAAGCCAGGCTAAGTCAGATCTTAGTCGCCCACCCCTATCCTCTAATCCTCTTTGTTTCGTGCTAGCACGGGGGGAGGCGGGGGAGGGGCGCATGAAGCATAATATTTGTATGGACTAGAATTATGGTATACATAGTATTCACTTTAACAGGTCTTTATATAATAAATCACACCTGCCTATTAAAGTTTCACAACTTGTTTCGTTTAAAATTTACATTGAACCACATCCTTTATTCCCGTGGGGATACACTAATTTTAATTAAGACTGTTAATTGTAGCCGCTTTGGCTTTCAATACATTTCTAGTTGCTGGCGATAGATGTTCACCATTGACAATGGATGTATGAACTTCTTTCCAGAGTTGATACGATTTAGCTTTTTTAGTTTGTAGTGGGTGAGTGTCGAAATATTTGAACACTCGTTCCATGTTACGAGCACCATTGACCGTAAGTTCGTTCACTCCAGATTTTGAGTGTGAACGAACTACACCACCAATAAGTGTAGTAATATATGTAAGTACAGCTAAATTGATTTCCCCTAATTGTGCTAAAAGGAATCGAAATCGATACGCGTTTGAATTACCTAGTAATGAGCAGTTGAAGCAACCTTCAGCATCAGTAAGACCACATAGCCAAAAGTCGTATAATGTTGGAGTTACTCGCGCTAGCGCGTGTGTTGGGATATATTCTACTACTGTTAACTGGCCTTTAGTTCGCGATCGTTTGTTGAAGGCTTCCAGAAATAGAGCAAAGCTTGTTTGTTTAAGAGGAAATACTAGATTTCCATTGAATAGATCAATTAGCAGTGCTACACTGGCCAAATCTTCTACTACAAAACGGCTAGTACGCGCTCCTTGTTTTATTACACGACCAAACCTTAAAACTTGTTGAATATATTCAAGAACTTGTAGATCAGCGGTGCTTTGTGTAATAACGAAGATTGCAGTACCACGGTTGTTTACTATAAAGCTACCATCACCTTCTGCAAATCCCACTAACCATTCTAAAAAAGATTGATTAGGGACTTCTGCATTAGGAAAACGATTATTATAGCATTTATAGAATGTATTGAAGCGGAACGGTGAAGTTCCACTCGCCAAAGGCGAGGCTACTACAGGAATAGTGTATAATGTTGTTGTTATTGAGAATAAGTGTTGATATAAAATAGGATCACCACCTCCTGCTGGGTCGTAGAAGCTAGTATTGAAATTTCTATCTGTTAATAACATTGTAATTGCCAAAATAATTTTTGATATAGAGTAGCTTTACACTCAGGATTGCTTACTATCTTTCCACCTTCGCTTTTTCTTTTACGCTCTAGCTCCTTGCCCCCCTGCCTTAGCACTAAGGGAGGGGGGCAACTCTTTATTTAAAAAAAAAGAGGCAGGCTCCTGCCTTTTTTTATCTTTATTTAATTTAAGAGACTTGATAAAGGGAGTTGCTACGCAAGGCAGGGGGTTAGGGAGGTCGCTAGGCAAGTGAGGGCATCTATAAACCCCTATCAAAGTTAAGAGCTGGAGAGAGGAGTAACAATCTTAAAACTTTAAAATAAGTTTTCAAATTTAGAATATATACTCTTCTATTCACATAGAAGTTAGGAATTTATCTTAATAATCCAAGTTGTAAAATCTATTTAAATGATTCCAAGAAAAAACAGTTCTCTTATCATTCATATTGGATTTAAGATTTAATATGTTATCTATATTCTCCTTAGAATAATTAAATTTAGGATTAAATAAATTAAGTATTTCTTTCCAATTATTATAGTCTAAAAATTTAGAACCAAATAAAGGGTATTCGTTTAAATAATCTACTAATAATAAATTAGTTTTTAAACTCATAGTTCTAAGTCTATATTGAGGGTAAGGTGTATTTTCTCTTGTATTTTTAAGAGAAACAATTAAAAATTTAGCAATATTTGCTAAAAATAATTCATTACTATAACCTAAATGATCTTTTTGTCTTTGACTTAATTCAAACTTACATTCTATTTTAGGATATTTACCTGTCAAAGTGGTCCTAACACTAAAATGACCATCAGATTCAATAAATCCAGAGAACCAAGCATCTTTATTTAAAGAATCTTTATTCAAAGGTAGTTTCTTTAAATTAGAATTTTTATTAATTGAAACAAGCCAATCAATTAATTTATAAAGAGAAAAAATTTTAGGTGTTTTCATATTACCATTTAACAAATTAACTAAATTTAAAATTCCTTTTTGATCATTAATATATAAAACATAGGCATTTAAACCTTTTTTTTTTATTAAAGATCCGAATCCTAAATTCTTCTGTATTAGTAAAGCTAAAGGTAAATCTTTTAAATGGAAAACTATTTGAATTGAAGGGTAGTTAAGTTTACCCTTAGTAGATCTTTCAGTTTTAGGTACAATAATAGTACCATCACCTTCAATTAAACCAGTTAAATAACTGATAAATTTATAATTATTATTTGAAGAATTAGAACCATAATTTGGATTTAACAATATCAAATTACAACAGATTATCTCTGGCGTACATTCTCTGAAGAGCCTTAAAAGATTCAAATCGATTAAGTTTCCTGCTGATTGACTTTCTATTACAATATTAAATAAGCTTTCCCAGCAAATAGCCAAATTTAGAGCCGGCGCAATATAAGCACCGGCTAGTACGGGTAAAGATAATAACAGTAATATAGCTGTTACAAATATAGCCCATACAAATAAAGGTAGTTTATGTAAAGACATCCCATTAGTTCTCATATTTAAAGTAGTACTAATAAAATTAATAGCACCTAATATTGAAGATACACCAGCTAGATGCAAACTGAAAATAGCTAGATCTACAGAACCTCCTGAATGTGATTGAACTCCTGATAATGGCGGATAACATTGTATTAATAACCTCATATTTTTTTAATACTATCGTTATATTCAACGATTCTCAACGTTGTTTGGACTATACCATCAACCTAAAATTTAGGATTCCATAATGAATTGTCGGCTCTAATTGTTCTTAATTTCTGTAATATATTTTTAACTTTATAGAGTTCAGCATAATCACCTTTGTGATTCTTAAAAGATCTAGACCAAATTCTGTATTCGACGCTCTTCATACCTTTCATAGTATTTAAAAAATATTCGGTTACATTTTTTATTCCTCTAGAATTAGTTGTATCTAGTATATAGTAATTATATTTTTCTTTGTATAATACTTGTGTAGAAATATGAAGAATATGTTTGATAGCTTCTAATACTATTTTATCTAATTTTTGAGATATACCGAATCCGTGTACAATTCTATTAGCATCTTTAGAAACCAAATAAAAACTACCTTCAGCTTCTACAAATCCAATTAACCATGGTTTAGAAACAATTTTATGAGCCTCGTTAGCATTAACTAGAGGTAATTTTATTTTATCCCATGCTGGTGAAATATAAACCTCTCCCAAAGGCTGCCTAGGCTGCTCTCCTTTGTCTGCTAAAGCAGAGAGGGAGGGTGTTTTAGATTTTAAATCTTCAAGTAGTTTATTTTTTTCCAGTTTTGTTAATGTTGGATTTTCAAGAATAATATATGCTTGTTTGAATTTATTATAATTGAAGTATTTAGTTGTCAATAGAGGATATTTATTAAAAATAGGAATAATTACACTTCCTAAAATCTTTCTATCTCTGATTCTAAAACTTGCCATGTGTCTATTTGATTCTACACTAACTGAACCTACTCCTAATTGTTTTTTAATATGATATAAAACTCGTAAATTATAAGTATTTTGAGAAATTTTGAATGTTAGATTCCACTTGTCTCCTTGACGTAAGATAGAAAAAGACCCATCTCCGTCCGTCATACCGACTAGCCATTGTAAGAACCATTCGTCGTTAGGTTGCATCACGTTTAGTCTCTGATGGGATAAAGTTGAATTATTAAAATTACCCCAGGCGGATTGTCCCCACGTCGAGAACATTTTTACTGCTAATTGTTTACTAGAACCATAAAGATTAGTATTTAGTGAGTAGTTCTCTCCGAACTTTTGCTTTTGGTTAAACAAATGTAGAGGAGTTTTCCGCATCGAGTGATGTTTAATTGCCCGATCCTTACGAATCAGCGACTGCTTATCCTTTTTGTAAACAGTCCATCCTGTACCTGCACCATTTTCAAGTAAAGAGCTCATTAAAAGTAATAATAATGAAGGTGGTAGTAACCAGAAAGAGATATTGTTCAATCTTGGAAATGCCATGTCAGGGCTACCGCAATGTATAGGTAAGAAATAATTCATTTATTAACATATTCTTTCAAATATGATTGGACTATATCTTCACCCAGGTTTTTAAATTGGGGCGTTACGTATAGTCTCTGAGGAGCCTACTAAATTTAATTTGTAAAATATAAATCTTTGGTTTCCTGCGGATTATCCATTTATGTTAATTTAATTTAACAACATTAATCTTAATTATTAAGACCACTGTACGCTTTTTATAATAAAGTTTTCAGTTAATTCTATAAGATTATTTTAGGAACTTCCCGCAAATAGTAACGTAATAAGAACGACTTTACAGTCAAACACGGCAATTATTCTTCTTTTTTTTTAAATTTGAAGAGTTAAAAATAATCTTTATTAAATTGTAAATGATCCCACACAAAAGTTGTTCTTGTTTTATTAAAATCTGTTCTAATTTTAATAGCACAGTCAAGATAAGACATAGTTAATTTATTTATATTTTGTAGTTTTACAATATAAGCCCAATCCTTAAAGTCTAAATATTTAGAAGAAAGAAGAGGATATTTATTAAAATAAGCACAAACGACAGAATTACTTGATTTATTAGAACTCTTAACAATAAAGCTATAATAAATTTTATCGTTAATAATTCTAGATCTACTGTAAACTGTAACACCTAAAAATAAACCAATTTTAGATATAATTGGAAAAAAGTTTTCTTTATTATCTAATAACTGCTCCTTGCCTCCGCAGGACCTGCCTTTTGGCAGTCCCTTTGGGGAGGCAGGAGCAACTGATTTATGATAGTTTTGATTAATTTCTAATCTATAATACAATTGAACCCTTGTAGTGTTTTTATTAGTTCTTTTGTGAATATTAATAGAAAAATTACCATCAGCATCAGTAAAACCAGATAGCCAAGCATTTCTATCTATTGGTGATTGATCTAAAGGTTTAATTTCAAGTATATTAATCTTTAATAAAATTAATTTAGTGCTAGAAAGCAACCCATCGCTCCACTCTCCTGCCGTAGGCAGGGTGGGGTGGATCCTCTCTGGGTCCATTGTTCCTGCCTCGCAGGCGACGCCGCTAACGCCGCTAACGCCGCTAACGCCGCTAACGCCGCTAACGCCGCTAACGCTGGGAGGGTTGATAAATTTAGCTTTATTTATATTAATATAATTATTTAACCAAACTATGGCTCTATTTAATGCTTCTATTTTAGGGGTTCTCATAAAACCATTAATTATAGAAATTATAGTAAATATACTTACAATATCTTGTATTTGCCATAAAACATAACCTCTCTCTGGTTTAATTAAAACTGTTCCACATTTAGTTATATTTTGTAAATAATTAGCTAAAGGAAGATCAGCTTTTTTGAAAACTAATATAATTTTAGGATTATATTTTTTTATTTTACTATTATTTTCGTGGATGGCTATTGTTCCATCACCTTCAATTAAACCAGCTAAATATGGTCCAAATTTTGATCTTAATAAATTGATCTTAGTTTCCATTTGTTTATTTTTATTTGCTCATCCCTCTGCGCCTGGTAAAGCAAGGGGCGCGGCAAAAGAGGGGAGTGCTGTCTCGCTAATAGACAAGATCCCCTGCCTCTCCTTTGCAGAGGTGGTACTAAATAAATTACTTGTTTTGCAACTTAGAAAGAGTGAATCATTAATAATAAAATTATTATTTAAAATTAAGAGGTGTTGTCCTCTTTTAGAGAGAGAATTGCTCCTCTTGCGCAAGCGACTGCTAAAGCAGAAAGGGGCCTCTTTTTTAAATTTAGCTCCTTTTTTTAAAATATTATTGTATCCTCCGCAGGACCTGCCTTTATTCTTATTTTTATTCTTAAAATAAAAAGGCAGGTCGCGCCCTTGCGCCCCCTCCCCTAATTCTTTATTTTTATCTCTACCCCTCTCGCTCTTGCCTTGCAAGAGCGAGGGGAAATAAAGATAAAAAGGGGGGGGCGCCAGGCGTGAGGGGTTATTAAAGAAGAAGCTTAGAGAATTTTTATATTTACCAAATCCACCTACCATTCCAGGCATAACCATGAAAAATATCATTATGAAAGCATGGGCGGATATTATTACATTGAACAATTGATGGTCTCCTTGTAATACTTGAACACCTGGAGAGGATAACTCTAATCTAATTAACACAGAAAAGGCGGTCCCAATCATTCCAGCAAAAACTGAAAAAATTAAATAGAGGGTACCTATTTCTTTAGCATTAGTTGAATTTATCCAATTCATTAACTATTACAACCTCGCTTTGCGAGTATGAATTATTTACTTTTTTTATAAGATTGATCTTTCCTTTGGTAGGACTCCTCTTAAAGCGATTTATTTTATAGAGAGGGGGGGGGGGTTGCAAAGCTAGTATTTCTTGGCCATATTACCGGTCCTAAATCCTAACCTGCCTCTTTAAATAAATAAAGATAAAAAAGGCAGTCCTCCCCTCGCGCCCGCCTCCTATTTTCTTATTTTTATTGTTAATTAAATAAGAATAAAAAAGAGGAGGGCGCGGGAGGGAGGGGGAGACCTTTAGGGTGGGGCAGAGTGTAACAAGAAAAATTAACCTTAAGTAAATAATAAAATAAAATAAAGGTTTAATAAAAGGGGAATCATGGCTTTTTATTAAATCTTTTTAATTTTCTTTTCCAATAGTAAGCCTGTTTTAAATTTTATTTTATGCGTAGCAACTCTTCTTTGGAGACCTCTATTTTGTATAGGTCGACTTCTTGACCCTCACTTAAGCAAGAGAGATAGAAAATCCTAATACTTTCTTAGCTGGGCCAGTCCTTAGTCATCGCTTTTTCTTTTTATCCACGCCCTCTAGCGCGCAAAGGCCCCTCGCATTGCGACTTGCAATCTCCCTTTTTAGAGTGCCATACTCTCCCTTTTGGCCGAGTGCCATACAGGCAGAGGCAAAGGAGAGGCAGAGGCAAAGGAGGGGGCGGACCTAAAAAAAACGAAAATATGGTTATATTGGTGGGAGGGGGTGGGAAAATTCCTCATTATTAAATATATCTTAGCAAATCATATTTTTGCTAAATATGATTATTATTTAGCATCTTTTTTTTATATAATAGGCCTTAAGAGGACTCGCCACCTCCTTTGGGGGATCTCCATAGCTAAAAGCTGGTGGTGTTGGAGGATACTAAGCAAGAAGAGTCGTCCCGCCCTCGCAAAGCGACTGCACCCTTTTTATTCTTATTTAATTAACAATAAAAGTAAGAAAAGGGAGACAATCGCTTTGCGAGGGCGGGGAGTAAGCAAATAAATTTATTGTTGCAACAATAGTTTTATTTTAATTTCTTAATTCCTTCTGGTCCTTTTTTTTTCAAATTTAAAAATTAGGGTTGCTTATCCCTCACTCGCGCGCGTCTAGCAAAGCAAGGGGCGCCCCCCTAATGGGAGGGGGCTCTCCCTTTTGGCCGAGTGCCATACTCTCCCTTTTGGCCGAGTGCCATACAGGCAGAGGCAAAGGAGAGGCAAAGGAGAGGGCGCTAGGCGCTAGGGGCGCGTGGGGCCCTAGGAGTCCTTAATGTTTATTAAAGAGTCCATAGAGGAGGTAAATAAAATTAGATTGCTCCATTCTATTAAAACGAGAGAGACACGACTCGAACGCGCAACATCTTACTCCCAAAGTAAGCTCCTTAACCAATTAGGATACTCTCTCAGCGTTAGCAGTCTTAATTTGGAACCTAAAGTAAGGAACCTAAGAACCGGTGGAATATTAATAAAGAGGAAAGATAAAAAGATTAATTTTAATATCAAAATTATAATATGTATTTAAATCTTTTACTTACTAATCACTTAGACATTTAAAGCGTCAAGCGATTTTTTTTTGATTTAGCATTCTTTTTTTTTTGGTTAGATTTTGTTAATTTTCTAGAAGTCTTTCATCCATCGCTCTCCCTTTTTAGAGTGCCATACTTTTTTAGAGTGCCATACAGGCAGAGGCAAAGGAGAGGCAAAGGATAGGGGCTTGTCTCTATAGCTCCTTATAAATAAAACCAATAAAAAAAAAAACAGCTTTAGCAGTCTCTCTTAGGGAGATACAAATAAGACAATTTTAACGGATTAAACTATCATTGGTCACTCGCTCTAGGCCTCGCTTTGGCCCCTCCCTATGGGGGGCGCCAACCCCTTTCCTCTTTAATTTTAAATAAATAAAGATAAAAGTTGCTACGTGCCCTAGCGCGCCTAGAAATGGCCGCCTCTGGCGCCCCTTGCTAGGGGCGCTAGGGCAGGTTTAGGCCCGCCCTTTTCTTACTTTTATTGTTAATTAAATAATAATAAAAAAGGGAGGTCACACTATAAATTAAAACTATTATATGTTCCTATTAATAATTTAATTTAATTTGTACTGTCTAGCTTATACTGTATAAGCAGGGCCCTATTTGATTTGTCTAATCCTCGCTTTTTCTAGACTTTTTGAGGGGTAAGAGGTGGGCTATTTTTGGAGAAAGATAGATTCGAACTATCATTATTATATTGCAAATATAACCGATTAACCATTATCAGATTTCCCCAATTCTTATTTAAAAAGATTTTTTTTAATTTAGGTTAGATTTATAATTAATGATTTTATTTATCTTGCCTCGCTTTAGCGAACCTCCCTTTGCCTTTATCTTTAATTAGATAAAATTAAAGAGGTCGCTCCTCCCCCTCTCCTTTGCCTCTCCTTTGCCTCTGCCTGTATGGCACTCTAAAAAAGGGAGAGTTTGGCATTCGGCCAAAAGGGAGTTGCTAGCAAGGGGGTGCGGCGTGTTGCAACTCCTCAATTTAATTTATCTTTAAATTTTAAAGATAAGTTAAAATAAGAGGGTGGTCCTTCTTGCTTAACTATAAAAGATTAAAATTAAAACTTAAGCTAGAGATACCTAAAAAAAATATTTTTTTCTTAAAATTTTATTATCTGAGTTGACCAGAGTTGAACTGATATAATCCACTTCCAAAAAATGGCGTTTTCCCAAATTAAACTACAACTCAATTAAATTACTCTCTTCTTACCCCTCAAATTTTAAGTCTATTTGTTAGATTTCTATAAGCAATTAATTAGACAGCCTTAGTAGAGGTTGCTGCGCAAGTAAATAATTATTAAAAAAAATATTTTTTATATAGATATTATACCCTTGCAATTCGATAATCTAAGCCACCCACCCCTAATAGCTACCACCAGGAGGGGTAGACCCTTTTTTATTATTATTTAATTAACAATAAAATTAAGAAAAGGGCGCCCACCCCTCACTTCAGAGGGGGGGGGGTGGGGCGCGAGACGGTAATATACTATTATTTTGAGCTTAAAATTTAAATTTAAATAGGTGGTTTTAATTTCGGCAGCTTTCGCTGTAATATTAAATATTTTGCCTAAAAACGGAATTGAACCGCTATCTACTTATTACAAGTAAGCCGTTTTACCTATTAAACTATTCAGGCTTTATTAATTTAATTTTTGCAATTTAAGGCTATCCTATTTTTGTTTAGCACCCGCCTAGGCGCCCCCGGATCTTTAAAGGAGGGGCGTCGCGAAGCGAGGACATCTATTTACTAGGTAACTCTCAAAAAAAAAAAAGAAGGGTCGTTTTTTTTCCTTTAATATTAAAGATTTGGTATAAATAAGAATAAGGCCCTCGCTTTGCGAGGCGTCAAATAATTAGACTCGCGCCTCTCCTTTGGAGACCCTCCCTTTTTCTTATTTTTATTGTTAGTTAAATAAGAAAAAAAAAATCGAAAAGGGAGTCTCCAAAGGAGAGGGCGCGACTGTTTTTATTTTAATAATCTTTCTCCGATCTCACTCCTATATAGAGAAGCTACACTTTAAGAGATTAGAGACTAAAGAAAACTAAAAGTCTTAGATAGGATGGGGGAGAACTATGCTAGTCTACCTATCGCGCCCTCTCCTTTGCCTCTCCTTTGCCTCTGCCTGTATGGCACTCGGCCAAAAGGGAGAGTCGCTTTGCGAGGCACTCGGCCAAAAGGGAGAGCCCCCTCCTTTAAAGATTCGGGGGCGTCCCTTGGCCCCTGGTCTCAAAAGGAAGAGGGCGCCCTTTCTTTGCTAGGCGCGCGCGAGTTGGACTCTAAGGAGGCAATTTTTCAGATTACACTATTAAAATATTTAATTCGCAAATAGATTTACCCCTAAAATAATAGTAAGGTTACTAATATGGACCTTATTCTTATAAAAAATTAAATTTGAAAACAAATATAAGCACTTTGCGTAGCAACTAAACTAATTAATAGTAATAATAATTCTTAGTTTTTTTATTTAAATTTTAACAATCCCCCTTGCTTTCAGGTCTTTCAGCTTTCTGTCTATTTAGGGTGGGGATCTCCCTTTTTAGAGTGCCATACTCTAAAAAGGGAGTTGCAAGCAAGGGGGCAAAGCGATGACCTCTTTAAATAAATAAAGATAAATTTGCTGACTCTTTTCTTAATTTTAATTAAATAAGAATAAAAAAGGGGAGAGCGGGTCTGGGATAAGCGAGAGCGCTCTTAGCCCCTACCCTAGCTTGCAAAGGGGTAGACTATAAATACAACACCATTTTCTTTAATTTGTTTTATAATTTTATTATGAGTTTTTAATAAATAACCTTTATCTTTAAAATATATTTCTATAAATGCCTCTTTAATTTTAAATTCTAATAATTCCATAATATTAGGTTGCTGCGCAAGAAACAATTATGAATTGAATAAACAGTTTTAGATTGTCAGATTTGTAAATAAACGAGTATATTTAAATAAAAGAGTGTGCTATTCAAAATAAATAGTTTGCTAATACACTATCTATTTTAGCACTCGCCTTTGGCGACTATATCTTCCGATCTCTGTCTCGCTTTTCTTATTTTATTCTTATCTCTCCTCGCGCGCCTTGCGCGCCTTGCGCGCCAAGCAAAGCAAGGGCCGCCCCTTGCGCCCTTCTTTGCCTCTGCCTCTCCTTTGCCTCTGCCTGTATGGCACTCTAAAAAAGGGAGAGTCGCTTTGCGAGGCACTCTAAAAAAGGGAGTTGCAAGCAAGGGGGCGCTTGGGGCGCGACCTGCCTCTTTAAATAAATATAGATTAAAAAAAACCCAGGGTTGCAACACCCTTGCTTTGCGAGAGGTTAAGCGACACTGCAGAGCGTAGGACACCCTCCCTTTTCTTATTTTTATTGTTAATCGGCTAGGTCAATTGGCCGTTGCCTACTTGATAAGAATAAAAAAGGGTGGAGGATTAATTTAAGAGAAGGGTGGGTTAGCAAGCAAGGATTTTTAAATAAGGGAGTTGCAACGCACCTCTCCTTTGCCTCTGCCTCTCCTTTGCCTCTGCCTGTATGGCACTCGGCCAAAAGGGAGAATATGGCACTCGGCCAAAAGGGAGAGCCCCTCCTTTTAAGATCCGGGGGCGCAAGACGCGCGCAAAGGGAATTGGATAATATTAGAACAAATAAATATAAAAAAAAAAGTAAAAAAAAAATGGAAAAATTATTTATTTTAAATATATATTTATATATAGCGGTATTATTTTTATCGTTATTAATTATTTTTTGTTCAAAGAAGGGTTATTTAACTCTTAAACTTAAATTTTATTGTGTAAATCAAACCTTAGGGGAATTCATTGTTTTATTATTTTCTATTAGCGGTTTAATAGTATTTATGTTATATTTATTATTAAGTATTACTAGCTTACTATTAAATGATCCATCCCTCGCTTTACCCGCGCCCTTTGCAAGCTAGGCGCTGAGTGGAGAGGCAGGAATGATTTTTATGGTTAATGAAACACAAGACCCTGTAAGATGGTGGCCTTCGGGTACAGCTCAAACTAGGGGTATATTGGGGACAGCTCTAGGTGTTTTTAGGTTAGTGCCAGGAAACCCTAGGGTTAAATCTATGGCAGCTTTAGATAGTTTAGGGTCGCTAAAGCGAGTATACCAAGTGTTGTATATTTTCATGCAGTAGAAAACCCAAATGGTTTTAATAGATTAATGTATTCTTGGGTGAGATATAAGCAAACAGGTAATTGGCCCCCAAATATTCCTAATCAAGTCCAAGATGAGGATCTTAAAGATATTATATCTAATTTAGTTAGAGAGAGTGAGAGTAAATACGAATCACTTTCTGCTTCCCAACAAAATCCTACTTCTTCTATTTTGCCTAAGGATTTTAATAATTTTTTAGATAATTTTTTAGATAAATTTATCCCAGATAACCTATTCTCAATTATTTTAGATATTTTTAGACCTGTAGCAGTAGGTTATTTAGATGATTTAATAGGGCAACAATTATTTATCCATATATTATTATTTATTGTAGTAATATCTTTAATAATATTATTAACTATATATTTATTTATACAAATAATAGTTAAAAATAAAGATTTTATTATTAAAAATTTTAATAATAAGTTTATTTTATTTTTTATTAAGTATCAATTATTTCTAGCTAAAATTAGTTCATTTGTCTTACCTTTATTAATAATGGCGGGTCTAATTGAACTATTGGTGGGTTTATTTTTTATCTCGCAAAGCGACTCACCCTATTCCTTATGATAAGCTAGATATAGACTTACATACTTTTATAAAATAAATAGTCTTAATAACTTATCCCCCCCCCCCCTCGCTCCTTTGGAGCGACCTTTTTTTATTCTTATTTAAATAACAAAAAAAAAAATGGGGGGTTGCTGCGCAAGAGGGTAGGTAAGGGTTAAGTTTACAGATGGTTCTGTAATAGATCTGCAAAGTCTACAAATTTAGGTTCAATTCCTACTTAACTCTTAATATTAAAAAAAATATTACACTCTCTTAAAAAAAGATAAATAATTATCCCCCCTCCATTTTGAGGGTTATCTTAGGGTGCTGTCTCTACCCTTAGACTAGCTAAGCGAGTTAGAGGTTTTATTGGAGCAATTAAAAATATTATTATTCTTAACAATAATAGATATTTGCACTCTCCTAAATTTGCTCGTTCCCTGCCTTTGGCTGCAAAGCGACTCCCTTTTTTATTCTTATTTAATTAACAATTAAAATAGTCAAAGCTGCCTCCCTTTTCTTAAATTAAGTTTTTTAAATCTTAAAAAGACAAGTAAATAATTTAAATAGTATAATATTACCTAAAAATTTTCTATTTAATATATTATTGCTACCCGCCTAAGCGGACTAAGGGTAAACAGCTACTACGCAAGCAAATCTCTTTTTTTATATTAATTATATTGCTATACTTGCTCCTCCCCGCCCTCGCTAAGCGAGGCGGGAGGAGCTACCCCCTCCTGCAAAACTCTTAATTTAAAAATAGGAGTGTGCTAATAAGGGTCGAACTTGCTTAACTAAGAGTGGGCGCGGCAAAAGCGGGACGGCCCTTCCCATTTTCTGACTTTTATTGTTAATAAAATAAGAATACAAAAGGGGAGGCCCTTTTTTATTCTTATTTAATAAAAATTAGAAAAGGGGGACCCAAGAGCCAAAATATATATTCACAATTTATCTAATTTTGATGGTATATTTTTATAAATAAAGAATAATTGATAATATTATAACAAAAAATATTATAAAATTCGATTCCTTAAATTTATAAGATTATAATATTTATATTAATATTTATATAAGTAATATAAAACTAACTCAAAAGCCTATATCATTTCAAGGTCCAAATTAATACCCAAAAACCCATATTTGACAGTTACCCTTGCTTGCAACCCCCTTTTTTTCTTAATAAAATTTAAGAAGGAATTTGCTAAGTTAAAAAGGAAAATCGTCTATTAGGACTAGTGTCAAACGGCCCGCGATTTCAGGTTCTAGGCCTCCGGCTACTCCTCTCTTTAATCTTAGAATTAAGAATAAAATAAGAGGAGGGGTGGATAAATTTATTAATTCTTTGACATCTTTAGCTTAACTGGTAAAGTATCTGTCTTCGGAGCAGAGGTAATTGGTTCAAATCCATTAAGGTGTTTTTTTTTATTTAGCTTAGCAATCTTAGACGCCCTCCTCACCGAAGGCTTTTTTTTATTACCGCCCTCCCCTAATTCTTTATTTTTTATTCTTATTTAGTTTTTTATCTTTATTTATAATACAAATAAAGAAACAATAAAAATAAGAACTAAATAAAGATAAAAAGGGAGGGTCTCCAAAGGAGAGCCTCGGCCTCTAAAGCGAGGGCGCCCCGGATCTCCCTTTTTTAGAATGCCATACTCTCCCTTTTTTAGAGTGCCATACAGGCAGAGGCAAAGGAGAGGCAGAGGCAAAGGAGGGGCGCCAACCCCTCAATCATCTGTCTCCCGTTCTTAGGGCGGGGTAGAGATCCTGCTCTTTTATTTAGCAAGAGTGAGTAAAAAAGATATTAAAGGAGGAGGGCTGCATTAAATTTTACCAGGTTAATTTAGTTTATACTATTTAACTTTATTATTTTAACTTAACTTTAAAGAGAAAAATTATATTTATAGGTTATATTTATTTATCTGTGACTCTTAGTGTTTAATTGGAACCGAGTCTAAAAAAGAAATAAAGTTTAAATTAAATATAAGAATTTAACCCCCCCCTGTCTAGGACATCGCTCGCTTCAGCGAAGCGAGGTTACTGTCCCTCGCGACCTCGCAAAGCGACCTCCCTTTTTATTCTTATTTAATTAACAATAAAAATAAGAAAAGGGAGGTCGCCTTTGGCGAGTCGACTCCCCTAATCCCTTATGGGGGAGGGTCGCCCTTATGGTCTAGCAAAAAGGGGTGGCCCTTTTTTATTCTTATTTAATTAACAATAAAAATAAGAAAAGGGGGTGCTCTTAATTCGAAGAAGAAGAACTTACTCTTATAGCTCCCCCTACACCAGCTTTAGCTGCTTTAGTTTTGTAGCTGTCTAGCGCTTTTTAAACCCTACCCTATTTTTTGCTTAGCACCTCTCCTTTGCCTCTGCCTGTATGGCACTCGGCCAAAAGGGAGGGTCCTGCTTCAGCATTTCTAACCCACCTTTAGACAGAGGAGGGGGTATTCCTAATAAGAGAAGAGAGAGTGGCAGATTCAGCAGCCAAGACCGGAGCAATATAATATTCTCTAAAAGAGTATTCTTCTAAGTCATCATAATTATACTTCTTTAAGTATAAATTATAATGTTTTATTTAAATTAAAAAGGAGTTATAAATAAATATTCTATTTTTTTATAAAAATAGAATGCTCTTCTTTGGATCCTTCTAACTATATGCCTAGCAAAATGCTAGTAGCTTTCAATCTATATGACTCAAAACCAATCGCGAGTGCGCGAGGGCCTATAAATAGAATTTGTCTCAGCATTTTCGGAATAAAAATTCCAGTAATAGAAACCTCATTAGGACAACTTATTGGAAAATTTTGATATTTAAAACAAAGATCTCAATCTCTCCATTTGGATTTAGGAGTAGCAATCGTTTTGTCTAATTAAGGGAGAGTGTCTAAGGCAGAGTTGAGACTTATAGTTCTTAATTTAACTTCACTTTAATATTAAATCTAAATTGCAAAACAAAGATGAGGCGGCTAGCTTAAAAGATATTTAGGTGAGAGTGGGTCTCCTTTGCCTCTGCCTGTATGGCACTCGGCCAAAAGGGAGAGTGTGCTAATGCAATAAGCTTGAAGACACTTTAAGAATCTAAGCTAGGCGCTATGCGAGGCCATTCTTGCTTGCAATTTATCCGCCCCCTCCTTTGCCTCTCCCTGTTTGGCACTAGGCCAACAGGGAGACCGGGGGCGCCCTTGCAAAGCAAGGGCGATAACCTCTTTAATTAAATAAAAATAAAATTGCTTACCCTTTTTTATTCTTATTTAATTAACAATAAAAATAAGAAAATGGTAGGGCCGCGAGAGCGCGCAGATGGAGGTTCACTCTAAGAGATAGATTTCTTTTTGCAAAGAGCAGAATAAAACAATTATGATATTAAACTAAATTTGCTATTTTTAAGCAAAAAATTTTTTAAAGGTGAATCAAAAAAGCTATAAAACAATTAATAAATTTCAATTTTTTCCTTTCCATTTAGTAGACCCTTCCCCTTGGCCAATTTTACTTAGTTTTTCTTTATTAAATTTAACAATAGGAGCTGTAGCCTATATGCACGGGTTTTCTTACGGAGGATATATATTAACATTAGGATTTATATTAACAACTTATGGTATGATTTTATGGTTTAGAGATGTAATAATAGAAGCAACATATTTAGGTCATCACACTAAAGAAGTAAAAAATGGTATAATGATTGGTGTTTTATTATTTATTGTAAGTGAGGTTTTCGCTTTCTTATCTGTATTTTGGGCTTTCTTCCATTCAAGTTTATCACCAGCTATTGAAATAGGAGGTACTTGGCCCCCTTTAGGAATAACACCGTTAGATCCTTTTGCTATCCCCTTACTTAATACTTTCTTATTATTATCTAGTGGTGCCTTTATTACTTATGGACATCATGCTTTAATAGCTGGAAACAGAAAAGGGGCAATAGATGGGGTAATTTTTACTATTATTTTAGCTATACTTTTTACAGGATTACAATATTTTGAATACTCTGAAGCTGGATTTACTATGTCAGATAGTGTTTACGGTTCTGCTTTTTATGCTTCTACTGGGTTACATGGGTTACATGTTATTGTAGGTACTATTTTTATTGGAGTTTCTCTAATAAGATTAATTAATTATCAATTAACTACAAAACATCATAATGGTTTTGAATCTAGTATCTTATATTGGCATTTTGTAGATGTAGTCTGGTTATTTTTATTTGTAGCTGTTTATTTCTGGGGTAATACATAATCCTGCCGACTTTAGGGTTATTTAGAACTAGTTGGACTTTCTTTATAGCTTATTTTCCAGGCGCAAGCGAATTCGCAAAGAGACCCACCCCTCTTTATTTAAAATATTACCTCTAACCCCCCCCCCTCTCCTTGCCTCTCCTTTGCCTCTGCCTGTATGGCACTCTAAAAAAGGGAGAGTATAGCACTCTAAAAAAGGGGGTTGCAAGCAAGGGGGCTACACGATTAAGCGTAACCAGTTTTCTAATCTCATTAATTCTTAGAATAATAAAAAGAGAGTCGCGCGCCCTCCCCTTGCTTTGCAAGGCGAGAGGGGAGGGCGCGATCAATTATCTAATATAAATAATACATATTTCTTTAAAAATAAGAACCTTTAATTTAAATGGCAGAATGGTTTCTTGATGAGAAATTCATAGAAGTTCGAATCTTCTAAGGTTTATGATATTAAATTATTTACCTTTTCTTAAAAAATTTAATCCTACCCTAACTAACCCCCCCCCTTAATTTTTTAATTTGCCTCACTCAAGGCAAGTAAGCTAAGCAACTATAAAGACTAGTCTCTAGTCTTGCTTTAGCACCATCGCTTTGACAAATAGTACCTATAATCTTTAACCTCCAAATAAAACAGCTGGAATTGCTGTGTCTCGCTTTTTTTCTTCTTTGTCTTTTGCTCTCCCTTTTATAGTCGAAAATCGGGATAGGGTCCCCTCTCGCTAAGCCGTCAGGGTTGCTGCGCAAGAGAGAGTAGCAACCCTGCCTCTTTGGAGGTTGGGGGAAAGCGAGATGGGATAAAAATAAGAAAAGCGAACAAGTCGTCTCCCTTTCTATAATGAAAGTTGCAAGGGGAAAGGATAACAACCAAAGGATAAACTAAGGGATAGATGGTAGCACAAATATTTATAAAAATGGAGCAAATAAAGCAGGTGGCAACTCTACCAACTTCAAATAGTTGGAGAGAAAAATTATACGTTTTATAATATTTATTTTAAATTTAATTTAGAGGCCTTTAGGTTTTTATAATAAAGCCAGTTTATTTCCTGTTCTTTTGTTATATCTTTTAATTTTACAATATAAGAACAACCCCTTATAATATACCTCTTGCGCAGCAACCCCTCCTTTGCCTCTGCCTCTCCTTTGCCTCTGCCTCTCCTTTGGAGAGTATGGCACTCTAAAAAAGGGAGAGTCGCTTTGCGAGGCACTCTAAAAAAGGGAGTTGCAAGCAAGGGGGCTGAACCCTTAGGGTTTACCCTTATTAGAGAGGAGACAGAAATACACCATTTAAATTAAAAAAAAAGCTAAGACTAGTCTAATAATAGAAACCTCTTTAGGATTACTCCTGTCTTTTTTATCTTTATTTATTTAAAGAGACAGGTAGCCTTTTATATATTTAAAGCAATATTATCAGTCTCTCCTACCTTTTTTATCTTTAATTATTTAAAAGAAAGAGACAGGTGAACCGCTAGGCTCCATTTGGGTTTATAAATTGCAAACATATTGTCTAATATTAGTTAGCTCACGCGCCATCGCGCCCTTGCTTGACCCCCCCGGATCTTTAAAGGAGGGGTTGCTGCGCAAGAGCGAGGGCGCGCAGAGGGTGGGCTTTATTATTAAATTAATATTTCAAACACTCTTCTGTTTCATAATTTAATTATTAAATTTAAGAAAGCGAGAGGGCATCCTGCTGTTAAAAGCAGGGAGGGTTGCAACCTTTAGATTTCTTTTTATTCTTATCTCTCCTCGCTTTTTCCCAACCTCCAAAGAGGCAAGGTTACCACTACCTCTTGCGCAGCAACCTCTCCTTTGGAGAGCCCCTGGATCTCCCTTTTGGCCGAGTGCCATACAGGCTAAGGAGGGGGCGCCCTCTCTTTTTGAGATTCGACTCCCTTTTTTAGAGTGCCTCGCAAAGCGACTCTCCCTTTTTTAGAGTTAGAGTGCCATACAGGCAGAGGCAAAGGAGAGGCAGAGGCAAAGGAGGTCGCTTTGCGAGGGCGCGAGTGTCTAGATTTTGCTATTCCTGTCTCTAAGAGTGAGGATTGCAAAGCAAAGATGAGTGGGTGCATACAATAGTTAATGTAAAAATTGCAAAGAATAATATTAGAACAAATAAAATAAAATATATATTAAAATTAAGAATGAGATTACTAAAAACTCAAGTATTACTTAGATTTTTAAATTCTTATATAGTAGATTCACCAGAACCTGCTAATATTAGTTATATGTGGAATTTTGGGTCTTTATTAGGAATTTGTTTAATAATACAAATTTTAACTGGAGCTTTTTTAGCTATGCATTATACTCCAAATGTTGATTTTGCTTTTAATAGTGTAGAACATATTATGAGAGATGTAAATAATGGTTGGATAATAAGATATACACATGCTAATGTTGCTTCTTTCTTTTTTATATTCGTATATATGCATATTGGAAGAGGACTATACTATAGTTCTTATAAATCTCCTAGAATATTAGTGTGGTCTATTGGAGTAATAATTTTAATACTTATGATGGCTATTGCATTTCTGGGTTATGTTAATAATAGCCCCAAATGGTTTAATATAAATATTTCCTATTTAGTTATTTTAATTATTGTATATTATACGATATTCTTTGTTCCTTTAAAATTTAAGATATTATTATGTTCTTATGGTTGAGCGAAACCCTCTCCTTTGGAGACTCCTCCCCACTCTAAGGGGGTGGAGACCCTGTCTTTGGCTGCGCTCTTGCGCCCTGCTTTGCACCCTTGCGCCCCCACCCTCCCTTTTAATCTTTATTTACCCTCGCTCTGGGCCTCGCAAAGCGAGGCCCAGAGCGAGAGGGGTAGAGATAAAAAGGGAGGGGGCGCAAGACGCGCGCGAGTAATTAGTGGAGAGATGAGTCTCCAAAGGAGAGTGGCAGGAAATACAATGAAAAATACAAAATATAATAAATTAAATCATAAATCAATTTGTCTTATAAATAGTCTTAATAATAGAGGATATTGTCGTTTGTGCTTACCTCATTTAAAAAAAGAAATTTATTTGACTGAGAGATTGAATACAATTCTGAAAGATTTAGGGTTAAATCCTGTATATATTTTTGAAAATTTAGAAACGGAAAATATAAAAAAACAAATATTAAATGAGACTAAAGGCTTAAGCGGTATATACATGATACTTAATAAAATCACAACGGATTATTATATAGGTTCTGCGTCAACTAATAGAATTTATGCTAGATTCAGTAATCATGTTATTTATTTTAGAGGAAGCAAAATAGTGAAATCAGCAGTAAAAAAATATGAATTAAAAAATTTCGCTTTTATCATATTAGAATTATATCCTAATATTGTAACTAAAATAAATAATAAAGAATTGTTGGATTTAGAAGATAAATATCTAAAATTGTTATTGCCTAATTATAATATTTTAACTGAGGCAGGTTCTAGTTTTGGTTATAAACATACAGAAATTAATCGAATAAAAATGAAAGATCTTTATAGCGAGGCTAGACGGGAAAGGATAGGGGGTTTAAATAAAGGTAAAAATCTTTCCCCAGAAACAATAGAAAAATTGAGAGCTAAAGCTTTAAATAGACCTCCAATATCCGATGAAGCAAAACAAAAATGTATAAGTCATACTAGACCTGTAGTTTTATATAATCTTAATGGAACTGTTTACGGTAAATATTCTTCTATTTTAGAAGCTGCTAAATCTATAAATTGTGGCGAAAAAACTATTAGAAGAGCATTAAAAACAGAAAAAAAATTAGTCAAAAAACAATGAATAGTAGAAGATTGTTTAAAAAATAGATAATATATTAGGACCCCCCTAGGTTAGAGGGTGTCAGCCAATAGCTGTTTTTTTTGAGGAGGGTAGACCGTTTTGTAGGAAAGCAGGGGAGGAATAATTATCTTATGATTTATTTTAATTATATTTTATTTTTATTTATATTAAATCATAGTCCCGCGAGTTACAATCTTTTTGCAATCTTTATAGAAAAAAAAAGATTAAAGTGGTATAACCCGACGGGGATATAGAATAGTCTTTAAGATAAGACTATTTGGCGATGTTAGTGAAAACGATCAAAAAAGTTAAAATTTAAGATCGTCGGTTATATAAATGATCGCGACAGACTGGGTCACTAATGGGTGGCTGAAATGCTGCTTAATGCACAGTCGAAATTTTTGGTTAAGTGAAATTAATTTAACTAATAGAATATACGAATTTAAAGTTATTCTAGCTTATTAGGAATTTTCCATTAATAAGTAAATATGTATGTATTACCTTATGGTCAAATGAGTCTATGGGGTGCAACTGTTATAACTAATCTTCTTTCTGCTATACCAATATTTGGCCAAGATATAGTTGAATTAATTTGGGGAGGATTTTCAGTATCTAATGCTACTTTAAATAGATTTTTTTCTTTACACTATTTACTACCTTTTTTATTAGCGGCTTTAGCTGTTGCACATTTAATAGCTCTACATGAACATGGTTCTAATAATCCTAATGGTGTGACTTCTAGCGGTGATAGATATGCATTCCACCCTTATTTTATATTTAAAGATTTAGTTACAATTTTTGCTTTTTTCTTAGCATTATCTATACTAGTTTTCTTTTATCCGAATTTATTAGGACATTCTGATAATTATATACCAGCGGACCCTATGGTTACACCAGCTTCAATTGTACCTGAATGGTATCTATTACCTTATTACGCTATATTAAGATCTATTCCTAATAAATTATTAGGGGTTTTAGCTATGTTTGGTTCTTTATTAATCTTATTAATTTTACCAATTACAGATTTATCTAGAATAAGAGGGTCAACATTTAGACCAGCTATGAAATTAGCTTTCTGGTTTTTTGTTGTAGATTTCTTTATTTTAATGTGGATTGGTTCTCAACACCCTAATACCCCTTATGTAGAAATAGGTCAAATTTCAACTGCGTTTTATTTTGCTTGGTTCTTAATTATAGTACCGTTAATTGGATTGAGTGAAAACACTTTAATAGATTTAGCAGTAACTAAATCAAAAAAAAAGGAGCTATAATATAAATTATATATAAAATTTGATAATCGTCTTTTTATTAAAAGATTATGTTTTATTTTGAATAATTCCTACCCAAGCTTTACCTTCCCAGAACAAACTAAAAATTAATAATAGAGGGTAATTATCAATAATTTTAAATTTGTTTTTATTACTCGCCCCCTTAGAGTCCCCCTTTTCTTATTTTTATTAAATAAGAATAAAAAAGGGCCCCCTTAGGGCTTAGGGAGGGAGGAGGAGCTGCACCGTCTCCCTGCCTATGGTTAGGGGTGGGCCTATCTAGTCATTAGTAAAAAGACAGGGTTTCCTTTGGTTCTTTTGCGCAGAAGGCTTGCTTTGGCTAGAGGGAGAGCCAACTCCTAGAAGCTAAGCTAGTGGGGTAGACTACTAATTTGTTACAAATAACAACAAGAAAATTTTAATCAGATATTAAAGATTTATTGCACAAATATAAATTTAGTTTAAGATTACTAATTTAATTATAAATAACTTAAGAAGGAGCTATAAAAGTTATTTTTACAATAGAATGTGTTTAATATATAAATACAAACGGTTCTTAAAAGATATTTGTCTCTATCTCCCCCCCCCCTGCCTTTTTTTTTATATTTATTTATTTAAATTTTAAGAGGCCAGGGTCGCTCCTCATCTTTTTTATTCTTATTTAATTAACAATAAAAATAAGAAAATAGAAGGCGCGAGGAGTTGCAACCCTGCCTCGCTTAGAGGCAGGGGAGGAGCGAGAGTAGGAATCAGCTCCTTTTTTATTTAAACAATTCTCTTAAATTTATTATAAACATGGTGCTAAATATTAGGAGAGGGGCGCAATCAAAAGATATCTTAATTTTTAAATAAAGCTCTTTTTTTGAATATCTCAGCAAACAGATAAATATATCTTGCTCCTCCACGCCCTTAGGAGGAGCTACTATAAATATATGCAGTATTTTCCTCAGCTTTACTGTAATAGATAAAGAAAATTATCCTTCATTTGCAAACACCTTTCCTCTATCGGTGCTAACGGTAGGCTCCACCTTAAAAAATTTTTTTAAACTGACTCAAAAATAGCGCTAGGCCTTAGGGTCTAGCCACCACCAGCCTAAGACTCTTCGCTAAGCAAGAATAGTTAGCAAAAAAATTGTCGCCTGCTTTCCTTGGTCCCTTTCCCCCTTTTTTTAGGAGGGGGGGTTCGCTAAAGCGAGGCTAGATAAAGAGGGGGTATCGAAACCACACCCAACTACTGCAGGAAGGTGGAAAGAAATAGAAAAATTTAGCATAGTGGGGTAACAAAAGGAGCTATCAGCATAATTAAATATTAAGAAGGAGCTATATAATAAAAATTTAAAGGATTGCTGCCTTAGCAAAAAGATTAAAAAAGAGCAGTATCTTATAGTTAAGAAAAACAATAAATTAATATAATTAAATATAATTATGATAAATAATAACTCGCTTCTCCCTAAGGGAGACTCCCCCTTAGATAGCTCTCCTTTGATTAGCAATCTTGACCCCTTAGAGGGTAACTTCTTCTTCTCGCTTGCGCAAGAAAATATAATAAAATTATTATTTAATTTAGCAGATGTTTTAAGTATAATTTTACCTGTTTTATTAAGTGTTGCTTTTATGACTATTATAGAAAGAAAACAATTAGCTGCACATCAAAGAAGAGTAGGACCTAATACAGTAGGTTACTATGGAATATTACAACCTTTTGCTGATGCTTTAAAATTAGTTTTAAAAGAAACAATTATACCCTCTCAATCTAATAAAATAGTTTTCTATTTAGCGCCTGTAAGTACTTTAGTATTTAGTTTATTAGGGTGGGCAGTGATACCATTTGGAGATGGTATAGTGTTATCTGATTTAAGTTTAGGTATATTATATACTTTAGCTTTATCTTCTTTAGGTGTATATGGAGTTTTATTAGCAGGTTGGTCAGCTAATTCTAAATATGCATTTTTAGGATCTTTAAGATCAACAGCAGCAATGATATCTTATGAGTTGATCTTAAGTTCTGCTATATTAATAATTATACTATTAACTGGTACATTAAATTATACTACTATTATTGAAATTCAACAGTCTGTTTGGTTTATTATTCCTTTACTTCCTGTTTTTATTTTTTATTTTATTTCAATTTTAGCTGAAACTTCTAGAACACCTTTTGATTTACAAGAGGCTGAATCTGAATTAGTCGCAGGTTTCTTTACAGAACACTCATCTGTGCCTTTTGTTTTTTTCTTTTTAGGTGAGTATTCTTCAATAGTATTATTTAGTAGTATAACTGCAATACTATTTTTAGGTGGTTATAATTTACCAGAAATCTTTATAAATGAAACGATTATTAATATACAGGCTATAATTTTAGGAGTTAAAACTTGTATTTTTACTTTCTTTTTTGTTTGGTTTAGAGCAACTTTACCTAGATTAAGATATGATCAATTAATTCAATTATGTTGGTTAAATTTATTACCGGTAGCTATAGCTTTCATTATATTAATACCGAGTATATTAATTAGTTTTGATATATCTCCTTATTAAGTAATTGAATTATTAATTTAAGGGGGGGGGGGGGGGGGGGGCTGCTCGCAAAGCGAGGCAGGAGTGAGGGTAGCTGCCCTTTAGGGTCTCCTTTGGAGAGCGCTAGAGCTGTGAAAAATAATTTAAATTAATATCAAACAGTAGTCTTTAAAAGATTATTTTTTCTAACCTTGTTCAGCTGCCCCACCCTCTCCCTAATTAAATTTCTTTCTCTGCTTTGCACCCACCCCTCTCGAGCCCGCCCTCCCATTAACCATTAGGGGAGGGCGCGCGAGAGGGAGGCTTAAGCTAATCTAATTTTCCCGATCTAAGCAGGGCATCCTAAGATTCTAACTCCTTTTTATTGTTAATTTAATAATAAAACTAATGGCGGAAATAGCACAATCCATCCCCTCCCTCCCCACTCTACCCTAGGGAGGGTAGGGAAGGGAGGGGCGCCCTCTCAAATCTGCCAAAGGAAGAGAGGAGAGGGCGCCCGGCTTGCTAGCCAAAAAGTGTCAGACCCTGCTTAGGCAGGATGGATCTCAATAAAAGATCTAAGGGGGTAAATAAAGAAAGCTAGGACTATTATTATTTAGAATAATTTTAATCTATTTAATTAAAAATAAAGTAAACTATGATAACAACAATTGTAAATTTATTAACTTTTGGTATTTTATTTTCTAGTATTATTTCTATAACATCTAATAATCCTATAATCTCAATAATTTTTTTAATTACTGCTTTTGTTAATGCTGCAGGTTATTTAATTTTATTAGGGATAAATTTTATAGGTATTTCTTATATTGTTATATATGTTGGTGCTATTGCTGTTTTATTCTTATTCATTATATTAATGATAAATATAAAATTAACAGATATTTTAGATACTGGATATAATTTTACTAAAAATTTACCTATAGGTCTTAATATTGCCTCTTTATTATTTTTCATTTTTTTTTCAGTAGCTGCACACCCTTCCCCTCTGTCTCTCTTTTGGAATGGTGAGGGATATAATTTATTTCCTTTTTCCCCAAATGCTTCGATAGGAATTGGTAAAGAGGAGCAGTTTACAACTAAAGCTTCTCTCTATCGCCTTACCCCTGACGGTGATATTATTAGAGAGGGATTAGCTAACTTAAGCGAGGCGAGAGAGGGGGGAGCTGTATCTGATTTTCATTTATTAGAGTTTACTCAAATAGAAGTATTAGGGCATTTTTTATATACTTATGCATCTATTTTTTTAATAATATTAAGTTTAATATTATTATTAGCAATGTTAGCTATTATTATTATCTCTAAAAAAAATATAACAAATATTTAAATTTCAATTTTTATTACTCTCACCCCCCCCCGCCCATAGGCCCTATCTTTTGGACGCCTCGCTTTTTATTCTTAACTCTCCCTCTGCGCCGGCCTCCCTAAGAGCGGGCAGCCTAACAAGGGCGCGGCTTTTTATTCTTAATTTTATAATAAAATTTGCTGACCTGCCTTTTTTTATCTTTATTTATTTAAAACCCTAAGGAGGGCAAAAGCGATGGGTGTTAGCAAAGTCTACCTCTCTCTCGCTAAAGAGAGTGCCTCGCTTAGAGACGGGGGAGATGCCCCCCTCCTTTGGAGGCCCTCTCCTTTGGGGGCCCTCGCTTTGCGAGGCGGGAGGGCGCGAGGCGGGAGGATTTAGACAAAGCGAGACCTCCCTTTTTTATTCTTATTGTTAATTAAATAAGATTAAAAAGGGGAGGGTGCCTAAGCTAACTATAAATTTAGAAAGAGAAAGACTAGCACAGTTTCCACTTTAGCTTATTTTTCTATCTTAGCAGTCGGATGTTCTTGTTAAGCCCCTGCTTAGACTGATGAGAGTTAGGGTTGTTGCGTAAGAGAGACTTGTTTATATTCAGCAGATTAGGGTGAATTCCACTTTAAATTTAAATTTTGTCTCGGTTCCAGTAACCATTTGTTTCTCTCTCTTTTAAATTTATAATGCCTCCCTCTTTTCTCCCTCTTTGAGCCCACCCTTCTAACTCCGTAGGGGCAACCCATTTTTTTACCTCCGAAAGACTAATCTATATACTTAAATAAATTTTTAATCTAGCTGTCGAAAAAATGAGACTAGATTAAAAGATACAAAACTAAACAAATAGTGAAGGAAGGTGTCGCGCGCGCCTTGCGCCCTTTTCTTATTTTTATTGTTTATTAAATAAGAATAAAAATGGTCTCCTTTGCCTCTGCCTCTCCTTTGCCTCTGCCTGTATGGCACTCGGCCAAAAGGGAGAGTATGGCACTCGGCCAAAAGGGAAACCCGGGGGCGCGCAAGAGGCGCTAGGCGCAGGGGGTAAAGATCTGTTTAGACTAGGAAATAAGTGAGGGAGTTGTAATTAGCACCGCTATAGGGAATGGAAGGGTTAAGCATCCAAATTAGCAAAATTTAATATAATTTTTTACTTCTATCTAAGGTTGTAACCACCCCCCCTAGCGTTGGTACTAGACAGGTGCTAAGAATTAAATAATTTAAATTATAATCGCCCTTAGAACCGGCCGCAGCAAAACCCTAAGGGTGGGGCAGGACCTGGGTTTACTCTTTCTTGCGCAGCAACCCTAGATTTAATTTTATAATGCTAACTTAAATTAGAATATAGGTTGTTTGAAATTATATATGTTTTTTCCTGCTCCTAGCTTCGCAATGAGGTCTCCCTAGTGTAGATCCTTAGGGTGCCCTTAGGGCCTAGAGGATTAGCACACCTCTTGCTTTCTTATATTATAAAAAAAAGGCAGGGGTGAGGACAGGACGCACCCTCCCTTTTCTTATTTTTATTCTTAAATTAAAAAAAGAAAAGGGGGGGGCGTAGACCTGTTTAATATTAATATCAAATATGAATTTTAAATTTTTTGATTTTTATTAGAATCGAACTAATACCTGTACTTAGAAAGAGTACTGTTCTACCATTAAACTAAAAAACCTGTGCAAGGAGCGAGTGACTCTATTAATTTGTAACTCGCAACCTTATCTGCCCTCTCTTATATGCCTCGCTTTTGTCTTATTCCCCCCAGATTTATAATTTTCAATTTCAATTTGGAAGAAAAGCGAGGGTTGCTACGCAAGGGAGGGCCTATTCTTTTGGAGCCTTTCTTGCGTAGCTTGCCTTTAGTACCCCGGCTTGCTTGGTCAAACGCGGCGCCCTTTTTTATTCTTATTTAAAAAACAATAAAAATAAGGGCGCCCCCTCCTTAGCCTCTGTCTGTATGGCACTCGGCCAAAAGGGAGATCCGGGGCCGATGCCCCCCTCCTTTGGAGATTCTCCTTTGGAGGCCCTCGCTATGCGAGGCGGGTGGGCGCAAGGCGCGCAAGACGCGCGTGACTGTTTTTTTTCATTACCCTATTTATCTGGTCTAAACGACCTGCCCTAGTTTTTAATCTTTAAATCAGACCTTTTTTAGCGGAAAAGAGTAAAATTCTTTAAATATTAGATTCTTTAGGGAAAATTGGAGAGATCTGAGAGGCCCTTACTCTAAGGGCTACCAGCGACCTGCCAAAGGCAGTCCTAGCGCGTTTTGCGCCCTCCCGCCCTTTTCTTATTTTTATTGTTTATTAAATAAAAAGGATCTCCAAAGGAGGGGCTCTCCCTTTTTAGAGTGCCATACTCTCCCTTTTGGCCGAGTGCCATACAGGCAGAGGCTAAGGAGAGGCAAAGGAGAGGCGCGACTTTCTTATTTAAACCATATTTATTTAAAGAGGCAGGTCGCTAAAGCGAGGAGAGCGGAAATAAGATAACTCCTTTTTTTTCTAAAACTAAGTCTTATAAACATATTCTAAATATCTTTGATTTTTTATTTAAATAAGATTAAATTAGGATCACATAAGAGAATCGAACTCTTTACTCAGCATCCACAAAGCTGTGCTTTACCAATTAAACTAATGTGACCTTTAAAATAATAAGCCTTATAAAAAATATTATAAATATCTTTGACTTGTCTTGCAAGAAGGCCTTAAGATTTGCATTCGGACCTCTCTTTTGGCGCCCCCCCATAGGGAGGGGCCAAAGCGAGGCCTTCCCCCTCTGCACCCTACCTTGCTAGATAGGGAGGGCTAGAGCGAGGTAGATAGTAGACACCCGCCCCTCACAGCTGTGAGGGGGGCGGTTTGCGCATTATTTTTTAATTTCAATCCTATATTCTCTTCCCTGTTTTAGTAGAACCTCATAGGGAGTCCCTCCCTCTAGCATACTAAGCAGTTCTACTTCTAGAGATAGGGTATCTACTAGGCGCACTCCCCTTATTCTTATATTTTTTATTTTTTTATTCTTATTTACTTTTTTTATCTTTATTTATAATACAAATAAAGAAACAATAAAAATAAAAACTAAATAAAGATATCGCAAAGCGAGGAGGGTTGCTGCGCAAGAGTTATTTAAGAGAGGAGCTATAAAATTTTAAATTTTAACTTTATAATCTTAAATTGAGTGTTTTTTTACGGAATAAAAGCGAGTCGAACGCTTAAGGGAGCTTTTCCCAGACGATTAGCAATCGTGTTATCTTACCAATGACGATTATTCCTTTTTGCTCTTCAAGATTCTAGGGTTGCCTAATTAGGTAATATTTATAATCCCTCTGTCTTTGGCCACTCCTTTGGAGAGCCCCTCCTTTGCCTCTGCCTCTCCTTTGCCTCTGCCTGTATGGCACTCTAAAAAGGGGAGAGTCGCTTTGCGAGGCACTCTAAAAGGGGAGAGCCTCCCCTCTCCTATGGAGGCCCTTTTTATTTAATAAACAATAAAAATAAGAAAAGGGCGGGAGGGCGCAAGGCGCGCGCAAAAAGACGCGGCTTGTAACCCTAAGAGTCATTTGCTAAAGTAGAGGAGATAAAGAGCATAAATTTAAACATAAGCTGAAAGAAAGAATCGAACTTTCATTATACCGTCATGAATGGTATGTTTTAACCTTTTAAACTATTTCAGCTAACAATATTATATTTAAACTTCTATTTATATTTCTTTAGTCGCGCCCTTGCTTGCAACCTCCCTCGCTTTTTTTATCTTTATTTAGTTCTTATTTTTATTGTTTCTTTATTTGTATTATAAATAAAGATAAAAAAAGTAAATAAGAATAAAAAATAAAGAATAAGGGGAGGGCGCCCTAATGGGAGGGCGCGCGACTAATTATTGTATAATAATATATATACGTATTATTATTTTATATTTAAAAATTTTTATTTAAGAATAAATATAATAAATACCTTCCCAACCAAAGATATTGTTTTCGCTCATTTTGTTTAAATTGGTGATCCTGTTTATCTTATCCTCCTCCCTTAGGGCCGAACTAGCGCTCTCCAAAGGAGACCATCGCAAAAGCGACCACCCCTTTTATTCTTATTTAATAAACAATAAAAATAAGAAAAGGGTGTTGCTACGCAAGGGCGGAGACGCGATGGCTTGAACTGTATTTTAATTAATAAAGTAAAGAAAAGAAGAGATTCAGCTGCTTTTGCAAAGCATTATACTTTTTTGTTAGCTAATTTAAGCAGGTCTGCTAAATCAGAAAGGTGGCTCTCCTGTCTTTGATTGCTCCACCTACGCTTTTTTTATTCTTAAATTTGCCTCGCTTTTTTCTTATTTTTATATTTATTTATTTAAAATTAAAGAGGGCGGAAGGAGTAAGAAAAAGCGAGTACTTTAGCAGCAACCTTTCAAACCTAAGCATTGGCTTTATTTTCTTAATTTTATACTAATAATAAGAATGGAGCTATCCAAAGTGAAGGTGGTGATAGATAAATATGGGAAATTTAACTCTATTGGACTAAGACAGGATACTACTAAATTTAACTATTAATAATTAAACTTAATAAATTTTACAGCTCTTTTTTAAATTTATAGTTCTCTTCCGGACTCGAACCAGAATAAACACTTTAGAAGAATGCTATTCTAACCATTGAATTAAGAGAACTCAAACTATTTAAGTAATATTAACCCCTCGCTTACGCGGCTTACGCGACTGCTTATTTCTAAAAAAATTGAAGCAAAATAAAAAGGTGCCCAGCTTTAATAGCTCCAATTTTTTAATAAGAATGATGCTAATAATAAAAAGAGCTATCTATTTAAAGCTTTCGCCTCTTTTTCCAAATTTAGAGTTACGAAATTAGGCGGCCCTTTCCTCTATCTTTAGAGAGAGGGAGACTCCTGCGGATGGAGATATAGGCCCTCTCCTTTGGAGACTCGCCAAAGGCGACCTCTTTAATTTGAAAGAAATAAAAATAAAATTGCTGCGCGCCCTCTCCTTTGCCTCTGCCTCTCCTTTGCCTCTGCCTGTATGGCACTCGGCCAAAAGGGAGAGTATGGCATTCGGCCAAAAGGGAGTTGCAAGCAAGGGGGCGCCCTTGCAAGGAGGCGGTGGGGGGGGGGTTTCTAATTTATATTTTCCAGCAGCACTTTCCAGTACAGCTACCTTGCTATGACTTTTGAGATGTCACTCAGAAGGGTTAATTGATATTAATAAAATTCAACAAAACAGTTGAGATCTTTTCTTTAATTATAAATAAATATAAATAAGGAAATAATCTAATCTATAAAAATATATTTATTTAAAAATTAAACAAAATATTTTTAAGAATAACGACACCTCCCCGCTCTTAGGGCCTTGCTACCCTCTGGGTGAGGTATAGCGGGTATTTACTCCATTCTTTATATTTAAATATTTTTAGCAGCCCTCCCTGCTCGCAAAGCGAGATAAAGAAGAGCTCTTTTAGGAGTAGTAGGGGCCTCATTCCTTTGGAGGCTAAAGATATAGATAAAAAAAAAGGAGTTGCTAGCTTGCTTTGATACCCACCCTCTCACTATTGGAGAGGGAGGTCTTAGACAGGTTGGAGGATTCCTTGTTTTACTTTTTATTAATTGGCAATTTCCCCCTTTCCGAACTCCTCCCCAGCGACAGACAGTTAGTTCATCACGGATTCATGCTTCACCGTTGCGTGGCTAATCAACGATTACTCGAAATTCCTTCTTCATGTTGCCGAATTCCAGACAACAATCCGTTAAAATATTAATAAATGAACTTTTTTTATTGATTAGCTAAACCTACCTAGCTTTTAAAGCTAAAGTTTTGCATCACATTGTAAAAGTTTTAGCAGCACGTGTATAGCCCAGTTCATGAGGGCCATAACGACTTGTCTTAGCCCCAACTTAATAATTGTTTTATTAAATAATAGTTAAGTATAAATTAACTACAGGGATTTCGTCCGTTAGTGGAGTTAACCTGACTTTTCACAATACGGACTGACGACAGCCATGCAACACCTGTAAACGAATTTCTAACT
>WNFI01004707.1_pt1 | contig 67612 bp, 58 predicted proteins | sample 5400471 | NCBI WGS metagenome assembly WNFI01 (sample SAMN13153348, study PRJNA577476) | soil metagenome | isolation source: 100 cm saprolite on Douglas fir-dominated hillslope | place: USA:California | collected 2013-09-17 | reverse complement strand
CGTACGTACGACGACGACAATGCGGCGGGCACGCCCGTCACCGACGCAGTGACCGGCGACAGCAAAATGTGGGGCCTGGATTTCGTCTGGAAGTGGGCGCCCAACGGCAACACGGTCGATCGCAACTTCAAGTTCCAGGCGGCATATCTGCATCGCAGAGCAGACGGCAGCCTCGCCTTCGATACTGCCGGCGCCAATCTCTCCGGCAACTATCACTCCAGCCAGTCCGGCTGGTACATGCAGGGCGCCTACCAGTTCATGGCCCGCTGGCGCGTGGGACTCCGCTATGAAGAGCTGAACAGCGGCAACCCGGATATCGGTCTGGTAAGGAGCGGGGCGCTGACCGCCGCCGATTTCCCGCGCCTTGCCGAAAACGATCCGAAGCGAACCACGGCGATGATCGATTTTTCGCCGTCGGAGTTTTCGCGCTTCCGGTTGCAGTTCGCGCGCGACGAGGCCCGCTTCATTCAAGCCGACAACCAGGTCTTCCTGCAATACATCATGAGTCTCGGCACGCACGGCGCCCACAAATTCTGATGCGGCTGGCGCCTTCAACGAAACGAGCTGCGCGCGAGCGTGCAGTCGAAACGAAAGGATATGAAAATGAACAGATGGACAACATTCGCCGGCGCCATGGCCCTATGCGCCGTGTGCTCTCCGGCATTCGCAGCCGTCAACATCTTCGCCTGCCTGCCGGAATGGGCGGCGCTCGCGACTGAGTTGGGCGGCAACAAAGTCTCGGTCTACCAGGCCTCCAATGCATTGCAGGACCCGCACCGCATCGAAGCCCGGCCAAGCCTGGTCGCACACATGCGCAGCGCCGACCTGGCGATTTGCACCGGCGCCGAACTCGAAATCGGCTGGCTGCCGGTTTTGCTGCAGACCGCGGGAAACCAGAAAGTACAGCCGGGACAGCCGGGTTTCATCGCCGCTGCCGATTTCGTGGAGCGGTTGGAAGTCCCGACCCGGCTGGATCGTGCGGATGGGGATGTCCACCCCGGAGGCAACCCGCATATTCAACTCGATCCGCGCAATATCGCCAAGGTCGGGCTGGTGCTCACGCAGCGCCTCGAGCAGATCGATGCAGGGAACACTGCCTACTACGAGTCGCGCAGCAAGGACTTTCAGGATCGCTGGGCACAGGCAATCCCGCGCTGGGAAAAGGACGCGGCACCTTTGAAAGGCCTGCGGGTCGTGCCGTATCACAAGGACTCGGTATACCTGATCAAATGGCTGGGTCTGGTGGAAGTCATGGACATCGAACCCAAGCCGGGCATTCCGCCGAGTGCCGGTCATCTTTCGGAGTTGGTCGGGCGGTTGAAGGGCGGCGCGGCCGACCTCATCGTTCGTTCAGCCTATCAGGATCCGAAGGCTGCGACATCGCTCGCGGAAAAAACGAATCTTCCTGCGGTGGAACTGCCGTACACCGTCGGCGGAACGCCAGGCGCCAAGGACCTGTTCGGCCTGTTCGACGACTCGATCGCGCGACTCAAGGCAGTGAAAAAATAACATGCCCAACCTCGAGCTCAGCATTCTGCTTCCCGCATTGATTGCGGGTCTGCTTGTTGTCGCGACCCATGCGCCGCTGGGAATACAGGTGCTGAACCGGGGCATCGTGTTCATCGACATTGCCATCGCGCAAATTGCCGGCGTCGGCGTGATTGCAGCCGATTTTTTTGGCTGGGAAGCACAGGGCGCAGCCGTGCAGATTTCCGCGCTGGCGGCCGCCCTGCTCGGTGCGCTGTTCCTGACCTGGACCGAGAAGCGCTGGCCCGACATCCAGGAAGCCATCATCGGCACGGTGTTCGTGCTGGCCGCAACGCTCAGCGTCCTGCTCCTTGCCAGCAATCCGCACGGCGGCGAGTACCTGAAGGACCTGCTGGTCGGACAGATCCTCTGGGTCGGACGCATGCAAGTCATCATCGTCGCGGTGCTGAGCGCCGTGGTTCTGGCGGCGTGGTTCGGCATCGGCCGCCAGCGCCTCGGCCGCATCGGCTTTTATCTGCTGTTCGGCCTGTCCGTCACCGCTTCGGTGCAGATGGTCGGCGTTTACCTGGTATTTTCGAGCCTGATCATTCCCGCGCTCGCATCGCGCAATGCCACTCGTTTCCGGCTCGCCAAAGCTTACGCCGTGGGCGGGCTGGGTTATCTGTTCGGCCTGGTCGCTTCGACCCTGTTCGACTTGCCCACCGGTGCGATCGTCGTCTGGGCAATGGCGATCGTGGGCATCGCGTTTTCCAGCCTGGAACGCACCGGCGCCGGTTCGGCAACTTGAACTCTCCAGTACAATCCCCGATCTGACGGTTGTCCGGCGGGCACTTTCGTGCCTGGGCAATTCTCCCGGACCGGCACGCGCCGCCGTGCGGCCGGCAACAAATAACTTTTCGGCATGAGCGAAACCATTCACGGCACCACCATCATATCCGTTCGCCGCGGCAAAAATGTCGCCCTTGGCGGCGACGGCCAGGTCACGTTCGGCAACATCGTGTTGAAATCGAGTGCGCGCAAGGTGCGGCGGCTTTTCCACGAGCGTATTCTTGCGGGCTTCGCCGGCGGCACCGCCGATGCCTTCACTCTGTTCGAACGTTTCGAAGCGAAACTGGAGAAGCACCAGGGGCATTTGTTGCGCTCGGCGGTCGAACTCGCGAAGGACTGGCGTACCGACCGCATCCTGCGCCGGCTCGAGGCCATGCTGGCGGTCGCCGATCATGAGTCGTCGCTGATCGTCACCGGCAACGGCGACGTGGTCGAACCTGAACTCGGCCTGGTCGCGATCGGCAGCGGCGGACCTTACGCGCAAGCGGCTGCGCGCGCTTTGCTGGAAAACACCGATCTGCCGCCCCAGGACATCGTCAAGAAAGCCCTGACCATCGCCGGCGAGATTTGCATTTTCACCAACCAGAATCATGTAATCGAAACACTCGAGTGATTGGTGATTGATAATCGGTAATTGGCAAAAACAATTCGACCGGTCTCCAGTCACTATTCACCAGTCACCAATCACGGATTTCGCATGTCTTCCATGACTCCCCAGGAAATCGTCCACGAACTGGACAAACACATTGTCGGCCAGGACAACGCCAAGCGCGCCGTTGCGATCGCGCTGCGCAATCGCTGGCGCCGCCAACAGGTCGCCGAACCGCTGCGCCAGGAAATCACACCCAAGAACATCCTGATGATCGGCCCCACCGGTGTAGGTAAAACGGAAATCGCACGGCGCCTCGCCAGGCTTGCCGAAGCGCCCTTCATCAAGGTCGAGGCCACGAAATTCACGGAAGTCGGCTACGTTGGCAAGGACGTCGATTCCATCGTGCGCGACCTGGTGGAAACCGCGATCAAACAGACCCGCGAGCAGGAAACCCGCAAGGTGCGGCACCGCGCCGAGGACCAGGCCGAAGAGCGCGTCCTCGATACCTTGCTGCCCGCAGCGAGGGAAGTCGGTTTTCAGCCGGACCAGCGGGAGGGCGACAATGCGACGCGGCAGAAATTCCGCAAGCGGCTGCGCGAAGGCGAACTCGACGACAGGGAAATAGAAATCGAGGTCGTCGCGGCCCAGGCGCAAATGGAAATCCTGGCGCCACCCGGCATGGAAGACCTCACTTCGCAGATCCAGGGCATGTTCCAGAACCTCGGCGGCGCGCGGCGCAAGACGCGCAAGCTCAAAATCCGCGAGGCGATGAAGCTGCTGACCGAAGAAGAGGCGGCGAAACTCGTGAACGACGAAGACCTGAAGCTCAAAGCGCTCACCAACGTGGAGCAGAACGGCATCGTGTTCATCGACGAAATCGACAAGATCACCAGCCGCCAGGAAACCGGCGGGGCCGAAGTCTCACGTCATGGCGTGCAGCGCGATCTTCTGCCGCTGGTCGAAGGAACCACCGTCAGTACCAAGTACGGTATGATCAAAACCGACCACATCCTGTTCATCGGCAGCGGCGCCTTTCATCTTTCCAGGCCCTCCGACCTGATCCCGGAATTGCAGGGACGGTTTCCGATCCGCGTCGAGCTCGAAAGCCTGACGGTAGAGGATTTCGAACGCATCCTGACCTCCACCGACGCTTGTCTCACGCGGCAATATCAGGCGCTGCTGGAAACGGAAGAAGTCAAACTGGAATTCCGCCCGGACGGCATCCGCCGCATGGCCGAGATCGCCTGGCAGGTCAACGAAAAAACCGAGAACATCGGCGCGCGCCGGCTCTATACCGTCATTGAGAAGTTGCTGGACGAGGTTTCATTCGAGGCGAATCGCCAGCAGGGCCAGGTCATCGTCATCGATGCGGCTTATGTGGACGCGCGTTTGAAGGATCTTGCGCAGAGCGAAGATCTCGCTCGCTACGTCCTTTGAACCGCGGCGCGCGGTTCATCATCGGGTCACGATTCCAATCCCCCAAAGCCGGCATTACCTGATAATTTGCCTTACCAGGATCGCCCATGAGCAGCGGCACCGCCTTCACGCTAGAAGTCAATCCGAAGCTTCCGCCCCGTCTCGCGCGGCTGGACGAACTCGCTAATAATCTGCGCTACAGCTGGGACCGGCAGACGCGGCTGCTGTTTTCGCGTCTCGACCTGCGTCTTTGGGACGAAGTCGGCCATAACCCGAAAGCTTTCCTCAAGCGCATCGACGAGCAAAAGCTCGTCAATGCGGCCGACGACCCGGTATTTCTGGGCAATCTGAACCAGGTGCTTTCGGCGTTCGACGTTTACCTGAAGGAACCCCTGCCGCGCAACGGTTCGGAGTGGCTGCGCAAGAACGATCTCATCGCTTATTTCTGCGCCGAGTTCGGTTTTCACGAAAGTCTGCCGATCTACTCCGGGGGCCTGGGAATTCTCGCCGGCGATCATTGCAAGTCGGCGAGCGACATGCGTTTGCCCTTCGTCGGCGTTGGGCTGCTGTACCGCCAGGGTTACTTCCACCAGACCATCGATGCCGAAGGCAACCAGCAGGCACTTTATGCGGATTCGGATTTCGAAGATCTGCCCGTTACGCCGTGCCTGCGCGCCGACGGATCGGAAGTGCGTGTCGAAATCGAATTCCCGGGCAGGAAAGTGCAGATCAAGGTGTGGCAGGCGCGCATCGGGCATGTGACGCTTTATCTGCTCGACACGGATCTGCCGGAGAACTCGGCGGACGATCGCAATATCACTCACCGCCTCTATGGAGGCGACCGCACCACTCGTATCCAGCAGGAAATCGTATTGGGCATCGGCGGCGTGCGCGCGCTGGCCGATCTGGCCATCAAACCCACCGCGTGGCACATCAACGAGGGGCATCCCGCTTTTCTGGTGCTCGAGCGGGCAAGCGTACTGGTCGCGCAGGGAATGACCTTCAACGCCGCGCTGGAGGGGCTCGCCGCCAATACGGTATTCACCACGCACACACCCGTTCCGGCGGGACACGATCATTTCAGCGCCGAGACGATCGCCGCTTATTTTCCGTGGTTGCGCAAACAACTCGGCCTGAACGAGGAAGAATTCCTGGCGCTGGGGCTCGCCAATGGAGGGAGGGAATTCAACATGACCGCACTGGCGATCCGCGGTTCACGCTTCCAGAATGGCGTGAGCCGCATCCATGGCGGCGTGTCCTCGCGCATATGCGCGCCGCTGTGGCCCGAACTCGAACCCCGGGAAAATCCGCTGTCCTATGTGACCAACGGCGTACACGTGCCGACTTTCCTCGCGCCCGAATGGTCCGACCAGTTCGACAAGTTCCTTGGTTTCGACTGGTCGCACCACGCCGGTAGCCAGGGCTTCCAGGAGCGTCTGGAAACGATGCCGGACCATCTTTTCTGGAGCGTGCGGCAATCGTTGAAAGCGCAGATGCTGCATCTGGTGCGCCATCGCGTCGCGCGCCAGCATTTGCGCAACAACGGTTCGGAAGCGCATCTCGACAGACTGCTGCGCTACGCCGATCCGATCAATCCGAACGTGCTGACGGTGGGATTTGCGCGCCGATTCGCGACCTACAAGCGCGCTACGCTGTTATTCCAGGATCTCGACTGGCTGCGTGCGATTCTAGGCGACGAAGCGAGACCGATTCTGTTCATATTCGCCGGCAAGGCCCACCCCGCCGACGTGCCTGGGCAGGACGTCATCCGCGAGTTGAACCGGATCGCGCGCATGACGGAGTTTGAAGGCCGGATCCTGCTGCTGGAAGACTACGACCTGCGCCTCGCGCGCAGGCTCGTTTCCGGCGTGGACGTCTGGCTCAACAATCCGATGTATCCGCTCGAAGCAAGCGGTACATCCGGCATGAAGGCCGGCATGAACGGTGTGCTGAACCTCTCCGTACTCGACGGCTGGTGGGGGGAAGGCTACGACGGGCACAATGGCTGGGCGATCAAGCCGGTGGCGGAAAACCTCGATGAGGCACGCCGCAATTTCGAGGAAAGCCGCACGCTGTATGAGTTGTTGCAGGATCACGTCATTCCGATGTACTACCGGCGCGGCGAAATGGGTTATTCGGCCGAATGGATTCGCATGGCCAAGCGTTCGATCGCTTCGATCCTCCCGCGCTTTTCGTCGATCCGAATGGTCAATGAGTACCTGGCGAAGTTCTATCTGCCGGCGACGCGCCAGGGCCGTCGCTACGCGGAATCCGAATTCGAGCCCGCACGCCGGCTGGCGCTGTGGAAACAGCACGTGCGCGAAGTCTGGGCAAAGGTGGCGATCCGGCGACTGGATACGGCGCAAAATCGCATTGCCTTCGGCGAAGGGCTGCGCCTCGAAGTCGGCGTTTTTCTCGATGGACTCCGGCCGGAGGATGTCGTGCTCGAGTTGCTCATTGTGAAACGCAGCGCCCATGCGGAAGACAAACGGCCGAAATCCTACCGGTTCGAATCCGAAGGCACGCAGACCGAACAGGGCGAACACCGTTTCGTCCTGGAACTCAGTCCCGAAATCTGCGGCAAGCTGGAATATCGCATACGCCTGTATCCGCAGCACGAATTGCTGACCCATCGGTTCGAGATGGGCATGATGCGCTGGCTGTAGCTTCCCACTTCATCCGTCGTGGTGAAAGGTTTTTGCATCTTGGCGGTATCCACCTGGCCCTTGGATCGTTGACAGTCGGGAAAGCGGGACATAGCATTAGGCTCCCCGGCCATGTCAACGCTCGCAGTCCCCCGTCACGTTTCACTTGAACGCCCGGGAGTAGTGCCAGGGCAAACGTGATCTGGCAGCGCAGGTGCTGCGACGCGGTACCTGAAAATATAAAATTCATCGGGAGAAAATCATGCGTGTATCGCTCTTGTGCGCTTTGTCGGCTGGCGCCATGGCTTCGCTTTTTGTCTTTTCGGCGGCGGCGGATTCGGTTCGCATCGGCCTTATCAGCGAAATCACCGGACCGAATGCCGAAGCCGGCAGCTATACCGTCAACGGTGCCAGGCTCGCCGTCGACGCCGTTAACAAGAAAGGCGGCATTCTCGGCAAGCAGATCGAACTCGTGATCGAGGACAACCAGTCCACCAACCCCGGCACCGTGCTTGCATTTTCCAAGTTGGGGGGCAACACGGACATCCCCGCAATCATCGGCCCGATCCGCAGCACGCAAGTGCAGGCCGCTTCACCCACTATCCAGAAGGCCGGCATTCCGGTCATGATCGGCGGTACCGACCCGAGCCTGACGCATGTAAACAATCCGTGGGTGTTTCGCTGCCGCCCGAACGATACGTTCTCCTCGCGCGTGATAGCGGACTTCGGCGTAACCAAGCTCAAACTGAAGAAGTGGGCGATCGTGCACTCGACCGACGCGTTCGGTTCCGGTGGCCAGAAAGCTCTTGTCGATGCATTGAAGACGCTCGGCGTCGAGCCGGTGCTGATCCAGGGCTATACCAACAACTCGCAGGACTTCACGCCGGTGGTTCTGGCAATCAAGAAATCCGGGGCCGACGTGATCGGCACGTATATGACCAACTCGCAGGACCTGGGCATTTTTGCCAAACAGCTGCGCCAGCTCGGTGTTGCCGCGACCTGGGTCGGATCGCCCTCGATTGTGACCGACACGGCAATGAAGCTGGCGGGCGAATCCCTGCACGGCACCTATGGCATCGCCGATTTCAATCCGGATGCGAATGCCGAAGCCAAAATCTTCGCGACCGCCTACCGCGCCAAGTACAATCTCGAACCGGACGTCTATTCAAGCTGGGCTTACGACGCGCTCAATGTCATTGCCGCGGCCATGAATGCGGCGAAGAGCACGAAACCGGACGACGTTCGCAAGGCCATCCTCGGCCTCAAAAACTGGAAGGGCGTCGAGGGTAACTACACGTTCGACGAGAACGGCGACGGGCTGCGCGGCTACAACATCGTCAAGAACGAAGGCGGCAAGGTCAAGTTCGTAGAACATATCAACGTCGACAAGTAGGCGCACCGGTCGCAAGCACGCCGGCATGATCGAAAGCCGCGCGCAGATGAACAGGGGGGACGACGCGCCGTGGATGCGCTAGCCAATAATTTCCAGGTGCTGTTCCAGGGCCTCGCGCTCGGCAGCATCTATGCGCTGGTCGCGCTGGGTTTCGTGCTCATCATCCGCGCCACCAACGTCGTGAACTTTGCCCAAGGCGATTTCGCCATGCTTGGCGCCTACCTGATGGTCGCCTTCATGGTCAGCGCCGGCCTGCCCTATTGGTTGTCATTCCTGCTCGCGCTGGTGGGGATGGGACTGTTCGGCCTCGTCTTCAACTACGGGGTGTACTACCCGTTGCGACATCGCGGGTTTCTGCCGGTCATTATTTCCACCCTTGGCGCGTCGATCTTCCTGCAAAACACCGTACTGGCGATATTCGGTGCGCAGCCCAAACGGCTCGACAACGTGGTCGCCGGCGGGATTCAGATTGGTTCGGTGTTTCTCGACAGCCAGTATCTGGTCATCCTGGCGGTGACCATGGTGATGGTGGCGTTCCAGTACTTCTTTTTCGAGCACACCATGCTGGGCAAGAAACTGCAGGCCACGTCGCAGGACAAGGACATGGCGCGGCTGCTCGGCATTCCGGTCGCGCTGATGATCGCCATCACCTTTGTTTACAGTTCCGCCCTTGGCGGACTGGCGGGTGTGCTGGTGGGTCCGGTGCTGTTCGTCTCGATTGGCATGGGGTCGATCATCGCGCTGAAGGCATTCGCCGCGACCATCATCGGTGGGTTCGGCGACGTCAAGGGCGCGATCGTCGGCGGTTTGTTCATTGGCGTGATCGAAAGCTTCGCCGCCTTCTACATTTCCGTCCCCTACAAGGACGCTTACGCCTTCCTGATGCTATTCCTGGTGCTGGTATTCCGGCCGCAGGGATTCTTCGGCGAAAGGGTTTCCGAGAAAGCATGAGCACGCAATCACTGGAAACGCCGCGCGCGCGCCGCCTCTCGCCGTGGCCGTTCATTCTTCTTGCGATCGCCGTCGCAGTGCCGCTGCTGCCTTACTTCACCAATGTCAGCCATTTCGTGCTGTCGATCTTCATGCAGGCGTCGACGTATGCGATCGCCGTGCTGGGCATGGTGGTGGTGCTTGGCTACACCGGACAGATCAATCTCGCGCAAGCCGCGTTCTTCGGGTTCGGCGCTTATGGCGTCGCGCTCGGCACCGTATCCTACGGATTGTCGTTCTGGCTTTCGCTGGCGATGGGCATCGGGATCGCCGGCCTCGCCGGCGGCATCCTCGGACTGACCACGCTGCGCCTCGGTGGCCACTACCTGGCGATGATCACCATCAGCTTCCAGCAGATATTCGACCTGGTGGCGGTCAACTGGATCCAGGTCACGCACGGGCCCGACGGCATCGCCGGCATTGCGCGGCCTTCGCTGTTCGGACACGACCTGTCGGACGATCGCGCCTATCTGTTGCTGTGCTCGCTGGTACTTTACGCGATGATGGCCGCGGTCTGGTACCTGCCGCAGACGCGTCTGGGTCGCGCGATGCGCGGGGTGCGCGAAAACGAACTTGCGGCCGAAGTCGTCGGCGTGCATACGCTGAGAACGAAGGTCATCGCGTTTACGTTGTGCGCGGCGCTCGGTGGGGTGGGCGGTGGACTTTACGCGGGCGGTTTCGCCTATATCAGCCCGGACAATTTCAACTTCCAGCGTGCGGTGGAATTCCTGTCCATGGTGCTGCTGGGCGGCGTGCAATCGCCGTTCGGCGGCGCCCTCGGGACCACGCTGCTGATCCTGCTGCCGGAATGGCTGAAGGAAATGCCCCCCAGCCTGCAATTCATCAAGGATGTGTACCTGGCGATCTACGGCCTGGCAGTGATCCTGATCATGGTGTTCATGCCTGAGGGCATCTGGGGCCTGCTGCGCAGCAAGTGGATGAAATTCGGAAGGACGGCGCCGGTGGATACTTCCGGCATCAAACTGCTGAATCTCGATATCGCGGTGACCGAGGCCACGCCGTTGCTCAAGCTTGAAGGCCTGAGGAAGTATTTCGGCGGCCTGCGTGCGGTCGACGGCATCGATCTGGAAATCTCCCGCGGTACGGTGCACGCGCTGATCGGCCCCAACGGGTCGGGCAAGACCACCACGCTGAACGTCGTCAACGGCATCTACAGGCCGACCGGCGGCCGCATCATCATCGACGGCAGCGATGTCACCCTGAAATCGCCGCACGAGCGTGCCGCGCACGGGCTCGGCCGCACTTTCCAGAACATCCGGCTGTTCCCGAGCATGTCGGCGCTCGAAAACGTGATAGTCGGCGCGCAGCGCGACAACAATCCCATCGAGCCGGGCGGGAAGGCTCTGGTGGCGCGCGCGATGTCGGCCCTGCAGTTTGTCGGCCTCGCGGACAGGGCCGACGCCATCGTGCGCAGCCTGCCCTACGGCCATCAGCGGCTGGTCGAGATTGCCCGCGCGCTGGCCGGACATCCAAAGCTGCTGCTGCTCGACGAGCCGGCGGCCGGATTGAATCAGACCGAGAAAATGGAGCTGGTGGAGTTGCTCAAGAAATTGCGCAGCGGCCACGGATTGACCGTTTTCCTGATCGACCATGATATGGGACTGGTGGAGAAAGTGTCCGATCGCATCACCGTGCTGAATTTCGGCAAGAAGATCGCGGAGGGTACCCCGCAGGAAGTGCTGCGGCATCCGGACGTGATTGCCGCGTATCTGGGGGACAGCAATGCCGCTGCTTGAGCTGAAAAACGTCGCCAGCTACTACGGCAGCGTGCAGGCGCTCAGGAGCGTAAGCCTGCGCGTCGAAAAAGGCGAAGTGGTGACGTTGCTTGGTGCCAATGGCGCCGGAAAAAGCACGACGCTGCGCACCATATCCGGGCTGCTGCGGCCGGCCAGCGGCGAGGTCTGGTTCGAAGGCCAGCCCATCCACGACATGGCGCCGGAGAAAATCGTGCGGCTGGGCATTTCGCACGTGCCGGAAGGACGGCGGATTTTTCCCGGGCTTACCGTGCGCGAAAACATCATGCTCGGCACGTCCAACCGCGGCCGTCTGCCGAAGAAGCAGATGGCGGACGAGGTCGCGGAAATGTTCGAGATCTTCCCGGTCATCAAGCCTTTCGAGAATGCCTTGGGCTGGACGCTCTCCGGGGGCCAACAGCAGATGCTGGCGGTGGCGCGCGGACTCATGGCGAAACCGAAATTGCTGCTGCTTGACGAGCCGTCGCTCGGCCTCGCGCCGGTCATCGTGCAGCAATTGTTCGCCACCATCCGCGTCATCCATGCCCGCGGCACCACCATTCTGCTGGTGGAGCAGAATGCAAACATGGCTCTATCCGTCGCCAATCGCGGTTACGTGCTGGAAACCGGCGAGATGAAAGTCGAAGGTTCGCCCAAGGAATTACTCGGCAACGAGGAAGTTCGCGCCGCCTATCTGGGTGGCCACGGCTAGCCCGGAGGCGCGGCGATTTCTTCGCGGGTTTACACTGGCGGTGTTACCGGCTGAGCGGGAGACGCGCCGTGACTTCCATACGATGGTTTGTTGTTCTCCTGGCCGCGCACTGCGCCGCGGCGGGCGCCCAGACGACAGTCGAGGAAGTCCGCAGACAATGGCCGGATTTTCGCTATCTCGATCCCGGCCAGGTGCGCGACCTTCCGGAGGTCGTCCGCATCGACCTGGAAAAGCTCGGGTGCCGCATTCCGAAGTTCATGAAATGGGACGCCCGACACAACGTCATTCAGGGACAGTTTTTCAAGCACGGGCAGACGGACTGGGCTGTGCTCTGCCAGGTCGGTGAGAAGACCGGCATTTTGCTCTATCCAGGTGGCAACGCCTCCGACTTGCCCATGCTGCGCAGCGAACGCAGCGACCCCACGCGCACAATCCACACGGTCAGTGCCTTCGTTCTGCAGAAACGCGCGGTACGCGACCATCCGGATGAACCGCCGCCGCAATTGGATCACGATGGCATCGAAGACGGGCCGATCGAGAAGGCGGGTCGCGTAATCTATCATCGGGACGACGAATGGGCGGAGTTTTGAAGGCGCAATGAAGCGCGTGTGCGTGTTTTGCGGCTCCAACGCCGGCATTCGGCCGGAATATGGCTTCGCGGCCCGAGGGTTGGCCGCCGGGCTGGCTCGCCGCGGTCTGGGACTGGTTTATGGGGGCGGCAACGTCGGCCTCATGGGCATGATGGCCGATTCGATGCTGCAGGCGGGTGGCGAGGTCATTGGCGTGATTCCGCGGTCCCTGGTTGCAAAGGAAGTCGCGCATCACGGCGTTACCGAATTGCGCATCGTCGACACCATGCACCAGCGCAAGGCGTTGATGAACGAATTGTGCGATGCATTCATTGCGCTTCCGGGCGGCTTCGGCACGCTGGATGAATTCTTCGAAATCCTGACCTGGTCGCAACTGGGCATTCACAGCAAGCCGAGCGGACTGCTGAATGTTTCAGGCTATTACGACAGCCTGCTGGCCATGCTCGACCAGGCCGTGACCGAACGATTCCTGCGGCCAGCGCATCGCGAACTCGTGATCGCCGACACGGACGCGGATTCGCTGCTGCAACGCCTCGCTGCGTATGTCCCGGTCCAGACCGCGAAATAGACGAATCCGGCGGGGAACTTTCCGTAATCTGCGAATCAAACCCGCTGCGGCAGAATTCTGGTACGCGAAGTCGCCGCGCCTCTGCTTTACAAATTCCCTTTGGAGAGAAATACCCATGAACAAAACTCTGCTTTCAGTCGGCATCGCATCGCTGTTTACGGCGCTGGCCGGCTCCGCCATGGCGTTGGAACAACGCCCCATCCTGACGCTCGAAGTCGCCAAGAAAATGGCGGTCGCGTGCGAGGCAAAAGCTAAACAGGAGGGCTGGAAGATGAACATCGCCATTGTCGACAATGGCGGAAATCTGAAATACTTCCTGCGTCAGGACGACGCCTTCCTGAAGAGCATCGAGATCGCCCAGCTCAAGGCCGGCACCTCGGCCGGCTTCCCTTTCTCGACCAAGCAGATCGGCGAGATCACCGCCAAGGTGCCGGGCATCGCGTTCGTGCCGGGCATCGTGACCTTCGAAGGCGGCTTGCCGATCCTGACGGCCGATGGCAAGCAGGTTGGTGCGATCGGCGTATCCGGTGGCACCGCCGAGCAGGATGGCATGTGCGCCCAGGCTTCGGTCGATGCGGTGAAGAACGATCTGAAGTAACCGCAACGACGAGGAAAAAGCCCGGCTATGCGGCCGGGCTTTTTTTCTTCCGCCCGATCAGCGCGCGCGCAGGATGCGCAATGCGGCGCAGGCGGCGCCGAATCCATTGTCGATGTTGGTGACGACGAGCCCGGAAGAGCAACTCGCGAGCATGGCGCGCAGCGCGGTCTCGCCGCCAGTGGCAACACCATAGCCCACGGAAGTTGGCACGCCGATCACCGTGCTGGAAACCAATCCGCCGATCACCGTGGGCAGCGCCGCGTCCATCCCGGCGACCGCGATCACCACCCGGGCGCTGCGGATTTCCTCGAGGCGCTCGAGCAGCCGCCATAAGCCGGCCACACCGACATCATTGATCTCCACTGCGGGTTCGCCGTAAAAGCGCAGCGTGCGCGCTGCTTCGCGCGCGACCGCAACATCCGAAGTACCTGCGGCGACGACCGCGACCTGAGTCTTTGCTTTCAGTTCATGCGTTCCACCGAAGTACCCGGTGCGCGATAACGGCTCGTAATCGATGGCAAAGCGATGCGAGTCCGAAAGTCCGTCAAGCTGCTCGGGGAGCAAACGCGTGAGCAGAATCCGCCGCCCCTTTTCCTGCACCTGTTCCAGAATGGCCGATAGATGCGGCACGGACTTCGACGCACACATCACCGCTTCGTCGAGCCCGGTGCGGGCATCGCGCGCGAAATCCAGCATCACGTCTTTATGCAGTGTCATTTCGTTCCAATTCCAAATACTTGACACGGAGGGCACGCAGAGAAAAGAGAGAAAATTCCGAGAAGAACAAATTCGACGATATAACGTTGGCGATCGCGGATTCCTCGGTATGCCAACAAATTCTTACATCATAGCCCAGCCTGTTTTTGTCTCGAATTTCTCTGTGTCCTCTCTTGCTTTTCCTCTGTGCTCTGCATGTCGGCGCCTTTGATCAAGTCACGCGGCGTCGCGCTGCAGGCGCACGAGAAAAGCGCTGCCGGTGCGATAAGGCGCCAGCGATACCGGGTATTCGAATCCGCCGTCGCGGAACAGCGCGCCGACATTGACCCTCAGCGTTTCGCGCGCATTGTCATCGAGCGCGGCAAGGTTCTTTTCGTCGAGTTCTATCACCACGCCCTTGGCGCGCACTCGGCAACGCACGGTACGCGGGGCAAGCGATCTCGACACCAGCAACTCGGCGGTATGCACCAGCTTGAGCATGTCCGGATCGATCGCGATACCCGTTTCGATGCGGCTCGACAGACAGGGCGCTGAAGGCAGCTCCGCCACATCCCCGAGTCCGAGATGGCGCGCGAGCGCACGCACGGTTTTCTTGTCGATGCCGGCTTCAACGAACGGATGGCGCACGCCGTGGTTCTCTGCCGCGTAAAGGCCCGGGCGGTATTCGCCGAGATCGTCGAGGTTCGTACCGGCGACGATCTGTGCGGTCGTATGGGGCACCAACGTGCCATACAGGTTGGTCTTGCAGTAGAAGCAGCGGTTGACCGGGTTGCGGCGATAGTTGGCATCGCCGAACTCCCCGGCGTCGACTACCGACAACACCCAGCCCTGCCGCGCTGCAAGGGTGCGTACGCGATCGGTGGCTTCCTGCGGCACGGCGGGAGAAACCGCGTGGAACATTTCGGCTTCGCTGCGCGAAGTGCGATGAGCGATTGTCGCCAGCGTGAGGCTGTCCACGCCGCCGCTTACCGCGACCGCAATGCGTCCGATGTCGCGCAAGATGCCTTCCAGTTCCGGGAGGGCGTGCTTGACGTCGCTCACTTGCGATCCTTGCGCAATACAACCTGCTCGGCTTCGCGCTGCAGGCGTTCGCGTTCGGCGCGGCCGCCGATCACATTCAGCAGATCGTCCGCTTCCACTTTTGCGGTTTCCCTGCCCGGACGTTGCGCAACCTTGATCCGCATCTGCCGGCCCGCCGCCTCGACTGTGGTGCTGGCGCGCGCGAGCTTGCGGCGTTGCATGACCTGAAAGCGCAGGCCGATGGTCGTGGTTTCGCTGAAGCAGGCATCGAAAACGCCTTCCATGTCCGCAACCTCGGCCAGCAATTGGATGTGCATGGTCATCCTGCCCTTTTTGCCGAACCCCGGCGTCTGCAACACGTCCAGTACCGAGGGATGAGAACGCAGCTTGTCGAGCGCGATCGCCAGATCCTCCGGCGTCTGATCATCCACCTCGAACTGCACTTGCGCGACTTCGTCCCCGCCGCGACTCTCCTGGGCTTGCTCGAAAGTCAGAACGCGCAGCACGTTGCTGAGGCCGGGGAAATTGCGCGTGCCGAAGCCGATGCCGGTGCGCAGCAGCCGGCGCGAGCGGCGCGAGGCGGTCTGAGTGCAACCCAGGTGGCGCAAAATGGCCGCGCCTGTTGGAGTCACGCGTTCGCCTTCCAGGCCGTCATCGACAAATTCGAATCCCTGGAGCAACAGCACGGTGGCGGGGGTAGGAATAGGCAGCATGCCGTGAGCGGTCTTCGCCCTGCCGCGGCCAAGCGGCAGGCTGCTCACCGACCAGGTGGTCGCCACTGCGTCGAGGCCAGCCACGGCATCGATCAGAAATGCGGCGCCGACGATGTCTGCAATCGAATCCCATTCGCCCAATTCGTGGAAACTGACGGTATCAACGGTCTTGCCGTGAACTTTCGCTTCGGCATCGGCCAGCGCGCTGAAAATCTCGATCGCGCGCGCCTGTATCGCCGGCGCCAGTGCACATGCCTGCAGATGCGCCCGAATGTCGGCGAACGGCGTGTGCGGATGATGTTGCGCGGCAACCATGAGTTCGGCCACCCGGGGCTCGATGACGCGGAAGCGCAGCCCGGTCAAGGCGTGGTCCTGATGTTCCGCCAGACCGACGTGAATCTCCGGCGGCAAACCGGCGGCGCGAATCGCCGCCAGCATGCCGTCGCGCAGATCGGGAAACGCGTCGAGCATGGCGGCGATGAACATATCGCCCGCCACGCCTCCAACCGCGTCGAGATGGATATGCATGCCGGAAGAGCCGCTCAAGCCGCAGCGACTAGGCCGCGGCGTGCTCCCGGTGTTTGCCCAGCATCGGATAAAGGGTGCCCTTCGTATCGAACTTGAACGGTTCGGGGCTGCCGACGATTTCGAACTGCGAGGGGTTCGCCCTGATGATCGGCAGCATCGGCTCCGAAACATGGATGTCCATGATCTCGAGCGTGGTGGCGATGCGCACGATCTTGGTTTCCTGCGGCTTGACCCGGACCACGGTCTTGACGGCGAGACGGATCGCGTCCTCGTCGGTGTTCATGATGATCGGGATCGCGCCGCCATCCAGATAGGTCGAGGTGATGATGTTGGCGTAAGTCTTGGCGACGTCGAGTTCCTTGTACAGCTTCATGGTGGTCACGTCCGCGCCGCCGATGCCGCAGGCGTTGCCGTGGGTTTCCGGCGTCAGGCCGAGCACCGCGATTTTCTTCACGAAAGGCTTCATGTTCCATTCGATGAAGCGGCAGTTGCGCCCCGTGATGTTGGGGTCCATGCCGGAACCGGAAATGTTCTTGCCGATCTTTTCCACTACCAGCACGTCGATCTCGTCGAACTGCAGGCGCGGCATCAGTTCCTTGGCCTTTGCCAGCAGAACGGGTTCGCGCTCGAAGATCTGTTCGGACGGTACGATCTCGATGATCGCGGTTTCGTCCGCGGCGTTTTCCACCATGGCGACGCCGAACAGGACCTTCTTTTTGGCGAGGATGAGTTTTGCCGTTTTCGGCAGCAGTTCGCCGAACATGTCCATGCCGTAGGTATGCAGCGTGGTGGCGCCGATGATCTTGCCCATGCCGATGGTCAGCATCTTGACGATGCCGGATTCGATTTTTGCGCGGAAGTTGGTATGCGGCTTGACGCGCGGGATGATGACGACCGCATCGGCTTCGGCCGCCTGCTTGTCCATGTAGACCGGCATGCCATCGTCCAGCCTCCCGAGTTCCACAACTTCCATGCTGGATTTGACCGGACAACCGACATAGCTCTCGGTGATGCCGTAGCCCTCCAGCACTTCGCGCTGGCCTTCGGCCGTCGCGCCGCCGTGGCTGCCCATGGCCGGGAAAATGAAGGGCTGGGCGCCGAGCGCCTTGAGTTCGCCGACTACGGCCCTGGCACATTCGGCGATATTGTTGATGCCGCGCGAGCCGCAACCGACAGCGATGGTCATGCCCGGTTTGACCTTGGCGCGAATTTCCGGGCGCTTGAACTGCTCGACGACCGTCTTGGTGACGCTGTCGAGTTTCTTGGTCTGGAACTTCTGGCGCACATGCACCATCCGCGGCAGGGCGATATCGAGTCCGCCCGCCATGTTGACTTCGATGCGATCACCGATCATTTCAGCATCCTCCATCCAGAATTGTTTTTTGGTGCCGCTGACCCGTAGGATCACACGACGATGGACGGGCATTTTACTCCAGTGTGCCCTTGCCTAGCCAACAGGCAACGCGTGGTACAAGTCCAGGTATTGCTTCGCGCGCGCCTCCCAGCTGAAATCCCGGCTCATGCCGTTTTTCTGCAATTGTCGCCAGATTCTCTGGTCGCCATAGGCTGTCACGGCGCGGCGGCAAGTCTCCAGCAGCGTGGCCGGGTCAAGCGGCGCGAATACGAATCCGGCTGCCGCGTGATTCTTTAACGTTGCCGGCGAGCAATCGACCACCGAATCGCGCAACCCGCCGGTACCGTGCACCAGCGGCGGTGTGCCGTAGCGCTGGCTGTACATCTGGTTCAGCCCACAGGGCTCGAAACGCGAGGGCATCGCGAACAGATCCGCGCCGGCTTCGATCTGGTGCGACAGGCCTTCGTCGAAGCCGATCTGCACGGCGATGCTGCCGGCGTGGCGCTGCGCGAGCGCCTGGAAACGACGTTGCAACACGGGATCGCCCGAACCGAGCACAACCAGCTGCGCCGGCAGCTGCACGAGTTCATCGGCAATGGCGGCCAGCACATCGAGGCCCTTCTGATCCGTCATGCGGCTCACGGCCCCGAATAGCGGCATGTCAGGGACTTCCTGCAGGCCCATGCGCAGTTGCAGCGCGCGTTTGTTGTCCTGCTTTGCCGCCAGTCTCGATGCGTTGTAATAGCGCTCGATGTAAGGATCGGATTCCGGATCCCATGCATCGATGTCGATGCCGTTGAGAATTCCTGTGAGTGCAGCCTTACGTTGCGCGAGCAAACCCTGCAAACCCATTCCCAGCGGTTCGCTCTGGATCTCCTCGGCATAGCTCGGGCTCACCGTCGTGATGCGATCGGCGAATTGCAGCCCGCCCTTCAGGAAGGACAAGTTGCCGTAGTATTCCACGCCGTCGATCGTGAACGCCTGCGGCGGCAATCCGAGCCGGTTCGCGGCCTGCGCGGGGAAAATACCCTGGAAGGCGAGATTGTGGATTGTCATCACGGTCCGCGCCCGCGGTCCTTGCACGTAGTTCAGATAGACCGGTGTGAGTGCGGTCTGCCAATCGTTGCAGTGGACGATGTCCGGCTTCCAGGCGCCAAACGGCGAACCGGGCGTAGACAGCAGTGCGCCGACATAGGAAAGAAGGCCGAATCGCAGATCGTTGTCCTGCCAATCGGTTGCGGTGCCATCCTGATAGGGGCCGCCGCTGCGCTCGTAGATCGGACATTCAACCACGAGCAGGGGCAGACCCGACGGAAGTTTCGAAGCGATCAAAGTCGCGGGAGGAACGCCCGGCAATCCCGGCAACATCGCAGCGCGACTGCGGGTCTTGAGCGCGTCCATGACCTGCAGATAACCCGGCACGAGCACGCGAACATCCACGCCGAGCGCGCTCAACGCCACGGGCAGTGCAGCGCTGACATCAGCCAATCCGCCGGTCTTTATCAGTGGCGCGACCTCGGACGTCGCGAACAGCACCTTGAGTTTCTCGGTTACGGCCATTGCGGTTTTTGTAGTTCGAGGTGTCAGCGCGTTACCGCCCCTCATGCCGCAGAATGAGCGCTCCCAGGGGCGGCAAGGTAATGGCGGCCGATTGATCGTAGCCCATCCAGGGGAAAGGCTGCGACCGAATGACACCCGCGTTGCCGGCGTTGGAGCCGGCGTAGAAGAGCGAATCGCTGTTGAATGCTTCCCGCCAGGCTCCGGCTTTCGGCAAACCGACACGATAGCCGTGCCTGGGCACGGGCGTGAAATTGAGCGCCGCCACAATGGACGAGCCGTCGCGGGCACGTCGCTCGAAGCAAAGAATCGACTGATCCGCATCGTTGCAGTCGATCCAGCGGAAGCCTCCCTGCTCGAAGTCCAGTTCGTGCAGGGCCGGCTCGTCGCGGTAAAGACGGGAAAGATCTCGCACCATCGTCTGCACGCCACGATGCCAGTCGATGCCGAGCAGCCCCCAGTCGAGCTCCCCGCCTGAGCGCCATTCGCGGCCCTGCCCAAACTCGTTGCCCATGAAATTGAGCTTCTTGCCCGACGCGGCAAACTGATAGGCGAGCAGCAATCTCACGTTGGCGAATTTCTGCCAGGCGTCCCCAGGCATTTTGCCGATCAGCGATCCCTTGCCATGCACGACTTCGTCATGCGACAGCGGCAGCAGGAAATTCTCACTGTAGGCGTAAAGCTGGCCAAAGGTGAGCTGGTTGTGATGAAAGCGGCGGTGGACCGGATCGTTCTGCATGTAGGCAAGAGTGTCGTTCATCCAGCCCATGTTCCACTTCATCGAGAATCCGAGTCCGCCCAGATACACCGGCCGCGAGACCATCGGCCAGGCGGTGGATTCTTCGGCGCAGGTCAGCGCGCCGGGAAAATCACGGTGCACCATCACATTGAGTTCGCGCAGGAACTCGATGGCGTCCAGATTTTCGCGGCCGCCGTACTTGTTGGGAATCCATTCGCCGGCCTTGCGCGAGTAGTCGAGATAGAGCATCGAGGCGACCGCATCGACTCGCAACCCATCGATGTGGCACTCCGCCAGCCAGTAGTGCGCGCTGGAGAGCAGGAAGCTTTTTATCTCCTTGCGGCCGTAGTTGAATATGTGCGTGCCCCAATCCTGATGGAAACCAAGGCGCGGATCCTGGTGCTCGTAGAGCGCAGTGCCATCGAAGCGCGCCAGCGAAAACGCGTCGGTCGGGAAATGCGCGGGCACCCAGTCGAGAAGGACGCCGATGCCGGCCTGGTGGCAGGCATCGACGAAGGCTTTGAATGCATCAGCCGCGCCGAAGCGGCTGGTCACCGCGAAATAGCCCGTGGTCTGGTAACCCCAGGATTCATCCAGCGGATGTTCGGAAACCGGCAGCAGCTCGATATGCGAATAGCCCATATCGACGACATACGGGATCAGGCTCTGTGCCAGTTCGCCGTAAGTGTAAAAACGCCCGTCCGGGTGCCGCCGCCATGAGCCCGCGTGCACTTCGTAAATATTGATCGGCGCGTGCAGCCAGTCCCAGCCGGCGCGGGCATTCATCCATTCCCCGTCACCCCAGGCATACTCATCGGCAACGACCTGCGCGGCCGTGCCGGGACGCAATTCGTGAAAACGGGCATAGGGGTCGGTCTTGACGAAGATTTCACCGCTGGCACGGTTGCGGATCTCGAACTTGTAGAGCGTACCGGCATCGATGCCGGGAATGAACAACTCCCACACTCCGCTCAACCCGTGCGCAGACATCGGATGCGAGCGACCATCCCAGCGATTGAATTCGCCGACAACGCTGACCCTCGCGGCGTTCGGCGCCCAGCAGGCAAAGCGCACGCCGCTGACCCCGTCGCGCCGCTCCAACCGGCTGCCCAGGATGCGATAGGCCTGTTCCAGCCGGCCCTCGTTGAACAAGTACAGATCCTCCGCGCCGATGGCCGGTAAAAATGTGTAGGCGTCATGGGTCTCGAATTCCCGCTCCGATTCGCTGACCCGCAGCAGCACCGGGAGTACTGGCTGAACGCCACCTTGCCAGGCGAACACCCCCTTTGCATGGATGCGTTTCATGGGTTCGAATCCTGCCTGCGCGCGCACGGCAACGCGCGCGGCGTAGGGCCAGAACACGCGCAACGACCAGTCGGGCCCGGATCGGTGCAGACCGAGCACGCTGAACGGATCGTGGTGGCGGGCGCCAACCAGGGCTTCTAAGTCACCGGCTGCAGGTAATTGGAGAGTGGGAATCATCGTGGCGGACTGGCGGCGTCATGAGCCGACAGGGAATTCGTGACGACGGACAACGTCGCACCTATTATAAGCAGAGCCCTCCGGTTCGGGCCTTATTCTTTAGTGCCGGCTGGAAATCAGCCGCTGGCCTCGCGGGCGGCGGAGGGCGACGAAACGGGTAAAAAGCCGGTGGGACTTCGGCGGCAAACCCCCTCATTCAACGTTTGAATCGGGAACCATCATGATCGACACCGACCTCAATGTCCGCTTCGTCAGCCTCCTGACCAAGAATACCTACGCGCTCGTGCTGGCCGGGGGGCGTGGCAGCCGGTTGAAGAACCTGACCGACTGGCGTGCCAAACCGGCCGTGCCCTTTGGCGGTAAATTCCGCATCGTCGATTTCCCCCTGTCGAACTGCGTGAATTCCGGGATCCGCCGCATCGGCGTGGCGACCCAATACAAGTCACACAGCCTGATACGGCACATCCAGCGCGGCTGGAGTTTTCTCGACGGGCGCTTCCAGGAGTTCGTTGACATTCTGCCCGCCTCGCAGCGAACCGCGGAAGAGAACTGGTATCTCGGGACTGCCGACGCGGTGTACCAGAATCTTGACATCCTGCGCTCCTACGAACCGGACTACATCCTGATCCTGGCCGGGGACCACATTTACAAGATGGATTATGGAAAGGTGCTGGCCTACCACGTCGCCAAGAATGCCGACATGACGGTGGCTTGCCTGCGGCCGTCCGGACATGGCCCTCGCCAGCATGGGGATCTACGTGTTCAACGCACCATTTCTGTACGAACAACTGGCGCGCGACACCATTACCCCCGACTCCAGCCACGATTTCGGCAAGGACCTCATCCCGCATCTGGTACCACGCTATCGGGTTTACGCGCAGCGCTTTGACGACAGTTGCGTCGGCCAGCGCGACAAGGCCGCGTACTGGCGAGACGTAGGCACGGTCGATGCTTATTGGGAATCGAACCTGGACCTGACCCGGGTCACGCCGGATCTCAACATGTATGACAAGGAGTGGCCGATCTGGACCCACCAGGAGCAATTGCCGCCGGCCAAATTCGTGTTCGACGACGAAGGGCGGCGTGGCGGAGCGGTCGATTCGGTCGTATCCGGCGGCTGCCTCATCAGCGGAACCACGGTGAGACGCTCGCTGCTGTTTTCGAATGTACGCGTGCACAGTTACGGAAGCATCGAGGACTCGGTGATCCTGCCGGACGTCATCGTGAACCGGCATGTCAAGCTTCGACGCGCCGTAGTGGACAAGAGTTGCGTGCTGCCGGAGGGCCTCACGGTGGGCTTCAATGCGGAGGAGGATCGCCGGCGCTTCCATGTTTCCGACCGCGGCATCACGCTGATCACGCCGGAAATGCTCGGCCAGGAAGTTTTTCACCAACGCTGAGCCGCGCCTGCCGCGCGGCTCCGAGTGGCGACCGGCCGCGGACAGGCGCCACGAATCTGATATTCAATGAGCGACCAGAAAAAACTTGACCTGGTGATCCTCTGGCACATGCACCAGCCGGACTTCCGCGACCATGCCAGCGGGGAGTTCGCGCAGCCCTGGGTGTACCTGCACGCGATCAAGGACTACAGCGACATGGCGGCGCACCTGGAAGCGCACCCGGGCATGCGAGTGGTGCTGAATTTCACGCCGGTGCTGCTCGATCAGCTCGAGGATTACACCGACCAGTTCGCCACCGGACGATTTCGCGACCCGCTGCTGCGCCTGCTCGCGCAGCCGGATCTGCACAAACTCGACCAGGCCGGGCGCGATCTCATATTGAAGTCCTGCTTCCGGGCCAATCAGCAGAAGCTGATCGATCCCTATCCGGCCTACAAGGGGTTGTTCGAGTTCTTCCGAATCGCGCAAAGCCATGGGGACGCCGGCGCGACGTACCTGTCGGCGCAGTATTTCGGCGATCTGTTGAGCTGGTATCACATCTCGTGGATGGGCGAGACCGTGCGCCGCCGCGACGGCATCGTGCCGGCTCTGATCGCCAAGGCGCAGGGATTTTCGCACGACGACCGGGTGCAGTTACTCCAGATCATCGGCCGGGAGGTACGCGATGTCATTCCGCGCTACCGCACGTTGTTCGAGGCGGGCCGGATCGAACTGACCACCACGCCGGAATATCATCCGATCGGGCCGTTGCTGCTTTCTTTCGAGTCCGCGCGGGAAGCGGTGCCGGGCGCGCCGCTGCCCGAGAGCCCGAACTATCCGGGTGGCCGCGAGCGCGCCCTCGCACAGGCGGACGCGGCAAAGCAGGGTCATGCCCGGCGCTTCGGCCGGCCGCCCCGCGGCATGTGGCCGGCGGAGGGTGCGGTGTCGCGGGATTTCGCCGACTTGCTCGCGCAGGGTGGCTGCGATTGGATCGCCAGCGGCGAAGGGGTGCTGGTCCACAGCCTGCAGAGGAGCAACGGCACGCTGCCCGAACGCCCGGAATATCTTTTCCGGTCCTATCGCATCGGCGACGGCCCGACGGCAATCACCTGTTTCTTTCGCGACGATCGTTTGTCCGACCTGATCGGTTTTGAATACGCGAAATGGAACGGCAACGATGCGGCGGCACATTTCGTCACTACGCTTGCGGACATCGCCGCAACGGCCGATGCAGGCAAACGACCGGTGGTCAGCGTGATTCTCGACGGCGAAAATGCCTGGGAGTATTACCCGTATAACGGCTACTACTTCCTGGACGAACTCTATGCGGCGCTGGAAAAACATCCACAAATTGCGACGGCGACCTTTGCGCAACTGCTCGACGAAAATCGCGAGTCCGCTGTGCTTCCCGTGCTCGTGGCCGGGAGCTGGGTGTACGGTAACCTCGCCACCTGGATCGGCAGTCATGACAAAAACCGCGCCTGGGATCTGCTCTGCGCCGCCAAGCGCAGCTTCGATACGGTCATCGCGGGCGGCCAATTGAACGACCGGGAGATAGCGCTCGCCATACGCCAGCTTGCCGACTGCGAGGCATCCGACTGGTGCTGGTGGTTTGGCGACTACAATCCCGCCGAATCGGTGATGGCGTTCGACGAACTCTACCGGCACAAGCTCGCGCATCTGTATCGACTGCTGAAACTGCCCGTGCCCGGGGAACTCGATGTTCCGATCAGTCACGGCAGAGAAGATTCAAGCGCGACCAACGCGATGCGTCGAGCCTCCTGACCATGAATCGAACGACCGCATGAACAAGAAAGTTTCGCTGCTCTTCGGCGTGCACGGCCACCAGCCTGCCGGTAATTTCGAGCATGTGATTGATGACGCGCATGCGCGCTGCTACAAGCCCTTCCTGGAGACGGTATACGGCTATCCGAATTTCAGGCTGTCGGTGCATTTCAGCGGCTGGCTGCTCGACTATCTGCTCAGACGATTCCCCGACGATATGGCAAAACTGCGCGAGATGGTGGGGCGCGGCCAGGTGGAAATGTTCGGCGGCGGCGATACCGAACCGGTGCTCGCATCGATACCCGAACGCGACCGCCGGTCGCAACTCGCGGCCCTGTCGAACCGGCTCGAGGGCTCCCTCGGCCGGCGACCGGTCGGGGCCTGGCTGACCGAACGGGTCTGGGAATCCTCGGTGGCATCCGCGCTCGCGGATTCCGGCATTCGCTATGTCACGGTCGACGACTACCATTTTCTATGCGCGGGCAGACGCAGCGAGGAACTCACCGGCTACTTCTCAACGGAAGAGAGCGGCAGCCGTCTCGACCTGTTTCCGATTTCGGAAGCGCTGCGTTATCGCATTCCATTTTCGACCGCGCCCGAGGCAATCCAATACCTCGAATCGCTCGCCACCGAAGACGGCACGGCGGCGGCAATCTATTTCGACGACATCGAAAAACTGGGCATCTGGCCGGAGACCTACGAGTGGGTTTATGAAAAGCAGTGGCTCAAGCAGTTCATCGAGGGGGTACTTGCCTCTGCGTCGATCGAGCCTGCGCTTTATCGCGATTTCCATGCCAACCGGCGTACACGGGGCGTGGTGTACCTGCCGACCACTTCTTACATCGAGATGAACGAATGGACGCTGAATGCCGACCGCGCGGACCGCTATGCCGAACTGGTCAAACGGGAAAAGGATCAACATCGCTACGAGCAGACCAAGCCTTTCGTGCGCGGCGGCATCTGGCGCAACTTCATGTCGCGTTATGCCGAGGCGAACTGGACCCACAAGCGCATGCAGCAGCTATCCATGCGCGTCGCCGAGCTGGGCGCCAGGGCAACCGCCCGCATGCGCGAGCTGTTGCACCTGGCGCAGGCCAATGACGCGTACTGGCACGGTTTGTTCGGCGGCCTCTATCTGCCGCACTTGCGCCGCGCGGTATGGAATGCGATCGTCGAACTGGAGACGCTGCTCGACGGGGCCGCACCCCGCAAACCGGCCGCTCCCGATCTCGATCTGGACGGCTGCGACGAGTTTTTCCTCGGCAACAGCGTGCTGCAGGCAGTCATTCGCGATGATGGTCTCGGCGCGATTCACGAACTGGACGCCTACGGCCTGCGTCACAATTTCGGTGATACGCTGGCGCGACGGGGGGAGCACTATTATCGAAAGATCCGCGATCATCGCGCCACGGCGGACGGGCGCCATGGCGAGGGCATCGCTTCCGCGCACGATCGCGTCAATTTCCGCCACCCGGTCTCAAACGAGGATCTCGAGCCCGATCCGGTGGCGCGGGTTCTGTTCCTCGATCGCCGGAACGGGCAGGTAGTGCGATACCAGCGGCCCAACGTGCGCGGCACCCGCGCCGAATTGTCGGCTGGCGGCATCGCCAAGTCCATTGCTGTCGAAGGCAGCCGGCTCATGGTTGAATACAAACTGGACGTCGCGACGGAGCCTGTGCAGACACAGATCAATCTGGCCATGCCGAGTTGCGACGGTTTTCTGGGCCGATACAGGGTGAACGGTGAAGTGCCGGGTGGATTTGGGCAATCGTTCACCTGGGAGGACATCAGATCACTGGCGCTCGAAGACGGCGTGCTGCGCGGGCGCGTCGTGCTGACCTGCAGCGGGCCTGCGACGATCAGCGCGGCACCGCATCAGACCGTTTCCCAATCGGAAGACGGATTCGAGAAAATAATGCAGGCCGTCACGCTCACTGTCACCATTCCTCCGCAGGCCGGCGAGGCGTTCTTGCTGACGCTCGCGGTGGAACCTCTGCCCGATTGACAGGGGGCAGGCGCAGCGCGAACATGGTTGCGGGGGCGACGTAACGGCCGCGTTTGTTTATCGAGGTGATCCATGCGCCTGCATCTCTGCATTATCGCCGTCCTGCCTGCTCCGATTTCCGCACGGCGCCTTGCGGCCCCATACAACCGGATCACCGTTTATTACGACGCTTTCAAGGGTAAGCGGTCGCGCGCGCGTCATTTCATCGCGGAGCTGGCGTTGGCATGGTTCACAAAGATGTGGCGGCCAAACTATCTTTGTGCGGGCCTGGTCAGCGTCTTGGGGTTGCCGCAGCTCACTCAAAACAACGACTCAAGCAAAGGAGAACCGGGATGACTCGAGAGGAATATGTCCAGCGGATGAAGCAACAGATCGACGATTGGAACGCGAAATTGGGCAATTGGGAAACAGAAGTGCAAAAAGCCCAGGCCAATGTCAAAACGCACTACGAAGCGCAGATCGTGGCTCTGGAAAAACAGCGAGACGAGGCGGTCAAGCGCCTGAACGAAACCCGCGAGGCCAGCCAGGCCGCGTGGATGGAAGTGAGCAAGGGCGCCGAAACCGCCTGGAAGACGATGCAGTCGAGCTTTGAGAAAGCCTGGGGAGAATTTCACAAAAAGAAACCTTGAACGGCCGCTGCACCAACTCAGAGCACTGGATCGGCAACTTGCCCGGGACCGGAGCGTGGTCCGACTCCGCAGCGTGCGCAAGTCCGCTATTTCGCGTGGCCCCGAATTTGCAGCACCAGAGATGGATCGCCGGCCTTGGGCCGGACGCGCAATAGGAGACGCCATGGCCACACCGCAAAGCGGTAAATCGCGCACCACCCGCAAGACCCTGCCCGACACGACAAAGGCCCGCGCCAGGTCCGCACCGGCACCGGCTGCAAAAATCTCGAAGGCAAAGAAATCCGCGCCGGCAGTCGCTGCGGACGCCTGGCGCGAGATGGTGGCTACGGCCGCCTATTACCGCGCGCAGGCGCGCAGCTTCCAGCATGGCTCGCCCGAGCAGGATTGGCTGGCAGCCGAAGCCGAATTGAAGCGGCGGCTGGGTAAAATCGCCAAAACCTGAAATCCGGGACGCGACCGCCTTCCCGCTTCGCGCAGCCCTTTATTCCGCGGGTCCCGGCCCGGTACCCCGTGCGGGTGCTTTATTTCCCTTTCGCCGCCAAAAACGCCCCGCTTTCCGGCATTGGGCGGCTGTTGTACGCTTCACCCCGCAATCGAATAAAAACGACCGAGGAGAGGCATGAGCAAAAGAAAGAACCCCGAGGACCTGCGCAGCCACCGCTGGTATGGCGCCCAGGACTTGCGCTCCTTCGGACACCGCTCGCGCACGCTGCAGATGGGCTACGCGCACCAGGATTACAAGGGCAAGCCCGTCATCGCCATCATCAATACCTGGAGCGATATCAACAACTGTCACGCGCATTTCAGGCAGCGCGCGGAAGAGGTCAAGCGCGGGGTCTGGCAGGCCGGGGGGTACCCGCTCGAAATGCCCGCCATCGCGCTGGCCGAAGTGTTCCAGAAACCGACCACGATGATGTATCGCAACTTTCTCGCCATGGAGACCGAGGAATTGCTGCGCTCCTATCCGGTGGACGGCTGCGTGCTGATGGGCGGCTGCGACAAGACCACGCCGGGATTGCTGATGGGCGCTATCAGCATGAACATCCCGGCTATTTTCATGCCGGCGGGTCCAATGCTGCGCGGCAACTGGCAGGGCAAAACACTGGGCTCCGGATCGGATGTCTGGAAATACTGGGACGAATTGCGCGCCGGTAACATCACCGAACGCGACTGGACGCAGATCGAGGAGGGCATCGCGCGATCGGCCGGCACCTGCATGACCATGGGCACGGCTTCGACAATGACTAGTATCGCGGAAACGCTTGGCTTCAGTCTTCCCAATTCGTCGACGATTCCAGCCGTGGATTCGAATCACAGCCGCATGGCCGATTTCACGGGGCGGCGCATCGTGGAAATGGTCTGGGAAGATCTCAAACCGCGCGACATCCTTACTCCGAAATCCTTCGACAACGCGATCAAAGTGCTGATGGCGCTGGGCGGATCGACCAACGGGTTGATCCATGTAATCGCCATGGCCGGCCGCGCCGGCATCCATATTGCGCTCGAGCGCTTCGAGGAAATCGGCCAGCGCACGCCGTATTTGGTGAACATGCGCCCGTCGGGCAAATATCTGATGGAGGACTTTTACTACGCCGGAGGACTGGCGGGGATGCTGGAAGGCATGCGCAGGTTGCTCGATCTCGGGGAACTCACCTGCACCGGAAAGACGCTCGGCGAAAACATCGCCGGCGCGGCAATTCACAATAGCGACGTAATTCGCACCCCTGACAATCCGATGCAGCCGGAAGGCGGACTCATCGTGTTGCGGGGGAATCTCGCGCCGGATGGTGCCGTCATCAAATCGACTGCGGCCGATCCCAAATTGCTCAAGCACGCGGGTCATGCAATGGTATTCGACGACTATAACGACATGGCTGCGCGTCTCGATTCTCCCGATCTGGATGTCGATGCCGATTCGGTCCTGGTGCTGCGCAACGCCGGCCCGCTCGGTGGTCCCGGCATGCCCGAATGGGGCATGCTGCCGATTCCGAAGAAACTGCTCAAGCAGGGCGTGCGCGACATGGTGCGCATTTCCGATGCGCGCATGAGTGGCACCAGTTACGGCACCTGCGTGCTGCACGTCTCGCCGGAATCCTGGATCGGCGGCCCGCTCGCGCTGGTGCGAAGCGGCGACATCGTGGAGCTCGATGTGCCCGGCCGGAAACTGAACCTGAAAATCAGCGACGAGGAGATGCAGAAACGCCGGGCCGCATGGAAACCCGGCGCGAAAAAGTATGCACGCGGTTACGGCAAGATCTTTTCGCAGCACGTGTCGCAGGCGGACAAGGGCTGCGATTTCGATTTCCTCGAAGGCACCGCGCCCATTCCCGAGCCCGAGATCCATTGAAACCATGACCACGTTCCTTCGCCTCGCTTTCCTGCTCTGCGTCCTCTGTGCAGGGACAACGCGAGCGGCGGAACAGGTGAATGAAATCCGCTTGCCGGATGCGCTCATCGAACTCGATTTCGTGGGCAATGCGACAGGACTGGATCGCAACGATGTGCGCGCGTGGATAGTCGCGGCAGCCGACGCCGTGCGCACCTATTACGGCCGCTATCCCGTCAGGAAACTGCGTATCCGCATCGAAGCCACGGAAGGACATGGCGCGCAATCGGGAACGACGTTTTCGTACAACGGCGCGCTCATCCGTGTCGGGGTCGGTCGGTACAGCGACAATGCGGACCTGAAGCGCGACTGGGTCATGACCCACGAGATGGTGCACCTGACGATGCCGGAGTTCTCCGATGATCACGCCTGGCTCGAGGAAGGCATTGCGACTTACGTCGAACCGATTGCGCGCGTGCAGGCCGGCCAGCTCACCGACTCACAGATCTGGCACGACATGATCCGCGACATGCCGAAGGGGCTTCCCGCAGCGGGCGATCGCGGCCTGGACAACACGCACACCTGGGGCCGAACCTACTGGGGTGGTGCGCTGTACTACCTGATCGCGGACGTGCGCATTCGCGAACGCACCGGCAATCGCTTCGGTTTGCAGGATGGCTTACGCGCCGTCGTCGCGCAGGGCGGGAGTGTCGAAGTCGCGTGGGACGTAAGACGCACCCTGACGATAGCGGACAAGGCGACCGGAACGAATGTCCTGACGGAACTCTACGACGAAATGCGTGCAGCCCCGGTGATGCCCGATCTCGCGCAACTCTGGAAGCGCCTGGGAGTCAAGCTCACGCCTGAAGGCGCCGATTTTGATGACGACGCGCCGCTCGCGGCGGTTCGGAAAGCCATTACGGCGGTTCACGCCGGCTGACCCTTCAGCGGGCGCCGGTCGAGTTTTATGCACCGGGCTGCAAGCTTCCACGAGACCTATCGTGGTCGCGGCGAGGCGCTATCGGGTATTTTGTTTCCCATAGTTGACAAATATGCAATTTTGTCTATCATGAGAAACACAATGCCTGCCGCCACCCTCGTTGCACCCACCGATCAGAAGCGTCTTGCGCTTCTGGGGGAACGTATTCGCACTGCCCGCAAGCGCCAGCGAGTAACCGCCGTCGCAGCGGCCCAAACCGCGGGCATTTCGCGCGTCACGCTGCATCGAATCGAACGCGGCGAGCCTACCGTAGCCGTCGGCGCCTGGGTCGCTGTTGCAACCGCCCTGGGCCTGAACTTCGACTTGCTTGACGCAAAGGCTGCGGCCAGAGCAACGAAGCTGCCCAAGAGGATCCGGCTTCGCGACTTTCCGCAACTGAAGAAGCTCGCCTGGCAATTGCACGGCGTGGACGAAATTTCGCCGCCGGAAGCGCTCGACCTGTACGAACGTAACTGGCGCCATTTGGATCGCGCCGCCCTTTCCAACGAAGAAGCTGTGCTGATCGATGCTCTATCGCGCGAACTCGGCGGAGGGCGCCTGCTTGTTTGAGCGCCCGCATCACCGCGATGTCGCGCTCGTGTTGCAGTCACTCGATGCGCCGGCCTTGTCCCAGCGCCACTGCTACTTCGGCGGCGGTACGGCCATGGCGCTGCGTTATGGCGAATATCGCGAGTCCGTGGACATCGATTTCGTGATTTCCGACTTGGCGGGTTATCGCGACCTGCGCCAGATGCTCGGGAACGTGCGCGACTTCCTGCCGATCGCGCGCGAGGGCATCGAAGTCAAACTTGCACGGGAGGTTCGCGCGGACCAATACGGTATCCGCACACAGGTTCGCTCCGGCGAATCGTCGATCAAGTTCGAGATCGTGCTCGAGGCGCGAATCGACTTGGCGATACCGGACGACGGCGACCGTGTCTGCGGAATACAGACCCTTGCCCCTATTGACCTGGCGGCGGAGAAACTGCTCGCGAATGCGGACCGGTGGGCAGATGACTCGGTTTACAGTCGCGACCTGATCGACCTGGCGATGATGCGCGCGGACCGGCGGCTTCTGGAGGCCGCCTGCGTGAAGGCAGAAGGCGCTTACGGCGAATCGGTGCGCAGCTCGCTGTCGCAGGCAGTGGATGGGCTGGAGGCGCAGCGCGGACGGCTCGAGGCCTGCATGACCGCATTGAGCGTCGACGGTGTCACCCGGGCGCAGCTCTGGCAGGCGATTCAAAAGGTGGCGCGCCAGTTGCTCGCTTGACCCGCCGCACTGCTCGTGCAACACCGCGAGCCCGAAGGCTTGCAACTACTCCTCGTCTAGTCAGAGTCACTCAATGGCAAAGGCGGCAGACCGAGTTCCTTTAGAAACGCATTGTGCTTGGCTGTTGCAGTACGGATCTCACCGTCGATACTGACTAGCTCAGTATGGGTCGCTTTCAGATCGATCTCTACTTCGTCTTGCGCGGTACTGACGTAGCGCGAGATGTTCAAGTTGTAGTCCTGCGACTCGATCTCCTTCATCTCGACGCGGCGAGCGTATCGTTCGATCGGCTTCTCTGGTCTCTCCTGATACGTCTTGATGATCCGAGCGATGTGGTCGTCGGTCATGTAGTTCTGCCGCTTGAGGTTGGGCACGGCCTTCGGCCTGGCTTCGAGGCCCTGCGACTTCATAAAGTCGTTCAGCAGCCGGACTTGCGCCTTAAGCTTCTCGATAACCTTGGGGGCCTTGTCTACGAGCCAGATTTCGCGCGCCGCGTCAGCCCTGGCGCCGGAGAACAGGGCGATCGCCTCATCGAAGGCGGCCTGCTGGTTTCGGAAGTCGAGGACGTGCCCATACGGCTTGGTGGCATTGAGCGCGCGGTTGGTGCGGGAAAAGGCCTGGATCAGGCCGTGATGCCTGAGGTTCTTGTCGACGTAGAGCGTGTTCAGGTACTTGCTGTCAAAGCCGGTCAGCAACATGTCGACGACAATGGTCAGATCGATTTTCTCGCGGCCCTTCTTCGGCAGATCCCTGTACTCGATTGGCAGCGCCGTACCGCCGCCGTCACTGTTTCGTGTCGCCGCTTCAAGAGACCTCACGGATTTTCGAATGTCGACGAGGACGAGGATTGGGCCGAAAAGTACAACCAGGACCAGGAACGCCACTACAGGCGAAAGGACAGCGCCGAAAATCCGCCACGCTGTTTCGTTTTCAAGAACCCACCCAGAAGATTTCAGTATCGGGACTACACCGTGAAAGCCGGCGACGCCGGCTAGCAGAAGGATGAACCACAGAGAAATCTCAATGATCCAGCCGTAGAGATCAACTATCAACCTGGTAAGCATTCGGCTCCCTCCCCAGACAAGCCAATCGCCATTCTCCTAAATTTGCCCTTGTCCTTCTTCGTGCCCCTTCGTGTTCTTCGTGACTTCGTGGTGAGAAGTATTCTGTAGGCCCTAGGCCTTAGGCGCTGGATGGATATTGTCCACCCAATGCACGGCTTCGGGCATCTCCACTCCCGCGATGTCGAGGTTGACCACCATCGGCTCCTGGCCAGAGCGCACCAGCACGCAGGAAAGCGGCTCCGTTTCCGATGCGTTGATTTCCTGATGCGGCACGAACGGCGGCACGTGGATGAAATCGCCGGGTCCCGCCTCGGCCATGAATTCCAGGCGATCTCCCCAGCGCATGCGCGCCTTGCCGCTCACGACATAGATGACGCTCTCGACCGGGCCGTGATGATGGGCTCCGGTTTTGGCCTTTGCGTGAATCACCACCGTTCCAGCCCACAGCTTCTCGGCCCCGCAGCGGGCGTGGGTGATGGCGGCGGCCCGATTCATGCCGGGTGTCTGTGCCGTATTGGTGTCGAGCTCCGACGCCTTGACGATACGGATGCCGTGATATTTCCACCTGGAGTCCGTCATCTGGGCAACCCGGTCAGCGGAAATGCAACATTGCGAGCAGCAACACCGTTGGAATGATGGTGTTCACCAGCGACAGCGCATACAGCGGGTGCGAACCTTTCTGATTCGCGCTGATGTGGATGAAAGCCGTAATGCCCGAAACGGCGACAACAAGGCCGCCGATTGCGTATAGCACGGAGAATATCTGGAATTCACCCTGGCGCTGAAAATAGGGCACGAGATTGAGTTGCCACGTCAGATAGGCGATCAGTCCGATATTGGCCAGCAACGGCAGGTAATAGAGCGCAAAGCGTTTCAGTTTAGTATTCAACAGCGATTCTCCAGGCAACGACCCTGCCCTGTGCGGTCATTTTTTCAGCGCCATCTGCAGCACCCTCGCCACATGCAGCGCTTCCCGGCCGGATCCATCGTGAATCTGATGGCGGCAACTCGTGCCGTCGGCGACGATCACGTTTTCCGGCTTTGCTCGCCTTACCGCCGGAAGCAGAGAGAGTTCCGCCATTCTCATGCTCACGTCGAAGTGCTCTGCCTCGTAGCCGAAACTGCCGGCCATGCCGCAGCAGCTCGAGTCGATGGTTTGCACTTTCAATCCGGGAATCAGCGCCAGCACCTTATGCACCGCCGGCATCGCATCGAACGCCTTCTGATGACAATGGCCGTGCAGCAAGGCAGCGCTGGCCACGGGACTTGCAAATTCCAGCCGGAGCGTGCCCGCTTCAGCTCGCGCCGCGATGAATTCCTCGAACAACATGGCGTGTTCCGCGAGCCGGACCGCCTCTTCGCCGAGGCCCATCGCCAGAAACTCGTCGCGCAACGTCAGCAGACAGGACGGCTCCAACCCGACTATGGCGACACCGCGCTCGACGTAAGGCCGCAGCGCATCGAGCATGCGTTGCGCTTCAATCATTGCTTCTTCCACCAGGCCGGCGGCGAGAAAGGTTCTGCCGCAACACAGCGGCCGTCCGTTGTCCGCGGGCGCAGCGAATTCGACCCGATAACCGGCCGCTTCGAGCACCGCCTGCGCCGCACGCGCATTATCCGGTTCGAACCAGCGCGAGAAAGTATCGACGAACAATACGACCGCGCGTTCCGAAGCCCCCGGTATGGCTGAGCCGACCGGCGAGACGAAGGGCCGGGACGACCAGCGCGGCAGGCTGCGCCGTGCGCTCAGACCGAACAGTTTTTCCGTGAGCCAAGCCGCACCGGGAATAGTGTCGCGCAAATTCAGCAGCGGTGCCAGCTTCGAGGCCGCGGTTGCATAGCGCGGCAGATATGCAATCATTTTCTGCCTCAGCGTCAGGCCGTGACGTTTGCGGTACTGGTGCTGGAATTCGATCTTCATGCGCGCCATGTCGACGCCGGTCGGACACTCGCGCCGGCAACCTTTGCAGCTCACGCACAATTCCATTGTGTCGCGCATCGCATCCGACACCAGCGCGTCCGCGCCGAGCTGGCCGGAAAGGGCCAGCCTGAGCGTATTGGCACGCCCGCGAGTCAGGTGCTGTTCGTCGCCGGTGGCGCGGAACGACGGGCACATGGCACCCGCGTCGAACTTGCGGCAGTGGCCGTTGTTGTTGCACATCTCGACCGCAGGGGCAAAGCCTCCCCACACCGACCAGTCGAGTGCCGTTTCCATGGGCTGCGCCTGGTAACCGGGCTTGTATCGAAACAGGCTGCGGTCATCCATGCGCGCCGGCCGCACGATCTTCCCGGGATTCATCAGCCCCTTCGGGTCCAGCAGCGCTTTGACTTCCGCAAGGGCACCGGTCAATCGCGCTCCGAGCATGGGCTCGATCCATTCCGAGCGCACCAGGCCGTCACCGTGCTCACCGGAATAGGCGCCCTTGAACTCCCTGACCATTGCACAGGCTTCCTCGGCAATCGCGCGCATTTTCTCGGCGCCATCACGGCGCATGTCGAGTATCGGACGCACATGCAGCGTGCCCACTGATGCGTGCGCGTACCAGGTACCGCGCGTGCCGTGCTTCTCAAAGACTTTCGTCAGCCGATCGGTATATTCGGCCAGGTGTTCCAGTGGGACCGCGCAATCCTCGATGAAGGACACGGGCTTGCCGTCGCCTTTCATCGACATCATGATGTTGAGCCCGGCTTTGCGCACCTCCCAGATTTCCTTCTGCATTGCGGGCTCGACGATCTGCACCACGCTTCCCGCAAGGCCGAGATCGCCCATCAATTCGGCGAGCCGAGCGAGTCGCGCAACCAGGGCTGCCTTGTCCTCGCCGGCGAACTCCACCAGCAGGATGGCCTGGGGCTCTCCCTGCAGAAATCTGTCGACGATCGGGCGAAACGCCGCATTGCCGCGCGCCAGATCGATCATGGTCCGGTCAACGAGTTCCACCGCATCCGGATCCAGCGTGACGATGTGCCGCGTCAGGTCCATGGCCTGATAGAACGTCGGGAAATGCACCACACCCAATACCTTGTGCGCCGGGATCGGCGAAAGTTTCAGCGTGATGCGCCTGGAAAATGCCAGCGTGCCTTCCGAGCCGACCAGCAGATGCGCGAGATTGTGTACCAGCGGATGCGCTTCACTGCCCGGCTGGATCATGTCGAGGTTGTAACCCTGCACCCGGCGCAACACGTTCGGCCAGCGTCCTTCGATTTCGGCGGCCTCTCGTCGCACAATGGCGTGAATGTTCTGCACCAGTGCGCGATAGCCCGCCGGTGCACGGGCTAGCTCGCTGCTGGCGCCAAAATGGAATTCTTCCCCGCCGGTGAGCCATGCATCCACGCCGAGCACGTTATGCACCATGTTGCCGTAGCGGATCGAGCGCGAGCCGCAGGAATTGTTACCGGCCATGCCGCCGATGGTGGCCTGCGCCGAAGTCGATACGTCGACCGGGAACCAGAGATTATGCGTTCGCAGGCGGGCGTTGAGATGATCGAGCACCAGGCCGGGTTGTACCGTGGCCTCACGCTTGTCGGCGTCGATGCGGACGATTTCGCCGAGGTATTTCGAACAATCGATGACCAGCGCTGCGCCGACGGTCTGTCCGCACTGGGACGTTCCCGCGCCACGCGGCAGGATCGGCACGCCTTCTTCCGCGGCGATCTGCAACGCGACACGCGCGGCCTCCTCGTTTCGCGGAACAACTATGCCGACGGGCTCGATCTGGTAGATGGACGCGTCGGTGGAATAACGGCCACGCGAGAATGCATCGAACAGCACGTCGCCTTCGAAGTTTGCGCGCAGCCTGCGTTCGAGCGGGCTGCGGGCGCTCGCGTGCGGGTGAAACCGGATGGGTATTGCGGGAGCGTTCACGCAGAGCTTGAATTCCATGTAAGACGATGCTGTGATGATAACCTGAGGCCCTGCCCGGCGTGCTTGTTACGGCCGGGGATTTTCAGTAGGCTCAACTTCTTTGCCCGGCGCTCTCCCATGACCTTGCGCAGCGGACGTCATTTCCTGCAGATTCCCGGCCCGACCAACGTACCCGACCGCGTACTGCGCGCCATGGACCGGCCCACCATCGACCACCGCGGTCCGGAATTCGCGCAACTCGGACGCGAAGTGCTGGAAGGCATCAAGGTGGTATTCCGGACCGGTAGTCCGGTCGTCATTTATCCGGCTTCCGGCACGGGCGCCTGGGAGGCCGCGCTGGTCAATACACTGTCTGCCGGCGATCGTGTGCTTATGTCGGAAACCGGCCAGTTTGCGACGCTGTGGCAGAAACTGGCGTTACGCCTCGGGCTGACGATCGATTTCATCCCGGGTGACTGGCGCCACGGCGCCGACGCGCAAGCGATCGAGCGCAAGCTTGCAGAGGACCGCTCCCACGCGATCAAGGCGGTCTGCGTGGTCCACAACGAAACCTCGACCGGGGTCGTCAGCCGCATTCCACTCGTACGCAAGGCGCTCGACCGCACCGGGCATCCGGCGTTGCTGCTGGTGGATACGATCTCCTCGCTGGGATCGATCGACTACCGCCACGATGAATGGGGTGTCGACGTCACTGTCGCAGGGTCGCAGAAGGGATTGATGCTGCCGCCCGGCCTGAGCTTCAATGCGCTGAGCGAGAAAGCCCTGGCCGCATCGAAGAGCGCGAAACTGCCGCGCAGCTACTTCAGTTGGGACGAAATGCTCGGCCCAAACAAGTCCGGCTTCTTTCCCTACACGCCTGCGACCAATCTGCTATACGGTTTGCGCGAAGCGCTTTTGATGTTGCAGGAGGAAGGCCTCGACAACGTTTTTGCCCGCCACGCCCGGCATGGTGAAGCCACGCGCCGCGCGGTGCGCGCCTGGGGATTGGAAATTCTGTGCGCGGAAGCGGCGGAGTACAGCAATGCGTTAACGGCGGTGCTGCTGCCCCCAGGCCAGGATGCAGACAAAGTCAGGCAAATTATTCTCGAGCGCTTCGACATGTCGCTCGGTGCCGGCCTCGGCAAACTGCAAGGCAGGATATTCCGCATCGGCCACCTCGGCGATTTCAACGATCTCACGCTGGCTGGCACCTTGTGCGGCGTGGAAATGGGATTGCAGCTGGCCGGAATTCCAATCCACAAAGAGGGAGTTGCCGCAGCACTGGATTATCTGGCGCATGCCGGTGAACCCGCCACGGGCAACGAGGTGCGCGTCCGGCTTGCATAGTCTTTAACTGATTCCGCGCAAAGCGCCAAGCGGAAAGATAGCCTTCGGGTGAAAAACAGCCGGCTTCTCGGCGAGGACGCGTTGCGCCGGCTCCTCAACGCCAGGAACGCGGCCTGAATTTAAGGACAGATCAGCGTCGTGCACCAACCGGCTGCGCAACCACCGGGTCGGGCGACGAAGCCCGGCCCAGTCGATCCCGGATTGCGGTCCATTCCGGTAGCGCGGGCAACGCTTCCACTACGATCAGCCGGCAGCCGGACACATCGAGCCGTCGCAACGTGCCGTAGAGCAGGCGCGCGTAGTCGTCCGGCATTTCCGGTGCAACCTGCCACAGGGTGGCTTTCGAGTCGCGCGGCCGGCCTCGGCGCGACATCACAGCGACCGGCGTGTCCGCGCGGGCACGCAGATAATCTTCGATTTCGTCGGGATGCACGATCTTGAGCGGCAGGCCCGGCGCGTAGTGAGACTCCAGGGATCCTGACACACGGGGACGTCCGACTGCGGACTCGTGGAGGGGGGCAAGCAATGCCGCCGCAATCTGCGTGGCGTCGATGCGACCCGGGCGCAGTACCGCCGGCGTTTCACGCGTGAGATCGACGATGGTCGACTCGATGCCGACATCGCACGCACCGCCGTCCAGCACAAGCTCGACTGCATCGCCGAGTTCTTCACGCACATGCTGCGCCGTCGTCGGCGAAAGACGGCCGAACCGGTTGGCCGACGGCGCGGCGATCCCGCCGCCGAAGGCTTTCAGCAATTGCTGCGCGACCGGATGCGCGGGAACACGCAGGCCCACTGTATCCTGCCCGCCGGTAATGAGATCGCTGACGTGGGCGGCGCGCTTGAACACCATGGTGAGCGGACCCGGCCAGAATTTTTCCGCCAGCAGCCACGCGAAGCGCGGGACTTCCGCAGCCCAATGCTTCAGATCGCTGGTACCGGCGATATGCACGATCACCGGATGATCGGCCGGGCGTCCCTTTGCCGCAAAGATCTTCCTGACCGCCGCGGGATTCGACGCGTCGGCTCCGAGTCCGTATACGGTCTCGGTCGGAAATGCCACTAGTCCGCCTCTGCGGAGGATCTCCGCGGCTTTCTCGATGTCCTGGTGCGTCACCAATTTAAAGACATCCTCTTTCAATACGACGGGTTAACCGCGCTTTGCCTTCACGCAGTCAGGAGCCTGAGAGCTTCCTCGTATTTTTCAGCGGTCTTCCCGAGCACATCGGCTGGCAGCGCCGGTGCGGGCGGCCGCTTGTTCCATTTCTGCGCCTCCAGCCAGTCGCGCACGAACTGCTTGTCGAACGAAGGCGGGTTGCTGCCGACGCGGTACTGATCTTTCGGCCAGAAGCGCGACGAGTCCGGGGTCAGGGCCTCGTCGATCAGATACAGCTTGCCGGTCTTGTCCTGACCGAACTCGAACTTGGTATCCGCGATGATGATGCCGCGTGTATCGGCATATGCTGCGGCCTCGGAATAAAGCTGGATGGTCTTGTCGCGCACTTGTGCCGCAAGTCCGGGATCGACGATCTTTTCCATTTCCGCGAAGGAAATGTTTTCGTCGTGGGCACCGATCGCGGCTTTTGTCGACGGCGTAAACAGGGGCCGGGGCAGTTGCTGCGCCTCCTTCAGGCTCGCCGGCAAGGGCAAGCCGCAGATCGTCCCGGTTTTCTGATAATCCTTCCAACCTGATCCCGTGATGTATCCGCGCACGATGGCTTCGATCGGCAGCGGTTTGAGCTTGCGCACCACGAACGCCCTGCCTTCGACTTGTTCGCGCTCTCCCGCCACAACAACGGTCTGCGGTGCGACATCGAGAAGATGATTGGCGATGACATGCGCCAGTTTCCGGAACCAGAAATTAGACATGGCGGTCAACACGCGCCCTTTTCCAGGTATCGGCGTAGGCAAAATGACGTCGAAGGCGGAAAGCCGGTCAGTCTGAATGATCAGCATGCGCTCGGCGTCGATTTCGTAGAGGTCGCGCACCTTCCCGCGATGCAGGAATTTCAGCGACCTGAGATTGGTTTCGTGCAGCGGTTTGTTCGTGCTCATTTCATCATTCAAGGTACGATTTTCAGGATAACTCCGGCAGTTTTGCCGCGTTGACCGCATCGGCTTGTCTGGCGCGGAAGGCCTGCAGCTTGCGCGCCAGGTTTTCGTCGCTCATGGCCAGCATTGCCACCGCGAACAATCCGGCGTTGGCCGAACCCGCATCACCAATGGCAAACGTCGCAACGGGGATCCCCTTGGGCATCTGCACCATCGACAGCAGCGAGTCCAAACCTCCAAGGTGCTTCGACGGAATCGGTACCGCCAGCACCGGCAAAGTCGTCAGCGCCGCGACCACGCCGGCGAGATGCGCGGCACCGCCGGCACCAGCGATGAAACAGCGCGTTCCGCCGGCAACGCATCGTTTGATGTATTCGGCGAGCAGTTCCGGCGTGCGGTGCGCGGAAAGCGCGCGCGCTTCATAAGACACCCCGAAGTCCTTCAACTGTCTCGCGCCGTGCTGCATCACATCCCAGTCGCTGGTACTCCCCATGAGAATCGCGACGGTGGAGGCGCCTTTGCGAATGGACGTTTTGTTGCTTGCCATGAATTCTCCTGCACCAGTAAAAAAGAAATAAACTCGGGGCGGTTTGTCGAATGCAAAACCCGATCGAGGCCCGGTTGTCCCCTGCGCGATCCCGGCTCCGGGCCACTGCCCGGGCGTATCGTGTCTTCGACAGCAGGAACACGTACATGGCCATAGCGGATCGCGAGAACGGCCGGCGCGTGTTTTCAGGGCGCTTACGGTTTGCGGCTTTCTCCTACCTTCACGATTTTCATGGTGTTGGTGCCACCGGGAGATCCGATCGGTTCGCCGAACGCAATGACGATCAGATCCCCCTTGTGCACCAGACCGGCTGCAACCAACTGATCTTCCGCTTCCTGCAACAAATGGTCGCGATCGTGGCCGACATACTTGATCATCAGCGGATAAACATCACGAAACAGGCTCAGGCGATAACGGGTCGATATTTCCGGCGTCAGCGCGTAGATCGGCACGCCGCAGTTCAACCGCGAAATCCACAGCGCGGTCGAGCCCGATTGCGTCAATGCGGCGATCGCTTTGACTTTGAGGTGGTAGGCCGTGAACAGCGCCGCCATGGCGATGGACTGATCGACGCGGGTGAATACGCGATTGAGGAATTCACGGTCGAGAGTGAAATCGGCGGATTTTTCGGCTTCGAGGCAGATGCGAGCCATCGACTCGACCGTTTCTACCGGATATTTTCCACTTGCCGTTTCGGCCGAAAGCATGACCGCGTCGGTACCATCGAGAACGGCATTCGCCACGTCGGATACTTCCGCGCGTGTCGGCACCGGACTCGCGATCATGGATTCCATCATCTGCGTGGCTGTGATCGTGAGCTTGTTGCGCTCGCGCGCGGCGCGGATCATGCGTTTCTGCAGCGCCGGCACTGCAGCGTCACCGACTTCCACCGCCAGGTCGCCTCGCGCGACCATGATGCCGTCGCAGGAATCCATAATTTCGTCCATCGCCACGATGGCTTCGGTGCGTTCCATCTTGGCTATGAGGAAAGAACGGCCGCCGGCGGCGCGCATCAACTCCCTGGCCATGTACATGTCCGCGCCGCTCTTCGGGAAGGATACGGCGAGGAAATCGGCCTTCATCGTCACCGAGGTCTTGATGTCCTCCATGTCTTTGGCCGTCAGGGCCGGAGCGGTCAGTCCACCGCCCTGGCGGTTGATGCCTTTATTGTTCGACAATACCCCGCCGACTCGAACCGTGGTGGTAATGCGGCTGCCATGTACTTTCTGCACGTCGAGCACCAGCCGGCCGTCATCGAGCAGCAGCACCGCACCGGGAGCCACGTCGCGTGGCAACTCCTTGTAGTCGAGGCCCACTTGATGCTGGTCGCCGGTGGCGCAATCCGCATCCAGGGTAAATGTATCGCCCTTGTTGATCGTGACTTGGCCCGTCTCGAATTTTCCAATGCGAATTTTAGGTCCCTGCAGGTCGCACATGATGCCGACCGTGCGTTCCAGGGAGCGCGAAACCTCACGCACCAGTTCGGCACGAGCCAGATGTTCTTCGCTGGTGCCGTGGGAGAAATTCATGCGGACCACGTCGACACCTGCAGCGATCATGCGTGTGAGAGCGTCGCGGTCACTGGAAGACGGGCCGAGGGTTGCTACGATTTTCGTGCTTCTCTGCATGATTTCAGTGTCCCGCACCCTGGCCCGCGGCCCGTGCCTCGAGGATTCCCACGGCCGGCAATTTCTTGCCTTCGAGGAATTCGAGGAACGCACCGCCTCCCGTGGAGATGTAGCCGATCTTGTTTTCGATGCCGTATTTTGCGATCGCGGCGACAGTATCGCCCCCGCCGGCGATGGAGAATGCCGGTGAATCGGCAATCGCCTGCGCGAGCGTCTTTGTGCCTTCGGCGAAACGATCGAATTCGAACACGCCGACTGGGCCATTCCAGACTATGGTGCCTGCTTTGCCGAGAATCGCCGCGAGGCTTGCAGCCGTTTTCGGCCCGATATCCAGGATCAGATCGTCGGCCGCGACCGCATTCGCGTCTTTCAACGTGGCCTTGGCGTCGGCCGAAAATTCCTTGGCGCAAACCACGTCGACCGGGATCGGAACGCTGCCGCCTTTGGCTTCGATGATGGCCATTATGCTCCTGGCGTCACCGACGAGATCGGCCTCGGCCAGCGATTTGCCGATCGACAGGCCGGCGGCAAGCATGAATGTATTGGCGATACCGCCGCCGACGATCAGCTGATCCACTTTTTTTGCCAGTTCGCCGAGGATGGTAAGCTTGGTTGACACCTTCGAGCCGGCGACGATCGCCACCAGCGGGCGCTTCGGCTCACGCAACGCCTTGCCCAGCGCGTCGAGTTCCGCCGCCAGCAGCGGTCCGGCACACGCGACCGGTGCGTACTTCGCCATGCCGTGCGTTGTCGCTTCCGCCCGATGCGCAGTACCGAAGGCGTCGTTTACATACACATCGCACAGGGCAGCCATTTTCCTGGCCAGTCCGTCGTCGTTTTTCTTTTCGCCCTTGTTGACGCGGCAGTTCTCCAGCAGCACGATCTGACCGGGTTTGGCGTCGACACCGTCGACCCAGTTCGCCATCAGCGGCACCGGGATGCCCAGAAGTTCAGAAAGGCGCAGCGCGACCGGCGCCAGCGAGTCCTCGGGTTTGAACCCGCCTTCGGTAGGCCGGCCCAGGTGAGATGTCACCATGACAGCGGCGCCGGCCTGCAGCGCACGCCGGATCGCCGGCAGGGACGCGCGGATGCGGGTGTCATCGGTGATGTTGCCGGCGTCGTCCTGCGGGACGTTCAGGTCGGCGCGAATGAACACGCGTTTGCCGCGCAGGTCCAGATCGGTCATCCGCAGGATGGTCATGGCATCTAATCAATCCGTGCAATTGTTCCGGAACGCCAAAGGGCACAGAGGACCAGGCCTGTCATCGTGGCCCGTTTCTCTCCGTGCCCTCCGGCCGAAAACCGTTTCCGCTTATTTGGCGTTCACGAACGCGATCGTGGTATCGAGCATGCGATTGCTGAATCCCCACTCGTTGTCGTACCAGGAGCATACCTTGACCAGTGTTCCTTCCGAAACCTTGGTCAGCGTCGAGTCGAATACGGACGACGCGGGATTGTGATTGAAGTCCACCGACACCAGCGGATCCTTGTTGTATTCCAGGATGCCTTTGAGTTCGCCTTCGGAAGCCTGCTTCACGGCATTGTTGACTTCTTCCACGGTGGTCGTGCGCCTGGCCACAAAGGAGAGATCGACGATGGAGACGTTGATAGTCGGGACACGCATGGCGAAACCGTCCAGTTTGCCGTTCAGTTCCGGCAGCACCAGACCTACCGCCGCCGCCGCACCGGTCTTCGTCGGAATCATGGACATGGTTGCGGAACGGGCGCGGCGCAGGTCGGTGTGATAAACATCGGTCAGCACCTGATCGTTGGTGTACGCATGGATTGTGGTCATCAACCCGTTCACCACTCCGATTCGATCATTCAACGCCTTGACCAGGGGTGCCAGACAATTCGTCGTGCAACTGGCGTTGGAGATCACGGTGTGCGCGGCTTTCAGGGTGCCGTGATTCACGCCGTAGACCACCGTTGCGTCGACGTCCTTGTCACCGGGCGCGGAGATAATGACTTTCTTCGCACCCGCAGTCAGGTGGGCGCCGGCCTTGGCTTTGCTCGTGAACAATCCGGTGCATTCGAGCACCACCTCCACACCGAGGTCCTTCCACGGTAATTCGGCCGGATTGCGCAGGGCGCATACCTTGATCTTGTCGCCGTTGACGACCAGATAGTCGCCGTCGACCGCCACGGTGCCCGGAAATTTGCCGTGGGCCGTGTCGTACTTGGTCAGGTGAGCGTTGATTTTCGCGTCGCCGAGATCGTTGATTGCGACAATCTGGATGTCGTGCTTCTTGCCGCCCTCGTAATGCGCCCGCAGGATATTGCGGCCGATGCGGCCGTAGCCGTTTATTGCAATGCGAATGGTCATTGGCGATTTCCCCGGTTAAAACGGGATTTTACTGTACTCGGAGCGTCGTTTACAGCCATGGTGCGGTGCGACGGCGCTAACCGTTGCGCCGCCGCCAGCCGCCGGTAAGTAGGGACGGGAGAATCGTCGGTTTCGGGTCACCGCGGTTTGCGATAGCGGATTTTGAGCGCGACTATAGCCAGCGACAGGGCCAGCGTCACGGTGTTGGACAGGATCAACGGCAAGGAGCGCAAAAGGATGCCATAGATCAGCCAGAGCACCAGGCCCGCGGTGAAAAGGGAAATCATTCTTGCGGAAATGTCCTCGCCGGATTTGGTCCGGTAGATCTTCCATACCTGGGGTATGAAAGCCGTCGTGGTCAGCAAACCGGCGATCAGGCCGATGCTGTCGATCAATCCGCTCATGGGGTCATCTTGTATCTTGAAAAAGCGTGGCGAGTCCGCGCAGCGCGGGCGTCCGCGCGAGAATCACGTAAGTCGGCACCGCCGCCACATAGCCGGAAAACCGTCCTTTTGTTTCGAACCGGGAGCGAAACGCAGAGCGCGCAAAGTAGTCACCCAGTCGTGGCACGATGCCGCCGCCGATGTAGCAGCCGGCACGCGCGCCGAGCGTGACCACCAGATTCGCGGCCGCGGTGCCGAGAATCGCGCAGAACATTTCCACGGCGCCCGCGCACTGGGCGTCGGCGTTCGCCAAAGCTGCCTCGGTGATTTTATCCGGGCCAAACGGTTGCGGCCTCACGCCGTCCAGCGCGCACAGGGCCTGGTAAAGATTTGCCAGCCCCATGCCGCTGACCACGCGCTCCGTGGAGACGTGGTCATAGCGTTGCCGCAGCCAGTGCAACACGGCGGCCTCGCGTTCGTTCATCGGACTGAACGCCGTATGGCCCCCTTCGCCCTGCAGGGGGACGAAGCGTCCGCTCGCCGGAATCAATCCGGAAACCCCGAGGCCGGTGCCCGGTCCGATGACGGCAATGGGCATGCCGGTTACAGCAGTGCCGCGGCCGACTGATTGCAGTTCGTCGGGACGCAGCGTTGGCACGGCCAGTGCCAACGCGGTAAAGTCATTGACAACCCGCAGGTGATCGAGCCCAAGCGCACGGCGCGTTTGTTCGATAGAGAAGCCCCACGGCCCATTCGTCAGCTTGATGAAATCGCCGATCGGATCGACGGCGACGTCAAACGCGGCCTCCCGCACGACGGGATTGCCGTGGTCCTGAAGATAGCGTTGCGCCGCGTGCTCCAGGTTGGCGAAATCCGCGCATCGCACGGTCGTCTCGTCCTGCGGCTCCAGCGAGCCCACCGGAACTAGTGCGAATCGCGCGTTGGTGCCGCCGATGTCCACGACCATTCGCATGATGTCCGTCATATGCCAGTCCTCAACGGCTTTAACGCGATCGGAAATGCGGCGCGCTTCAAATCACGCGCTTGACCGCCTCGACGACGGCCTCGGCGGTGATGCCGAAGAATTTGAATAACTCCCCCGCAGGCGCGGATTCACCAAAACGATCCAGCCCCACAACCGCGCCTTCAAGCCCGACATACTTGCGCCAGTAATCGGTCACACCGGCCTCCACGGCAACACGTTTGGTTCCTTTGGGCAGCACCGATTCGCGATAAATCGCGTCCTGGCGGTCGAACACATTCGTGCTCGGCATCGACACGACCCTGACTGCAACCCCGGCATCGGCCAGCAGTTTTTGCGCAGCCATCGCCAGAGAGACTTCGGAGCCGGTCGCAATAATGATCGCCTTCGGTCTGGCGACATCGGATAACACGTACCCGCCACGGGCAATCTGTCTGATATGCGCTGGATCGCGCGTCTGGAAAGGCAGGTTCTGGCGCGAGAACAGCAGGCAAGCCGGTCCGTCCCGGCGCTCGATTGCGGCAATCCAGGCCACCGCAGATTCCACCGAATCGCATGGCCGCCAGACGTCCATATGCGGGATCAGGCGCAGGCTGGCCGCGTGCTCGACCGACTGGTGTGTCGGGCCGTCTTCGCCCAGGCCGATGGAATCGTGGGTGAACACGAACGCGGTGCGAATCTTCATCAGCGCTGCCATGCGCAGTGCGTTGCGCGAATAGTCCGAGAATGTAAGGAAGGTCCCGCCGTAAGGAATCAGGCCGCCGTGCAGCGTCATGCCATTCATGATCGCGGACATGCCGAACTCGCGCACGCCGTAGTAAACATAGTTGCCGCCGTTTTTATTGCCGACGCCCTTCGCTCCCGACCACAGCGTGAGATTCGAACCGGCCAGATCCGCCGATCCGCCGATCAACTCCGGCAAGGCGGGGGCAAGCGCTTCAATGGTGTTCTGCGAAGCCTTGCGACTGGCGATGGTCTCGGCTTTCTCGTTGACAACGGCGAGAAATGCCTCGGCGTGCCGGTGCCAGTTCTGCGGCAACTCGCCCGACATGCGGCGCGTGAATTCGGCCGCTTCTTTCGGGAAAGCCTTCGAGTAGGCGGCGAACCTGGCATTCCAGTCCGCTTCCCATGCCGCACCTTTGCCGCGCGCATCCCAGCCCGCGTAAATATCGGCCGGGATTTCGAACGGCGGATGATTCCAGCCGATGTTCTGTCGGGTCGCCGCGACTTCCTTTTCCCCCAGGGCGGCGCCGTGGCTATCGTGGCTGCCCGCCTTGTTGGGGGAACCCTTGCCAATGATGGTCTTGCAACAGATCAGGCTCGCCCTGTCCGTGATTTTCTTGCTTGCCTCGATGGCAACATTGACGGCATCCACATTGTGACCGTCGACATTGCGGACCACATGCCAGCCGTACGCTTCGAAACGCCGGGGGGTGTCGTCGGTAAACCAGCCCTCGACATGGCCATCGATCGAGATGCCGTTATCGTCGTAGAACGCGATCAGCTTGCCCAGGCCCAGCGTACCGGCCAGCGAACATGCTTCGTGCGAGATGCCTTCCATGAGGCAGCCGTCGCCGAGGAAAACATAAGTACGGTGATCGACGATATTGCATCCAGGGCGGTTGAATTCGGCTGCCAGTAATTTTTCAGCAAGCGCCATCCCCACCGCGTTGCTCAGGCCCTGGCCGAGCGGTCCGGTGGTCGTCTCCACGCCTGGTGTCATGCCCAGCTCCGGATGGCCGGGGGTCATCGAGTGCAGCTGGCGGAAGCGCTTGATCTCATCCATCGGCAGCGCGTAGCCGGTGAGATGCAAGAGCGCGTACAGCAACATTGAACCGTGGCCGTTTGAAAGCACGAACCGATCGCGATCCGCCCACTTCGGATTGGCCGGGTTGTGTCGCAGATGGTGATTCCATAACACCTCGGCGATCTCGGCCATGCCCATGGGCATGCCCGGGTGGCCGGAGTTGGCCTTCTGAACTGCATCCATAGCCAGCGCGCGAATGGCGTTGGTAAGTTCGGTCCTGGTTGCCATGTCTTCCTTAGGAGATCAGAAAAAGCCCCGGTGAACCCGGGACGGAATACGACGCCATCTTAGCCGACGACGGCCTGGATTATTCATCGGCGCGGCGTGGAAGCCTGACGCCGAGTTGCTTCAACTTGCGATACAGGTGGGTGCGCTCCAGCCCTGCGCGCTCGGCTACGCGGCTCATGTTACCGCCTTCCCGGCTCAGGTGAAATTCGAAATAAACGCGCTCGAAAGCATCGCGCGCCTCGCGCAATTCGCAATCCAGCGGCAGCGTCTGCGCCGGGCTCGGCAGCGGCGCATTCAGCGTCGCCAGCGCACTGGTTACGTCAGCCACGCCGATCTCCGCGTTCGCCGCCAGTTGCGCGACGGTCTTCACGACACTTTCCAGTTGGAGCAAATTGCCGGGCCAATGGTAGTTGCGCAGCATATTCAAAGCAGCTGTACTGAAACTGCGCGCCGGCACCTCTTTCGCCTCGATGGCACGCGACAGGACTAGATTGGCGAGCTCCGGAACATCCTCGACACGCTCGCGCAGCCCGGGCACTCGCAGAGTCACACCCGCCAGCAACGCATACAGCCTTGGATCGAATGCGCCTTTTGCCACCAATTCCGCCAGGTCGACCGAGCTCGAGGACAACATCCGCGTGTGGTAGCGCTCCAGTTTCAGCGTCTGGTTGAGCAGGGTTTTCTGCTGGGTGCGGGTCATTTCTCCGATTTCGCGCAGGAACAGAATTCCTTCCGCCGCCTGTCCGACCAGATTGGTCTCCATATGATCGAATGTGGAAAAATCCTCCGGCGCCACCCACGCTGTGTTGGGTTGGTGCAGAATCCGGGCGCACTGTTCCATCCCGGCACCGGGTTCGCCGACAAACAGCGCCGATGATTTCAATGTGCGCAGCCTTTCGAGTTGCGTGCGCAACTGTTCGACGGCTTTCGATTTGCCGACGGTGGCCGGCACGGCGGGTGCGTTGTTCCTGAGCGTCCCCTGGCGCAGCGCGGTACCCACCGTGCTCAGCAGCTTCTGCAAAGCGATGGGTTTTTCCAGAAATGCGTAGGCGCCGATGCGGGTGGCCTCGACGGCCGTATCGATGGTACCGTGGCCTGACATCATGATTACCGGCATGGTCAGTTGGCCGGAGCTCGCCCATTCCTTGAGTAGCGTGATGCCGTCGGTATCCGGCATCCAGATGTCGAGCAACACCAGGTCCGGTCGCAGACGGCCGCGAATCTGGCGCGCTTCGCCGGCATTCTGCGCGAGCCGCACCTGATGGCCTTCGTCACGCAGGATTTCAGACAACAATTCGCGTATTCCGACTTCATCGTCAACGACCAGAATCTGGCTCATCTTCCCGCCTGCCGGTTGATTCTCAGTTCGGCACTCATGACCGGCGCTGCCGGTAGAATGATCATCACGCTCGCTCCGCCCGACGGGTTATTGGCGACGGCGATCCTGCCGTTGTGTTCCTCGATAATCTTTTTGACGATGGCCAGGCCCAAACCAGTGCCCTTCGATTTGGTGGTGACATAGGGCTCGAATACTCGGGCCATCAGGGCCTCCGGAAAACCGGGTCCGTTGTCGCGCATGGTGAGCTGCACGCCGCCGTCGATTGCTTCGGTACGCACGACAATGCACGGCACCGCCACGTCGGATACTGCGTGCTCGGCGTTCTGCAGAAGATTGTGGATGACTTGACGCAGCTTCGCGGTATCGCCCGAGACGAGCGGCAGGTGCGCGGCAAGTTCGAGCTGGATCGCGGGACGCGAGGATTCATAGAGTGCCATCACGTCGCGCGTCAGCAGGTTCAAATCAAGCGGCTGCAGATCCGCCACGGGCGAGCGTGCGTACAGGCTGAACGCATCGACCATGGCTTTCAGGGCTGCGACCTGATTGACAATGGTTTGCGTCGAGCGCTGCAGGATTTCCGCTTCCTGGCTCGCGAGTTTATCGGCAAGACGATGTTGCAGACGCTCCGCCGATAGCTGAATCGGCGTCAGCGGATTCTTGATTTCGTGCGCGAGACGTTGCGCCACCTCTCCCCAGGCGGCCAGCCGTTGCGCCTCGCGCATCCGTGTGATGTCGTCGAATACCAGCACCATGCCGGTTTCGGTGCCGGCGGACAGTCTGGATCCGCGCAGCAGCAACACCTGCTGGCCGGCGGCGCCCGACAATTCCACCTGTTTCTCCCAGGGATCATCACTTGTTTTCATCAGCGCTTCGCGCACGGCATTGCCGACCGCTGCCAGCCGCGGCTCGCGATCCGCCCACTCGTCCGGATGAGACGCAATCAACTCGCCGACATCTACCCCGAGAATCTGCCCCGCACTGCGGTTGGCCGAGCGCAGGCGGAATTGCGCGTCGAACGACATCACGCCCGCGGAGAGGTTGCCGAGCACACTTTCCAGATAAGCCTTTGCAGCGGCAACCTGTTCCTGATTGCGCTGCGCATCGGCCTGGGCATCGGCGAGCTGCATGGTCATGATGTTGAATGATTCTGTAAGTAAGCCGAGTTCGTCGTGAGATTTCACCGTATGGCGCTGGCTGAAGTCGCCCTGCGCGACGGCTCGCGTACCGGCGGCGAGCACACCCAGTGGCGCGGACAAACGCCCGCTGAACAGGATGGCCAGCAAGAGGGCGGACAGCAGTGCCAGCAAAAGCGACAGCGTCAGCGACAGCGCATATAACCGTTTCAACCCGAGACGCGACAACGACAGTTCCTGGTAGTCGCGATAGATCTCCTGCACGGTCTGTGCATCGCGCGCCAGAGCAGGAGGCACCGGCTGAATCAATTGCAACAGCAAGGTCGCCCCCGTTATGTCGTTGACCGGTACCAGCACGCGCAGTTGCAGGCCACCTTCGCCGAGCGCCTCGATGGCGCTGTAGGGTTGCTGCATTCGCACCCGGCGAACCACGGAGGGCGAAGGCAGTTCCGGGACGAGGCTGGTCGAATCCGCGCTGGAGAAAGTAATCACGGAACCGTCGGTGCGCAACAAGGTCGCTTCGTTTACGGCCGCCTGTTCGCGCAGCGTATTCAGCGTCGCCAGCTGACGCGGAGTGGTGCGCTCCGACAACACCAGCGTCATCGAGTCGGCCTTGCGACGCAATTCTTTGAGCATGTTGTCCAGATTGACGCGCCCCAGGCTCAACCCGCCTTCGAGCGCCTTTTCCACGCGCACGTCGAACCACGATTCGATGGATCGCGAGAGGAACTGCACGGACACGGCGTAGACCAGCGCGCCGGGTAATACTGCAACCAGGGCGAAGAGCAGCACGAGCCGCAAGGTCAGCTTGGAGCCGAATACGCGCGCTTTTAGACGCCTGCGCAGCAACAACAACTGGTAGCCAACCACCAGCATGAGGATGAGGACGACGCCGACTCCAAGCGCCAGCAACAATGGAAGGTCGCTGGAAAACCACGGCGTGTTGGCGCTGGCACCGGACAACAAATAGAGCATCACCGCGCCGAGCGTCAGGACCAGCGCGATCAGGAACTGCATGCCCCGGCTCAGCAGCGTACGCCTGAAGATGCGGGCCAGATTCATCGCGTCAGTGTCCAGCGGAACCACGCGGACGCGAGATTCCAGTCGCGCGAAGCCAGTGCGTTTATCTGGAACGGCTTTGGCAACTGGGAAACATCGAGCCGCATGCGAATTGCCGCTTCGTAGACCTTGCCCTGATCCAGCATCTCGGCATCCGCCAGGAAGCGCGGGCGCAGGCGGCCCATCAGGGCCAGCGCATCGTTGAGCGTGTCGAAGTTCTGGTGAAGGGCCCCCAGCGACAGACGGTATTGGCGCGTCAGCGCGTTATAAGAAAGCCGATAATCCTGCTCGAATTCGAGAACCGACTTGTTCCAGAGGTAGAGCGTGTACCAGCGCGGCCGTATCAGCTCGAATTCGACGATGAAATGCAGCGGCAGGCCCTTGTTGAGCGCATCCTCGAGCGTGTGGGTCAGCTCTACCTGGAAATTCGCCTCGAGATAATAATCCTCGCCGTTCTGCGATATTTCCGCGGACTTGATGTGGATGCCCTCCGCAGCGGCAGGCGCCGTGCAGCACCACAACAGGCACAGTGCGAGGAGCCGGCGCAAAATTTCAATCCTTCCGGAGGAGGGCGTAATAAAAACCATCGTGCTCATCGTCCGGGAGCAGCAAGCCGTCGCGTCCCGGCATTCCTCCCAGAATGCGCGCGTCGGGGTGACGCGCCGCGAAATTGCCTGTTATCACGTGATCCTCTTCCCTGAAAACGGAACAGGTCACGTAGAGCAATTTACCACCACGGGCAAGGACCTTCCACAGCGCTTCAAGCAACCGCTGCTGCTGCGCGGCAAATCCGGCGATGTCCGAGGCCCTCCTGAGCCATTTGATATCCGGGTGTCGTCGCACGACGCCGGAGGCGGAGCAGGGCGCATCGAGCAGCACACGGTCGAACGCGTTGCCGTCCCACCAGGTATCGATGGCGGCTGCATCCGCAGCCTGCAGGCGGGCAGTCAGTCCGAGGCGTTCCAGATTCGATCTTACGCGCTGCAGTCGCACGGCATCCGCATCGAGCGCGGTCATATCGACATCGGCGAGTTCCAGAATATGTGCAGTTTTGCCGCCTGGCGCCGCGCACGCATCGAGCACGCGCATATCGCCCCGGACGTCGAGCAATGTTGCCGCAAGCTGCGCGCCCGCGTCCTGCACTGATACAGCGCCCTCGTCAAAACTAGGCAGGCGATCGACCGGAACCGGTTGTGCCAGCAGAAGTGCGCCATTGTCGAGGCTGCGGGCGTCGAATCCTGCCTCGCGCAATTTTTGCAAATAGGCGCTCGCGCTGCAAAAGCGAATGTTCGTGCGCAGAGTCATTGGCGGATGCTTGTTGCCCATATCCAGAATGCGCTCGGCATCCGGACCAAAGTCGCGTCTCAGCCTTTCAATCCACCAGCCAGGGTACGAAAAACGCCCTTCGTCGGATAGGACTGCACTGGCCAGAAGGGCTTCGCGGCGGCGTTGATAGTTGCGCAAAACTGCATTGGCAAAAGGCTTGACGTGTTCGCCGCCTAGTTGCGCGGCACATTCGACAGCGGAATCCACCACGGCATACGCCGCCGCCTCGCTGTGTTCGAGTTGATAAAGCACCGTCAGCAACATGGTGCGCAACCCCGGATTTGCTATCGGTCTGGGAACAAGCTGGTCGAGCACCGCGCTGAGCGTTCCGAGATGCCGCAGCGTCCCGTAGCAGATATCCTGGATGGCGCCGCGTTCGGAAGAAGTCAGTTGTCGATTGCGCCGCCAGAGCGAATCGAGCGCGGCGTTAAGACTGGTGCCGGACAATACCATCGCGACCGTTTGCGCGGCGAACCGCTGGATCTGGAGCACGCAGTCTCCTGGCTAGGAGCCGAATCGCTCGCCTGGCACCGGCGTCAAGCCGCGCAGGAATTCGGCGGCCTTGAGCCGCCGGCCCCCTGCCCTTTGCAACTCCGTCACCCGCAGCACCCCGTCGCCACAGGCAACATCCATTCCATCCGGACCATAACCCAGAATTTCGCCGGGAGTCCCTTTCCCGCCGGGGCCGGCAACCGCGCGCCAGATTTTCACCGGTTCGCTTCTGAGCAGGCTGAAAGCGCCGGGAAAAGGATCGAAGGCGCGTATTTGCCGATCCAACTGTTTTACATCGCGCTCCCAGTCGATTGCCGCTTCGGGTTTGGCAATCTTGTGCGCATAGGTAATGCCGTCTGTTCGCTGAGCCTCCGGCGCAAGGTCGCCGCTGATAATTCCAGGCAGCGCTTCGACAATGCAGCGTGCACCCAGCGCGGCGAGGCGGTCGTGCAAAGTCCCCGCAGTATCATCGGGCAAAATCGGCATAGGTCTGGTGAGGTAAACCGGGCCGGTATCCAGGCCCTGTTCCATGCGCATGATTGAGATCCCGGTTTCGCGATCGCCGCCGAGTATCGCACGCTGTATCGGCGCAGCCCCTCTCCAGCGCGGCAAGAGCGACGCGTGGATATTGATGCAGCCGGCGGGGAAAACGTCCAGGACAGCTGATGGCAGGATCAGGCCGTATGCCGCTACGACCAAGGCCCGTGCCGCGGTCGCACGAAGCTGCGCGAGGATGTCTTCGTCGCGCAGCGTCTGCGGCTGGACAGCGGTCAAGCCATGGCGTAGTGCCAGCTGCTTCACGGCACTTGGCGATGCGCGAAGCCCGCGTCCGGCCGGTCGATCGGGCTGGGTCAACACCAGCGCGAGATCGAAGTGCGATTCAACCAGCGCCTGCAACGCCACCGCGGCAAACGCCGGCGTGCCTGCGAACGCGATGCGCATCAGAGCGTTTGCCGTTCCTGCTTCTTCAACTTGCCGACAATGCGTTTCTGCTTGAGCCGTGACAGGTACTCGACAAAGACCTTTCCTTTCAAATGATCCATTTCGTGCTGGATGCAGACCGAAAGCAGGCCATCGCTTTCGACCTCGAAGGGCTTGCCGTCCATACCAAGGGCCTGCACCTTCACCCATTCGGCACGGGTCACCTTTTCGAAAATACCCGGTACCGACAGGCAGCCTTCCTCGCAATCCGCCCGCCCCCGGGAATCGAGAATTTTCGGGTTGATCAGGACCAGCAACTGATCGTGGGTTTCGGAAATATCGATAACGATGACCTGCTTGTGTACATCGACCTGGGTAGCCGCAAGTCCGACCCCGGGCGCCGAATACATGGTGTGCGCCATGTCGTGAGCCAGTCTGCGGATGCTTTCGTCAACCGTCGTCACGGGTGCGGCGATTTTATGCAATCGGGGGTCAGGGTAACGGATGATGGGCAGTATTGCCATAATTGCTTGCTAATTTAATAAACTAGATGCAGAATTTAATCCAAAGTATCGAATCTGGCGCCAACGTTGACGCGCGCGCTGGCGTGGGATGAAATTCCGGATCGACGACCGACTGAAATGGGGGCCTGAAATGGGCAAATCAATTATATCTCTGCTACTGCTGGCTGCCGCCTGGACCTCCGGCAGCGCGTGGGCGGACGAGATCAAACTCGCCGACAACGTGCCTGATCGATATGTGGTCATCAAGGGCGATACGCTGTGGGGGATTTCCGCCCGATTTCTCAAGGACCCCTGGAGATGGCCCGATGTCTGGGGCCTGAATAAGGACGAAATCAAAAATCCTCACTGGATTTACCCCGGTGACGTGATTGTGCTCGATTTCACCGGGAAGACCCCGCATTTGCGCAAGGACGGCGCTGGCGGAAAAGCCGGGGATGGCAGCGATGGCGACTGGCGATTGATGGACGCGAAGTTGAGCCCGACAATCCGCAAGCAAACTCTGGCCGCTGGCGCCATTTCGAGCATTCCCGCCTCCGCCATCCAGCCCTTCCTGACCCGGCCGCTCGTGGTAGGTCAAGCGGAACTGGACTCGGCACCCATGTTGGTTGCCGGTCCTGAAAATCGCGTCGTCCTGTCAGCAGGCGATACCGCTTTCGCCAAGGGCGTGGTCTGGGAGGAACAGGCCGGCTGGAGTGTTTTCCGTCCCGGTCGCACGCTGACCGACCCCGATACCAAGGAACTGCTCGGCACGGAAGCGATTTATCTTGGCGACGCGCAGATCAGCGAATTCGGTGAAGTCAGCACGGTCTTGCTGACCAAGGCAGTACAGGAAATCGCGCCCGGCGACCGGCTTGCCAAAACGCCCCCCGCCCAGGGATTGTCCTACGTGCCGCATGCCCCTGGCAGTTCGATCAAGGGTCGCGTGATCGCGGGACCTGAGGGCAGTGTCTCGGAAATCGGATCCAGGCAAATTGTAATCATCAATCGCGGCACGCGAGAAGGCATCGAGATCGGTCATGTACTGGCACTGTATCGAGATCGGCCACCGGTGATCCCCGCAAATGCCATCGACTCGAAGGAGAAGATCAGGCTGCCACCCGAGCGCTACGGATTGGTCTTCGTATTTCGCGTCTTCGACAAAGTATCCTACGGGCTGGTGATGGCTTCCACTCGCCCGGTCAATGTGCTCGACGTAGTTCAGACTCCGTAATATTTTCGCGGGGTATGGCGCCGGACCAGGAGACTCTCGCCTGGCTCACGCTCGGGCTGGTTGCCGAGCTGACCCCTTCCGGGTTCCGCAAGCTGCTCGCCGCATTATCAACGCCCGAGGCCATTTGCGCGGCTGATCGGGCGACGCTGTCGCGCAGCGTTTCCGATGATGTCGCCGCAGCCATTCGGCGCGGTCCCGATCAGGATCGTCTCGATGCGACGTTACGATGGCTGGAGGAGCCCGCCAACCGGGTCGTTACTTTTGCCGACGACGACTATCCCCGGTTACTCCTGGAAATCACCGATCCGCCGCCGCTGCTGTTCGTAAAGGGCCGTCCCAAACTGCTGGGCCGCGCTTCGCTGGCCGTGGTGGGAAGCCGTAATGCAACCCAGCAAGGTTGCGCCAACGCGCGAGCTTTTTCCCAGGAATTATCGGAAGGCGGGCTTACCATCGTCAGCGGCCTGGCTCTTGGGATCGATGCCGCCGCCCACGCCGGAGGCCTCGCTGCCGCAGCGTCGTCGATTGCCGTAGTCGGCACCGGTCTCGATATCGTTTATCCGGCGCGCAATCGCGATCTGGCACAGCATCTTGCCGAGGAAGGCGCCCTGGTATCCGAATTCGCCTTGGGCACTCCGGCGCTTGCGTCGAACTTTCCACGCCGGAACCGGTTAATCAGCGGACTGGCTCGAGGCTGCCTGGTGGTGGAGGCCGCGCTGAAGAGCGGTTCGCTGATCACCGCGCGCTACGCGCTGGAACAGGGACGCGAAGTGTTTGCGATTCCGGGTTCCATCCACTCGCCGCTTTCGAAAGGCTGCCATCTGCTCATCAAGCAAGGCGCGAAGCTGGCGGAAAGCAGTCAGGACATCCTGGAAGAACTCGGCGCCGCAGTTGCGCAGCGAGCCACCACGATCTCACCCGACGACGAAGTCGCGCATGAAAACCCGCTGCTTGCCGCGCTCGGTTTCGACCCGCTCGATCTCGATACCCTGTGTCAGCGTAGCGGCTTGACGCCGGATAGCGCATCGGCGATGCTGTTGACACTGGAACTCGAGGGCAGCGTCAGCCGCCTTCCAGGCGGCAAGTTCCAGCGCCTGCGCTAGCGTGAGGAGCGTCAACACCTGCAGACAGGGGCTCATGTTCGACATACTCGTCTTCCTGTTCGAAAATTATTTCCATGCCGGTACCTATCCCGATCAAGAAACTCTTTCCAAGCGCCTTTGCGCGGCGGGCTTTGACAGCCGCGATATCTCGCAGGCATTGACCTGGCTTAGCGGTCTCGAACGCGTCGGCAAGAGTGGTACGCGTTCCACATCCTTCCCAAGTAAAGGCTTCCGTTTTTACACTACGCCGGAACTGGGCGCACTCACGACCGAGGCCCGCGGCTTCCTGCTGTTTCTTGAGAGCGCGGGCGTCATCGGTGTGTTACAACGCGAACTTGTTATCGAACGCATCGTCGCCCTGGACGAGCACGCGGTTGACCTCGACAAGGTCAAGCTCATCGTACTGATGGTGTTGTGGAATCAGAACGAGACACTGGACTCGCTGGTGCTGGAAGAACTGATCTCTCCGAACCAGGAGCGCTACCTGCAATAAAGCAACCGTTACAGGTAGCCCGAGAACTTAGTGCAATAAAACACGTCCGCTGATCGTGGCGCTTGCTCCGGCGCCACCAAGTTCTTATCATTCCGCCTCCTTTCCAGGCCGGAAGCCCAATGTCCCAAAGCCTTTTAATCGTAGAGTCCCCCTCCAAGGCAAAGACTCTGAAGAAATATCTTGGCCGCGGCTTCGAAATTGTCGCGTCCTATGGCCACGTGCGCGACCTGGAGGCGAAAGAAGGCGCAGTCGATCCCGGCGACGATTTCCACATGCGCTACGCACCCGTGGAGAAAAACAAAAAGCACGTCGATGCGATCATCAAGGCTGTCGCAAAGGCCACCAACATCTACCTTGCGACCGACCCGGACCGCGAGGGAGAGGCCATTGCCTGGCATCTTTGCGAAATCCTGAAAAGCAGGAAGCTGCTGAAAAACAAAAAGCTGAACCGGGTCGTGTTTTACGAGATTACGGAATCCGCGGTCAAGGAAGCCGTTGCCCATCCCCGCAGCATTTCCATGCCGCTGGTGAACGCGCAACAGGCGCGCAGGGCACTCGACCATCTGGTCGGTTTCAATCTATCACCCCTGTTGTGGAAAAAAATAGGGCCCAGCCTGTCCGCCGGCAGAGTGCAAAGTCCCGCGTTGCGGCTCATCGTCGAACGCGAGCAGGAGATCGAGAAATTCAAGAGCCGCGAGTACTGGTCGCTGCATCTCGACAGCCACAAGGACAAGCAGAAGTTCAGCGCGCGGCTGATTCAGTATCGTGGCGACAAGATCGAGCAGTTTTCGATCATTAGCGAAGACGAGCACCGGAAAGTCGTAGACGACATAGAGAAGACGGCAAAAGGCTCGGCCAAGGTCGTCAAGGTCGAACGCAAACCCAAAAGCAGGCAGCCGGCGCCACCTTTCACCACGTCAACCCTGCAGCAGGAAGCAGTTCGCAAGCTCGGCATGACGACACGGGGCACAATGAGTACCGCGCAACAACTTTACGAGGGCGTGGAGATCGACGGTGGCACGGTCGGCCTGATCACCTACATGCGGACCGACTCGCTGGCGCTTGCCAACGAAGCCTTGCTCGAGATTCGCAAGTTCATCAAGAAAAAATTCGACCCTGACTATCTGCCGCACACGCCAAACGAATATCGCAACAAATCCAAGAATGCGCAGGAGGCACACGAGGCGATTCGTCCAACGTCGATCGAGCGCACACCGGATGTCCTGCGCAAGTATCTGACTGCGGATCAGGCTGCGCTCTACGAAATGATCTGGAAACGCACGCTCTCCTGCCAAATGACGCCTGCCAAATACGACACCACTTCGGTGGATCTGGCTGCAGGCCGCGCAGATACGCTATTCCGCGCTACCGGGCAAATCCTGGTCTTCCCTGGTTTCATGGCTGTCTATCTGGAGGATGCGGACGACACCGAGCAGGAACAGGAAGCCCGCTTGCCGCTGCTCGAGGAGAAGGAGTCCGTACCGGTCGATCGCATATTCGGCGAGCAGCATTTCACCCAACCGCCCCCGCGCTATACGGAAGCGAGCCTGGTGAAGACACTGGAAGAATACGGCATCGGCAGGCCGTCGACGTACGCGAACATCATTTCGACGCTGCAAGACCGCGGCTATGCCTTGCTCGAAAAAAAGCGTTTCATGCCCACAGACATCGGCCGGCTGGTCAACGGCTTTCTGACGTCTCACTTCAATCATTACGTGGACTACGGTTTCACCGCGCGCCTGGAAGAAGAACTCGACGAAATCTCCAATGGCGATCGCGAATGGGTGCCGGTGCTGAAAGAATTCTGGAAGGATTTCGCGCGCACCCTGAAATCCAAGGAGAAAGTCCCGCGCGGAAGCCCGATTGAAGAGGCGTGCCCGAAATGTGGAAAGCAGCTGTTTCTGCAAAACAGCCGTCGCGGACTGTTTGTCGGCTGCAGCGGCTATCCCGATTGCGACTACACGCGGCCGTGGGGAGACCTGCCCGCAGGCCCGGTGGTAATCGGCAAGGATTCCGTCACCGATCTGGACGTCCTGCTGCTAAAGGGGCCCTACGGTTTTTACGTGCAGCTGGGGCCTACGCCGGAAGACAAGACGAAAAAACCCAAACGCGCCGCCTGGCCGAAAAACATTCCCGTAGCCGCGGCCGACCTGGATACCGCGCTGAAATTGCTCGCCCTGCCCCGCAAGCTTGGCGAGCATCCTGAATCGGGCAAAGTGGTCGAGGCCAATATCGGCCGCTTTGGGCCGTATGTAAAACATGACGGCATGTTCAAATCGATCCCGAAGGCGGAGAGCGTGCATGACATCACGCTGGCGCGTGGCGTCGAACTGCTGGCGGAAAAGAAAGCCGCAGGCGGCGGGGGCAGATCACTGGGCGCCCATCCGGAGGACAACCGGTCTGTCGCGGTACACAGCGGCCGCTATGGTCCCTATGTGAAACATGGCAAGGTCAACGCGACCATTCCCGCGTCGATCGATCCGGAAAAAATCACGCTCGACGAAGCTCTCGAAATACTTTCGGCCAAGACGGCAAAATCCGGAAAGCCTGCGAAATCGGCAAAGCCGGCGATAACCACGAAAAGGAGGACGAAGAAGAATAAACCGGTACCCAAAGGCGGAAAACGCAAGGCCGCCTGAGCCCCGGGTTCACACGTCGAGGTTGCGTACCCCGAGCGCATTGGTTTCGATGAACGCGCGCCGGGGCTCGACCATGTCGCCCATCAGTGTCGTAAAAATCTCGTCCGCGGTAATGGCATCTTCGATCTGCGTGCGCAACAGACGTCGCGATGCCGGATCCATGGTGGTTTCCCACAACTGCTCCGGATTCATCTCGCCCAATCCCTTGTAACGCTGGATCGCAACACCTTTCTTCACTTCGTCGAGCAACCAGTCCAGCGCTTCCTTGAACTCGGTAACGCGTTGTTCACGTTCCCCGCGTTTGACGAAGGCACCTTGGCCGAGCAGACCTTGAAGCACATGGGCCGTCTGCTTGATCTGGGTATAATCGCCGCTGCCGAGGAAGTCGTTGTCCAGGTAGCCTACCCGCAGATTGCCGTGCTGCATACGTTTGATCGCCAGCACCTGGGTCTCATTTTTCTGGTCGTAGTGAGGCTCAATTACCAGGCCCGAAACGCGACACAGCGCCATCAGGCGTTGTGCCGACTGCTCAGCTGCGGCGGCGTCCACGAGACTGATTTCAGGATCTCTCAGTAAAGCCGCCAGCACGACAGCATCGATGCGTTTTCCGAGCCGCCCAATCACCGCTTCGGCAAGGATGTAGGAACGAGCGACTTCTTCCAGCGCCTCGTTGGTGAGCGGAGCACGACCGCCACCTGGATGAAGCTCGGCATCTTTCAGCGCGAGTCGGAGCAGATATTCCTTAAGTTCGTGATCATCCTTGAGATAGCGCTCTTCCTTGCCATGCTTGATCTTGTAGAGCGGCGGCTGGGCAATGTAGATGTGGCCGCGTTCGACCAGATCGGGCATTTGGCGATAGAAAAACGTCAGCAGCAGCGTGCGGATATGCGACCCATCCACATCAGCGTCAGTCATGATGATGATTCGGTGATAGCGAAGCTTCTCGGGTTTGTAATCGTCCTTGCCGATACTGGTGCCCAGCGCGGTAATCAGCGTGGCAATCTCCTGGGACGACACCAGCTTGTCGAAGCGGGCGCGTTCTACATTCAGGATCTTGCCTTTCAGCGGCAGGATCGCCTGAAATTTGCGATCACGACCCTGTTTTGCAGATCCCCCCGCGGAGTCCCCTTCAACCAGATAGAGTTCGCATAATGCCGGGTCTTTTTCCTGGCAATCGGCGAGTTTGCCCGGCAGGCCAAACCCTTCGAGCACGCCTTTGCGGCGCGTCATCTCACGAGCCTTGCGCGCAGCCTCCCGCGCGCGTGCCGCATCGATAATCTTGCTCACGATGACTTTCGCATCGGCCGGCTTTTCCAGCAACCAGTCATGCAATGTATTCGATATCGCATCCTCGACAACCGGGCGCACCTCTGACGATACCAGCTTGTCTTTCGTCTGCGACGAAAACTTCGGGTCGGGCAGCTTCACCGAGAGAATGCAGGTAAGTCCTTCCCGCATATCGTCGCCCGTGGTTTCGACTTTCGCTTTTTTTGCCAGTTCGTTGGCTTCAATATACTGGTTGAGCGTACGCGTCATTGCCGCTCGCAACGCTGTCAGGTGCGTGCCGCCGTCGCGTTGTGGAATATTGTTTGTGAAGCACAGAACGGATTCCTGATAGGAATCGTTCCATTGCATCGCGACTTCGACACCAATGCCCTCTTGTTCGAAGATCGCATGAAAGATGTTCGAGTGCAAAACGGTCTTTGATCGGTTGATATATTCGACGAAGCCCTTGACGCCCCCTGAGAACGCGAACACCTCTTCTTTGCCCGTGCGCTGATCTTGCAATTCGATGCGCACCCCGTTATTCAGGAACGACAGTTCACGCAGGCGCTTTGCCAGGATCTCGTAATGAAACTCGATGTTGCCGAAAACTTCCGGACTGGGATGGAAATGAATTTCTGTGCCGCGTCGCTCGGTCGCGCCCGCCACGGCGAGCGGCGCAACCGGATCGCCGTTGCGAAATTCCATCGAGTGCACCTGACCATCGCGCCTGATCGTCAGTTTCAACGAGTCCGAAAGGGCATTTACGACCGAGACACCGACCCCATGCAGTCCACCGGAAATCTTGTAGCTATTGCTGTCGAATTTTCCGCCGGCATGCAGCACCGTCATCACGATTTCGGCGGTAGAACGGCCGGTTTCGTCGTCCGGGTGAATGCCCGTGGGAATGCCTCGTCCATTGTCCACGACGCTGACGGAGTTGTCGGAATGGATGACTACTTTTATTTCATTGCAATGTCCCGCCAATGCCTCATCGATCGAGTTGTCGAGGACTTCAAACACCATATGGTGCAAGCCGGTGCCATCACTGGTGTCGCCAATGTACATGCCGGGACGCTTGCGCACCGCCTCGAGGCCCTTGAGCACTTTAATGCTGTCGGAGTTATAGTCGGAAGATGACATTTTGGTTTATCGATGAGAATTAGATGCGCATGGGCATCACGACGTACTTGAAATCCTTGTTGCCCGGCACTGAAATCAACATGCTGCTGTTGGCATCACCGACTGCGCAATCCACTTCTTCCGTATCGAGATTATTCAGGACATCCAGAAGATAGACGATATTAAAGCCGATATCCAGCGGATCACCGCTGAAGTCCACGACCAACTCTTCTTCAGCCTCTTCCTGTTCGGCGTTGCTGCATATGATACGCAGGCTGTTCGCTGTCAGGACCCAACGCACCCCTCTAAATTTCTCGTTCGATAATATGGAAGCCCGTTGAAGGGCGTGCTGCAGAACGATGCGGCCAACAACAAAGTGTTTCTTGTAGTTGGTCGGTATTACGCGGGTGTAGTCAGGAAATTTTCCATCGACTACTTTGGAAACAATATCTATCCCGGCAAATATGAACCGAACCTGGTTCGGTAATAGTTGGATTTCGACTTCGTCGTCCAGGTCCTGCAGAAGCTTGGCCACTTCGAGTATCGCTTTTCTTGGAATGATGACTTCCGAGCGTTCGACATCGCTTGTGAGCGCTGTCGATGCGTAAGCCAGTCGATGTCCGTCCGTCGTTACCATAGTCAGCTGTTTGCCTTCCGCGACCAACAACAGTCCATTGAGATAATAACGGATGTCCTGCTGTGCCATTCCGTACTGGACCAGGGACAGCAAATCGCGCAAAACCTTTTGCGGCAACTTTACACTTGCCAGGGCTGGGCCACCCTCTGCCAGCCGCGGAAAATCCTGAGCTGGCAAGGTTTGGAGGTTGAACTTGCTTTTGCCCGCCTTGAGCTGCAGGCGCCCTTCCTGGACATCCAGCGTCACTGCCGTGCTCTCCGGCAGGGCTCGCAATATCTCCTGGAGCTTGCGAGCCGATACGGTCACCGCATGATCAGTTCCGACTTTCTCCAATTTTGCCGACGTTGCGATTTGAATCTCCAGGTCGGTGGCAACCAGATTCAGATTTTTCCCGCGCGTTTCCAGCATGACGTTCGACAAGATCGGCAACGTGTGCCGGCGTTCCACAATTCCCGAGACCGCCTGAAGCGGCCTCAGCAACACGTCTTTGTCTATATCCAAGATTTTCATTCTTTAAACCTTGATAATAATAGTAGGGTTTGGCAAGTCTGTTAGGTAAGCGATAAATATCAACTCAGCCAAGCACATCCAACGCTGTATAAATCAAGTAATGCCGGTGAATGAATTGTGGACGAATTTCGACTTCTTGAATTTTCCGGGCTTTTCAACAATTCGTCCCGGACTTATCAACCGCGTAATGTCTGCAACAACGCAACAAAATCGCGAGAGATTTCGGGATTGCAGGACCGAAGATCGACGATTTTCCGACACGCATGAAGGACAGTCGTATGATCGCGGCCGCCAAACGCGTCGCCGATATCAGGAAGGCTCAATTGTGTAAGTTCCTTGGCCAGTGCCATTGCCATCTGCCTTGGCCGGGCAATGGTTCGGGACCTTTTTTTGGAGTACATGTCCGAGACCTTGATCTTGTAGTAGTCCGCAACGATGCGCTGAATGTTGTCGACAGACACCTGCCGGACTTGTACTGCCAGCAAATCTTTCAGTGCTTCGCGCGCAAGGTCGAGTGACACCTCGGCATTGGCAAATTTTGCGTAGGCCAGTACGCGTTTCAGGCCACCCTCCAGTTCACGTACATTTGACTGGATATGATTGGCGATAAAAAAAGCGACATCTTCGGCGAGAACTACCCGATCGGCCTCGGCTTTCTTCAGCAGGATCGCGACTCTCATTTCCAGCTCGGGCGGTTCGATGGCAACGGTCAGACCCCAGCCAAACCGCGAGATCAGACGGTCTTCGATGCCTGCGATCTCTTTCGGATAGGTATCACAGGTGATGATGACCTGCTTGTGAGCCTCGATCAGCGCATTGAAAGCGTAGAAAAATTCCTCTTGCGTGCGATTTTTCCCGTTGAAAAACTGAATGTCGTCAATCAGGAGCAGATCGAGCGAGTGGTAATACTTTTTAAATCCGTCAAAAGCCTTGTGCTGATAGGCGCGCACAACATCCGAAACATACTGTTCTGCGTGGATGTATCGTACGTTGGCTGGAGGATTGAGTTCGATCAGCATATTGCCGATCGCTTGAATAAGGTGCGTCTTGCCCAGTCCAACGCCGCCATAGACGAAGAGCGGGTTATAGGCGACCCCGGGATGTTCTGCGACCTGGAGTGCGGCGGCCCGTGCGAGCTGATTTGCTTTGCCGGTTACGAACGAATCGAAGCTAAATGAGGGATTGAGCCGCGTTTGCTCGCGAATCTTGGGTTTGGGCGGCGGTGCCTGGCTAATCGCTCTGGGGCCGGCAGGCGATTCGACCTTTGGTTCGGTGGATTTTTCGGCAAGGCTTAGCACCACGTCTATGGGTCTATGCAGGTAGTCCGCGGAAAGGCGTTCGATGTCCGCTAGAAATTTATCCTTGACCCATTCCAGGACGAACCGGTTGGGAGCGGAGATGACAACGCTTTTACCTTCGAGACGCGCGTGGAGGGGCTGAATCCAGGTCTTATATTGTTGCGCTGGAAGGGCTTTTTCAAAATGGCGAAGGCAATGATTCCAGAAGCTATCCATCGGCGCAGAATTATGATTTTGGTACAGGACGCGGCCGTGGAGGGCCTCTCTTATAGAGCTTGTCAGTCTACCAGCAAGCCTAGAAGTTATCCACAGGCTTGATAACGCTTCGATAGTGTCTCAGTTTGGTTCTGATCCTGGTCCAGAACTTGCTCTCTAGCGGGTTGCGCTATCTTAAAAAGTCCAATATTTCCTTGTATTTAGAAGTTTCTTACGTATAATACCGTATGTATCCGGATAAATCCGGGACAATACGGGAGAATCAGTAAATGGGGCGTCCTTTAGGACCTCCTTGCACTCGCAAGGATATGTGGCTTGAAAACCGCCAAATAGAGCATTTGGAAGCGTTGGCGGCAACGTCCTCCCTTGGTAAGCCGCCTTTTACCGCGCTCGTCAAACAGGCTTTAGAGGAGTTCATCCGCAATCAACTTGATGACGCCGCCACAAGGGAGCGGGTCGAGCATTACTTGAAGTCCAATCGGGTCGTAAAACTCCGCAAGGTGCAGCAGTAAATCGAAGGAGGAATTATGAACTACGAATGTATTTTCTCTGCGCGTGATTCAGGATGGGCAGTTGAGGCTGTTGATTCCGATAACGACGGAGTCATATACCGGGCCCTCTTCACGGGACCCGTTGCCGAGCAACGGGCACATGAATACATGGCATGGAAAAATGCCGCTAATAAGCCGCTTCAACATCGATCTGAGCGACGCAAGTTTGCGGCCTAGTGTGGTTGGGCGCCGAATGCCAAGCGCCGTCCTTAACAGATACGTTTGATAGGCCAGCAAGCGGCACGCAACGCCAATTATTCGGGTCTCCAGGAGAACCCAATCCGGATTTGCTTTCTCCTCCAAATTGGTAAAAGAGTGCTTGTTCCTCACCCTTTTTACTGAGCCCTAAGGTATGCGGGCACATTGCTCTGGCGTAGCCGTTGTAGATTCCCCAAACCTGCCGCTTGTTCAGGATTGCATCTCGGACTAGCTGGTATGTATGACTCGCCATCCCGCTCTCCATATGAACAATATGCGGAAAGAGTACTATGAGCCTAATTGGGAGCGCGCGGGTGGCCATGGCGACAGAGATTGCCGGTGACATCGTGGCAGCAGGTACTGCGCTAGCGGGACTGCTGCTTGTTTTTATGGGCGTCGTCGCTACATCTTTCCAATCCTATGACGCTGCAGGCAAGGCAGAGGTTAGGGGTTCGTTCAAATGGCGAGCCCTTCTAGGTCTCTTCGGATTCATTCCCTCTTTAATTGCTGCTTGCTTTTCCCTCGCTGGAAAATGGCTTGATTCGCCGTGCCTTGTAGTTGTCTCTATTATGTTTTTGGGATTGTCCTTTGTCGTTGCAACTATCGCTGCTATTTTGACGGTATTGGATATTAAATAATGTCCCTTACTTTAGAAGCGGAGCAGCGCTTAGAGAAGGTTAGCTTGGTAACGCTTTTCGAAAATCATCAGGTCGTATGGACAGCAGCGGCACAACGAACATACGATTTCATTGAAGCGAGCTTTCCCGCAAACTCTGTCATTCGTCAAGACGATGTAGCCAAGGCCTTAAAGCCGGTGCTAGAGGTAAATGGACTTCTGAAGGCGAAGCTCGGACGGGACAAACTTACGCAACGTTATTGGGTCTCACACTTCACGGATCTGATTATTGACCGTGTTTGGCAACAAATTTCTCAGTAGGAGGCAACTATGAGCAAAGAGCAGCGTCGTATTATCGAAGAGCATGTCCGCAAGGTTTTAATGGAAGACTTGAATCAAAAGAAAGCGACAAAAGCAATGGTCCGCGAAGTAGCGGAGAAGATTTATAAAGCTGTTCCGGCCGTTCGCGCCATTAAAGAAAAAGAAGCGGCCTAGGCTCTAGGCTAAGGCCGCAATCTCTTCAAGACTCCAAACGTGATCGGTAACGCCGGCTTCCATAGCGGGCGTTACTCGCAGTGTCTTATGAATCCTGGCGAAGTTGTAATGCATGAAGTGCAGCGAGACAGCGTGCTCCAGATTCTCGATCTTCTTTGAGAATCCATTGGTGAGCCGCGTGAAGCGGCGCATTCCCATCCGCATAGTT
>WNFI01661330.1_pt2 | contig 67764 bp, 64 predicted proteins | sample 5400471 | NCBI WGS metagenome assembly WNFI01 (sample SAMN13153348, study PRJNA577476) | soil metagenome | isolation source: 100 cm saprolite on Douglas fir-dominated hillslope | place: USA:California | collected 2013-09-17 | reverse complement strand
TACGATGCCTATTGCGGATGGTGTTACGGGTTTAGCCCCATCATCCGGCGTCTGTTCGAAGCATACAGACAGCAACTGGCATTTGACGTCTTGTCCGGAGGTATGATCCTGCCCGAAGAACCACAGCCGATCGGGGTTATGGCAGGCACTCTCCAAAAAGCCTATAAAACGGTAGAGGAGCGCACAGGCATTAAATTTGGCGAAGACTGGCTCTGGCATATTTTAAATCCGGAAGAGAGTGACTGGTTTCCTTCTTCGGAAAAACCGGCCATTGCTATGTGTGTATTCAAGGATTATCATCATGATCTGGCCATTCCTTTCGCTGCGGACCTCCAATATGCCCTCCACTATGAAGGCCGTGATCTCTGCGATGATGAAGCCTACCGTCACCTGCTGGAGAAATATGCGATCCCGGACCAGGATTTTTATACAAAATTGCATAGTCCCGAATACCGGGAAAAAGCTTATTACGAGTTCGCTCTTGTCAAACATTTGAAGGTGACGGGGTTTCCAACCGTATTTCTACAGGTCAGCGACTCGAAATTTTATCTGTTGTCCCGGGGATATACGGACTATGCAACCCTGAAAACAGGTATCGACCGGGTACTGGAAGAATTTGTAAAAATTTAGCTGGAATGGAGGTTTCGTCTTAACTTGCATATCCCTTAAAAGTATTCAGAATACACACTAATATGGAATATAATAAGATTATTGCTGTTACCGGATTGCCGGGATTGTACGAACTGCTTAGCAGTAAAACCGATGGGGCCATCGTTCGCTCGCTGGATGACAAAAGCACCCGGTTCGTTTCCAGCCGTGTTCATAACTTCTCCCACCTGGAGAGTATTGAGATATACACGGTTCGGGAGAATGTGAACCTGGTGGACATTCTAAAGGCCATGGAAACCGGCGGAGAGAAGCTCCCCGATGAAAAAGACAGCGCCGCCCTGAAAGCCTATTTCAGCAAGGTATATCCGGACCTGGACTTTGACCGCGTCTATAGCAGCGATCTGAAAAAGATGGTGAAATGGTACTCTGTGCTGAAAAATAACAACGTCGAGATCAAGTTGTCCGAAGTTGAGGAAGAAGAAGCACCGGAAGAGGCTCCTGAGGAGGCGCCGGCGCCCGCGAAGAAAGCAAAAGCAACCGCAGCCGATAAAACAGTTGTAGCTGAAGCAGCAGCCCAGGACACCGCCGTAGAAGAAAAGCCTAAAGCTAAAAAGCCGGCCGCTAAAAAGAAAGCGGACACGGAGGCAAAAGAAGAAGCGCCGGTGGCAGAAAAGCCCAAAAAGGCGGCAAAGAAGAAAAGCTAACGCGTATATTTTTATGAATTATACAGCTGATTTAAAAAAACCCTTACGGCACTTTCTGCCGGAGGATTTTGTAATTACAGACTGGAATGGCCTCGAACCCTGGTTTCAGGACCTGGAACAACGGAAGCTGGACTCACGGGAGGCCCTGGAAAAATGGCTCCGGGACATTAGCGAGCTGGAAGCCGTGGTGAGTGAAGATGCCTGCTGGCGCCAGATCCGCATGACCTGCGATACGGAAAACAAACAGATGGAAGACGCTTTCACCTATTTCTGCCTGGAGATTCAACCGAAGATCCAGCCCTATGCAGACCGGCTCAACCGGAAATTAGTGGAAAGCACGTACACACAAAAGCTGGACCAACGTCAATATTTCACTTACCTGCGTTCTGTCCGGAAAAGGATCGAGCTCTTCCGCGATGAAAACATACCCCTTCAGGCTGAGCTGAGCGTATTGGCGCAGCAATTCGGCGTTATCTCCGGAAAGATGACCGTGGAGATGAATGGACAGGAATATACCCTGCAGCAGGCATCTAAATTCCTGGAGAACCCCGACAGATCCATCCGCGAAGAGGTCTACCGGAAAATGCAGGAAAGAAGGTTGCAGAACAGGGACGCCCTCAATGATCTCTACACCCAACTGATCGGTCTCCGTCATCAGACAGCGTTAAATGCCGGATTCGCAAATTATCGTGACTACAAATTCGAAGAGCTGGGACGTTTTGATTACACGAAAGAAGATTGCTTTCGCTTTCACGACGCCGTTAAAGAATATATTCTGCCCCTGGTGGACCAGATCAATGAAAATAAAAAGAAGAAGCTGGGCCTGAATGAACTGCGGCCCTGGGATACCGAAGCGGAACCTGTCGGGACCGAGCCGCTGCGCCCCTTCTCCGGCGCGGAAGAACTGATCACGAAGGCCATCGCCTGCTTCGACAGCCTGAACCCTTTTTTCGGAGATTGCCTGCGTACCATGAAAAAGATGGGCCGCTTCGACCTCGAGAGCAGAAAAGGAAAAGCTCCCGGCGGCTATAACTGCCCGTTAGCGGAGACCGGCGCACCCTTTATTTTTATGAATGCATCCGGCCAGATGGGAGACCTGACTACCATGGTACATGAAGGCGGGCATGCCATTCACTCTTTCCTCGCACACCCACTGGAATTAAGCGCCTTTAAGGAATATCCCATGGAAATTGCAGAGGTGGCAAGTATGTCCATGGAATTGTTTAGCATGGATCATTGGGAATTATTCTTTACAGCTAAAAACGATTTAGCAAGAGCCCGCACACATCAGCTGGAACGTGTAATTACGATTTTCCCCTGGATTGCCACTATCGATAAATTCCAACACTGGGTATACGAAAACCCTACCCATACCCTGACGGAAAGGACGGAAAAATGGTTGGAGATTTCAGGAGAGTTTTCCTCCCAAGTGATTGACTGGAAAGGGATTGAACAATACCGACCCATTGGCTGGCAGAGGCAGCTTCACCTGTTCGAAGTGCCTTTTTACTATATCGAATATGGCATTGCACAGTTAGGAGCGCTGGGACTCTGGAAACAATATAAAGAGAACAAAGAGAAAGCGTTAAGTAACTATATGGCTGCTCTAAGCCTGGGAGGGACCCGGACCCTACCGGAATTATACGATGCCGCTCAGCTCCGGTTCGACTTTTCAAAAGAGCACATTAAACAATTAATGGATTTTGTTAGTACTGAAATGGAAAAGAATTGTTCCTAAAAAAATTTAAAAATACCCGGAAAGTAGTACGTGTAGCTCTTGTTCGTATGCTTTTTTCCGGCTATATTTGCAATGAGCTAATAAAAATAAGTACAGGTGGGTCATCCACTTTCTACATAAAGAAGCTACTAATCAGAGCCTTAACCAAAAGTCCCGGTGTTTCTACATCGGGGCTTTCTTTTTTAGGCATTACAGCTTCTGCAGACGCCGCTGACCAGCACTTCCACCTGCTCCGCAGCAAATCCCCTGGGAAGCTTAATGGCAGGCAGATTCACCTCTTCCAGGCATACCGTGTTACCACAGGCCGTGCAGATGAAATGCACATGATCATCCTGGTGATGGCCGCCGGCACAATCCTCCTTGCATAACGCATAACGTATAGAATTATCCGCAGTCGGTATATTATGGATCAGCCCCTTTTCTAAAAAGGTCTGAAGCGTTCTGTACACCGTAACACGATCGAATTTTTCTCCCGCTTTTTTTTCAATATCGCTATGCGACAAAGCGCCCCCCTGTTGCAGAAATAACTCCAGGATTTTTCTGCGCCCGCTGGTAACGCTCAATTGATTTCGTTTGAGTATGTCGTCAATTCTTTTTTCCATAGTAAGCATTATCCGGGATTATTATTAAAAAGGGAATTGGCAAAGCGTGGAGCAGATGCCGCCTCCTTCAATAAAGTCCTTATGTCTTTTTCCAGTTCCTCCAGCTCATCTTTCTTCAGGCTGTCATAGATCTTCCGAACCCGCCCGCCCTTATCGACAAGAGCCAGGAACTGCGTATGAATGAACTGCTCATTGATATTGATATCGTTGTTCTTGGGATCATCCAGCAAATAGCTTCCCCTTGCCAGGCGATAAAGAGAATCTTTCCGGCCCGTGAGAAACCACCATTTCGTCCCGTCAGCACCCAGCGAGTCCGCGTACCGCTTCATCCGGCCGATACTATCCGTCTCCGGATCTACCGTATAAGACAAGATGCGGAAATCGGGCTCGTTGGCAAATTCAAGCGATAACTTTTTGACATTGGAATTCATTTTCGGACAAATACCCTTACAGGTAGTAAAAAAATACTCCGCCACATAGACCTTACCCGAGACATCCTTCTCCGTGATCTTTTTGCCGTCCTGGTTGGCAAAGGAAAAGGACTGGACATAATTGAGAACGGGCAGCTGTACCGCCCCAAAACCCGGTACGATACGGGTCAGCACAAAATAGAAGCCGATGAAGAGCAAAACAAAAAAGCCGATAAAATACCCCAGTTTTTTCTTTTTCATAATTTATCCGAATTTCCCGGTTCACATCCTGCAGAACCAGGATACAAAGTTAGGATTGTCCTCCCTAACTAGGCCTTCTGAAAAAAGATAACAGTCAATTTTGCAACATTGTTGCGTTTCCCTTATCTTTGTGAGCTCTTTACGTATGACTTCTAAAATAAACTGGGATGCCCTGGGCATTACCACTTCCATATTATGCGCCATTCATTGCGCCATTTTACCCCTGGTGGTCGCCAGCCTGCCGATCCTGGGCGTGAATATCGTCCATAACCTCTTTTTTGAATACGGCATGATCGGGCTGGCATTTGTCATCGGCTCCTGGGCGCTGAGCCACGGCTTCCGCAAGCACCATCGCCAATTTACCCCCTGGCTACTCTTCACCGGGGGCATGTTATTCCTGATAGCCAAGCAACTATGGCATCATTACGAATTCCGGCTCCTGCCTTTTGCCGTGATCCTGATCGTCGCCGCCCATATCCAGAATTACCGGCTCTGCAGGCGTGGCCATAACCGGGCGGAGCCCGGTTGTGAACAAGGCCATTCAGCGAATCCGGTATCCCCGATCTCCGGGATAGAATAAGTAGGCCCGGGATTATTTTCCCGATTTTAAAAGCGGGCAGTCCCCCGGAATTGTTAACTTTGTACTATAAATGGTGTGTTATGATCAAAACAGGTAACCCGGTAATCAGTATCTATACGGAAATGACTCCCAACCCGGAAACGATGAAATTCGTGGCCAACAAGTTACTGTATCCCGGCAAAAGCATCGATTTTCCTGATGTGGAAGAAGCCCGGCCCTCCCCTCTGGCCATCGAGTTGTTCGGTTTCCCCTTTATAAAAAGCGTTTTCATCGCCAGCAATTTCGTGACGCTGACCAAAACCTCCGACACGGACTGGAATGATGTCATTTCCGCTATCCGTCAGTTCCTGAAAGAATATCTCGAAGAAGGGAAATCTGTTATCAATGAAGAGGAAATCGTAGTGACCGCCCGCACAGAAGGCAATACCATCGACGCGGACGATGACGACGTAGTAAAACGCATTAAGGAGTTACTGGAAAACTATGTCAAGCCTGCCGTTGAAATGGACGGAGGCGCCATACAGTTCAGAAGCTACAATGAAGGCGTGGTAAACCTGATGCTGCAGGGCTCCTGCTCGGGCTGCCCTTCTTCCATGATAACGCTCAAAGCAGGTATCGAAGGCATGATGAAGCGCATGATCCCCGAAGTAAAAGAAGTTGTCGCAGAAGCGGAATGAACCTACACGAACTCTACCGCCAGTTCTTCACCGACATACAACATACTTCCTGGCTGGAATTCATAGCCGTATTCGCGGGTATCCTCAGCGTATGGTTCAGCCGCAGTGAGAATATCTGGGTATATCCAACAGGCCTGGTCAACACGATCATTTATATCTATCTCAGTTTCAAAATGGCTTTATTGGGTGAGGCCAGCGTCAATTTCTATTATACGGTCGTCAGTGTCTACGGCTGGATCCTCTGGACCAAAAAAGATCGCCAGCAACAGCATATCCTGCAGATCACCCGATCTTCCGGAAAAGAAGGGCTCCTGCAACTTGCTTTTTTCGGGGCTTTTTATATCGCCGTTTTCTGTGCGCTGACCTATCTGAAAAAAGATTTTGCTCCGCAAGCCATCCCCTGGGCCGATGCCTTTGCCTCCGCAACCGCTTATACAGGTATGTGGCTGATGGCAAAAAAAAAGGTGGAAAGCTGGCATTGGTGGATCGCTACCAACTTCTCCTCCATCCCCCTTTACTTCGTAAAACATTATGTCTTTACAAGCGTATATTACCTCATCTTATTGATCATGGCCGTATTCGGATTAATAGAATGGCGACGCCGCGTAAAAGAAAGGACCTATGCCGCTTAAGAAGATTGTCGTTATCGGGCCGGAATCAACCGGCAAATCAACGCTCTGCGAACAACTGGCCGCTCATTATCATACCGGCTGGGTGCCGGAATATGCCCGGGAATATCTGACGACCCATGGAACCGCCTACCAATACGAAGACCTCCTGACCATCGCCAAAGGACAATTGGCGCTGGAAGATGCCGCGGCAGCCAGGATCCTGCAGGGGCCGGACCCTTCTCCTCTCCTCTTCATCGACACCGATCTCTATGTAATGAAAGTATGGAGCGAGTTCGTTTTCGGGAAATGCGATCCCTGGATCCTGGAACAGATCCTCCTGCGGGAATACGATGGCTACCTGCTCTGCCGGACAGACCTGCCCTGGACGGCAGATGAACTGCGCGAATATCCCGATCCCGTCACCCGGGAAAAACTATTTCATATCTATAAGGACTGCCTGATTAATCAAAATACTCCCTGGAGCGAGGTCGGCGGACAAGCCAGCCAAAGACTGGAAAGAGCTATCGCAGCGGTAGACAAGCTGATTGCCTGATCGGCCGCAAAAGCGCCTCGGGGACGGTATTCCGGGACCCCGCTTTGGCAGATCATTGCAATAATTTCTGGATGTCCGGGTCATCCTGCAGGTGGCTCATCTGTACCAGTATCCAGGGATAACGGCTTGCCACATGCCGGGATAAGGGTTTGATGGTAAAAACCTTGGGATTGGGCAGACAGGCTGCTATCAGGGAGGCTTCCTGACGGGACAGATTTTTAGCCGGTTTATTAAAGTAATAATGAGCGGCGGCCTCAATGCCATAAACGCCTTTCCCCATTTCACTGACATTCAGGTACATTTCCAGGATCCGCTTCTTTCCCCATACCCACTCGATCATAAACGTAAAATAGATTTCCATGGCTTTGCGGATCCAGCTCCTGCCCTGCCAGAGAAAAACATTCTTCGCTACCTGCTGGCTGATCGTGCTGGCCCCATGAAGGGACTTACTCTTCTGGTTATGCTTCATCGCTTTTTCAATGGACTTGAAATCGAAGCCGTCATGATCGGGAAATAACTGGTCCTCCGAACAGATCACGGCCAGCTTGGCATAGGGCGAAATATTCTTCATCCCCGTATAATCACGCTTGAGTCCCTCCCCCTTGAATACGCTGCCCAACTGAGTGAGTGTTATCGGAGGGTTGACCCATTTCAACAACAGGATATAAAATAACTGGAAGAAAAATAAAAAGATGAGAACGCGCTTGAGCACTCGCCAAATCCGGGGAATCAGTCCTTTTGTGTTAACAGCCATTCAGTTGTTTTACCATTGCAATATACTGACAGTCTATAAACGAATGAGTCATTCTTTTTATTGGCAGGAGGGTGCCTGACTATTTTTATTGGGGCTGCCGGGGCGGGGAGGACGGGTCGCGGCCTATGACCAGGTAATCAAGGGTGAATTTTCCGCCGATCCGGTAATTCTTCACCCGGGTCTTTGTAAGCAGGTAGCCGCCAACCAGCAAGACCCCGCCGGAGATCAGCCCGGAGGTAGTGTACCAATCCTTTGACTTGTCTCCCCGGTACAGTCCATTCACCGCCCCCAGCACAAAGGTGCCCCCTCCGACCACCATCATGAAGCCAGGCAACAGTGTATTGCCAAAGTTGAGATGCGTCGTGCGGATGCCCGCAATCTCCTTATAATGAAAAGGTAATCCATTGATAAAAATACTGTCGTGTCGCATATTGGTGATGCTGCCCTGGAACCACTGGTTATAGATGGTCTTCATCATCAGTTCGCTACCAATGGTATACGTCCTGACCTCCATGCCTCTTTTTTTCAGGATAAGGACATCCGTCTGGGCTTGGGTAAAAAAGGGGATACAGAAAAAAAGGAATAGGATGCTTCTTAACATGGCTTCTTATTTATGCTTCACAAAGAAGATGGCTCCCCAGAGAAGAAAGATCCCGAACCCGATCAGGATCGTACCGGAAATTCTATTAATGATCGAAAGGGCCCGTAACGTGAGGCGGCTCCGTAGTTTGCCGGCCATCATGACCTTCCCCACGTCGGCGCCCATATTGACCAGGAGACAGACAGAAAAAATGATAATACGTTCCTGCAGGGTGTGGGTGAGCGAGAGCACCGTGGCATTTCCCAACCAGAAAAGGATGACGCCGGGATTGAGGGTATTGATGATAAACCCCGAGGCAAAGATCCTGGCTACATCCCGTTTGCGGAACCGGGCGGCTTTGCCTTCCGCATCCGTAGCCAAATGAACTTTTTTAAAGAAGACGAAATAAATGCCCATGGCTATGAGGAAACTGCTGCCGCCGTAGGCGATGGCTTTTGTATGTTCCAGCAGCTGGGCCACCAGCTCCGTAAGAGTATTGCTAAACACGACCAGCACGATATCGCTGACCCATACCCCCGCAACAAAACTAAAGCCTCCTTTATGACCGTTGTTAAGGCTTTGTTTGATAATGGTAAAAATAATAGGCCCCACCGATAAGGCAAGAACGAAACCCAAAGCCAATCCTTTCAATACGGCCTCCATCATAACGATATCTTTTGTGCCAACTCAAATACATCCTGTATCCAGGAATTTTTGCCAGTCAAGTAGCATTTTGCCTTTGAGGACCCGGGGGAATTTATGCTGTCCGCCTATTTTTCCTTTCAGGCGCATAAATTCCATGAATTTCTCTTCCGGTAAAACAGTTACATATATATCTTTCAATGCGCTACTTCTTTCCACAGCGTAGTCGTCATTCAGTTCCTTCAGCTTGTCATCGATCTTCTGCCGGAGAACGTCCAGGTCTACCGCATCGTCACTGGCCAACCACCATTGATGTGCAAAGAACAGGCCATGGGGAACGCCGGCTACGGTAAATTCCGGAAGAGAAATATTCATTTCCTCACTGGCCAGCTGAACGGCCTTATTCATATTATCAACGCTAAGGTGCTCCCCTACCAGGCTGAGAAAATGCTTGGTCCTTCCCGTAATAATGATCTCGCAACGCTCTTTATCTACAAAACGCACGGTATCGCCTATCAGGTAACGCCAGGCCCCGGCGCTGGTGCTAAGCAGGACCGCATAGTCTTTCCCTTCTTCCACCTCATGGATCATATACGCTTCCGGGGACTCCACCAGGTTACCGTCCAGGTCAAAATTTTTGTTATCGAAAGGCACGAACTCCAGGAAAATATGCTGGTTGGTCACCAGGCGCATTCCTTTTGAATATTGAAGGTCCTGGTACGCGATGAACCCTTCGGAGGCCAGATAAGTCTCGATATACGTAATGGGCTTCCCCAATAATTTCTCAAATCCTTTCTTATAGGGCTCAAATGACACGCCTCCGTGTACAAAAAACCCCAGATTAGGCCAGATCTCATGAATGTGGTTCAACTGGTATTTCTCGATCACTTTTTCCATACACATCTGTATCCAGCCGGGTACGCCTACGAGAAAACCAATATCCCATTCCGGGGCCAGCCTTACCACTTCTTCCAGTTTTTTTGTCCAGTCCGTTGTACGGGCAATTTTTTTCCCGGGTTTATAAAACGGTTGGAACCAGAAGGGCACTTTTCTGGCTGTAATGCCGCTCAAATCCCCGGAATAATAACCCGGGCCCTTTTGCAAACTGGTGCTGCCGCCGATCATCAGCCATCCCTTGCCGATACTCTTCACGGGGATATCGTGATAGTTCCGCAGCGTAAGCAATTGTTTGACCATGACAATGCGGTTGCCCCGCAACAGGTCATTGGTGATGGGAATATATTTACTGCCCGCTTCCGAAGTCCCGGAAGAAAGGGCATAGTATTTAATTTTTCCCGGCCAGCAGACATCTGATTTACCCTCCAGGGTCTTATCCCACCAACTTGCATAGATCTTGCTATAGTCAAAGGTGGGCACCATCTCCTGAAATTTTTTCCCCGGATGCTTGCTCATCAGAATTTCATCGAACCGGTATTGCTGGCCGAATTCAGTAAACCTTGCTTTTTTGAGAAGTTTCCTCAATACCCTTAACTGTTGCCGCCGTGGAGATTTCTGGGGCAATCGTAACGCTCTTGCCAACGATTTGGGTAATTGAATTTCAATCAACGCCATTGAGTAACAGGTGCTGTTTGGTTGCGGCCAAAATTAAGGTTTTGGGAGCGTATTTTTGTTACATTTATTAAAAAGGAGCCACAGGCTCCTTGACTGAAGGCCCATCATTAGCGTTTTTGCGGCAATACGATCGTCTGCCCCCGCTCCTCTTTCGAATAACTCCCGGCAGCGGAGCCGCTTCCTGCTGCATGGATCTTGCAGGATACCCCACGCCGGATCTTTTGCAGCGCTTCAATACAGTCTGAGAAGCGAAAAGCCGGCCCCTCACAAAAAATAATCTCATCCGCCTCCTGCCCGTTCGATACAAGCTCCCTGCCTGCAGCAGAAGATAACACAGCGGCCAGTCGCTCCACCTCATCAGGGTCCCCGGTCACCCAGGTCCTGTAAACCCCCGGAGTAACTTTCCTGTCTTTTCCCATTCGCCATCGGGCCGGGTTAAACCCACTGGCCGCAGCCGTTACCCCCGCCCTTAGCCAGATCGCACTTTCAATCAGGACATTAAACAACGCCGACAGGCCTCCGCTGAAATATTTCTGACGGAACTGGCTCATCGCTTTATAAAACAGTTTTATATACCGGGCATCCTTTTGAGTGCTCTCCCCCTTAAAATGCAGGATGGTAGGTTCGGCAAGGTAGTAATTGATATATCCGGCCTGTTCAATCCGGTGGCTCAGGTCGATGTCTTCCGCATACATAAAAAATTGTTCGTCGAAAGGGCCGGCCCTGTCCAACGCCTCCCGGCGTACCCACAAACAGGCGCCGGACAAAATAGGCGCCGGATGATTCCGGTCGGAAGGTAAATGGCCCAGGTAATAGTTCGCCAGGAAGCGGGAATGAGGGAACAGGGCCGTCAATCCCATTAATTTGCAAAAAGCCACCCAGGGGGTAGGGAATCCACGGCGCGACTCCTTCAGGAAGCGACCGCTTCCATCTATCATACGCACCCCCAGCGCGCCGGCGCCGGGCTCCGCTGCCAGGAAAGAGAGGCAGACCCCGAAAAAGTCTTCCGGCAGGATCGTATCCGGGTTCAGGAACAAAATATTCTTTCCCCTGGCTTCCCGCAAGGCCTGATTATTGGCCCTGGCAAAACCCTGGTTCTCCTCATTGGCCATAAATTTCACCCGGGGAAAAGCAGACCGCAAATATTCCAGGCTGCCATCCGAGGAATGGTTGTCCACGACAAAGATCTCTGTCTGCCGGTCCCGCAGAGCTTTTTCCACAGAATAAAGGCACTGTTCCAGGAAATACTTCACATTATAATTGACTATAATAACAGACAGGATCATGGTTGCTATTGGCTATTGGACCCACGAAGTAAGCCATTTTGCCCGATCAGGCAAAATGTCAAAAGACGCCATAGGCGTCTGGCCCAACCAAGCGGCCAACCAACCACTCCCGGCTGTCCAACCAACCATTCCCGGCTGTTGAGAAAACGTTAAAACCCACGCCGGGACAGTAAAAACTTGCACATATAAATAAAAATCGATAGATTTGCATTAATCAATACAATGTTATGCCACTAACATTCAAACAAATAGAAAAAATATCAAAGGCCCTGGGGGATATGAATCGTCTCAAGATCCTGAACTTCCTTTCCAACAAAGGGGGCTGCGGCGAATGCTCGGATCTGCAGGATGTAGTAGACCTGGCGCAACCTTCTATCTCCCACCATGTAAAGATCCTGACGGATTGCGGATTGATCGACGGGGAAAAAGAAGGGCGGAATCATCGGTATACGCTCAATAAAGAGATGCTGGCGGATTATGTAAAAGGGCTCGAGGGGTTCAAGTCTTAATAGGAGCCTGGGGCTTCCAGCATCTTAGAAATTTTCCCTTCGGAGCTTATTCGCCCTGCCCTATCTTTGCGGCATGCTAAAATCAACACTTATCAGGGCGGTCGAAGCAGGAGCCGCTGTCATGAAGCAATACTTTCAGGGTGAATTTACTATTTCCAACAAGGAAGGCATTAACAACTTAGTCACGGAGGCAGACCACGCGTCGGAAAAAGCTATTTTCGAGATCATTAGAAATGATTACCCGGGGCATTATATTTTGAGCGAGGAAGCCGGGGAGATCGTCATGGACTCCTCCTTCAAATGGATCATCGATCCCATCGACGGGACCGTCAATTTTGCCCATGGTCTTCCGCTCTGCTGTGTATCCATCGGTATTGAGCAGGATGGGGAAATAATACTGGGAGCCGTATACAACCCCTTCATCAATGAATTCTTTTTTGCGCAGAAAGGGTTTGGCGCCACGCTGAATGATAAAAAGATACAGGTGAGCAAAGAGACGGCTGTCGGCAGCGCCTGCCTGGTAACGGGTTTCCCCTATACCTACCTGGACCGGCCCAATGGTCCGCTGGATGTCTTCGACCGCCTGATCCGCAAAGGGGTTCCTGTCCGCCGCCTGGGTTCCGCCGCCATAGATCTTTGCTGGGTAGCCGCCGGCCGCTTTGACGGGTTTTATGAGCATAAACTCCAGGCCTGGGATAGCGCTGCAGGCTTCCTGATCGTGGAAGAAGCCGGGGGAAGGGTATCGGATTTTTCAGGAAACCGCTATTCTCCCTATCAACCCCATATCATTGCCACCAACGGGAAGATCCACGATGAATTGGTAAAGGTGGTGAGTGATCCGCATTATGCTTTTTAATTAAACCAACCATGAACGAAAACAGGACTGAAATAGCTTCCCTCGGGGAATTTGGACTGATCGAGCACCTGACGAGGAATATCGAGATACAAAATGCTTCCACCATCGTCGGAGTGGGAGATGATGCCGCGGTGATCGATCATTTCGGAAAACAAACCGTGATCACGACCGATCTGTTGATCGAAGGCATTCATTTCGACCTGGTCTATACCCCCCTCCGACACCTGGGTTATAAATCGGTCGTTGTCAATCTTAGTGACATCTATGCGATGAACGCCATCCCCACACAGATCACGCTCAGCCTGGGCATCAGCAACCGCTTCAGCGTGGAAGCCCTGGATGAGTTCTATGAAGGGGTCTATGCCGCCTGTGAAAAATATGGGGTCGATCTGATAGGCGGAGATACGGCTTCTTCCCAAAAGGGTTTTATTATCTCCGTCACGGCCATCGGGGAAGTCAGCCCGGACAAATTCGTGAAGCGCAGCACCGCGCAAAAGGGCGACCTGCTTTGCTGCACCGGCGACCTGGGAGCCGCTTATATCGGCCTGATCATCCTGGAAAGGGAAAAGAAGATCTTTTTGGAAAGCCCCCAGGTCAAGGCCGACCTGGAAGGGGAGAAATATGTCATCGGCCGGCTGTTAAAACCGGAAGCAAGAAAAGACCAGGTCGAATTCTTCCAGCAATCAGGGATCTCCCCTACGGCCATGATGGACATCAGCGACGGGCTGAGCTCCGAGATCCTCCATCTCTGCCGCCAAAGCGAATTGGGCTGCGTTCTCTATGAAGAAAAGATCCCCGTCGCCGATGAAACACGCAATGCCGCCTATAAATTTGAATTGGACCCGACTGCCTGCGCTTTGAGCGGAGGAGAAGACTATGAGCTGCTCTTCACCATTCCCCAGGAAGATTACGATAAATTGCTGCTAAACGAACAGATCAGCGTGATCGGTTACATGACAGAGCCGGAAAAAGGGAAGAAGATCATTACAAAGGGTGGCAATATTTTTGATATTACTGCGCAGGGATGGAATGCCTTTGCCCCCAAATGAGTTTTCATGAAGAAACTTTATTATTTAGCCTTTTCCGCCCTGTTCACTCTTTGTTTCTCCTGCCGGGTATCGAAGCAAGCCTTTAATCCCGCTCAAAAATATTCCCCGGCAGCCTTAAGGAGTGACTACCAGTTATTCCGTCATATCCTGGAGGACTTACACCCAAGCCTCTATTGGTATACCTCCCGGGATAGTATGAATTATTTTTTTGATAAGGGGTACGGGCAGTTGACGGATTCCATGACAGAGACCGAATTCAGGGTCCTTCTAAGTTATGTGATTGCCAAAGTCGATTGCGGACATACCTCCCTCCGGTATTCCAAACAATACGGCAAGTACCTGGACACGGCAAAACTGCCCCAGTTCCCCCTTCTCCTAAAATTCTGGAAGGATACCATGGTCGTGGTTGCCAATCTCAACCGGAGGGACACCCTCCTGAAAAGAGGCACGATCATCGAAAGCATCGATGGGTGGACGGCTCCCCGGTTAAGGGATACCCTGTTCAATTATTTCGTTAGCGACGGGTACAACCTCACCGGTAAATACCAATACCTGAGCACGGGCTTCAACTTCAGTTTCTGGTACCAGCATGTTATCGGTTTTTCGAACAGCTTCACGATCGGTTATCTCGATTCGGACAAGGTCCTGAAGGAAACCCGGGTCCCACTCTATGATCCGAAGGCGGATACGCTGAGAAGAGCCCGGCCCTTTCCGGGCCGCCCGGCGCCGGAACCCGGCCAGAGAAGGGCGCCAGGTCGGAAAAGCCAGAAAAAAAGAGAGCGGTTCCTCACCCGCAATTTACAGACCGACAGCGCCACCAATACCGCTTTTATGACGTTGAACACCTTTGAGAACGGCAACCGCCTCGGACACTTTTTTCATCGGTCTTTCCGGACCCTGGATGAAAAAAAGGTTCAAAACCTGGTCATCGACGTCCGCTCGAACGGAGGAGGGGATGCCACCAACTCCACCCTGCTTACCCGTTATATTATCGACAAAAAATTCAAAGTGGCCGACTCCCTTTATGCCATCCGCCGTGCCAGCCGTTACGACAAGTATATCGGGAAGGGTCTTTTATACGACTTCCTCATGACGGTGGTCAGCCGCAAACGAGCCGACGGAAAATATCATTTTGGATATTTTGAGAGGCGCCATTACAGCCCTATACAAAAACACCATTTCAACGGCCAGGTCTATATCCTTACGGGCGGCAACTCCTTTTCCGCGACCTGCCTGTTCGCCGGAGCCCTGAAAGGGCAAAAAAATGTGATCCTGGTGGGGGAAGAGACCGGAGGCGGATACTATGGCAATACGGCCTGGATGATCCCGAACGTAACATTACCCGTTACAGGGATCCGTTTTCGCCTGCCCAGGTACCGCCTGGTCGTGGACAAGGCCCGGGAAAAAAACGGCCTGGGCGTCGTGCCGGACGTACCCGCCCCGCCCAGTGTGGAGGCTATTCTGAAAGGGCTCGATTTCAAGACGGCCAAAGCAAAGGAATTGATCCTGTCACATGCTGCCATGAAAAAATAAGCGGGCTTCCCGGCCGGGGGCAAAACGTCGGAATTTTCGTATTTTAGAAGTAAGCATTTTCATATGTCGCCTGCCAAAAAAATATTCCTTTTCTCCGGTCTTATTCTTCTGACGGCTATGCTGTCAGCAGCACGGGCACAGGGCCCGGCACAGGCGCCGGTTCCCCTGGACTCCATACAATTGAAAACGGTAAAAGGCCCCCTGGTATCCTATGGGGAGCTGACCCGGAAAAGCCCCGTGATCCTGGTCTGCTTCTGGTCCGTGAACTCCGACGCCAGCATGAATGAATTGAATGCTATTAATAAACAATACGATAAATGGAAGCAGCTCGCCTCCTTTAAACTGATAGCCGTCTGTGTCGACCAGGGCAATCTCCTGAGCAGAATGCGATCCACGGTCAATATGAATGAATGGCGCGGCTTCGATATCTGCGCGGACATTAATGGCGACCTCCAGCAAGCCTTGAAGGGCAATAATCTTCCCCAAGCCGTGATCCTTAAGAATGGTCAGGTCGTCTACCAGCAATCGGGATTCGACGCCGGCGCGGAGGACTATCTTTTTTCTAAAATACAGGCTCTATCCCTCCCCCTCCACGATCACCTGTAACAGGTTCAATTGTTCGTCCAGGAGGACAAAATCGGCTTGCGCCCCGGCCCGGATATTTCCCCATTTTTTATCAAGACCCATTACCGTAGCCGGATAAAGAGAGGCCATCCGGAGGGCTTCCGGGAGAGGGATGCCCGCTTTCTCCACCCCGTTCCTTACCGCCTGCAGCATGGTAAGGGCTGAACCGGACAAAGTCCCGTCCGGCAGGGTATACCGGTCTCCCCTGAAAACATGGACATAATCTCCATAAGGCACCTCCGCTACCGCATCCGTTATAAAGAACAGGCGGTCCTGCAATATTTTCTTACTGATGCGGACGGAAGCGAAATCCACGTGAATGCCATCGCAGACGATGCTGCTCCTGACATCTGTGTGATCATACACCGCCCCAACCATTCCCGGCTCCCTGCCCTGTAAGGGGGACATGGCATTAAAAAGATGGGTGGCGGCGGGTATTCCCTGGTAAAAGCCATTGATAGCCTGTCCGTATCTGGCATTGCTGTGGCCGGCGGAAACGACGATATTATTTTCAAGCAATAATTCGATGCAGGCGGGGTCGCATTGCTCGGGCGCCAGGGTCATCATTTTAAAGACGCCCTTTCCTCTTTCGAGGAGCAGCCGGATCTCGTCCGGAGTCGGCTTTTTGATAAATCTTTCTACATGGGCCCCTTTTTTCTCCGGATTGATATAGGGTCCTTCGAGATGTACGCCCAACAAGCCCTTTCCTCCGCCCGCGTGATAATTCTTCACTACGTCCATCGCCTGCAGGAATTTCTCTATGGAGTTAGTGGCCAGGGTGATGAGGAACTGGGTGCAGCCTCCCTGGAGGCAATATTCATAAACGGCGTCCAGGGCCTCTGTCGTCATTTCCGCAGAAAATAGCTGTCCATTCCCGCCATAGATCTGCAGATCCACAAAAGCGGGCGCCAGCATATAACCCGGGAGCTGCCGCTGCCGGTAATCCGCCGGGATACCGGATACCGGGACAATATCCACTACTTTGCCTTCTCTGACCAGGACAGCTTTACCCGTCTGAATTTCTTGTCCCGTAAAGATCTCCCGGGCGATAAATGCCGTTGCCATAAAGTTGTTTAAGGTTCTATCGAGAAATGATCCGCATCCCGCCAAAAAGGGAATCGACTCCGCACTTCCTCCAATTTTTCTTTCCGCAAGGTATAGGTATAAATAGCTTCTTCCTTTAATCCATGATATAATACTTCCCCCAGGGGATCGATGATCATGGAGTCCCCGCTATGATCGATCTTATTCCCGTCCTCTCCGACGCGATTTACTCCTATCACATAAGATTGATTTTCGATGGCCCGGGCCTGCAGCAGGGTCTTCCAGGCAAGACTCCGGCGTTCCGGCCAATTAGCGACATAGATAAGAAGGTCGTATTCAGGGCTCTCCGGCGCGACAGCTGCTGCTGCCGGATGGCCCGGGATCAGCGATGTCCCGGAGACGGGATCCTGCGATACCCCGGATGTCTGCCGGCTCCATACCGGGAATCGCAGGTCATAACAGACCAGCAGGTTGACCTTCCAGCCTTTTACGGAGGCGATCAGTCTTTTTTTCCCGGCCGTATAATGTTCATCTTCCCCCGCGTAGGCAAAACGATGGCGTTTGTCATAATAGCCATATTGTCCGTTGGGCAGCATCCAGATGAGGCGGTTGAAATAATGGCCCCCCTCTTCAATGATAAGGCTGCCGGTGAGGATGATCTTCTTTTGGGCGGCGACCTTTTTCATCCAGTCCAGCGTGGGGCCGTCCATCCGTTCGGCCAGCATCTCCGGTTTCATGCTGAAGCCGGTACTGAACATTTCGGGCAGCACGACGATTTCCGTGTTTTCGCGGATCCCATGGATCTTCTCCTCAAAGCGTTGCAGATTAGCCGCCTTGTCTTCCCATCGAAGATCTGCCTGTATGGTGGTGATCGTAAGTGTAGACATTTCACTGCAAAATAAGAAGATTTATCAGTTTCCGGCTCCATTGGGTTCGTCCCGGAGGGTCTCCCATTTCCCCTCCGCCAGTTTGGTCAGGGTACGGCCATAGTCCCCCTCGTCGATAGCGGCCAGGGCTTTTTTAATGCAATAGTCCCCCACCTGCTTTTGTTTTAATTCGTAGCGGATCTTTACCCGGCCCCACTGTTTCATACGAAACCGGCCACCGGCAAACTGGATGGCGTAACGCTCCTCATTGAGATAATTATCCTCGATAAGGCGGGAAATGGCCTCTTCCACATCTTTTTTCCATAGCCCGAAAGAATAGAGCTTTTCTTTCACTTCCTGGTGACAACGCTCCTGGTAGGCGCAATAGTGCCTGGCTTTCTGGAGGGCCTGTTCGATGGTCAATTATTCACAATTTTTTTTGTCTTTTCAATGGTGTTCATGAGGGCTTCGCCGTTGTTGGCGCCGGATCATACTGGTTATATAAAAATGTGCTGGAGATGCGAATTTACGGCCTTTTCACGAGCGGTCATCCGTCAGCGCGGGTGGATGCCAGTAGCCGACCCCGGTGGCAGGGTGTTGGTCCGCCAGGGAACGGGTTAGTCACAAGAAATTAACAATTGGACCTGGGCCGGGTCAGCCGCCCCTAATCAAATCTTGGCCGTTAACCAACGAATCAGTAGTTTCGCCTCAAAGACATATTCCATGAAGTTTATCGTTTCCTCTTCGGCTCTATTGAAACAATTGCAACAGATCAGCGGCGTTATCAATGCGAATACCGTTTTGCCTATTTTGGAGGATTTTTTGTTTGAGGTCGAAAAGAACAAACTGACCGTAGTCGCGACCGACCTGGAAACCGTGATGAAAGTGCATCTGGAAATAGAAGCCAAAGACACGGGGAAAGTATGTATCCCGGCTAAGATCCTGATGGACTCCCTGAAGAATATCCCGGATCAGCCCCTCACTTTCAATATTGATAAACACTTCGCCGTAGAGCTTACCAGCGATAACGGAAAATACAAGGTCATGGGAGAAAACCCGGACAACTTTCCGAAAGAGCCCGCCACTGACGAAACAACGTCCTTTACGGCGACCTCTTCAGCCCTGGTGACCGCTATTAATAAGACTTTATTCGCCGTGAGCAATGATGACCTCCGACCGGCTATGACAGGGGTCTTCTTTGAAATGGATAAAAAAGGATTACAGTTCGTCGCAACGGACGCCCATCGCCTGGTCCGTTACAAGCGCACCGATATCAGCTGCCCGAAGAGCGATTCCCTGATCGTTCCGAAAAAGCCCCTGAACCTGTTAAAATCGGCCCTCCCTGACAACCAGGACGAGATCACCATCAGCTACAACAGCAATCACCTTTTTGTTAGTCATGGCACTACGCAAATGAGCTGCCGGCTGATCGACGCCCGTTTCCCCGATTATAAAGTGGTCATCCCGGCCGACAACCCCTACAAGCTGGTGGTAAGCCGTAATGACTTCCAGAGCGCCCTTCGCCGGGTGAGCATCTTCAGTAATAAGAGCACCAACCAGGTCGTATTGAATATCCAGGGCAGTGAATTACAACTGACCGCCCAGGACGTAGACTTCTCTTTCGAAGGGAACGAGCGCATGAAATGCCAGTACGACGGAGAAGACCTGGCTATCGCCTTCAATGCCCGCTTTCTCATAGAAATGCTGGCTTCGACGGATTCAGACGAAGTAAGGATGGAGCTGTCCACCCCTACCAAGGCCGGGATCATCAAGCCCAGCGAACAGGACGAGAATGAAGAAGTACTGATGCTGGTAATGCCGCTGATGCTGAATAGCTAGGATTGATTGATTTTTTGCGGGTGGATCTTTAGAATTTACGTGTTTATGGATTTTGTACAACTACGATCCTTCGACAATTATATCTACGCACACATCACCCTGTCTATGTTACAGGATGCAGGGATCAATTGTCATCTGAAAGATGAATACATGATTACCCTGGATCCCTTCCTCAGTCCCGCCATGGGAGGTATGAAACTAATGGTTTACCCCTCGCAGGCACAGAGGGCCATCGAGCTGCTGGAAGAGACGGAAAAATGAAGATTTTTTTCGTTATCTTACTGGTAAATCTTGGGATATGGAACAGCTTGTCCATTATTTTGATCATATCCAATCCTGGCAACGCTCATTGATCCTGGCCGGAGGGCTCTTATTCTTCTGGATCCTGGAGGGCTTCGTCCCTTTATTCAGATTCCATTACCGCAAAATGCGCCACGCAGGATTAAATCTCTTTTTCACGTTTACGACCATCCTGATCAATCTCGCATTCGCCGCCCTTATCATTGGCGCCAGTCATTACGGCTCTCAACATAAGATCGGGCTGCTCTGGATCGTTCCCCTCCCCAGTTGGCTGTTCTGCCTGACAGGGCTTATATTGCTGGATTTCATCGGCGCCTGGCTGATCCACTGGCTGCAACACCAGGTAAAATGGATGTGGAAATTCCACCTGATCCATCATAGCGATACCTGGGTGGATACGACCACCGCTAACCGCCACCACCCGGGAGAAAGTATCTTCCGCGCCCTTTTTACCCTGCTGGCGGTGATCCTTACGGGAGCCCCCGTCTGGCTGGTCTTTCTCTATCAGTCCTTATCGGTGATCTTCGCTCAGTTCAACCACGCCAATATCTCTCTGCCGAAGGGGCTGGACAAAGCCATCGCCTGGATCATCGTCTCCCCTGACATGCATAAAGTGCATCATCATGCAGAGCAGCCCCTTACAGACACCAATTATGGAAATATTTTTTCTTTCTGGGACCGTCTCTTCAGAACCTATGTATACGTACACGATACCCGGTCCCTGCATTATGGGATCGACACCTATCCAAACGAAGAGGAAAATAACAGGATGGGAAAACTACTGCAAATACCTTTCGGGGAATACCGGCCTCCGGCCGGGGGTAAGTTCAGCGGGCGCGAGCCTGCGCAGGAAGGAGCCAATAAAACGCGGGTTATTCCGGACTAACGATGCAGGTCAAGCGGCTGTGGTGGAGGGTCGAGCCGGTTGGGTCCAGGTCGGGTTATTGCTGCTGCTGTTGTTGCTGCATTTCCAAATACCGGCGATAAGAATTTCGTTCCGGCCCATTACCCGGGCTGGCCGGCTGGGGCGTCAGGACCGTAGCTACTTCGTCCGTCGTCCTGCCATTCTCATAAGACACCGATACGCCTACTTCCAGCGACTGACCGGCTGTTCCTTTATAGGTACCCTTTACCGGTGAACAGTCGGAAAAACTACGGCCAACGGCCAGGCGTACATGCAGGTCTCCGACCAGGCAATTATTGGTCGGGTCCAGGCCTACCCATCCGTTAAAAGGAATATAGGCTTCGATCCAGGCATGCGTTGCGCCCTCGCCTCTCATCCCATTCTGGTTGGGGCAAATATATCCGCTGACATAACGGGCGGGGATACGGAGATGGCGCAATAATATCAGTAAAATATGGGCAAAGTCCTGACAGACTCCGGCCTTTAAATCCCAGATTTCATCGAGGGTCGTTTCCACACTGGTGACGCCTTTGATATATTTGAAGTGATCGTATACATAGGTCCTTAACCGCTCGGCAGCTTCCAGGGGCCTGAGGGTCCGGGCTTCGTCTGCATGGGCGTTCTCCAGGATCTCCGTCAGGTGGGCAAACGGCTCCTGCTTTAGAAAATCGATATACGGCACCTGCCAGCGAACCTGCTCCAGGTAATTCCATTGCTCTTCTATTCCAGCCCCGTCATTGATCGGCGGCCTGGGTTTAGTGATCACATCCAGCTTTGAATCGATCGTCAGAGAGGTGTGCGATTCCGCATTGGTGAAAGAGCCTATTTCATTTTCATAATAATCTTTATAGATATCCACGATCGGATCTCCCGTAATGGTCAACTCCTGTTCCAACACTTCCTGGTATTCATCTTTGATAGGAAAAAGAACGATCTGGTTAGCGCTGTCCCTGACGGGGCCCTCATAAGTGTACTTCGTTATGTGATGGATATTAAAACGGGGCATCCGGTTGTTTAATAAATTATAGAGTTAAAGTCCCTGATTGTTTAGCCCTTCATGCCGGGCTAAAGAACAAAAATAGAGAAATGGGGTTACGTATAGGCAAAGTAATATTGATTAAGTGCGTTCCCTACCTCATAGAGGTCATCTTTTACCCCATTGAGGTAGGCATGGAGCCCTTGCTGCATGATAGACTCTACCGTGGAATATTTCACTTTACTCCGGATCTTCCCGATCATAAAATCGATCTTCTGATAACCCTCCTTATTCCGTTCGGTTCTCAGCCTCTCAAAATAACGATAGAGCTGATTGATGGAATAGATCACCGACCGGGGGAAGTCCTCGTTCAGGACGATCTGCTCCACGACATTTTTTGCGTCAAAAGCGCTCCGGTACGTCTTCAGGTAGAGTTCATACCCGGAGATCGACAAAAGCAGGTATTTCCAATAGGTCGTATCCGTCTTGGCGAAATCATAGTCGACGTCACTGAATTTTACATCCAGGATATCTGCCGACTGAACGCCTCTTTCCAGGAATTTACCGATATTAAGAAAGGCATATCCTTCGCCCCGGGCCATGGTGACATCTGCGGTTCCGTAATACAGCAGGCCCTGCTTGATCAGGATGTCCAGGATCGTGACGGGGTCATCCTTATGGAACCCATTTGCCAGCTGCTCATCCCGGATAGTATGATAAAAATCATTCAGGCACTGCCATAATTCCTTGGTGATATGGTCCTGCACGCTCCTGGCATTTTCCCGGGCCCGGGTGATGATACTCAGGACGGAATTGCTGTTTTCCCGATCCGTGACCATATACTGTAGTACGGCCCGGGTGTCCCGGGCGATACCTGTCGCCTTTTCGTCATCGAGGTAGGTGAAGATCTTCAGGACGGGCTTCCAGGAAAATTCCTGAAAATCGTCCTGCGAAGAGGCATAATTGATCTTGAGCATTCGCAGAATCCCATCCGCTCTTTCCATATAACGGCTCATCCAATATAAACTGTCGGCAACCCGGCTTAGCATTCTTTGTAAATGATTTTGAATTTAAATAATTCCCTTCTTCCGACAATACCCGATGGGTTCTACCCTGCCAATACCCAGGTGTCTTTACTCCCGCCGCCCTGTGAAGAATTCACGACCAGCGAACCTTCCCGAAGGGCTACTCTCGTTAGTCCGCCGGGCACGATCTGGATGCCTCCCGGACCACAAAGTGCATAGGGTCGCAGGTCTATCCGGCGGGGCTTTAATTTGCCATTCATATAGCAGGGTGCTGAAGACAGGTTAATGATCGGCTGAGCGATATATTGCCGGGGGTCCTTCAGGATGGCCTCCCGGTACCGGGCGATCTCTTCATCACTGGCAGTATGGCCCATCAGCATGCCATAACCCCCGCTCTCATTGGTCTTCTTAATTACCATATTATTCATATTGCCGAAAACATGTTCCCGCTCATCCGGATTCCCCAGCTGATAGGTCGGCACATTTTTCAGGATCGGCTCCTCATTCAGATAATAACGGATCATGGCAGGCACATAGGTATAAATGGCTTTGTCATCCGCCACCCCATTTCCGATGGCATTCACGATGGCAACATTCCCTTTACGATAGGCGCTCATAATACCTGCCACCCCCAGCATACTGTCAGGGTTAAAGACCAGCGGATCCAGGAATTCATCGTCTACCCGCCGGTAGATCACATCCACCTGCTGAAGCCCGGAAGTCGTCTTCATATATACCCGGTGGTTATCGATGACCAGGTCTCTTCCCTCTACCAGTTCCACTCCCATCAACCGGGCCAGGGTCGTATGCTCGAAATAAGCGGAATTATAAATACCGGGCGTCAATAAAACGATGGTGGGGTTCGCCGTCTGCCGGGGTGAAAGAGAGACCAGGTTCCGGTGTAGGATATTCGGGTATTCCGTTACAGACCGCACATTATTCCTGGGAATAAGGTCCGGAAAGATCCTTTTGGTGATCTCCCGGTTTTCCAGCATATAGCTCACCCCGCTGGGTGTACGCAGATTATCTTCCAGGATATAGAAGGTTCCGTCGTGATCACGGATCAGATCGATGCCGGCTATATGTACATAAATATCGTGTGGTACATGGAATCCATGCATCTCCCGTAAAAAATGCGGACAGCTATAGACCATTTCCACCGGGACAACGCCGTCTTTCACGATGAACTGGTCATTGTAAACGTCTTTCAGGAAAAGGTTCAGAGCTTTCAGCCTTTGCCGGATGCCTTCTTCTATATATTTCCATTCGGCAGCCGTAATGATCCGGGGAATGATATCGAACGGAAAGATCTTTTCTATCCCCTCCCCGCTGCTATAAACGGTAAACGTAATGCCCTGGCTCATGAAAAGTCTTTTCGCCAGCTCCTCTTTTTTATTCAGCTCTTCTATGCTCATCTGCTGCATAAAGTCTACCACGCCCTGGTATTGTCCGCGAACAGCGCTATTGGTGTACATTTCGTCCCAGGTGTTGGAATCAACAAGATAATTATGAAGCAGTTCGCTGGTTTGCATAGTTGGTTGTTTTGGTAGCAGGGAATAATTTTTCCTGTAAGGATTGTAATGGAAAGGCAATCCTTTAGTTGTTGGCAGGCAGAGAACGTTAGGTTTACTAAATATATATAAAAAATCAACCCGTTGATTTGAATTGCGGCAAAAAATTGCCGAAATATAATTTTTTGCCGCAATACTGCTAATGTCGGCAGACCTCGGCCAAGGCCTCGTCTGCTAACTGGACTCCGTCCAGTTTTTAAAAGCAAAAAAACTACTTTTACAGATAAAAGAGAGCCTGATGAAGACAATCGCTATGATCCCGGCCCGTTATGCCGCTACCCGCTTCCCTGCAAAGTTGATGCAGGTCCTGGGAAAAAAGACGGTGATACGGCACACCTATGACAATACATTGGCAACCGGCTTATTCGATGAAGTAATGGTGGTTACGGACAGTGAGATCATTTACCGGGAGATCACCGACCATGGCGGAAAAGCCAGGATGAGTATAAGATCTCATGAGAGCGGAAGCGATCGTATTGCAGAAGCCGTCGCAGATATGGACGTCGAACTGGTCGTAAATGTCCAGGGCGACGAACCCTTCGTTCAACGTTCCCCCCTTGCAAAATTATTGGCTGTTTTTGAAGGCGTAGAGGGACAACAAGTTCAGGTTGGGTCCCTGGTACAGGTCATGAAAGAGCAAAAGTTCATCGATGACCCCAATTATGTCAAAGTCGCGCTGGATAAAAAAAACAATGCCCTGTTCTTCAGCCGCAGCGTAATCCCATTTCCCCGGGATAAGGAGGCTGCCCGCACTTATTATGAACACATTGGCGTATATGCTTTTCGTAAACAGGCCCTGCTTCAATTTACCGGCTGGCCGGTAAGTCCCCTGGAAGCGATAGAAAAGATAGAATGCCTCCGTTACCTGGAGAATGGCATCCCCATCAAAATGGTCGTTACCGAATATATGGGGGTGGAGATCGATACGCCGGAGGATCTGGAAAGAGCGGCGAAACTTCTTTAATTTTTTTGCGGGAATTCATCAACTTTTGCAAAATGCTAAAAGAAGGATTGTCTAAATTTAGCCGCTAATTGCTTATTTCCTCCACAGGACCGCTGATCCCAAAGTGTCCTGCGGGGAAGCAAATTTAATCAGATCAAGTCTATATTCTCCCACATGAACCAAGCATTATGGGGCATTGACCTCGGCGGTACGAAGATCGAAGGCGTTATCCTGGAATCCATTGCCAATCCCACACCCATTATCCGGACAAGAGTGGACACGGAGGCTTCCAAAGGCTACGGTCATATCCTGGGGCAAATCGCGAAACTGGTAAAGGAGCTGGAACAAAAATCCGGCCTCAGGCCCCGTTCTATCGGGATCGGCACTCCCGGCGTACTGGATCCAACCCTGCAGACCATGAAAAACAGCAATACGACGGCTTTCAACGGAATGCCCCTTCTCAAAGACCTGGAAGCTCTTTTACAGGTTCCCGTGGTGCTGGCAAATGACGCTAATTGTTTTGCCCTGGCCGAGACCCATTGGGGAGTGGTCAAAGAGGAAGCCCCCGGAGCCCGGATGGTATTTGGTATTATTATGGGTACGGGCGTAGGCGGCGGCATCGTGATCGACGGAAAGATCTGGAATGGTCGTCATGGCATAGGGGGCGAATGGGGCCATAATTTTCTCGATGATTCCGGGGGCCCCTGCTATTGCGGCAGGGCCGGCTGCGTAGAGACCGTCATTTCCGGCCCGGCCCAGGAGAGATATTATGCCGGTCTTACCGGTAACCCCTTGAAATTACAGGAAATTGCAGCCCGGCACCGGGCTGGCTCCGATGCGGCAGCGACCCAGACGATCGGGCGGCTTTGCCACTTCTTCGGCAAAGGCGTTTCTGTCATCACCAATATGCTGGACCCGGATGTGATCGTGATCGGCGGCGGTGTGGGCAATACGGATGAGCTTTATTCTCTCGGATTGCAAGACCTGGGGAAGTTCATTTTTAACAACCGGGTAGAGACCCTTCTGCTGAAACCACGTCTGGGGGATAGCGCCGGGGTTTTTGGCGCCGCCGCGTTGGTGGTTTGATTCAAAAATCTTTGCGGGAATTCAAATATTGCTAATTTTACCACTCATTTTATTATTAATACTAAAAAAGATGGTTGTTCCCGTTTTAACAACGGGTGACCAGGAGGTCTCCTTATGAAATTCCGGAATTTTAAAATGGTGGATTATGTAGTCTATGGCCGGGGAAGTTTTAATCAGCTCGATGAAATTTTAGCTCCCCGGCGAAAAGGGGACGCTCCCATTATCTTTTTACTGGATCATTTCTTCGAAAATACCCCATTGGTCAGCCGGATACCGCTACGGAGCAAAGACAAGATCATCCTCGTAGATGTAAGCTATGAACCCAAAACCACCTATGTCGACAAACTGGCCGGAGACCTCAAACAGGAGTTCGGCACCGTCAGCGGGATCATCGGCATTGGCGGCGGCTCGGCAATGGACCTGGCCAAAGCCGTCTCTCTGATGATGACTAACCCAGGCTCTTCTGCCGATTACCAGGGCTGGGACCTGGTAAAACTTCCCGGCGTTTATAAAGCCGGGATTCCCACCCTCAGCGGAACAGGAGCCGAGGTCTCCCGAACAACGGTCCTGACAGGCCCTACGAAAAAACTGGGGATGAACTCGGACTTCACCCCCTTCGACCAGATCGTCCTGGACCCGGAACTGACGGCGGGTGCGCCGGTCAACCAACGATTCTATACCGGCATGGATTGTTATATCCATTGCATCGAGAGCCTGCAGGGCACCTATCTCAACGAGTTCAGCAAATCTTATGGCGAAAAAGCGCTGGAACTATGCCAGGAAGTATTCGTCCGTAAAACAGGATGGGATGAGGCCAGTGACGACCAGCTGATGATGGCTTCCTATGCCGGCGGGATGAGCATCGCCTATTCCCAGGTAGGAGTAGCCCATGCAGTAAGTTACGGCCTGGCCTATCTTCTGGGCACTAAACACGGCGTGGGCAACTGCATCGTATTCGACAAACTGGAAGAGTTTTACCCGGATGGCGTCTACGAGTTCAAAAAGATGGTAGAGAAAAATAAGATCGATATTCCCCAACACATCACCAAAGGGCTCTCTGATGAACAATTCAACGCCATGATTGACGTTAGTCTTGTTATGAAACCCTTGTGGGAAAACGCCCTGGGAGCGGATTGGGAGAAGATAATGACCCGGGATAGATTGAGAGCTTTATACGAGCGGCTATAACATAAAATCTTTTACTGATGAGAAGTCCATTTTTTTACGGGATGGGATGCCTGGCGATCCTTCTTTTTCTCAGCCTCGCTTCCTGTAAAAAAACAGCCTCTCCGGTAAAAAATCGGATCACTCCGTTCCAGACGCTTATCAATACGGACACCAGTCTTTCTTTTTATCACCGGATGGTGCTCCAGGCCAATGATGCCGGCCTGATCGGTAACGATTCCGTCACCGTGCTGATCCCGACCAATACGGCCTTCCGTTCCGCCGGTTATTCGGTAGGAGTGATCGATTCCCTCAGCACTTCTCTTGCGGATAACCTGATTCGCTACCATTATATGCAGTCCCGGGTAATTCCGGACGCCAATACTTACACGGGATACCGCACCCTGCGGGGTACGAACGTTTATGGGATGACTGACAGCGCTCATATTCGCTGGTTCAACGGCAGTTCCGTTATGGGCGATTCTATCCTCGTTGGTAACGTGTTGGTATACCGGCTCAACGCCCCCCTGCCCTCCCCGGCCGATTCCCTGGACATTTTACTGGGCTCCGACAGCACGCTGAGCTTTATGGCAGAAGTGATGCAACGGACTAATCTTGACTCTGTTCTTTTCTCCGGCAACTATACGTTGCTGGCCCCTGTTAACAGCGCTTTTATAGCAGCCGGCTACGATAGTGTCGGGGCTCTTGCCGTAGCGGATTCCACCACCCTGGTCCAGTTGGTGAAATACCATACGCTCACCGCCGACTACTTTACCAATATCCTGCTGGGTCTTAATACGGTTCCCACTCTGCAGGGCGGTTCTCTGACCGTGAGCAGGCAAAATGGGATCCTCCGATTCTCCGGAGCCGCCAATACGGTCCCGGCCAACTTTCTCTCGGGCAACCGGCTGGCCGGCAATACCCTGATCGTCCATCGTATCGACCAGGTTCTGTCTCCCTGAGGCTTTCCCGAAAATTCTGCATGATTTGACCCCTATAAAATTCCTCCGGAATTAATATTCCCTCCTTTAGTGTGAATAGGTGTTTTATGTACTTTTGAACTATGCTCAACCTGAATGATATCAAAAATCTGCTGCAGCACAACCGCATCACGGAGTTTGTAAAACTAAACAAACTCACTCCCCGTGATATCGCGGATTTCACCAACCGTTATAGCCAATGGGCCGGGAAATTGTTCCAGCACCTCGATACCAAGAGCGCCGCCCGGGCTTTCAAATTTCTCCGGAGAAAAAAACAGGAGGCTATCATCAAGGCTCTCCCGGAAGAAAAAGCAGCCGAATTGCTGAATGCCCTGCAACCCGATGACCGGACTGCCTTCCTTTCCGAACTTTCCGGCAGTGCCGTAAAAGAGTTACTGAAAGTGCTCACGCCGGAGCATCGCGCCAAGACCCTGGAATTGCTGGGTTATGAAGAGGGATCCGTCGGAAGATTGATGACGCCGGACTATGTATCCATAAAAACGAGTGAGACCTGCCAGGACGTGCTGAATATTATCCGGCAGCACGGGAAGGCGACGGAGAACCTGAATTGGCTTTTTGTAACAGATGAAAAGGGTGTTCTTATCGACGATATCAATATCAAGGATTTTTTAGTGGTGGACCCGGGCACCAGCGTGGCCCAGATCATGGACTACCAGTTCATCGCCCTAAAAGTGAACGATGCCCAGAGTTCAGCGGTCAAAGTCTTCCGCAATAACAGCCGTTTTGCCTTACCTGTCATCGATGATAACGGGATCCTGCTCGGCGTGGTCACACTGGATGATGTACTGCGGCTGGCAGAATCGGACAGTACCCGGGAAATACAGAAGATCGGGGGTTCCGAAGCGCTGGATGAACCCTATACTACGATTTCCTTTTTCAGCCTGGTCCGCAAGCGCGCCGGCTGGCTGATCATTTTATTCCTCGGGGAAATGTTGACGGCCACGGCCATGGGACATTTTGAAGGAGAGATCAGCAAAGCCGTGGTCCTGGCGCTTTTTATCCCGCTTATTATTTCCAGCGGCGGTAACTCCGGCAGCCAGGCTTCTTCCATCATCATCCGCGCCATGGCCCTGGGTGAGATCAGCTTCCGGGATTGGTGGCGGGTCATACGGCGGGAAGTTCTCTCCGGCCTGGTCCTGGGCACCATCCTTGGAATAGTGGGTTTCCTCCGTGTCTTTATCTGGCAGGAATTTCATTTATACAACTACGGAGTACACTGGCTGAAAGTAGCCAGCACCGTATTTTTTTCCCTGATCGGAGTAGTGATGTGGGGAACGATGTCAGGCAGCATGTTGCCCCTGATATTGAAGAGGCTGGGGGCGGATCCTGCTGCCTCTTCCGCTCCTTTTGTCGCAACCCTGGTGGATGTGACGGGGCTGATCATTTATTTCACCGTCGCTTATATTATTATGCAGGGGACTTTGCTGTAGAGCGCCACTCCGGCACATTACTCCCCGGCTTGCGGCCTGGAGCCGGCTGCTTGCGGCTTTTTATACACGGGCACCGTGCTGCAAGGTTCTCCGTACATAATGCTTTTTACCACCGGCCTCAGTCTCCGGGTAATTTCCATATAGGCAAAGGCCCCGACAGGCAGATCGCCGCATCCTTTTACCACCACCCGTTTATCGGCAAACTCCTGTATATCTATCGCCGCTATTTTCCCCAGAAAAGTTTGCTGCAGGGCCCTTTGCTCATCGCCCAGTATAATGTCTTTTGCAAGCGGTTGTAAATACACAGCCACCAGCATATAAGCCCAAAGGGGAATAATAGCATCCGTTGTGCAGGTGACAGCGACAATTTTATCCTGGTATTGTGTCCAGTCCGTATCTTGTAATGCGGCCCTGAATTCTTTTTCCCTGAGGATCATTTCCCTGAACAAAAGAGGTTTCAGGTCGAACAGCACGATTTCTTCTTTTGGATAGTATTCTTCCAGGTCGAGCGTAATCAGCGCGCTCTGCGCTACCTTATTGATGATCTCTTCACTCATATACTTACATTGATCCTATAAAGGTACGACAAGGGAAATTAAAAAACCCCTCCGCCGGTTTAGGCAGAGGGGTCTCTCTAATAGATTGATAATTAAGGTCGACTAGAAGAACTTGCCCCTGTCATCCTTAACGGTAGCTAATTTTCTCAGCGCATCGACAAGAGTATAGGTGATCCTGCTCCTTTGCTGTTGCTCCTGCATGAATCGTTGTTGCTGTAAATCTGCATTGGGATTCGACACGGCAGCCACATTTTCCACTTTTATCACAAAGACGCCGCCATTCCCGGGGATGGGTGCAGATGCCGGTTTACCCGACAATTGCTTATTGAAAGCAGAACCGATCACTTTCCCTTCCTGTCCTGCATTGGGGATCATAGGAGAAGAGAACAACAGGCTGTCTGCTCTTTGAATATTCTGGCCGCTGGCAGTAGCTGCCGCTTCCAGTGTGGCAGGCGTACCCAGTTTTTTGATAATGAGATCCGCCTTCTTTTGATTGCGAAGGATGGGTTCGATCTGGTTTCTGCCTTTAGCCGCTGTCATGGTGCCTTCATGGTTGATCTCGGTAACCAGGGCAACCACATACTTATCGCCGACGGCATAAGGTTCCGACACATTTCCCAGATCAGCGTCATAGATCCAGCGGACCAGTTGGCGGTTAGGTCCCAGTCCGGGGATAGCCACTTCAGAAGGTTGAATATCGGGAGCCAGTAATTTCTGGAGATTGCCTTTTTGTATATTCTGTTCAAATGCTTTTGCATCCCGGCTTTCCCCTGCAAACTGGTTAGCAGCTCCTGACGCAGCCTGGTCTGTTTCCGGGCTGGTCTCGATCTTCTTACTCAGGTAAGCTATTTTATAGGCAGGCTCGAAATTCTTTTGATCGAGGATTTCTATATAATGGTATCCGAATTGGGTCTTCACTACCTTCCTGTCTCCTTTCTTTCCGGAAAAACAAAATTCTGCGAATTCCTTTACCATACGGTCGGAAGTAAAATAACCCAGGTCGCCGCCTTTCTCTTTGCTTCCCTGATCGTCGGAAAGTTTTATAGCCAGGCTATCGAAACTTTCGCCTTTTTCTACCAGGCTTTTGATGCTGTCGATTTTTTTCTTTGCGGTGCTATCGTCCATGATCGGCTGACCCGAACGGGGATCCGTAGTGCCTACGAGTATGTGACGGGCCCTTACAGAATCGGGAAGGACCTTCTCGTCGATTTTTTTAGCCACTACATAATTGCCCGCGTCCAGGGAAGGTCCGAACAATCCTCCTTTCGGCAAGGCGAAAATGGAATCTTTATTAGGTACCTGGATCCTGGCCTTCCCCATATAGACGTCAAGGTAGGGGATCTCACTGCCCACGCGCGCCAGGTAAGCTTCCATATTATCTGCTTTGGCAAAATCATTTTTCCAGTCGCTCAGCTGCTGCCGCAGTTTGGCGCTGTCAGCAGAAGTAGGGGCGGCATCGAATACAACATAGGCGATGCTGCGGCTTTCTTCCTGTTTGTATTGATCCTTATGTTTACCGATATATTCACTGATCTCTTCGTCACTCACTTTTACCGAACTGTCGGGGATAGTAAAATAAGGAGTGTTGACATAAGAGATGGCAGCCAGCTGGCTGTTATCGGCATTTGATTTTTCGATCATCCATTTGGGAACGTAGGTACTGTTGGCCAGTAAGGCGGTATATTTTTCCCGGAGGCGCATCTTTATAATCTGGGGAACGGATTCTTCGAAGAACCGGCGGGCGCCTTCATAATTTTTATCCGCTTTCTTCGTACCTGCCTTATAGATAGCCCGCAGCTGATTGATCTGTGCGGCGGCAGCCTGTGCATCGAACTGACCCGTCTTCGGATCGGTGAAAGCCTGTTTGATATCCGGTATGGCATTAGCCCCTACCAACATGTCATTTACTTCTTTGTCGCTGACGTCCAGTCCCAGCGCCGCAAAATTTTCGGTCAGCACGGCGTCTTCCACCATCTGCTTCCAGACATTGTCCCTTATATTCTGTGACATTCCTTCATTCATCGGATAACCCCTGCTCTTATATTGTTCTTCCTGCTGGGAGATCATCTTCTGAAAGTCATTGTATTCTATCTTCTCTCCATTAATGACGCCGACCGTTGTAGAGCGGTTGCCGAAAAGCTTACTTCTACCTACGAAAGCATCCATTAAGAGAAAGCCGACAAGACTTAAAGTAATCAGACCGAAAACTAACCAGCCAGCTTTCTCCCTTAATTTCTGAATAATTGACATACTCTATATTATTATATACGGTTTTTGTTGCTGTGCCGGAAATTCGCTTTTTAAAATTTAGCGAATTTCCCGCAAATAGCTAATATCTGTCCTTTGGACAAGAAGCTTGCAGCTTCTTTTGAAAGGATGGCAAAAATAGGGGAAAAAAGATTATTAACAAATTGTGGAAAATAGGCGAAATAGGCCTCTGTTCTGCGTTTTAATCATGCCGGCGGGGTCATCCGGACCTCCATTGGGGGTCCGGCAGGAACAATATACTATACTTGGTAAAAAAACGTTATTTCTGCGCTACGTTATTTTCGGGATCCAGACCCCGGAAACAGAAAAAAATTTTATCCAATCCGTGAAACAGGCCAACACAGCGTGTGAAACTCTAATCAACAAGACCTTAGGGATAACTTACGATTCCGGTGGATAACCGGCCTTTCCGGGGTCCCGATTTTGGGAGAAGATGGGTAAGAACTTTAAAATTGAAAAGGACCTCCCACCCGACGGTGTACAACTCCCCCTTTATTCCACATGAGCTAACAGAAGGGGTCCAAAATAGTTATCCGGATGCTTTTTTCCTCCCCAGTGGTGGAAAACCTTCTGAAAGCTTGATCCAAACAGGGGTATCCATTGTTAACTAATTGTGGATTGGGGTGAATAACTAAGTCTTTCTTTCAATACAATAAGCTCTTAAAAAATCTTATCCACTAATGCACCATCCTAATAGTAATAGGTAATTTTATAAATAATTAAATACTATTAAATACTATGGTAGATATAAACATTCTTGCAGCTAAAGAAAAATTACAGAGAACCGGGTTCCTGGACATAGATGTTTCTCCGGAGCTGGATTTGTTTCGGGAGATCGAAAAACTGAAAAAAGAAAAGAATGCCATTATCCTGGCTCACTATTACCAGGATGCCGATATACAGGATGTGGCGGATTATATCGGGGATAGCCTGGGATTGGCACAACAGGCGGAAAAGACGAAGGCGGACCTGATTGTTTTTGCGGGAGTTCATTTTATGGCTGAGACGGCGAAAATCTTAAATCCGGGCAAGAAAGTGGTGCTTCCGGATCTCAAGGCCGGCTGTTCCCTGGCTGATTCGGCCCCGGGCCCTCTGTTCAAGGCTTTTCGGGACAAACACCCGGATCATATCGTAATTTCTTATATCAACTGTTCGGCGGAAGTAAAAGCCCTGAGTGATATTATCTGCACTTCTTCCAATGCGGAAAAGATTGTGGAAAGCATCCCTCCCGAACAAAAGATCATTTTCGCGCCTGACCGCAACCTGGGAGCTTATCTGATAAAAAAGACGGGCAGGGATATGGTCCTTTGGGATGGAGCTTGTATGGTGCATGAGATCTTCAGCCTGGAAAAGATCACTAAGCTGAAGATAAGGCATCCAAAGGCAAAATTGATCGCTCACCCTGAGTGTGAAGAGCCAATATTGCGTATAGCGGACTTTATAGGCTCTACAACGGCCTTATTGAAATATTCGCAGCAATCTACCTCTCAGGAATTTATAGTGGCAACAGAGACCGGAATACTGCATCAGATGCAATTGTCTTCTCCGGACAAGATATTCATTCCTGCACCTCCGGACAATGCGTGTGCCTGTAATGATTGTCCGCATATGAAGCTGAATACATTGGAAAAGTTATATCTCTGCATGAAGTACGAAGAGCCGGAGCTGATCATGGATGTGACGCTACGAGAGGCTGCGAGAAAACCTATCGAACGGATGCTGGAGATCAGCGCCAGATACGGTTTATAGCACTCAGGAACACATTAATTATATTTTTAATATAACTATTGTGTTCCTGAATATTTTTATCTTCCCATATAGACCATCAGGATCTGAACATCGCTGGGATTTACTCCGCTGATACGGCTTGCCTGTCCCAGGGTTCTGGGCCGGATCTTTTTGAATTTTTGTAAGGCTTCGGTAGAGAGGGAATTCATCTTGTCGTAATTAAAATTATCAGGAATCAGCAGATCTTCCAGCTGGGCCATCCTTTGTACCAGTTCCTTTTCTTTTTCTATATAGACTGCATACTTAAGTTGAATCTCCGCTTCTTCTATTATTTCGGTGTCGAATTCATTCATGGTAAGAGCCAACCTGGGAATGGCATTGATCATCGAAGGAAGATCGATGCCGGGTCGCAGAAGTACTTGGGCCGCTCTTTGCTTTTGGGTGAGTGGAGCAGAGTTTTTATCTAAGAGATATTGTTCGGATTCGGTTTGTTCGAGAGAGAATTCTTTGAGGGTTTCTTTTATTTTTTCAACGCCGGATTTTTTAACAAGGGTTCTATCCATTCTTTCCTGGGATGCTAACCCGAGACGATAGCTTAATTCTGTCAATCGGAGATCCGCATTATCCTGGCGGAGAAGGGTTCTGAATTCAGCTCTTGAAGTAAACATACGGTAAGGTTCTTCCGTTCCTTTGCTGATAAGATCGTCGATAAGGACACCGATGTAAGCTTCGCTTCTTTTCAGGATAAGAGGCTCCTGTTGATTGACTTTCTGGTGGGCATTGATGCCGGCCATAAGACCTTGGCAGGCTGCTTCCTCATAACCGGTGGTGCCGTTGATCTGTCCGGCAAAAAAGAGATTGTCAAGACCTTTGGTTTCCAGGGAATGTTTGAGTTGGGTCGGTGGAAAGTAATCATACTCGATGGCATAACCAGGCCGGAATATGCGAACCTTTTCAAATCCCGGTACGTGACGCAAGGCCTCGTACTGTACTTCTTCGGGAAGGGAAGTAGAGAAACCATTAACATAAATTTCAATAGTATTCCATCCTTCCGGCTCTATAAAGAGTTGATGGCGGTCTCTCTCAGCAAAGCGATTGATTTTGTCTTCAATGCTCGGACAGTAGCGGGGGCCTACTCCTTCGATTCTTCCGGTATACATGGGGCTTCTATCAAACCCTGTTTTAAGAATGTCATGAACGGTTTGACTGGTATAGGTGATCCAACAGCTTCTTTGTTTTTTAGGTTTAGGAGTATCCAGGTAGGAGAATCCTACTATTTCTTCATCCCCCTCCTGTTCTTCCATTTTGGAATAGTCCAGGCTTCTTCCGTCAATTCTGGGAGGGGTGCCTGTTTTGAGACGGTCGCTTTCGAAGCCAAGAGAAACCAGCTGTTCCGTGATACCGGTAGCGGCTTTTTCTGCTACTCTCCCACCCCCAAATCTTTTCTCCCCGATATGAATAACCCCGTTTAGAAAGGTTCCACTGGTGACTACTACAGCCCTTGCTTCTATTTCATGTCCAAGCCCGGTAATTACTCCGCAGACCTTATTTTCTTTGATGATTAAGGAACTAACCATATCCTGGTAAAAGTCCACATTGGGGGTCTTTTCCAACATTTCCCGCCAGGTGGCAGCGAAAAGCATCCGATCACTTTGTGCTCTTGGGCTCCACATAGCTGGTCCTTTGGATCGATTGAGCATACGAAACTGGATCATGCTGGTATCGGTAACAATGCCGGAGTAACCGCCCAGGGCATCTATTTCACGAACAATCTGGCCTTTAGCTATCCCCCCCATGGCAGGATTGCAGCTCATTTGAGCAATGGTCTGCATATTCATGGTTATGAGGAGAACTTTGGAACCCAGGTTGGCCGCAGAGGCGGCTGCTTCACAACCGGCATGCCCTGCACCTACTACTATAACATCATATTTAGGAAACATAGTGGTGCAAAATTACCAATTCCGTTCCACGTGGAACGGAATTAGATTTCTAATACTAGCCAGGGGAGATCAAAAGTGTTCCACATGGAACATTTGTACCTTAGGAGAAATAAAGGGAGAGGTATTTGTCTTCCATTTCCCTCATAAGAAGCTCTTCCTCCTTCTTTTTATCCCGGAAACCACACAAATGCAAGGCTCCGTGAAAGATGACCCTATGGATTTCCTTCTTTAAAGTAGTCTTAAACTGAACCGCATTATCCCGAACACGGTCAATACTTATGTAGATCTCTCCGCTTATAGGCTCCCCTGGATCAGATAAACCAAAGGTGATGATATCGGTATAAAAATCATGTTTCAGGTACTGCTTATTGATCTCTAAAAGGTATTCATCAGAACAGAAGATATAGGTTAGTACTGACAGCTTCTTTTTTTCCCTTTTAAACAGGGTCTCAATAAAAGCTTTCAGGGAAGACCGTTCACTAAGCGTAAAACCTCCTTTAAGGAAGTGAAAATGAATCTTTGGCGTCGATAAAGCTGAAGTCATTTTCGAAAATCGTAAGCTTCTTTGAACTGACCAAGTTTTAATTTATTTATAAGTGAGAAATGGGTGTTAAATCGAAAGATCGCCCGGGGATATTATTTCTCGGATGGATTTACAAAGCCTAATTTTGTCCTGTTAAGCGAGCCAGGCCGAAGCCCGGACGGTGTTCCGCGAAATTTCGTACCTAATATAAGCGCTAACAAAACAAAATGAAGAGATTATCAGAATTGGAGCCCGGAACGATAGCAAGGATTCATTCTTTTGAAAAAAATGATCTGTTCCTGAAGCTGATGGAGATGGGCTGTGTGCCCGGAGAATTGATCAAAGTCGAACAAATAGCTCCCCTGGGAGACCCTATTTCTATAACGGTGGCAGGTTATAACCTGAGTCTCCGCCTCGATGAAGCGGATAATATTTTTATGGAAGAGGAGGTATTATAATGCAAGTTGGTTTATACTTCGGATCCTTTAACCCCATTCACCACGGACATCTGCTCATTGCAAACTATATCCTGGAGAATACGGAACTTGATCAAGTGTGGTTTGTTGTCTCCCCACAGAATCCGTTAAAGCCCTCCGGATCCCTCCTGAATGAATATCATCGTCTCTACCTGGTACAGTTGGCGGTAGAAGGAGAAAATAGATTGAAAGCATCTGATATAGAGTTCAAACTGCCCAAACCCTCTTACACGGCAGACACCCTCACTTATATGCAGGAGAAATATCCAACTCATGAGTTCTCTATTATCATGGGGAGTGATAGCTTCCAAAATCTTCCAAAATGGAAAAATTACACGCATATCCTTCACAACTATCCCATATATATCTATAAACGATCGGCACATGAGATTATCCCCTTTTACCCGGGAGCAAAGAAATTAGTGATCCTCGAAGCCCCTTTGTTACCCATCTCGGCAACAGAAGTCCGGAAAAAAGCGAAAGCAGGAAAATCTATCCGTTACCTGGTGCCGGATGCCGTGCGGGAAGAAATAGAAAGAAACGGATATTACCGCTGAATCAAAGTCTTTCTAAAGTCAGGGGAAGGCCTTATAAAAGACCTTCCTGCATTTTCTTTGGCAGAGATTTTACGACCAGTTCATAGGAGTCATCGATCATTCCTTTCAGGATCTTAGAAGGGATGCTGCCATCCATGATGATCGTATTCCAGAGCTTTTTGTTCATATGATATCCCGGTTGAACGGCGGCAAATTGCTCTCTCCACTCAATCGCCTTTTCCGGATCACATTTTACATTGAACTGCAGCACCGGACTGTCCAGGGACGCCAGTAAAAATATCTTTCCCCTTACCTTAAATACCAGGGTAGTATCCCCAAAAGGCATGCCCTCCTCTACTTCCTTCTTGGCAAGACAATAGTCTCTCAACGTTTCTATATCCATTTTCTTAACTACATTATGAATTAGTCAAATATATAAAAATCTAATTAGCATTTGCATAATCAAACACTAAGTTGCAAAAGGCCTTTACCCCCAGCTTGAAGCCGCTCTCATCGATATAAAAGTCAGGAGTGTGATGCGGGAATGCCGTATGAGGATCCTGCCCTTTCTTCATACCGCCCAAAAAGAAAAAGAAGGAAGGTACTTTCTCCCCGAAGAAAGAAAAATCCTCAGAGCCCGTCATAGCATCCATCCAGCTTATATTTTCTTCCCCTGCCGTCTTTTGCAGGGAGGGTAACATCTTTTTTACCAGTGCCGGATCATTGTAGGTGATCAGGGTTTTTTTCTCGATCGTCACTTCGGCGCTAGCCCCGGCGCTTTCTGCGATTTTAGTGACAGTCCTCCGGATCCTCTCGTGAATATCATTTTGCATAGCCGTGTCCAGGGTCCGGATGGTACCTGTCATCTCAGCTTCCTCCGGAATGATATTCGAACGAACGCCGGCTTTGATCACACAGACCGAGATAACGGCGGCATCCTTTGTCAATTCCGTCTGCCGGCTGATAATGGTTTGCAGACCTGCGATGATCTGCGAAGCAACAACGATCGGATCCACACCAGCCCAGGGCTGGGAACCATGAGATCCCTTTCCTTTTACTTTGATCGTAAACCAGTCGGAAGCGGCCATCGCTCCCCCGCTGCGGTATTTGATCTTTCCCGCCTCTGTAGAAGAATTGATATGCAGACCGAACACGACATCGACTTTTGGATTGTCCAATACGCCTTCTTTTATCATCAGGGCCGCTCCACCCTCTTCGCCTGTAGGAGCGCCTTCTTCCGCCGGCTGGAAAATAAATTTAACCGTACCCTTTAACTCTTTCCTGAACCCTGCCAACACTTCAGCGACACTCATCATGATTGCTATATGAGAATCATGTCCGCAAGCGTGCATCACTCCGACCTCCTGCCCATTATAGGTAGTCTTTACTTTTGAAGCAAAAGGCAGATCCACCCGTTCTACCAGGGGCAGCGCATCCATATCCGCTCTTAACCCTATGACAGGACCGGGCTTTGCTCCCCGCAGAGTGCCGACAACTCCGGTCTTACCCACCCCTTCTTTTACTTCGATACCCAGGGAACGAAGATGATCGGCAATGATCTTGGAGGTTCGGAACTCCCGGTTGCCTAATTCAGGATGCTCATGAAAATCCCTTCTCCAGGCAATGGTCTTTGGTTCTATTTTATCGGCCGCCGCATCGGTAAGGACAGAAATGTCTTTTTTTTGCGCGGTCAGCGAGAGAACAGACAATAAAATAAAATTCAGGAAAAGAAAAGATTTTCTCATGTTATGATAGTTTGGTTATTCAATATACTAAATCCCGGCGAAAAGAGGGGCCTGGTGAGCACCACCCGTGTAAACACCTGTTAAATTCCTGTACTGGACGATTCCTTTTGCTCATGTTTTGAACAATCAATAAATTGTAGGCTCATTCGCTGCCTTAACCGGGCGGAGCACGGTTGTGAACTTGTTCACCTTTACCAATACACCCAAAAAAAACATTTGACCATCTTACTCCGACATATTGCTTTTCTGAAAGCAGTGTTCCTGCATAGTATTTCTGCTTTTGGCGGACCACAGGCGCATTTTGCCATGATGATGAAGACATTCGTGAACAAGCGGCGGGATATAACCGAAGAAGAATTAATGGACTACAACGCTTTCTGTCAACTGCTGCCCGGAGCTTCTTCCACGCAGACCCTCACCCTCATTGGCTATAAAAGAGGAGGCGTAGTACTGGCCATGCTGGCCCTGGTGATCTGGACCCTGCCTGCTTGTATCTTAATGGGCAGCTTTTCTTTTTTTATAGGTTATATCAACCAGCGAACCCTGAAGACGGTCGAACTCTTCCGTTTTGTGGCGCCTATGACCGTAGGCTTCCTGGCCTATGCCGCCCAAAAAGCATTTAAGATCTCTATACATAATACCATCACCCGTGTTATCCTGGTAATCAGCGCCGTCGCTACCTATCTCCTGTTCAAAACGCCCTGGATCTTTCCCATTCTCATTGTTTTGGGAGGATTTGTCACCAATCTGAGCAGCCGCCGTATCCCGCAAAAAGAATTATTACCGAAGAAGATCAAATGGGGCAATATCTGGCTTTTCGCTATTATTTTCCTGCTGGCAGGAGCAGGTAGCGAACTGTCACGGAAGAATAACTGGCCCAGCCGCCCCTCGCTAAACCTCTTCGAGAACACCTATCGGTTCGGAAGCCTGGTTTTCGGAGGAGGGCAGGTTCTGATCCCTATGATGTACGAACAGTTCGTAGTTCGGCCGGAATCACAAAAGCTGATCCACCGGAATCCCAATATTATCCGGATCGATAAAGAAGATTTTTTTTCGGGAGCGGGGATGGTCCAGGCGATACCGGGGCCTGTCTTTTCCGTTGCCTCCTTCATGGGGGGCATCGCTATGAAAGATAGAGGTCCTGCCATGCAGGTATTGGGATGCTTTATCGCCACCACAGGGGTATTCCTGCCAAGCGCCTTGCTGGTGCTCTTCTTTTTTCCCATCTGGCATAATTTGAAAAAATATGCAACGGTATACAGGGCCCTGGAAGGAATCAATGCGGTCGTAGTGGGTGTAATGATCGCCGCGGCTTTCTATATGATGAAAGATATTCCCACCGTTAAATGGCAGGACCTGTTATTAAATACAGGGGTGATTGCAGGCACCTGGTGCCTTTTAAGCTTCACCAGGCTTCCTTCTCCCGTGATCGTATTATTCTGTCTGCTGCTGGGATGGGCCTTTTTATGAAGGGTCGTCAGGTCCCTTCCGGGCAAAAGATCCTCTCGAAGCTTAGTTACGTCTTTTTCCTCCCTGGTGACTGAACTTTCTGCCGCCGCCTCCACCCCCGCCGCCGGGCCTCCTGGATTTTCGGGGATTGTATTCCGGAGAGGGCCCGAATTGTTCGGGCACCGGCATCTTGTTCACAGGGCTGCCTAATAATTCTTCTATGACCCGGAACTTGTTTTGCTCTTTCTCACTGATAAAAGTATAAGCCATCCCATCCGTCTCAGCCCTGGCTGTACGGCCGATACGATGTATATAGTCTTCCCCGTCATTCGGAACATCGTAGTTGATCACCAGGTCGATATTGTCGATATCGATACCCCGGGATAAGATGTCCGTCGCTACGAGAATTTGCAGCCTCCTGCTCTTGAATTCCAGCAGGACATCTTCCCGCCCCTGCTGATCCAGGTCCGAATGGATCTCTTTTACATTAAAACGCGAGCGCTTCAGTTCCATCGTCAGCTGCTTGACATTATGTTTTTTAGAGCAAAAAATAAGAATGCTCTTGAAATCAGTGGATTTAAGCAACCATTTTACCAGGGGGATCTTCTGTGCTTCATATACGATAAAGGCATTTTGCACGATCTTGGCCGGCGGCTTGGAAATAGAGATATTTATTTCCGCGGGCTCATGGAGGATCTTTCGGGCCAGATCCCGGATCTTCGTGGGCATCGTTGCGGAAAAAAGCAGGTTTTGCCTTTTGGGAGGCAGGTAGGAGATGATCTTCATGATATCGTCGTAAAATCCCATATCCAGCATCCTGTCCGCCTCATCCAGCACCAGGTAATGCAATCCCTTCAGCTTCACATAACCCATGTTCAGGTGGGCGATCATCCTGCCGGGAGTACAAATGACAATGTCGGCTCCTTTGGAAAGGGCCTGCTTTTCGTTCGAGAAGCTACTGCCGTCCCCACCGCCGTATACGGCGATCGAACTAATAGGGGTAAAATAAGAAAGCCCTTCCAGGTTCTGCGCTATTTGTACAGCCAGTTCCCGCGTCGGCACAATGACCAGGGCATTGACCTGGTCCTCGATCCGGGATGCCAGCAGCTTGTGGATGATCGGCAACAGAAAAGCGGCCGTTTTACCGGTCCCCGTCTGCGCAGAAGCAATAATATCCTTACCGGCTAATATGAGAGGGATTACCTGTTCCTGAACGGGAGTGGCGTTTTCATAACCAGAGGCATCTATACCTTCGAGAAGGCTTTCATCCAATCCAAATTCTTTAAAATTCAAGGTAGAAATTGTTAAAAACCGGCTGCCTGATAAGCAACGAACCGGTAATGTTGGTTAAAATATTATTCAAAAGTAAAGTAAATGAGTGGACAACTGTATTTTTTGGGCTTTTGACCTTAAAGTTCGGAGTTTTACCTTGAAAAAGTACTCCCCGGAAGGATTAATTGGAATATAATCCTTCCGGGGAACGAGCATACATTTAATTTAAAGCCCGGAACTTAGTAACTTCCCGCCGGAAATGTCGTGAACTTCGACCCAGATGCCGAAGTTCACGACCGGACTCCGCCCGGCTCGGATTAATGCGATCTGGAATTGGATTAATGCTTGCTTGCCTTGTTACTGATTTTGTAACTATTTGGTGAACAACAACTATCATGACGGCAGAACATCAAAGACTGGCAGTGAATGCTGCTAAAAAGATACCTTTAGAACAGTGGGGCCCCTATTTGAGCGAAAGGCAATGGGGTACAGTACGTGAGGATTATAGCGCCAACGGGGACGCCTGGCATTATTTCCCGTATGACCAGGCCCATTGCAGAACTTATTATTGGGGGGAAGACGGGATTGCCGGCATCTCCGATTTTTTTCAAAACCTCTGCTTTGCCGTCTCTTTATGGAATGGGAAGGATCGTATCCTCAAAGAGAGACTATTCGGCCTGGGTAACAAAGAAGGCAACCATGGGGAAGATGTGAAAGAGCTCTACTATTACCTGGATAATACGCCTACCCACTATTACATGGAATACCTGTATAAATATCCTCAACAGGAATTCCCCTACAAGACCTTACTGGAAGAAAATCGCCGGCGTTCCAAAGAGGAGCCCGAATATGAGATCCTGGACACCGGAGTCTTCGACAATAATGAATACTTCGATGTTCACATCAACTATGCCAAGCAGAATGCCAAAGACATATTAATCCGCATCGACATTCACAACCGCTATACGAAGGCGGCCGATATTACCGTATTGCCGACGTTATGGTTTTACAACCGATGGAACTATGACGGGCTGGAGAAAAAACCGGTGATCACGAGCAGGGACAAGACCTCCGTAAAAGCAAGCCATAGCCGCCTGGGGCCGTATTACTTTTATTTTCAGCCGGCACAACATTGTCTTTTCACGGAAAATGAGACCAATACAGAAAAAGTATCCGGGGTTCCCAATAAGACGCCCTTCGTAAAAGATGCGTTTCATGACGCCGTCATTAACAAGACCAACCTGGAGGCGCTGCAACAAAAGAAATCCGGAACGAAATTCGCGCCGGTCTACCACTACAATATCGGCCCCGGAGAAACAAAGTCCATCTATCTGCGCCTGAGCAATAAGATCATAGAAAACCCTCTTTCCAGCAGCGCGGCAGATATTTTTGCCAATCGCAAAGAAGAAGCGGACGCTTTTTACCATGCGATCCTTCCGAAGAATATCACGCCGGAAATGGCGAATGTCCAAAGACAGGCGCTGGCCGGGCTTTTATGGAGCAAGCAGTATTATCATTTTGACGTGGAGAGGTGGCTGACTTCCAGCGATGGGATCTCCCCTGTGAATGCGGGAAAACTCAATGGCCGCAATCACGATTGGAAACATCTGAAAAACCAGGATATCATAGCCATGCCGGACAAATGGGAGTATCCCTGGTATGCCGCCTGGGATCTTGCTTTTCAGAGCATCTCTATGGCCCTGGTGGACCCGGTATTCGCCAAACACCAGCTATTGCTCATTATGCGGGAATGGTACATGAAGCCGGACGGCCAGATACCTGCCTACGAATGGAATTTTAGTGATGTGAACCCTCCCGTACAGGCCTGGGCCGCCCTGCAGGTATACCGGATAGAAAAAGACCGGACCGGGAAAGGGGATATCGGATTCCTGAAAAAGATCTTCTTCAAATTACTGATCAATTTTACCTGGTGGATCAACCGCAAAGACGCTAACGGAAATAATATGTTCGAAGGAGGGTTCCTGGGACTGGATAATATCGGCGTATTTAACCGGAGCCACCAGTTGTCCAATGATATGCAACTGGAACAGGCCGATGGCACCAGCTGGATGGGCATGTATGCCCTGAACATGATGGACATGGCCCTGGAGATCGCTATGAAAGATGAGTCCTTCGAGGATACGGCGACCAAATTCTTCGAGCATTTTGTGCTGATCGCAGAGGCCCTCAACGAACAGGGAATGTGGAACGAAGAAGACAAATTCTTTTACGATACCCTGTCAGTCGGCGGATCTCCGGTGCAATTGCGGATACAGTCCATTGTAGGGCTAACTACCCTCTTTGCGGTTTCCATCATTGAAAAAAAGACCCTGCACAAGCTGACCGACTTTAAAAAACGCATGAGCTGGTTTGAAAATTACCGGCTGAAGAACAAACGGTATTGGCCGAATGAAGAGCATAGCGATGGCGAACAGACCCTCTTATCCCTGGTACCCCAGAAAAGAGTGGTGTACTTATTGGAACGCCTGCTGAATGAAACGGAATTCCTTTCTTCCGGCGGGATCCGGGCCTTGTCAAAATACCATGAACAACATCCCTATAACATCAATATAGGAGGGGTCGACTATAATATTAAATACGATCCGGGCGACTCGACCTCGGATTTTTTTGGCGGCAATTCCAACTGGAGAGGCCCTGTATGGATTCCCATCAACTATCTTATCATTCAGTCGATCCGCCAGTTCGGAAAATTTTATGGGGATGGCCTGCTGGTGGAATACCCTGTCGGCTCAGGCAACAGGCTGAACCTGGAACAGGTGGCCGATGAGTTAACCCAGCGGGTGGTAAGTCTTTTTGGAAAAGACGCCTCCGGCAAGCGGCCCCTGCACGGGAAATATAACTGGTTTTACCAGCGCCCCGGCAATCAGCACCTCCTGCTGTTTTATGAATACTTCCATGGAGATACCTGTCATGGGCTGGGAGCCAGCCATCAGACCGGCTGGACATCCCTGATCGCTGAGCTGATCAGCGAGCTGGCAGCCAAAAAACCCTAGTCTCCCAAAAGGGAAAATTCCATAAAAGAGACTATGATCCCGAAATTGGATTATTTCCAATTGTCGAATTTTCGATTACGTCTTGATTTTCAGTTACTTAAAAAAGTGGCACTCGCTTGGCATCTATCCTGGCAGAACACTATTAACAAGTACCTGAAATCGACCGTAAAATGAAAACTAAATTTACCCTCCTGATCGCCCTTGCAACACTTGCTTTTATCAGCACAGCCCGGGCGCAAACATACAATATAAGCTCTAACAGCAACTGGTCCCCTACCCTACCCTCTACCTGCGCCAATTGTACCATTAATATTTCATCGGGCGTGACGCTGACATTGAATGGGTCTTTCACCTGTCAGAATTGTACTTTCCAGGGCGGTACCTTATCTATGACCAGCCAAACCCTGAATATCCAGTATACGGGCAGCAGTCCTGTCACTACTACTTTTAACGGGACCAATTTCCAGGTCTATGGTAACAGCAGCCAGGTGATCGTGAATGCACCCCTCTCGATCAGCAATGCCACTTTTACTTTTAACAATAGTTCCTCTTTTACGACAAGCTACCAGGTCGATCTGACTAGCAGCGTAATCAACTTATACGACAATTCCACGATGGTCTCGACGGGCAGCAGCAGCACATCGATCACCCTGAGTAAATCCAGCAAGATCGTTATAGGCAACGGATCCCAGACCAGTAAAGCCAGCTTCACCGTCAGCGGTCCTGCCGTGAATATTTATAAAAACTCTTCCATTAGCTTAGGGAACGATAACAACGAATTTATTAATTGGGCCAATTACAATACCTATAATAATAATGGCAACGGCAATGGTGGTGCGAATTCCTATTCTACGGCCAATAGCACCTTAAATTGCGGAAGCGGATATCCTAATGCCTGTGCGAGCCCTTTACTCTACGGTCCCGCTACGCTTAGTACCGCGGGAACGGTGCCCGGCAATCCCCTGCCGGTGGTATTGGTCGGCTATACCGCCGAACTGAACAGCGACAAGACGGTCACCCTGAACTGGAACACGCAACAGGAAGTTAATTTCAGCCATTTTAATATCGAACGCAGCCAGGACGGCAATGTCTGGAATGTGATCGCGTCCGTACAGGCCAAAGGAAACTCGTCCACGGAAACAGATTATTCATTCACGGATAACAACCCTTTATCGGGAGTTAACTACTACCGGTTGAAAATGGTGGACCTGGACGGTCATTATGGATATACGGAGATCAAAGTGCTCCGCAGCTCTCTGGTAAGCAAGATCAGCTTCTTTCCCAATCCTGCGCGTGATTATGTCAATGTCGCTCTGGGAGAAGCCTCCGGCACAGAGGTAACGGTTCGCCTGATCAATCAGGCCGGCCAGGTCCTGCAGGAGAAAAGGGCGGCTGCCGGCAACGGGACGACGATCTCCTTCCCTTTGCAGCAATATGCGTCAGGTCTTTATATCCTGTCGGTATCGGCAGCCGACGGTACGCATGAATCCAGCAAGCTGTTGGTCAGCCGTTCTTAATGAGTTTCATTCTGTTTTCATAAAAGATACACAGGTATCTGAGTTATATAAGGTGTTAATAGTACAAGGTAATTAATAGTACGGCCCCCATTTCTATGGGGGCCTCTGTTTGTCCCCATAGGCGACAGAACGATAATCTATCATTTTTTTACAGGGGTCCTCCTCTTCAGGGCATTTTGATAGACGCGGTTGATTACGGAAACCACCAGGTCCGGATCCTGTTTATGGATCATATGAGCATATCCTGGAAGCAGAATCATTTCACTATTATGGTTGTTTGCAATCATGGCTGCATAATCCAGAATTTCGAACTGATACTGCATATTGATCCTTGCCAGATCAACAGGAGTGAGCTGCGGGGAGCTGCCGAAGCTTTTATTCTAAGCAATCAGCACGCCAACCGGGATATCGGGAAGCGGGGCAAGGGAATCATATTCGCGGAAAATGCCTGTCCGGAAGAAGGAAGCCAACCGCCTCGAACGATGCCGTACACGGGAACCCTGTAACGTGTCATTCGCTATGCTATCCATCGCATGGATTGCCAAATCGTTAGCACTCTTATCTCCAGGGGACAATTTTTTGAGCTCTTCATCTTGCTGCTTCGTCATCATAAAGTTAGGGCCATCGATGAAGATCAGGCCGGCAACCTCCCCGGGATACAGGGAGGTGAACAGTCGAATATAGGCGCCGCCCATAAAATGACCAATCAGTATGTAAGGAGGCGAAATAGAAAGGGCCTCTAAAAGAGCGTGAAGCCTTTGTACGAGGTCCGCATCGGTACGCACCGTGGAGTCTTCTTCTGAATCCCCATCTCCATTCCGATCATACCCTATGCCGGCGGGCGGTAAGTCCAAAACTTTCGTAGGCCATTTTCTTACCGGCGACGGGAATATATTGCCGGGGGTACCGGGTTTGTGCCTGATGAACAGCAGGTAAACAAAGCATTCCTGCAACAAAAAACCCGGGAGAACGTGATCCACATTCTCCCGGGTCCCTTATATCGAAATGAATACTGTCTGCCTTAATGGTTCACCACCAGCTTTGTCTGCTCCGGCTTCAGACCATCGAACCACTGTAAGATATACATGCCGTCAGGGATCATCCGGAAGTTATCCAGCTGTATCGTATTCTGGCCGGTAGTGGTCTGATATTGTTGCTGCCAGACCACGCAACCCTTCAGGTCGAATAACCGGAGGCTGATAGCGCCCTGCGTCGGAGAGACAAAGCTTACCTTGGCAGACCCTTTCGTCGGGTTGGGATAGACAGCCAGTTTACCTGCAATCCCGCCGACCCGCACGGAAACGATCTTACTGTACATCGACTGGCCGGAGACGTCTACTTCTTCGATACGATAGTACCCTACCGCGCCCGGGTTAAAGGCGCTATTATCCAGGTATTCATAATGTGTCCCGTTGGTCGCGCTCATATTACGGGCTATCTGACCGATCGTAGTAAAATGGATCCCATCCAGGCTTTTCTCCACGAGGTATTCCTGGGTATTGACTTCGTTTGATACATCCCAGCCGACGGTCACCAGGCTATTTTCCTGCACTGCGGTCACATCCAGGAAGCTCACGGGTAAAATGACGCAGTTAAGAGGGAATTTCGGAGCCTGGGGTTGCGTGATGGTCTGAGAGAGCAGCCCGGCGGCGCCACCTGTTGCACCGTAATTAATGGTACGGCCACTCGTAGTGCCGGCTACTCCAGCGATAACAGAGCTGGCTACATTCAGCGTAGCATTGGAATAAATAACGCCGCCGCCACCGCCGCCGCCGGGCCCGTGTGAAGGGCTTAACGGCCCCCCCGCCATTTCGTTACTACCACCGGTCCCGCCTTTGGCGCTGACCGTAACGGTACTGAGAGTACCCGTTTTTGAAAAGAGCAATATACTACCTCCGGCGCCACCGCCGCCGGCGCCGTCATTAAGGACCGAACTATTGGCAGTCATGCCGTTGGCCTTGATGGTACCGGTGCCGCCGATCACATTGGCCATTAGAATGATAATACCGCCACCGGCGGCGCCGCTGCTGGCAAAACCGCCACCGGGCGTACCCGTACCATCATTCGTCGTACCGGCGCCACCGCCGCCGCCCATCACCAGGCGGGAAGGAGAGGCCTGGGCAAAAAGAGCTCCCGGCTTTCCTCCGTAAGGAAGGTTGGAGCTCCATGAATTCCCTCCGTTCCCCCCGGCGCCCCCGTTCGCACCACCACCCCCTCCCGTATTCTCAGCATTATTCGATGGGTTTCCGTCTGTAGCCCCCCCACCGGCATTGCCGGGGGCGCCTCTCGCGTAGCTTCCGTTTGGGTATCCTTCTGTGGCGGATACGTCTAAAAAAGCGTTGTTATCATTCAGGTATTTAGGAGTGCCGGCAATGCCCTCCCCTTTACTACCGTTAGCATTTATTACGGACGCAGTAATATAATCCGTGTTTGAACCTGAACCCGCACCGACAAAGACCCTTCCTCCCCCGCCCCGGAATCCCAGGCCGGAGGCATCGATCGACTGTGAGTTGAGTAGAATGCTATCCGTAGCATAAAGGACAACCATCCCTCCGACCGCCCCGTTCCAACGGGGCGCAATAATCGCCCCGGTCAGTTTCACATTATAATAGATGGGAACCCGGACGACCTGATAAGTATATTGTCCGTCCGTTCCGAATGGAGTACTCCTATAACTATTGACTAAAGGGGAAACGAGATTGACGGTGCCTCCTATTAAAGGGACGCTGTTGGAGGCTACCACATATTCCATATTACCTGCTAGCAGGTTGCTGTTATTCAGGTAGCCGCTACCGCTGCCGGATCCGTCCCCGTAAGTACTTGTATTCAAAGCATTGATCTGGGCTCCCTGCATCTGTATCACCAATAAAATGTCACCGGAACTAATAGGCGTAGTGCCATAAATGGCCGAATCCAGGAGAATGGATGAACTCCCGGCATTTACGGTTGCCTGCATGGCGCGATAAAAAGTATTGGGGTAAGCATTGATATAGGAAGTGGCGTTTACGGGACAGCTTTGAGCAATCGCCGTATTCTGGTAAAAGGAGAAGATGCTCACCCAAATAAGCAGGGATATAAAGTACCTGACTTTTTTAGCTGTGTAAAACTGCATCATAGGGGACGAGTTTAGAGTGACGGATTAGGGTTCGTGTTCTATTTGGGAAGTTAAATAGCTAAATAAAGCCCAATTTTTAAATACGTGCTAATCAATCTACTATGCAAGGAATACCCCGCGTGCCGTTCTCAAGGCAGGAATGAACGTCCAAATTCGGGACGATTGAACAAATGGAGAAAATCTTAATGTAAGTGAAAATGAAGGCTAAGACCGCCATTATAGGCCAGGCCATATTCGCTCACCTTCTGCTGGTCGGAAGGCTTCTTGAGCTTTTTAAAATGGTTGTAAGCGCCGTGGCTATTGTCATAGTAACCCAGGCTCCACTTGGAATTGAAGTCCATATCGTAACCCAGCCCGCCAAATAATCCCAGCTGCCAGCCGCGATAGCTTATCGGGAACCAGAAAGCCCGGATGGCGGGCTCCACAAAAAGCCCGGCCCTGCGCAGAGATAATTGCCGGTTATATTGGGATGCCAGCTGCCGGTAATCCGGTGGTAAATTCCCGTTCAGGGTAATAATATCCCGGTGATACCCGGCTCCGAGACCGGCTAATAGCAGGAACTGCCTGTTTTTTATCAGGGCTTCATAGAGCCCAGCCAGCAGATTAAAGGAAGAGAGATTTTTGCCGGTAACAATAGTAGATAATTTCAAACTATACATTAGCCTGGAAGCCACGGGAATAGCGGCTATTTCCACGTTCAGACTGGCCGGAACATGAGATTCGCCCGGATAGCCATATTTGGTCAGCCAGCGATTCAGATGGGGATCATTGGCATGGGTAAAGCTGATACTGCTGTTAATAAACAGGGAAAAAGCCGAATCTTTCGGAGCTTGCGAATAGACAACCCCCGGCGCCATTAAAAGGATAACAAGTATGAGCTGGAAAAGCTTCATCCCCTAAAGTTACTCAAATTCAAAGAACCTGTCTGTTTTTTAACAACTAATAGTGTGTCAGAGATGCGCGTTTAGAAATTTAGCGCATCTCTGACAAAGGGCTAATGTCGGTCCTTCGGACAAGACGCTGGAAGCGTCTTACTGTCCCCCTTAGGGCCCGTTCAGGAAAGGACTAGCTCCTTCTTCTCCTTCAGTTCTTTTTTTGTCATATTAAATAATATGCTATGCCGGTTATTTACTCGTTGAACCAGGTGGACATGGGCGATAAAACTCTCTACGATCTGGATTTTATCACTGGGTGTTACTACCAGCAGTTGAAGATGCAGCTGTTTGCAAAGCTCCATAAGATAGGTAGCCTTTTCTTCATCCTGATTGCTGAAGCTTTCGTCCACGGCGATGAAACGAAGGCTTTTTGAATTGCGCCCTTCCCGGGTGATACCGAACTGATAGGCGATGGCGCTACAGAGGATGGTATAGGTCAGCTGCGCTTTTTCCCCTCCTGACAGTTGCCCCATCTGCCGGTAGGTTTTCTTAAGCTCCTGGGTCTCCCGGAATTTTTCATCGGCCCAGAACTCGAACCAGTTCCGGACATCCAGTACACGGCTGCGGTAAGCCTCGTTTTCGTCCAGCTTATCAATAAAAACCTGGACATTCTGCTTAAAGTGCAGCGCCTTGTCTTCAAAACTGTTCTGCTGCCAGTCGGCAGCCTGGGGAAGGGCGTTGAGCAGCTTGACTCTGAACTCCTTGATGACGGTATCCGTGACGGGACGGATGCCCAGCTGGATATAGGTATCCGGAAGCCGGTTGAAATTAATGCCGCTCAGAGACTGGTTAAGGGTGGAAATACTATTTTTTATCTTTCTTTCCCAGCTCTCCAGCTCTTCGTTCAACACGCCCATTTTTATAACGGCGGTATCATGCAGGAGGCGTTCGAAATCTTTTTTGTAACGAGGCAGATTCTCTGTTTCGAGCTTTTCCAGCCACTCCAGGTATTCACCCGCATATTCCCGGTCTACAGGAAACCGTTGGGTATCGGCAGCCCAGTCGGTGAAACGCTGCAATATCTCCAGCGGCGGATTCTTTATTTTATTAATAGAGCGGTCCAGGTCCCGGCCTTCTTTTGCAGCGGCTTCTTCATATTGCCTGGCGGACAACTCCGCCGTTTCCGTCAATTGATTATAATGAGCATCGACCGTATCCAGCGAAAGAGAATTCTCCGTGAGCAGGACGCCGTGTTTTTGCTGGAATTGCAATAAGGTGTCCTTGTCCCCTTCCGTCAGCAATTGGATAAAGCCGGTGAGATCCTGCCGTTCTTTTTCCCGGGTCTGCCGATCATGTTCGATCAGCGTGGCTTTCTTCATGAGCTCGTCCTTTTCTTTTTGCCGGTCGTCGAGTTGCTCCCGGACTCCGTCCAGCTGCTGCGTTAAAGCCTTGAGCTGATCGCTGCCCTTTTTTAATTTGGCGGCCTGTTCTTCTGCGTGATGAATGGCCTGCCGGATGGAAGGGACGTTGATGCTTTTGAAATCGGCGTGGTCACGGATGTTTTTGACAGCAAAGACCTGTTCCTGCAGACGGCTGTTTCGGTGGGTGGCCCGCTGCAGGGCTTCTCCGGACTGCTCTTGTTCTGTCAGTAGCTGGGACCTCCTGTATTGCAGCGCCTCTTTCTTTTTCTCATTGTTCCAACCCATCACATAACGGCTGGCATCGCTGCGCCAGGGCCTGTCATCTTTTTCGTGACGGTCCTTATTCTTCATAAGACCCTGTATCGTGATGGCCCGCTCATAACGCTCCAGCAACTTTTCATTGTCGACGCAACTGAAATTATACTGCTGAATGATCTGCTGACTTACCCAGCCGCTTAAAGGATGGTCGGCGTGAAACTCCAGCTTGTGCCAGACCGTTGCGTCATCAGCATGTTGGCGGAGGGCAATATCTTTTACCAGGTTGTAGACGAGCCGCTCTTTCAGGTTGGTCGTGTTGACATAGCGGGTCACTTTTTTATAATATTTATCAGGTACCAGCAACCGGAGCGCCAGGGGGTTCAGCAATTTTTCCAGGGCAGGCTGCCAGTCGAGATCTTCGTTCCTTACCTGCATCAGCTCACCTGCAAAAGGCAGGTCCTGGTCGTCCAGCTTCAGCTCGCTGCACAAATTCCGCCGCAGGCTGATCAGGTTGGCGGGGATATTGTTTTTACTTTGCAGCAGTACATTTAATTCCCCTTCGATCTTTTTCTTTTCCTCCCCGGCTTGCTTTTGGCGGTCCTGGGCTTCGAACAGGTCCTCGTTATTATTGCGGATCTCCGTGGCCAGTCTCTTATCGGTCCGGTCAGCTTCTTTTTTAATACGCTGGTAGCCGGCCTCTTCCGATGGAATCGTTTCTTCCAGGTGAAGCAGGGTGCACCACTCTGTAAATTTTTTCAGCAGGGAGTCCGCTTCTTTGGCTTGTTCTTCGAGATGTTCCTTTTCTTTTTGCAGTTGCTGCAGGCGTTGTCCTGCTTTATTCTGCTCCAGCTGATTGAGGGTCTGCCGTTCTTCTTCGCGCAGGGCATCTATTTTTTGTTTGGCGTCGGACGATTGCTGCTGCAGGGCGGTGGCCTCTTTTTCCAGGATCAGCCTATGCTCATCCAGCAGATGGTATTTCGTATAATTCTTCCAGATCCTGGCCGTATCCACCTCATGCCTGGACAATTTGCCAAGATCGGACTGTTCCTTAAAGGATAAAAAATGTTTCCGGAGTGGATGGAGGAGCCGCACCTGCTCTTCTGCTTTTTCAATATTCCGTTGAGCGTCGATCAGCGTGAACAGGTGTTTTTTCAACTCCTGGAACTCAACCTCCATATTACGGGGTTCCAGCATATTGGTCCGGATGAATTCATTCAGCTCGCCCAGCACTTTGATGCCCATCGTCTGATTGAAGAGACTGAGCGCCTGCATGCTTTGCATGCCCAGGACCTCCACCATGCGTTGCGCATAGCGGCTGGCGGCATCGAACCATTCCACCTGCTTACGGCTGCCCTTGTTATATTGCTGGTCGATTCGTTTGCGCCAGTTGCCGCCCAGATCGAACGGTTTAAAATCATCTTCAATATGCAGGGGTTTATGAGCGATGGCGAAAATCCGCTTCATATCTCCCCCGCTGAAATAGCGGACCTGGAACAAGGTGACGAACTGATCGGCCTCATTAGCGAAATGGGCCAGGAGAATACTGTAGGCCTGCTCTTTATTTTCCCGCAGGTAGAGGGTTTTGCTACCCTGTCCATTCTCGGTGTGCACATTGCCATAACCGCCCATCACGTAAGACTCTTCCGTGCGGTCACCCTTTTTCTCGCTTCCCGAAGACTGGTTGTAAAAGCGGTGTTTTTTTTCCGGTACGATCAAGGTAAGCAGGGCGTCAACGAAAGTCGTCTTCCCGCTGCCATTCGCCCCGGTCAACAGAGAGGTCTCGCCGCCGGGAACGATCTTCCAGACGTGTTCGTCGAAAGTACCCCAGTTGTAGATCTCCATGTATTGCAAACGAAACCCGGATTTGTTCTCATCGGTACTAAATACGCCCAGTTGCATGTTCGGTAAGTTGTTGTTTGAAATTTTCCAATATTTCGTTGTCTACCCGTGCTTTGATGATCTTTTTGATACGAAATTTCTGTTCATCCGGCAAGTCATGGTTTTCCACCCTTTCCAGGAAATCCAGCTCTTCTACCCGATCGATCAGGCGATCCAGGTCGCGGATGAATTTTACCCGGCTGGGATTTTCTTTAAAGAATAGTTCTGCATATTCTTTTATTTCCCGTCTTTTCTTGATCAGCTCCCGGGTCCCGGCCTCTCCTACTTCGAATTCGGCCATCATATCCCGCAGCAGGACCAGTAAGACGCTTTCTTCATAACCCAGTTGTATCCGTCGTACCCAGCCGGCAACATTCTCTTCTTCGTCCAGCCGTGCCTGTTCCAGGTAGGCGTAGCCGTCTTCTTTTTCCAGGACCAGGATCAGCCCCAGTTGCTGGAGGAAGCGGGTAAGCTCAGCCTGGTAGGACAGCAGCTGATCCCATGAAGTCTTTTCAAGATATTCCACCGGCCCTTTGAGCAGCTTGATGAATACGGGCGTATACGGTAAGATCGGAAATTTGTCGGTTGTCATTTTGGGCCATTGCTTTTTATAATAGTTGTTCCGGACTGCGCCCTCTGCGGCTCTGTCATCCGGGTCTGTTCCGGCCCTAACGGCTGAATAGCAGGTAGGGCACTTCGATGAACTGGGTCTTTTCTGCATTCAGGGGGATCAACTCGGTGATCTCCTGCATAAACTGTACGCGGGAGGCTTTTTCTCTGAGGAAGCTGAAGTAGCTGATGACCTCGCCGACCCCGTTGTCCAAACCTGCAATTTCTATGATCTCTGATAAGGTGGCGGTCGTTTTTGCCTGTAGCGCCTGTTCGACTTTTTGCCAGAGCTTCTTCTTATCGATATGGGTGGCATTCAGAAGCCGGCCAAACCTTTCCAGGTCTTCGATCTTTTCCAGGGCATTGGCGGGTTGTTTGACGATCTGGCTGCCTTGTCTTTCCACCAGGTTGAGCTTGCGTTCCATACTCATGCGGATGGGGGCATGTGCCGCCAGCATCAATCCGCAGGGGGGAGCTTCCTCTTCCATAAACTGGAATACCAATTCTTTGATGTGGCCGATCTGTTGTCGCAGGCGCCGGTGGCGCGCTATTTCTTTTTCTGTGATAATGCGGCTGAGCTTCTCGGCCATCTTATCATTGGCTTCATATACGCTACGCCCCTGTTGAAGTAACAGAGATTTGATATTCTGAACAAAATCCCCGTCATTTTCAATGCTTCTGTCCTGCAGTAACAGCAGTAGCTGATCGGTGAGGTTACGCCATTCCTCCTGTCCGGCCCTGGAGACCAGGAAGTCCCAGAAAGCGTAGAAGCTTTTTCCCTGGTCGCTCTTTCGGAGAGCGTCATAAGCTTCGAAGGCATATCCGATGATCGCTCCTTTATTGATCTCCGCCCGAGTATGTTGTTCCACTATGTGGCGGTGGATATATTTGAAGTTGTCTTCCACTTCCCGAAAATCGCTCAGCAGCTCGTGGCTTAGCCGGGTGAACCATTCCAGCCTTTCGCGCAACTGGGCATTGGTATAGATCTCCGGTTTAAAACCCATTTCGATCTTTTTGACCTCTTTATCGATTTCCGCTTTCCGGTTCTTCAGTTCTTCCAAACGTTTGACGGCATCGTCTTCCGTATATTCCACCATTTCCCGAAGGGTCTGAAAGAGGAAGCGGAAACGGCTTTCCGTTCCTACAAACTGTTTTTTCTCCAGGCTTTGAAGCCATTGGAACAGTTTTTCGGAGTGTGCGCTCAGCTGGTATTGAGTGACGGCATCTGAATCGGGAAAATCCTGGAGGAGCCGTTTCTGCACCCAATTGAGCAGGTATTTACGGGCGCGGCTCTCTTCGTCTTCCCCGAATTCTATACGGGCTTCTTCCAGATCTTCTACTCCCTCCGAGTGATTGCGCAGCTCTTCGGCCAGCAGATTGATCAGGGCGGCTTCCGGAAGGGTCAGTTTATTTTCTGTCTTGAAGGCTTTGAACAGGAAAGGAATCACCCATTGGGCATTTCGCATACGGATGATCTGTACGGAAGGGGCGGATTCAAATAAATAGGATAGTTCCGGTGACGACATTAGGGACGTTCATTAAAAAGCTGAAATTATCATTTCAAATCCTATAATCCCTAAAAAAATCGGGGTTGGGGATAAAAGGAGAAAGGGTGTTGAAAAAAGGCAAAGGAGCTTTTAAATCTAAAGAAGATGTGGTATGTTGGTTTTTATTTACTTTCTTATGGAACAATTTGGCCTGACGCAGGAAGACCGGGAGTGCAACCTGAAAAAAGCCAGGCAGATCGCGCAGCTGGCCAATATTACGGCGGTAGTGTTGACCGTAGGGATCCTTTTTGCTCCCAGGCTCTATGAATGGGGCCTGCTTTTGTTGCTTGTTATGCCCTGGGCGGGCATCGGTATTATTAGGTATTTTAAAGGGTTGGTGAGATTTAGCATAAAAAAGGGCAGCCCCTACCCTTCTGTGAATTATGTTGTCTATATTCCCACCCTGAGTATTTTAGCAAGAAACCTCGGTTATGACCTCTACGTTTATAATGTAATCTGGCTTCTGGCGATCCTTCTGGGAGGCATACTGACCACGGCCTGCCTGGCTGTATGCAGGAAAGTGCTGGCAGAACAAAATGGCAGGGTGGCCCAATGTATTTTTATTTTAATATTTTCCTGCGCCTATAGCTTCGGGGCCATTGTTGTCACGAATTGCTATTATGACCGATCTGTTCCCCAGGATTTCAGGGTAGAAGTAAAAGACAAATCCATCAGCAGTGGTAGGGCCACTACGTATTATCTCAGGTTGGATCCCTGGGGAAGGTTCACCGAAGAGGAAGACGTATCTGTGTCGAAGAGGCTTTATAAGAAAACGCAAACAGGTGATCAGGTACACGTTTACCTGCAAACAGGGAAATGGAATATTCCCTGGTATTGGGTAACGGACTAAGAAGGCCGACAGGAATTCGGGCAAGCCCCATTAGAGCAATTGACACTTCACGAGATACTGATCCCATTCATCGCCGAATAATACTTCCGTATGCCATCCTTCCGACAAGGCAATGGCGCTAAGCGTTTTCCGGTCGATGAAGAGCCATTTGAACCAATCCGATTGTTGTTTCCGGTATTCATATTGGTATAAGATCTCTCCATAGTAGCCCGGCGTTTTCGGGATCTTTCCGTCATACATATACGCGATATCGGAAGAGTCGAAGAGGAGCCGGCCGCCGGGACGTAACAAGCTCCGGGCTTTTGCCAGGAAATTCCGGAGCCCGTCCAGGGTTCCTGCCAGGCCGATCCCATTCATTAATAGCAGCAGAGTATCGAAAGAGCCGGTGGCGGGTTGCTCAGAGTCCGTCGACCCGGCCCCCAGCTCAAAGAAATCCTGGCAGAGGATCTTTTTCACTCCCCGGTGTTCCATGACAGCGGCGGCTTTGGGGGAGATATCCAGGGCTGTGATATCTAGTCCCATCTGTTGCAGGATCAGGGCATGGCTCCCGGCGCCGGCCCCAATGTCCAGCACCTTCCCCCTGCATTGTTGCAGGGCGACCCATTCCAGCTCCGGCATGTCTTCTGCTTCCCGGAAATAGACATCCACCGGCATCTCTTCTCTGGGTCCATATTTGTTATTGACCCATAATTTGCCGGTGGATGTCTTGTGATAATAAGCGGACAGGGCTTCGCCCAGCACATCCTTCATGCCAATATGTTTTGAACAAAGATCCGCAAGGAACCTGTTTCTTCCTTTTTGGAAGGGATCAATTTTTCAGGCCGGCCCTTTTTTTCAATTCTGCGATGGGCATATCGGTCTGCCGGCCTAATGGCTTTCCACCCCTGTACGTAATGACTTTCAGCATAGAGGCATCTTTGGGGATGGATAAAGGGCCGGTGTATTTCGGATAAAAATGATCGGGATTGGAATTGTCGAAGCTATAATAGATGTCCAGTCCTTCTACTTCCGTGGAAAGCTCGACGGAGATGGAATCATTAGCGCGATAGTCTTTTTTTGGCAAGAAGATGGGATCGAACATAGAGCGGGCATATTTTACCTGTTCTACGTCCATTCTGGCGAAATTAGCTTCCGTTCTCCGGGCAAAGCTATTCCAATCCTTTTTGTCCTTGGGTGACCATAGGCATTCCGCTACGGCAAGGCTGCGGGGCCAGATCATATATTGCAGGTGGCGGGTATTATAGACCTGCTCTGTCCAGAGATTGGCCTGCCCGCCCTTGATCAGTTTGGGATCTACGCTATCAGGAACGGGCTCGAAGGAATAGGCCGTTTTCAATCGAAGAGTGGCATATACCGGGGGCTCCAGGATGGCGTCGCCCTGCATATAATCCAGGTAGACAAAGGTGGTGGGGCTCATGACGACCTGGTGGCCCAGCTTGGCCGCCGCAATTCCACCGCTGATTCCCCGCCAGCTCATGACGGCAGCATTCGGCGCCAGCCCGCCTTCTAATATTTCGTCCCAGCCGATCACTTTTTTTCCTTTGGATTCGACGATCTTTTCTACCCGTTTCTCAAAATAACTTTGCACCTCTTCCATGGTCTTCAAGCCTTCTTTCTGCATCAGTTGCTTAACGGCGTCGCTTTTCTCCCAGAAATTCTTAGCGCATTCGTCTCCGCCGACATGGATATATCCGAATGGAAAAAGGGCAGCCACTTCCGTGAAGACTTTATCCAGGAAAGGATAGATCTTTTCATTGGCGGGACAGAGGGTATTATCTACCAGGGCGATGGGACCGGGCCAGTCCATAAATTTTTCCCCGGAAATAACATGGTATTTATCCGCGCCTTCGGTGCAGGATAATTCGGGATAAGATACGATCGCAGCCATACTGTGGCCCGGCACATCTACTTCCGGGAGGATGTCGACGAACCGGTCTTTGGCATATTGCACCAGCTCCCGGATATCGTCCTGGGTATAGAATCCACCATTATCCCGGGGCTCATCGGGAGTGGGTGCGGAGAAGGTTCCGAAATTGCCGATACGACGGGTGCTCCAGGCGCCAACTTCCGTTAGCCGGGGCAGGCTTTTTATCTGGATCCTCCACCCTTCGTCATCGGTCAGATGAAAATGGAGCAAATTATATTTGTATTTCACCATTTCATCGATGAAATTTTTTACATCTTCCTTGGTGAAGAAATGACGGGAGACATCGAACATAAGTCCCCTCCATCCAAAACGGGGATAATCGGTGATCGTTACACAAGGAGCCTGCCAGTTTATGGAGGACACTTTATTATGACTTTCGATTTCGTTAGGCAATAGCTGCAGCAGGGATTGTATGCCATAAAAGAGGCCGGCGGGCTGGTTGGCCCGGATCACGATGTTTTTAGGGGTCACCGTCAATCGGTATCCTTCCGCGCCCAGTTCGGTATCCGGCGTTTTAAGCAGGAGCAGCCGGACCGTGGCTGCAGGATTGGCCTGCTTGCTGACGGTGACGGAATAACCTGTCGGGATACTCAGGTGCGTTTTCAGATCTGTCAGGGTCTGGGTTAAATTGGACTGATCAGGGGCTTCGATGGTGATGACCTTCGGCAGGACGAAAGCTCCCGGATCCACCTGCAGGCTGACCGGTGCAGGAATAAGGGCGATTGGGGCGGTTTTGTCCTGGGAAAATGCCTGCATCAGGGAGAACGGGATTAAAAGAGCAAGGAGTGTTTTCTTCATAGCGTTTGCAGCTTATTTATTTGATGGATGAAATATGGTATAAAAATAGAGTCGGCCTGGAAGAGGAATTGTAACCTCCTTTCTGGGCTTTTTTTTATGAATATAGGACACACCGGTTAATAAACGTCCAGGATGAGCCAATTCATGGAATTGAAATGAATGGAATCACCGCCCTTTTTATGTTCCAATGCTTTGGCCAGGGGCGCCTGGGGGGAGAGAAAGTAAATCGGTTGCCCTTCTGTTATCTGCTTGCCCAGGCCTGCCGCAATAAAAAAGGCGATTCCCTTGCAGCTGACAAAGGAGCCGGCGGTTGCCGCCGGATAGACGGCATCGACATTTACCCTAAGCAGGGTAGCCTGCTCTTTGGCATGTTCTGCTAATTGGCGGGCGTGCATGTCTTTTTGCAAATGCCCCATGGCCCGGGAGGTTTCGTATTTGTCCCCTGCAGAACTTTTCTCCTCCTGGTTGGCAGCCTGCTGTGCCTGTTCGATCGATTCTTTTGCAGCGGTGATCCGTTGCCCGATCAAGGCAAGGGCGAATTGCTTCAGTTTGTTTTTAAAATGTATTTTTTCGGGATCAGTCATGGTTGAGGGGGCAGCATTCAATCATAATGGGGATTGGCCGTTTGGACTTTTATTTTTAGGACGACTTTCTTTACCAGTTCAGGCTGATGGCTGAAGACCTCGGGCTGATGAATATCCGTAGGGAAAAAGATAATGAACTGGCCGGCCTTTAGCGTGAGATAGCTGATCTCCTCTTCCGGTAAGGAGTAGAAGGCGACATCATTTTCCGGATTATAGGGTGTCGAAGGGGCTTGTCCATTCAAGGGGGTATATCCGAATTTTTCCGTGCCGGAGATGATGAGTTGGATATCTGCATAGACTTCGTGGCTTTCGGGATCACATTCCGAGGGCGGCCTGGTGGTGAACTCGTTTACGATGGCGAAAGCATTATCGCCGTCTATTTCATATTTGCCAGGTTCCATCGGGGTGAAATCGGCGGCCAGCGCATAGTTGATCGCTTTAGCAAAATAGGGGCTGATTATTTTGTACCAATGTAATTGGGACAAGGAGGACGTGATCATATTGCTGGTATTTGCTCAAAAATAAGGACTAAAGACTATTTCGCTTCAAAAAGGAGTGAAGGGTATGGTTGAACGGCTCCGGGGCTTCCATATTCGGCAGGTGACCGCTGGCCGGAATGCAAACCAGTTCGGCATTGGGGATGGCGTCATGCATCAGGGCGGCGATGGGTAAGGGGGTAAAATAATCCTCTTCCCCCACGATGATCAGGGTGGGTATCCGGATAGAGGGAAGGATGGGCAAATGATCTCTTCGTTCAGCCCGGCCTCTGTGTGCGGCGGCGGCCCCTTCTGCCCGGTTGGTGCTCATCATATCGTATAAATGGGCGACCATCGCCGTTTGTGTCCTGGATGTTTCGGCAATATATTGGTGAAGGGTGTCGTCGGTATGTTGCTTCATGCCGTCCCGCAGGATCGTTTCCGCAAGCTGCAGGCGCCTGGAATAGCTTTCAGGGGATTCTGCCCTTGCATCTGAATCCGCGATGATCATGGCTTTTACTTTGTGGGGGAAAAGCCGGTAAAAATCCAGTACGATCTGCCCTCCCATGGAAAGACCGCAGAATAGGGCCTGGTCGATATTTAGTTCGTCCAATAAATGAGAGAGATCGAGGGCCATTTCATCGAGCAGGGTCTTTGGAGTGGCGGCTTCGGTTTCGCCATAGCCCCTGAGATCAGGCAGGACCAGGCGGTAGTCTGTCGAAAAATGTGCGACCTGGTATTTCCACATGGATCTGTTAAAGGGGTGACCGTGGACGAAAACAATGACATTTCTATTTTCCTTTCCGAGGTCATCGTAGGCGAGCTGAATTCCTCTTATTTTGGTTACCGGCATTTTTTGAGAATAAAATTAAGACGGGACGGGGGATGAAAACAGAGGCAGATTTGAGGATTTCAGGGGGATCAGATTACCGGAGAGGAATCCTCCGGCCTTAAATTTTTACAAATTTGTCTTGTTTTCCGGTTTTCATTTGACATATACTGCTAAACGGTCATAATAAATCTTAAAACTAAAAATCATGAAAAAAATAGTTGTCATTTTATCGGTCTGTGTAATGATGGCGGCCTGTAAAACAAAAACAGATACGCTGACCTTTCCATTCAAAGCGACTTATTCATCAGATATTACGGCGCCTTCTCACCCGGGCAATGCGCAAAAAGTTTTGCAGGTTTGGAAAATGTTTGAAACCAATCAAATACAGGCGATGGCACCGTACTTCGCTGATTCTGTGAAATATGACGATGCCAGTGGCATGCATTTTAACGGGAAGTCCGCAGAACTGCTGGCGTATGCGGAAAAAGATATTGCCAACCTGGATTCCCTGAGATTCGATATCAGCATGTGGCAAAGCGCTCATATAAATGATAAAAATGAAGACTGGGTAAATATTTGGTCAGCGGAAAGAAGATATCCTAAAAAAGGCAAGCCTGATACGATGTTAATACAGGAAAACTGGAAGCTGAAAGATGGCAAAATCGTCTATTTTAACCAGTATACCGGCAAAAACTAATCCCAGAAGAGCTAATACACGCCAGAGGGTAACGCCATAGGAACGCCACAGGAGCCATTCTACCTGGCCGCGACCCTATTTGCTGATAGTATAGATCCTGTTCAGTCTATAACATTTATAAGCATTGTCATAGGCATATAAGTCTTTATCTGCCCTGAACTGGGCCTCTACCGCTTGGTGAAATGCCTGATTATCCCGGAAGGCCGCCTTCAGGTTGTCCAGGGTGAGATCCTCGATCTCCGAGCCGGCATCCTTGCTGAAGTAGTATTTTCTTCTCAGGACATTCCCTTTACTGACAGGGTTACAGACGACTACGTATAGAAGGATGTTTTCGCCGGGATTTAATAAAGTATAATATCCGTCATTGTACATCCTGACTATTTTTCCTTCGCAGGATCGGAGGGCATAGACATCCCGTACATTCATTATGTGGTGATGACCTCCCTGGTTAACAAAGACGTATTTGCAGTTCATGATTTGCTCTTCGGCGGTCCTGGATCTGGGCCGTCCGTCCGTGGCTGGAAGGAGTTTACCGGCTACGAAATCGTTGGCAGTGAGATAAACTCCGCTGCACTCTATCTGGGCTATAGCGGTTGACACGGTGAAAAAGCACCCTATCAACGCAACGAAGGGAAGACTTTTCATATTTGGCAAGTATGTTCTTCCAATTTAATCTTTCTTTTCCGTTTTTTTTACGAATCCGGGCCCGTTATGATTGGATTAACAATGGATGATGTAATGCCTAAAAAGACCCGGATGGATCTTTTTAGGAGGATGAGCCGATTAATTCTCCTAATCGGCTCATATTTTCATTATATTTGAGCCGAATAAATATTGCAATCGGCTCATGATACTCTATAGCTGGCAACAAAACGATTGGCCCAACTTTACCTATTCTCTTCAAAATGTTGAGGATGATCTCTTTCTCTTTGTGGAAAAAGTTGGGAAGGTGACTGGTATTTTGAATGCCTTACCAGAAAATATACAAATTGAGGCCATTGTTGATATGATCGTTTCCGAAGCCATCAAAACTTCTGAGATTGAAGGCGAGTATTTGAGCCGTAAGGATGTTCTTTCCTCCATCAGAAAAAATCTGGGGCTGGTTAGCAGCCCTGATTTTATCACGGATAAAAAGGCGGTAGGGATCAGCGAGCTGATGATTGATGTTCGCAATACCTTCAAAGAAGGACTTACGGAAGAAAGGCTCTTCGCCTGGCACAAAATGTTATTTAAGGGGGGAAAAGGAGTTGAAATAGGTATGTGGCGAACGCACGAAGAGCCGATGCAAGTTGTTTCAGGAGCAATGGACAAGCAAAAAGTGCATTATGAGGCGCCCCCATCAAAGAAGGTACCTGAAGAGATGAAACAATTTATTGAGTGGTTCAATGAAACGGGGCCGGGAGGAGCAAAAGAAATAAAGAAAGCGCCGGTCAGATCGGCTATCGCGCATCTATATTTTGAAACGATACACCCATTTGAAGATGGCAATGGCAGGATTGGGCGAGCCATTGCAGAAAAAGCATTGGCACAAGGAATGGGACGGCCGATCCTTATGAGTCTTTCCCGTACTATAGAAGCGAATCAGGATGCCTATTACGGTGCTTTGGAGAAGGGGCAAAGCGCTAATGAAATAACCGAATGGATAAATTATTTTGTAAAGACCGTCTTAGCGGCGCAAACAGAAGCTGAGGAACAAATTGATTTTACGCTTAAGAAAGTAAAATTCTTTGATAGGAATAAAGACCACCTGAGTGATCGTCAGCTAAAGGTGATCAAGCGGATGCTGGATGAGGGACCTAAAGAATTTGAAGGCGGCATGAATGCGAGTAAGTATGGCTCTCTAACAAAAACCTCAAAAGCGACAGCCACCAGGGATTTGCAGGACTTGCTGGAGAAAAAGATTTTTATCGTTATTGGGGCAGGACGTAATACAAGATATCAGATCGATCTTTGATTACTAGAGAGCTAGGAATTTTACAACCGGTTAGGCGGTTGCCCCTCGTTGTATTCTAATATCAGTCCCATAGGTTTTTCGGGATGTCTCGTTTAATTTCTTCTGTCAATTCAGCTATTGCCTGCTTTAACCGTTCTTCAGAATTGCCCTGATCTTCCAGCTTCATCGTCGTTGATGTACGGGTTACAATACTGGTAGCCAGATTCCTGGCTTTCCGTTCGATCATTTTCTCTAAAGAGCTGTCTTTCGGAATAAATCCGTAAACCAATTTCATATCCAAAGCCTCTGCAACTTCATTCAAGGCTTTCAATGTAATCGATCCTTCCCTTTCCCGAACTTCAATATCCCGGGCGCTTTGCGGGGTCATGGACATTTTGTGACCTAGTTGACGAAGGGATATTTTCAGGGTCTTACGAATGAGATTGATCCAGCCGTTTGCGGGCGGAGTAATCTCCTGCAAGGATCGCAGGAAGTTCAACTTTTTATCCAGCTGCCGGATAACCAGAAATGCATTTTGTGATTTCATAAGCTGTACCTTTAATTCCGATCATAAATTTAATACTATAATCTTAAATTTAAATAAAAATTTTAAGGGTATAGGCATAAAAAACTGTTAATATTTAAAGCTATAGCTTTAAAATATGAACTGATGTTTTTCTTTTCATTGCAAAGTTTCTAATCCAAAGAGAAAAATGAATTGTTTTTTTGATATTTTAAAAATATTTGTATTTTTATTCCGAAGCATATCACAATAGGGTAGCATTGCCGCCAGGCACTATGTATCGTTCTCTTTTTATTAAGAATGGAGATACAAACCAATAAGCTACAATGTCCGTTAGTCAAGGATGTTACCCGATTCCCCGCCTAAAGTGAATCAACGCTTTAGGAGTGATGTATTCTTCAGATATCGTAATCATTGGACCAACCCTTCCTATTAGATTTCCTGCGACGAATTTGGGCTATACTATGCCCGAAAACGTTATGTATCCCTCTATATTCCTGCTTGCGCTGAATATAGAGCAAGAGCCTTATGAAATAAAATGAGGGCCAGGAGTATCAGCTCTTAACCCTCGTCATTTCTCATTTCGTAAACAAGGAAAAATGAAAAACGATGTTTCTAAAGGTAGCGAAAATCGCCAGCCTGAGAATACTTCTGTGGCAGGACAGGACTCGTTTAGTCCGCCGGCAAAGAGTAATTTTTTTCTGGACGGAATTGCTAAAATCGTACAAGCCGTGAAGCCCAAAAGATTTGTGAGCTATAGAAAGAAGAAGATTAACAAGGATGGCTCCTCTGTCGAAACCGAATTTATCTATCGGGATGATCGCTAATCACATTTCTGTGACTTTTTTCGTAGTGTAGGCCGGGATCGAACCGGCGACACAAGGATTTCAGTCCTTAAGGATTATTTTGCCAGGCTGGTTCTTAATAATTCTGGCAATATCTATATATTCTCTATACCACAACCTGACCTTCAACGTTTGGAGATAAAACCAGATTGTTGGGGTCATGAAAAACCAGGTAGTCATGAGATACATAAAAGGTTTGGATACCTTAAGGGCATTTACTGTAATCGCTGTACTTATAGGACACTGGGGACTGCCCATTGAGTTAGGATCAACAGGCGATCTGATTTTTAAAGGCCTCTTCCCCTCTCCAAAATTCGGCGTTGATCTGTTTTTCGTACTCAGCGGGTTTCTTATTACTTCTATTTTACTGGATGCAACCAATGATCAGGAGAATAAGCTGGTGATCATTCGGACTTTTATCGCACGTCGGACATTGAGGATTTTTCCTATCTATTATATCACGTTTGGTGTTCTTCTATTGATAAAATACCCGTATATAAAAGATCATTTAGTATGGTTTTTAACTTATACGTCTAATATCCTGTGCTACAGAGAAAAGAGCTGGAATTCTTTTAGCCATACCTGGTCCCTGTCAGTCGAAGAACAATTTTACTTTATATGGCCCTTGCTGATCGTTTTTATAAATCCCCGGTTTTTAAAATATATATTTTATCTATCCATCCTGATAGGGATTGCAGCAACGCTCTATGTCAGGGCTGAGGTCCCGCCAAATTATTTTGCACTTCTTTTAATGCCGGCCTGTATGCAAGCCTTTGGTATCGGAGGGTTGTATGCCTATATCAGCCGCATGGATGATCAGAAAAAGATATTTTTAAAGGGGATCAATATACTTTTTCCTGTTGCCTTGCTCTTCCATTTCTATTGGGGATTTTCGGCCGATGGCGGGCATTTCAACTACTGGTATAGGACTGTGGACAGTATCCTATCCATTTGGCTTATCCATTATACTATTGTTATCCGGCCTGGGTGGGTAAAAAACAATATTCTGGAGAACCGTTTCCTTATTAGGGTTGGCCAGATCAGCTATGGGATCTATTTGTACCATTATGCACTCCCTTGGGTTTATCAAATGGTTGTCAATAAAATGGGTGGTGAAAATTCTCCGGTGGGCGCCTTTTTACTAAATCATTATGTTTCTTATTTCGCAAGACTGATCCTTTTATTTGCTTTGTCCCTGGCCAGTTTTGAGTTCATTGAAAAACCGATCCTGAAATTAAAACGGTTTTTCGAGTATAAAACGGACAAGTCGTC
>WNFI01024800.1_pt1 | contig 67831 bp, 63 predicted proteins | sample 5400471 | NCBI WGS metagenome assembly WNFI01 (sample SAMN13153348, study PRJNA577476) | soil metagenome | isolation source: 100 cm saprolite on Douglas fir-dominated hillslope | place: USA:California | collected 2013-09-17 | reverse complement strand
TTATGCTGCAAGTTTTGTTTTTCTGGTAGCGGGGCTATCGAAAAATCCTATATGAGGACTATCTGCCCCGCAACGATAGAACAACGGATAGAAAAATTTGCAGCAATAGGCAGGTGGGAGGAGCTCTAAGGATCATTCCATCGGCATGTAATTGACAGCCTCCGGCTCGATAGTCAGAACGGGATGATTGTGGCATAGGGCAGGCAGTTTCTTATCATCGGACCGGGTCGATCCCGGCTTTATGCCTGCGGTTTTCCGGCTTGTCCCTTGCTTTGATCGGGCATGTATTGTCATTCGCGCTTCTGCTGCCTTTTGTTTTTCCAGTTCCCGTTTCTCCCGTAGCATCCGTTCATACGGTGTCATCTGCTGTTCACGCGTCAATCGCGCCACTTTCCGGGTCCTCGGCGCTCTTTTTACTTGCTGGATACAGATCGCTATACCGATGATAAAACATGCCAGTAATATTACATTCCCACGCAGATGAATGGCCTCATATCCTGCATAAGGAAGATGGATGTCCGCATTTATCGTCAAAGAGTCGATCCCATTCCTAATGGACTTGGGAAGATAGTCCCGCACCAGATAGGAGATCAGGGCCCCGGATGCCATACAAAGCAATAAAGCAAATACTCCCGCAAAAACAGCCCCCACTCTCTGTATGGCCTCCCGCCATGAAGACATACCCGACCGGGAAGGATAGAGCAAGATCACGACCATATAGCTAAAGATGAAAAGACCCGGCACCAGGATCATATCTACCGTAACAGGCATACGAACAGGGATGTCCAAGATAGTCAGGCTTGTATCGATCCTTGCAAGTCCGGATATTCCGGGAAATAGATTGGCAATCCAGTGTTGGCACGGGAAAAGGCAAAGTAAAACAAGCATTGACACTATAGCCACTGCGGGGAATGGTCTTTGTTGACCGGTATGAATATCCATAAAAAAAGAATTTGTAGATATAGTCATTTCCCTCCGCTATTATACAGGTATCAAATATTATACCAGTGGTAGGACGTAAGTCAGCCGCAAGGTCCCGCCCGATTCGGGTTCGCTATCGCTGTAGCCGATGACATTACCCTCTTTCCTCCTGCTACCCTTTCACAGATCAGTGAATTCGAAACGGCAATCAAGGCGCCCTTGCGGGAAGACATTCGGCAGTTCTATTTATTCAGCAATGGGTTGGATACGATGGATTATCTGTTCCGGCTTTGGATCCGGAATGAAGCGATTTCTGGCGAAGGGATTATTCCGGCCTGGTGGGATCTATGATTGGCAGGAGGAGGAGGCGAGTACTAGGGACGGAAAAGGAGAATAAAATCAGTAGAATGTTTAAATAGTCTTCATTTCAGTCGAAAAAGGGTGTTTCTACGGTTTTTTAAAAGCAAAGTCTTTCTTATTATTATGACCAGTTCATCTACTCTCTGAAACTGCCTTTATTTGAGAATGCCCCGTTGAAACAGAAACAGATTATAAATGTTACCCATATAAAGAAATGACGTTGGCTGGCAAGGCGGTAAAATGCTGGAAGGATCCGCTATTCGTGTTCATAACAGTACCTCCAATATATTTATTGATCAAAGAGTAGATTGGGAAAAAGTGATTAAATAACTGAATGCTCATACAATGGAAGAATCAACACATCCCGAGAATAATGCTCCCATCCAAAGGGACGAATTATTTGCATTGCACAATCATTATGAATCCATTGTCAAAGATGAATTAGATTTCTTTTTTAAATACAAAAATTTTTATATCAGTATTCTCTCTGCCCTGCTGGCAGGCACGCTAACTGGTTTATTGAGCTTAAAACCACCCTCCCCGGCAGGCTTTATTCTGCTGCTGGGACCAGGATTGATCGGTTGCTTAAGTTTTATTGGCTATAAGAATATAAAAGTATATTACCGAAGATACGCAGAAGCTTGGATCACAGTAGTTAATATAAAGGCGATGCTGGGGCTTAAAAGAAGTACGGTTCTTTCACCCGGTATCCTCCCTCCCGTGTATCACAGTGTGCATGGCGGTGGATTCATAACGCAATACAAACGCAAAGAGATCCAGGAAATATTTGATCGGGCTGAAAAGGAGGGCGCCACTGCAGAGGAATTGGTTAAAAGATTAATAAAAAAGGGTGCTTCGCTGAAATTTGCTAAATATACGCTCATTGGATTTGCGCTAAGTGCAGCCATACTGGCATACATAATTCTTATCACTTGTTATAAATAAATCTGATCGGGAATTAGACCAAAAGATTACTTATCCTCCGGCGTCCGCCTGTTGGCTTTTTATTTTCTGAATCCAATTCTCTCCCGGTCATCCCACTTTCTTTGGGCGGCCTTTTCATCCAGCAAATTTTCCATCGCGTCATAAATATGGTTCAACTGTGCATCATGTTCACCTAATCTTTCCTTGATTTCTTTCAACTGTTCTTTTAAATCATTTTGCCTGAATACAATTCGCCGTATTTCCACAAAAGCCCTCATAATGGCAATATTCATGTTAATAGCTTTATCAGAACTCAGAATACCGCTTAACATGGCAACCCCTTGTTCCGTAAAAACATAAGGCAAATATCTTGTTCCTCCCCAAGTTTTTGAGGTTTCATTTTGCAACCTCAAATTCTCATCTAAACTTGAGGTTTCAATTTGCAACCTCAAGTTTTCGGCTTCCTCTTTGGTGAGTTGAAACATAAAATCTATTGGAAATCTTTTTATATTTCGCTTTACCGCAAGATTAAGTGCTTTAGTCTCAATCTCATATAAATTAGCCAGGTCTCGATCCAGCATAACTCTTTCTCCTCTTAGTTCATATATCCGGTTTTGGATGCTTCGTATTATTTGCATAAGAACTAAATTAATTATTTCCCAGATGTCTAAAAAAAGAAAATTGTCCGGAAATAGTATTCGTCTTATTCCACAAAAGCTCTCCTATCCCTATTCCCCCATCCGCATGACCCGCATCCCATCGAGCATTGCCTGGTTGATAGCCCCATTCATATTCTCATCATACTTTTCAAAAGAAAGGGAAATAATATGCGCTCCCTTGACCAGGTGCAATCGAACAGGGTTCGTATATCCCCAATTGCTCCATTCGTTCTTGCCTCGCTGTGGCATGACAATAGTACCTACCGGCAAACCATCTAGTTTTATTGTCCGGATGGCGCATTTATTCTCCGTATTGATCGGGCCATTGCCATTGGCATACCTGAAATCGATAAAATAGGTTCCTGCCGTGTCGATGACAACAGGCAATGTCGCCACCCTGTTGTTCCGTTCATCCAATTCAATAAACCCTTCCCCGGTGTACCCTTTATAGTCATAGACTGCTTTAGGAGCAAAATCTTCTGCCTGGTAAAATTTTGTATGGTTCAACGTATTGACGACTAACGGCTCGGACTCAAAAGAGGATACACCGGCCGAATCCTCCGCAACTACCTGGTATTCGGCTACGGTATCTCCACTGAATACAAAGCCTGTCTCCCTGGTCTTTGCCGCCTGCTTGCCATTCTTCAGCACCCGATACACAGCGGCATGTTTTACCGGCGGCCATACCAGCTTCCGGTGCTCTTCTTTAACATCCGGGGTAGCCACGGAATACACATCCGGCACCATTCGTTCCGGTCCAGGCCGGTCAGCAGTCCCGGAAAGCCGGATGTAGACCCTGTGCCTGCCCTTCAGGGCAGCGCTTACGACAGGTGCCGGCAAGTCTTTCCCATCCAACACAAACCGCCGCACCCGGCTGCCATACCCTTCACAAACAATATCCAGCGTCGCCTCCCGATAGTTGAAATTTTGCAACTCCCTCCTGCCTCCCATAGCCCGGGGAACGAAGGGCTCGAACGTCAGGCCCTCTCTGCCAAACCGGATGCCGAAGAGCACTTTGTGAACGAGACTGATATTCCCCGAAAGGCTCCACAACATATTACTACTATTGATCTGCGTTCCGGAAAAATCCCCGTCGCCCACCACGAAATTCTCCTTATTGGTAACAAACATTGCCGCAGGCCGGTATATATCTCCAATGCCTTTCATAACGGCAGCTTCATTACCCGCCTTAGCCACGGCCCAGGTCCAGAAGGTTTCTACGAAAGGCCATACAGCTTCATTATGATAAGGCGGAATGCCCGGTATCTCCGGGTAAATACAGGGAATACCGAAAGCCGTCATCGGAGCGTTGCGCACGATTTCTTTTTGCCGGGCCTTATCCGCAATATCCCAGCATATACAGAGCGCCTCCCCCAGTGACTCCCACCGCGGCGAAATGATCAAATGACGCCTGCCGTACAGGTATTGCGCATAATATCCTTTGCCGGGCATCCACAGGTAGTGATTGATGCCGTTACGGATACGTTCCGCCAATGCCAAATGCCGTTGGGCCGTAGCCTCATCTTTCAGGATAAGCGCCATTCGCGCCAAAACCTGGTTAGCCCGGAAATGAACCGCATTGGTGCCCAGGCATTCACTCTGGAAAATATCCGCCGGCTGCATCCACATCGGATAGGTCTGCTCCCGCCAGTCAAGAAAAGAGGACTCTCCCCTGACCAACCCTGTCTCAGGGTCATAAACCACGGCGCCATCGTCTTCCATGGAATTCCTGATGATCCCATAAGCCTTCTTCAGCCAGTCTTCGTCACCCGTAGCTATATATATTTCCCAGGCCGCTACCGCCCAGATCATCCGGTCCGTGGAACAGGGATAAGCGCCCCCGGTACCGGTGTCCTGGATAATACGGCCCTTACCGTTCACTTTTCGCAGCAGGCTTTTCATCGCTACTGCCGGCTGCAGATAGGCCATGGACAGGATTATACTGTAGCTGATATCCCGGGTCCATACACCCGCCCACTCCTTACCCGTCCGGAAAGTGCTGTCGGCTTCTACGGCTTTGCACATTTCCTCCAGGGACATATTGTAAATGGCATCGGAAATAGCGAGATCCGAATGGTACTGTGGAAACCGGGCTATATCGCGGCCCAGGGTCCATGAGCCGTCGGTCTTTTTTTCGTCTTCCGGGTTATTGAGCTCAAAGGTGGCCTCATATATATGACCAGGGCCCTGCTCTTTCATCTTCAGCTGTGGATGGTTGACCAGATTGTCGAAATCCCATATCATGGGCAGCGTGCCTCCCGCCACATAGACGTCCTTAAAATCCTGCTTGTAAAGTCTGTCCCCTTTCACCGTTGTATAGTATCCAACACTGTCAAAAGCCTGGAATACATTGCCGAGATCAACACGAAGTGTCAGCCCTGTCTTAGGGGCAAGATAGACCGGTTCCGGAGGCGCAGGCTCATTTAATTGCGTGCCAAAACGGATCAAAGGCGTCACACAACTCCCATCCTTTACAACACAGGTAAAATGATGATCTGTTCCGGCGGCCAGTTCATTATCCTTTCCATTAATACTGAACTTAAAGCTGATATGCGCATCTTTGTACCTACTCGCCGGGCTCCGGTAATCGGACACCATCTCTGTTCGCGACAAAACGCGGGCCCTGTATTTTGCCTGCTGCACGATACTGTCCGCATACACCGTGTAGGCCCGGGTATGTAACAACACGCGTTGTGCCCCCGCATACCGGTGACAGCCGGCCATTACGATGATACACAAGGCCCTGAAGACATGTTTCCTGGTCGTTATTTTCAGCATAGTTCTAATATTCGGCTACCACCATATCCCAGTATTGCAGGGAAGGCAGGATGAAAGAAATGGAATTACCCGACCGGGTAAAAGGGATGGCCTGCACTGCACCACCGTTGACATCCGGGGACGCCATCCAAAGGGCCGTCACCGGTTTTGACAAGGTAAGGATAAAAGACAAATTTTGAAAGGTATTGGGCGTCGCCTGGCTTCCATTGGTATCGCACCAGTCAAAGGACGCGGCATTGGCGAAATTGATCAGGTGGATAACCTGGCGGTTGCCAAAGTCCTTGCCCATATAAGACACGCTGCCATTTTGCGGCGGCCAGTTATTCAGCGAAACTTTTCCGTCGACGGAGATGAGGGTGGGATTGTTGAACGTTCCCCCATCCCGCAGGACATTCTCATAGCCCGTCAGAAAATCGTAATAATGGATCATCGCCTGCTGCAGGTCAGGTTTCATCATCAAATTGCCATGGCATGGCGTCCACGAAGGCAGATACCGACTTCCTGCAGCAACTCCAAACCATCATCGACGCCAATATCACTAATTAATATTGACCTTGACGTGGACACATTAGCCAAAATGATGCACATAAGCCGGGGCACTTTCTACAGGAAGATCAAGGGTCTTTCCAACCTGACGCCCAATGAGCTCATCACCCTCTCCCGGCTCAAAAAGGCCGCAGAGCTCCTGGCAAAAGGGGAATACAAAATCACCGAGGTCGCTCATATTGTCGGCTACAACCTGAACAGCAATTTTTCAAGAGACTTCAACAGACAATTTGGCATGTCGCCGTCCGCTTATGTAAAAAGCCTTCAACGGTAATGCAAATATCTTTCATAACTTGCCTTCCATTATAGGATTAATAAAGAAAAAATGGAAATAGGAATAGATAGTTTTGCTGCTACAGGCTCCCTGGAAAACGCCCTCGATGCCAAAGGCAATATGAATGCCATGGAAAACCTGTTGGCACGGATGGAATTAGCGGACCAGGTGGGTTTTGATGCATTCGGCATAGGCGAACACCATCGTAAGGAATTTTTAGATGCCGCTCCGGCAATAATATTGGCTGCCGCTGCAGCACGCACCAAACGTATTCGGTTAGCCAGCGCCGTTACTGTTTTAAGTGCGGCCGACCCGGTGAGGGTTTTTCAGAATTTTGCCACGCTGGATATCATTTCCCGGGGTCGTGCAGAGGTTGTAGCGGGCCGTGGTTCATTTGTAGAAGCTTACCCACTATTTGGTTATAAGCTTCAGGATTATGATGCCCTCTTTGCTGAAAAGCTGGATCTGTTCCTCCATATAAGGGATCATGAAGTGGTAAACTGGCAAGGCAAATTCCGGCCCGCATTAAACGGTATTGCCGTTTATCCCCGGCCAGTACAGGATCCGCTGCCCGTTTGGCTGGGTGTAGGCGGAACGCCGCAATCATTTGCCCGCGCCGGCTTGCTTGGTTTACCGCTCATGGTGGCCATCATTGGCGGGGAAACACATCGCTTTCGCCCATTGATTGACCTGTACAGAGAAACCGGCAAAAAAGCGGGTCATCCCCCCGAAAAATTAAAGGTGGGCATCCATTCATTAGGCTATGTTGCCCGCACCACCAAAATGGCTATGGATAATTATTATCCCGGCTATGCCGAAACCTTTACAAAAATTGGCAAAGAACGTGGATGGGGCCCGGTAACCAGGCCTCAATTTGAAGCGCAGATTGGACCCAATGGCGCCCTGTTAGTGGGTAGTCCTGAGGAAGTAGCTGAAAAACTTCTCCGTCATAGCGAAGCATTGGGAGGTGTTTCCAGATTCACTTTTCAGATGGACAATGCGGGGTTGTCCCATGAACAATTGCAGCAATCCATTGAATTGATCGGTAAGCATATCATACCATCAATAAATTAGGGAAAGGGCCTATTGCCCGTGTCGGGGGGAAAAAAAGGCAAAGAATAAGAGAGCCAGATAAGGCATTGCCAAAACGCTGAAAGAAATAATCAAATGCCATTTCCTTTTCGGGTTTTGATTCGATAACTCTTCATATTTCCCGAAAATTTGCAGGTCGCGATGCTTAACGATAAAAATATAGTTAAAGAGAATCGCAGTTAGTATATAAATGGAAATGGCAAAAACAGCAGATTCCGCCTGTGATGAAAACCAGGCATGTCTTATTATGTGTAAATAGAGCGCCTGCATTAACAGCAGCCATCCCCCTGAGCCGAGTGAGAATAAATACATGGCCTGAATACGGGTATTGAAACTTTGTCTGTCCTGGCTTGTCTTATAGAAATAGTTATAGATATTGAAATAGAGATAATCTATGTGTTTCATAGAGTCGTTTTCAGTTTAGGGTGTCGGGATGACGGATTATGGTCCTACTATTAACGCTGATTAGGGAGAAATCGTATACTATTCTTTCCAGATCAAAATGCCGGCAGGGCTTCCCAAAACAGGAATTTCAGGGGACGGGGGTTAGTCAGCTAAACGCCTATAAATCAACAGTTTATTTTTATGAGCTATTGCAAACCTCCACTGCCCATCTATTCGCTGGCGCAAAACAGCCAAAGCGGCTTTATAACAACTATATTGCCTCGTTCTTCCATTTTGGCCAGGATGCCTTTCAATCAGCTTTGCGGCGAAAGGTACTGAGCATAAGCATACCCCTCCTCCCCTTTATCCGTCCTGATAAGCCACCACTGGTCATTGGTTTTACTTACCAATACCACTGTCGCATTGTGAGCCGCTTTGCCGACAATAGGCTGATCCGTACCAGGTCCTTTCCGGATGTTCAGGTTTGAACTATCGGTACTTACGGTTGCTTTGCTGCCAGGTGCTGCCTGGGAAACATTAACGTTCATAACTACGTCTCCGGCTCTAAAATCGGGGTCCAGCTTGGCGTAGATGTTCCATAACTGATCCTTGGCAGCGCCATCAGGGGCTTCTCCATCTATGTAAAGTACATTATCCTGCTCCCTCACCTGCAGGTTGGCGATATTCAGCGTTTTCGCAGTATCCAGTAATTCCTTGTATTTATCTTGCAGGGCCATAGATTATTTATTTAATGGTAAGCTGATTATTAATCTTTTTGGGCTTCAGCGTATGTAAGCTCATCATAAGCTTCTGAAGGCTCGCCCGTTTGATATCTCCATTTAGCGTAACCTCCCCGTCTTTAACAGTGGCTGATACACCAGGATAATCTTTAATAGCGTCGGCAACGTTTTTCGTTAAAGGGTCATCGGCGGCAATGACAACCGGAGCGGAAGGCGGTGGCGGCGGCGGAGCGATGGTGCAGTTGTCTATCACCTGCTTCACCCCGGGAATGCTGCTAACAGATTGCTCGCACATGGATTTAGAGGTCGCATCGGCACATTCGCCGCTTAACGTAACAACGCCCTTGTCCACGGAAGCCGTTATTCCCGACATTTCCTTCATATCTTTTTTCTTTGAGTCGATGGCTGCCAGTATAGAGGCATCTTTATTCCCGCAAGAGAAAAAAAGTATGGACGAGGCAATACAAATCATTACCGCTGTCAAAAGACAGCGAGTGGCTTTTTTCATAAGTGTTTATTTATTGTTTACGCATTTGCAGCATTTGCTGCGTTTGGTTTATTAGTGAACTTTTGCAACAGACCGGGTATGGCTGCGGCAATGGCGCCAGTAACCGCAGCGGGTAAGCCAAACTTACTCGCCAGGGTGCCTACCAGACCTCCGGTAATCACACTAGTAGCCAGGCCGCCTGAACTGAGGCTGCTTTCAATCTTGGATAAAATACCGGTATTAGCGGCCGGCGTCGCAGCCTGACTTTGCAAGGTCTCATTTATGTGAGACGCAATTTCATTGTGAACCGCATCGGCCTGTTCACTAGGGATAGCTGCGGCTACTTCCGGGTTGTTACCCATATGTTCTTTTACCATTGCAAGGATTTGTTCAAACATGAGATGTGATTTTTAAAATTTATGAATTGATTAAATTGCCAACCGGTAAAAAGACTCTTCACCGACCGATCAAACTAATAATAACATTGCTAACTAATCAGGAGATACAAGACGTATGGTCATTCTAACGACACTTGCGCGTCGCCTATAAGGTACAATAGCGTTATGAAAGTTATGATCCGTTTAGGCAGGGGAGGGTGATAGAAAGCAAGTTTAATCTTTAATTCCATTTACTTTCCATCTAAGTGTAAACCCTATGTAAAGTAAGGTTTTATTCTAATAATCCAAAAATATTTTAATGTGAAATAATTATTCTCCCAGCCACCTACCGACGGATATCTTTCTTAAAATCTGTAGCTGACTCCGATTTAAATGGCAACTTTTAAATGGATCGTTTCTCCGGGCAATACGCGGTGAACGGGTATGCCGATCGAATATTTTTCGCAAAGGTCTTTGATGTGGCGGTCTATTTCTTCCGGGGAATAACGGCTGGAAAAATGCCCCAGGATCAATTGTTCTATATTCAGGACGCTTACCATTTCCATCACTTCTTCCAGGGTGCTATGTTTATTCCCATGTGCACGGACTTTTCTATCTTCTCCATTGCCTAAAAAAGTGGCTTCATGGATAAGGACCTTCGTGTTATTCCATCTTTCGGCGTCTTCCACGGGCGTATCCCCTGAGTAACCCAGGAGATTGACACGGGATTCCATAGAGAGGCTGTCTCTTCCCTGCTGTTCCGCCAGCTGCCGAAGGTCTTCTCCGGATAGAGAGGCATACTCCGGTTTTAGTTTTTTCCTGACCTGGATCACCTGGTAACCCAGGCTCTTGATGATGTGCCGGTCCACCGGTACGTGTTCGTTACGAATGGGCTTTACCAGGATATCTTGAGAAATCCATATCTCCTCTCCTTCCGTAACGGGAGCCCAAATCGTGCCGGCCACCTGGGGATCGAATTTTTTCGAAAACGTTTCCAGGGCAGTGAAAGAGCCGGAATCTTTTGGATAATGAATGATGGGATAACCAGGCCGGGCGTTGAGCTGGTTGAATTGTAGCAACCCTGTGAGATGGTCCCTGTCTGCGTGTGAAATAAATACCTGGTCGATCTTCCGGCTTTTCTGGAGAAGGCTGGAGATCATACCCTCCCCGGCATCGAAAAGAATTCCCCATTCCTCTATAAAATACCAGGTCGAAAAAAGGACGGTAGAGTATCCGGTGATAGTCAGCTGCATAAAACGAGTAATTGATCCTGACGAAGATAGGTCAATTCAAAAATAAAAGCCTTCCTCCAGGTGGAAGAAGGCCTTGTTCATTAGGGACCGGATTTTACTTTGTCGCTTTATCCAAAGAAAAATTGATGCCGCCGGCCGGCCATTGGCATCGGGATAGATTCAGATCGTATAGTTATCGCCTCCGTTTTCAAGGCGATCGTCCTGCAATTATTTACGAGCAATTTCCTTGTTGCAGCTTTTTACCAGAGGCAGCACTAATATAAGCAGTAATATAGCAATGCCGCCAATGACTTCTATGGCGTTAAGCTCGGAAGACCCCGTTATGTTCTTATTGCTTTCAGCAAGCACATTTGCCTGAGATCCAATTACTATCAATAAAGAAGCAAATACAAAACGGATTGCTTTAAGAGAATTTTTCATTTTTGTATTTTTAAATTTTAAGAATTTTTAGTCAGGCAGTAAAAGTCAAGTTTTAAGCCAGTATTGTTTTGGCATTTGTACCAAACACACGGAAGGCATGCTGCTGCGCAATAGCCGTGCGTTTCGGGTGCAGGATTTGAGCTATAAAAGCGTGATTCCTCCCATCTCCGGCATACTAAAATGGAAAACCCCTTCCATAATGAAGGGGTTTTGCGCGAGAGCGGCTCCCATGCTGCGTTATTTAATGTGGGGCAGTGCTTTTCTCCATCGGTGCAGCCGGCAGCCAGACGGTCATTTCACCCTTGCCACGGTTGGCCCATGCGTAATAGGGGATCAGGGTAACCGGTATGGTCTGTGATAAAGTGGTGGAGTCGGTCCGCCGTGCTGCCTGCCCGGTAAGAACCGTCAAGCCTTCCAGCAGGTCTGGTCTCCTCTTTGGAAGCCATTGGCTGTTTACCGGCAGGAGCAGGTTGCTGACCTTTCCTCCATTATCCTTCCACTCCGCGCAATACATCAGGGGTCCCCGTTGTACGGCCACTTTACCCGTATCGTCGGTAAGCCGGGAATCCGCTACCACTTTCTCCACCGGCATGGGCAGGTTCATAGTAATGTGGTCGCCTTTGCGCCAGGTGCGGTTGAGCACGGCATATCCGTTCTCTATCCTATAGGAAATGGGTTTGCCATTGATAAGAATTTCCACTTTGTGGGGCGCGGAGGCTCCCGGCTTGTCTTTTTCAAAGGAGTAGAGGGCCGAAGGAATGGCCTGGCCCCTGATCCAGCCCGGTATCCGCAGCTTCACCGTCAGGGACAGCGGGGCAACAGGAAGGAGGGTAAAAGACAGGAGCCCGTTCCAGGGGTAGTTATTCTTTTGGATCACCTGCAAAGGCTGACCGTCTACCTGCAATTGAGCCGTGCTGCTGATGAACAGGTTGACAAACAGGTCATGGCCCTTCTGCGCATAGACATACCCGGGAAGGGAAGGCAGGAGGCGGAGCATATTCGTAGGACAGCAGGAACACTCGAACCAGCCGGAACGCTCCCGTTCCAGGTCCTTATGGGCAGAGTCGTCGATGACTTGCATGGCATTGGTATAGAAGAAAGTTTTGCCATCGAGTCCTACGCCGGAGAGCAGGCCATTGTACAAGACCTTTTCCATCAGGTCGATATATTTCGCATCCCCGTGCAGGAGGAACATGCGCTGGTTCCAGAACACATTACCGATGGCTGCGCAGGTCTCATTGTACGCCGTTCCATTGGGCAGTTCGTAATCATCGCCAAAACGTTCCCCGTCGCCCACGGCTCCGATGCCGCCCTGTACATAGATCTTTTTGTTTACCATATTGTTCCAGATCCGGTCGATCGCATCGATGTACAGGCTGTCCCCGGTGAGCGCGGCCACATCGGCCATCCCGGAATACAGGTACATGGCGCGAACAGCATGCCCTTCGGCCTCATTCTGCGCCGTTACCGGCTTGTCATCCTGCCAGTACTCGCCGTTCTTCCATTCGTCGGTGCTATGGGAATCATAGACCCGTTTTCCTCTTGCATCGATAAAGAATTTCGCCAGTTCGAGGTATTCCTTTTTCCCGGTAATGCGGTAGAGACGTACCAGGCCCATTTCAACGATCTCATGACCAGGAGCTACTTCCCGCCGGCCCGGGCCGAATGTGCGTACCAGGAGGTCCGCATTCCGGAGAGCGATGTCCAGGAAATTGCGTTGGCCGGTAGCAAGATAATGGGCGCTGGCTGCTTCGAACATATGCCCTGAATTATACAGCTCGTGGCTGAGCTCATGCTCTTTCACCCAGCGTTCAGGCCCTGACCAGGGATGCGGATGCAGGGAGTCGATCGTGCGGGCCGTATATAAGTACCCATCCGGTTCCTGGGCATGCGCTATCGTATCGATCAATGCATCGACATAGGCCCGGAGGGCCGGATCGGGATGTACGGCCAGGGAATAGGAAGCGCCTTCAATCGTCTTATAAATATCGGTATCGTCAAAAGGATATTTTGTGCAGAACTTACCCTTTGGAGGAGCAGTCATCCCCTGATCGGTCATTTGTTGTGAAGCCATGCCCCGGGCGGCCATTATGAAATTGCTGACCCTACCTGTGCTTTCGCAGCGGGCGAAGGAGGCAGGGATGGTGGCCGTGCGGTTGCGTTCAATCCTCGGAGACCAGAAGGAATCTGTCAGTTGCACCTGTTTGAAGGATACGGGGCTGATCGGATAGTCTCTTTGTTGGGCCTGCAAGGCTCCCGCGTATAACAGGGTGGTGCCTCCCAGGAGGCAGAGGCTCGCTAATTTTTTTAAGTGGGGAGCGTGGAATGAAAGCTGCATCATGGTTTATATTTTACGAATCGGTTGACCGCTACCAATCACAAGATAGGAATTTTTTAATAATTGTCAATTTTACGGCTATTATGCCCGATCGCCCATTTTGCCCGCACATTGGCAGAATATCCAACCGGGAATGTCCATCTTTTCCTTCCAGAAATATCGAGGAGAAGAAAATCCCCGGTTTTCTTGGTAGCTTTAGGAAAACCTTTTATTCCGGGATTACCGGAATACATCCGCATATCCTTCCTGGCAGACAACCATTTTGTCCGGACCATGGGATTGAACATCCTTTCCGGACGCGATATCAGCGCCGATCAATATCCGGAGGATTCTACCGCCGCCGTCCTGAATGAAAGGGCCGCGAAACTAACCGGTCTTAAAAACCCTGTGGGAGAGACGATCAGCAATCACGGTAGAAAATGGAGGATCGTGGGCATAGTGAATGATTTCATACCAGGATCGCCTTATGATCCTATTCAGCCGATCATCATAAAGGGCCCTGACCATGAATTTGGCACGGTGAGCTTCAAACTGAACGATAAAAATTCAATGGCGGCCAATCTGAAAAAGATCGGCGGGATCTTTAAAAAGTATAATCCGGACTACTCTTTTGACTATAAGGTGGTAGAGGATGTGTATGCCGAAAGTTTCAAAGATGCGAAGCATATTGGAATACTGGCGGCGATATTCTCCGGGCTGACTATTTCTATTTCCTGCCTCGGCCTCTTTGCCCTGGCGGCCTATATGGCGGAGAATCGAATTAAAGAGATCGGGATCCGCAAAGTGCTGGGAGCTTCGGTATCGGGTATAGCGGCCCTGTTGTCGAAGGATTTTCTGAAGCTGGTGCTCATTTCCTTTGTCATTGCATCGCCCCTGGCGGGTTGGGCCATGCATGCGTGGCTGCAAAATTTCTCCTACCATATCCGTATCAGTTGGTGGATCTTCGCTCTTACGGGGCTGCTAATGGTGCTGATCACCATCATCACGGTCAGCTCCCAGGCTATCCGGGCGGCCCTGGCAAATCCGGCCGATAGTTTGAGAACGGAATAGGCCCGAAGATGCCGCGTAGCAATTTATTCCGTACGGAGGCTGTTCACCGGGTTGGCCATAGCTGCCTTAACGGCCTGAAAGCTCACCGTGGCCAGCCCGAGCAGCAGGGCCGCGCCTCCGGCCAGCACAAAGATCCACGCAGGGACAGGGGCCCGGTAAGCAAAGTCCTGCAGCCACCGGTGCATGATGAACCAGGCGACCGGCGATGCCACTACCAGGGAAATGCCGATCAGTATCATGAAATCCCTACTAAGCAGGGAAGTAATATTCGCCACACTGGCTCCCAACACTTTGCGGATCCCGATCTCTTTTGTTCTTTGTCCCGCCGTGAACATAGAAAGGCCGAACAAGCCCATACAGGATATGAAGATAGTGAGGCCCGTAGCTATGTTCATCAAAGTGGCCGTCTTCTGCTCCTTTTCATACATGGCAGCGATCGTCTCGTCCAGGAACCGGTAGGCAAAGGGTTCGTTGGGATATATCCCTTTCCATACCCGCGCCACCTTCGCCAGGGTGGTTTTGACGCTCCCCAGTTCCTTGCCTTTGGCAGCCAGCTTGATCGCGAGGCTATTTTCCGGCTGGGCCAGATCCATGATAGCTATAGGCCGTATCGGATCATGGTAGGAGTTCTCGTGGAAATCAGCTACCACACCAACAATGGGAATGGGCTTATCGCCCAGGTAAATAAATTGCCCCACGGCTTCTTCCAGCCTCTTAAAGCCCAGCGCACCGGCAAAGGATTCATTGATCACAAATTCTTTGATGCTATCTCTGTTAGCAGCCGGCAGCAGATTTCTTCCTGCCAGCAACTTAATTTCATACAGCGAAATGAAATTCGAATCGGCTATCTGCAGGGCAGCCAGCACCTCCGTTTCCTTTTTGCCTTTATATTGCAGCGGCACCGTAGTGCGAAAATCGCTCAGGGGGGTAAAAGATTGACGGGAGACCTTGTTTATACCGGGTAGCTGTTGTATCCGTTCCGCGAAAAGCTGCATTTTTTTAGCGCTATCCCCCGGATCGGTATATACCGAAAGGATGGCATCGGTGGTAAAGCCCAGGTCTTGACTGCGCATATAGGTAATCTGACGGCTGATGATGATCGCGCTGATAATGAAGATCAGGGAGATGGCGAACTGAAAAACGATCAGCCCTTTCCGCAGATACCATTTCCCTTGCCCAGCCTGTGCGCCGGAGCCTTTTAAGCTAAGGACCGGCAGATAGGCGGACAAGATCTTTGCCGGATAAAAGCCGGCCAGTAAGGTGGTGCCCACGGTAAGCAGCAATATAAAACCAAGGGTGGCGGGATGGAGAAGATGGAAGTGCACCTCTTCCGGTATAAATGCTTGAAAAGCCGACAGCACGGGTTTCACGGCCAGGGCAGCGATCAGCAAGGCGCCAAGGGTAAGCAGGAATGTCTCCATTAAGAACTGAAAGACGATACTCAGCCGGTTGCCGCCCATGACTTTCCGGATCCCGATTTCTTTGGCTCTGCGCAGAGACAGGGCCGTAGATAAATTAATAAAGTTGATGGCGGCCAGCAGCAAAATAAAAGCGGCGATGCCCATCAGCACATAGAGGGTAGGCAAATGCGCCTTGCGGATCCCGTCATCGACTCCGGCGTTGAAATGGATTTCGGACAGGGGTTGCACCTTCATGCTGTATTTTACGCCGGGATCCAATTTTACATGCTCTTTACCCAATGTCGCTAATTTTGCATTCACCCTGGCCGGTGCTGTACCCGGGTATAGCTTAACGAAGGCCCGCGAGTCCCAGGGACTATTCCCATTGCCCCATTCTCCCGGCTGAATATCCTTTCGCAAAAAACTATTTTGGATGGTGCTGAAAGAGATGAACTCTGAAAAAGGAAAATCCGTATTACCTTGCCAGTCTTTTACCACTCCTGTAACCCGGACCCTAAGTGAATCATTATAGATCATGGTCTGTCCGATGATCTTATCGGGAGAGGCATCTCCAAAATATTTACGCGCCTTGGTTTCCGAAAGCACGACGGTAAAGGGATCCTTTAAAGCAGCAGCTGGATTACCGGCGAGCCAGTCATATCTAAAGATGGTAAAATATTGAGGTTCTGCAATAATGGTGGAAGGGGTGGATCGGCCTTCCTGTTTGTTATCGAATTTCTTAGTGGGATCGTCGCTGCCGGGAATATTGATCTTTGCCAGGTAAAGATGATAAGCCGCGATGGATTCCAATCCCGGGATGTTTTCCCGGGCCGCCAGGGGAGCGCCTGGAGGAACAGTAGCCGCACTTCGTGGGACATCCCCGTTATACTGTAGTTCCTCGATGATACGGTAAATACGTCCTTTGTCCGGGTGGAAGGTATCAACATTTAGTTCGAAGTGAGTGATCAGGTAGATCACGATACAGGAGCAGATCCCCAGGGCCAGCCCGAGTATGTTGATCAGGGAATAGATCTTATGCCGGGTGATATTACGCCAGGCAATTTTGAAATAGTTCTTCAACATACTCTAAGCTTTTAGTTGGTGAGATATTTGAAGGTTTCAAAATACTATAATTCTCCGTTGGAGGAAGTTAAAGGAATCCCAATTCGCGCAGGCGGCGCGTCCGGCGAGGGGGGATGGGGGTTATTTTTTACAATAATCGCCGGATTCTTCTACCGGGTATTTTTTGTCCAGGTCGATATTATTGAAGCTGTGCCCGCCTCCCCAGGAAAATAATTTTTCGAAGAACGGGAGGAGTCTGCTGTTTTTTATACCTGCTAAAAAATAGACTTCATGTTCTTTCTCCTTCATACCCATCTCATAGAGCAGTTGATCGTGTCCTGTTATGCCCAGGGAGTTGAAGTATTGTTTCATCCGGAAGTATTCACAGACATTTCCGCTCTCCAGTCTGCCGGCGAAATAAAAAGGCATGAACCAGCCGATCACATAACAGCTAAAGGAGATGATTTTTCCAACGATATGAAATCGTAGTTCATAATATTTCGAGGGTTGAATTCCATATTGGTTCATTAATTGCAAAACCTCCTTCCGGTGATTCCACTCGTCCAGTTCTATTTGCCTGATCGCGGCTTTCTCTATGGGATTTTTTACAGAAGCAGCGTGACCCTGGTAGGCGAAGGAAGCGGCTTTTTCTGCTGAATAGGCTTTTTTCAACAGGTCTATCAGTTCGGGGTGTTGGAGTTGCATCCGGCAAATCTAGGCCAGGTTCTCTATATTTGTTACTCAAAACGGTAAAATATGCAGGCACAAGGACCTTCGAATGATCCATTGCACGGACTGACGCTCGAAAAAATCGTAACGCATCTGGCGGAGAGTTATGGATGGGAAGCGTTGGGAGCGCAGATCCGGATTAAATGTTTTACTACCAACCCCTCTGTGCAGTCCAGCTTAAAGTTCCTGCGAAAAACCCCCTGGGCCAGGACGAAGGTGGAGGATTTTTATAAGTATTCGCTCCGGAAGAATAAATTGAAATAACCCCCGATCATTTCTTTTTGGCGCCCCTTGTCTTTGGCTTCCCATATTTCTGTTTCATCCGGTCGGCATGGCGAATGATGACATTGACCTTTTTATTCTTTTCCAATTTTTCATGAAACGCCCCCCCGGCAAATTCCGGTTTGGGGATATCAAGGGGAATCACTTTCATATAGGGTTTTGGCTTCTCGTCTTCCGTAAGGATGTCGGAGATCTCCAGGCCTTCCGGTAAGGGGGCAATGGGAATTTTATAGTTCATCAAACCCTCTATAGCTGTCTGATATTCTTTTTCCTTTTCTGTAATAAAGCTGATGGCGATCCCTTTTTGATCGGCTCTTCCCGTCCTTCCGATCCGATGAATATAGTCTTCCGGGACCTCAGAGGTGTCGAAGTTGATGACATGGGATACTTCCGCCACATCGAGACCACGGGCAATAATGTCGGTAGCGATCACAAAATGATACTCTCCGCTCTTGAATTTATTGACGGTGTTAAACCGGTAGTTCTGATCTTTATTGGAATGGATGACCCCGGTCCTGCCCGGGAATTTTGCGGCTAATTGTTCGTACAACTGATCTGCCAGCTGTTTGGTCGCGACGAAGATCAGGACTTTGGTCATTTCAGGGTCGCGGCCCAGGAGCAGTTCCAGGAGGTTAACTTTCGTATAAAAGTTGGGGACTTCGTATGCTTTCTGATCGATGTTCTCGACTGGGGTACCGGTGGGCGCCGCCTCGACCCGGGCGGGGTTGTTAAAATAAGTATCCATGAGCATCTCTACCTCCTCTGTAATGGTAGCCGAGAACATGAGGTTCTGCCTTTTAGCGGGCAGCAGATCCAGGATATTCCTTAGCTGTGTGCGAAAGCCGAGATTAAGCATTTCATCTACTTCGTCTATCACTAATTTTTTAATGGCATTCAACCGCAGGGAGCCGCTGAGGACCAGGTCATACAATCTGCCCGGGGTGGCGACCAATATATCCAGCCCTTGTTCCACTTCCACTCTCTGCGTATTGGTATTGACGCCTCCATAGACTCCTACAGTCTGCAGGGTCATGTAGGGGGTGAGTTCCTTAACCGACTGTACGACCTGTACAACCAGCTCGCGGGTAGGGACGATGATCAAAAGCTGGGGGGTCCTGCTCTTCGAAAAAGCCAATTGCCGGAGACAGGGCAGTAAATAGGCGAAGGTCTTGCCCGTGCCTGTCTGAGCTATCCCGCACACATCACGGCCGGACATTATTACGGAGAAGACTTTCTGCTGAATAGAGGTAGGAACCTGGTAGCCTAAGTCGTCTAAGGCGTTCAGCAAAGGTTTGTTCAGATTTAAGTCACTAAAAGTCATGCTACTTACGTTAAGAAGGGCAAAGGTAGCTCAAATCCCCGGCAGTTGGGCGAAAAGGGGGGTAGACCGCAGGTGCAGGCCGGTTGAGTGCGGAGTTTACCAGGATAAGATAAAGGCATGCATGTCGCCGGAGAACTGGTAAGCGGGGGTAATGTCGGAGACATCGCAGATTTGCTTGATGATCGAAAGCCCCAGGCCATTGTGCCCGCTATGCTGTTCATCCTTATAAAACCGCTTAAAGATCCTTGCCTGATTTAAAGAGCTGCCATTACTTGTATTGCTGACGGAGAGACTATGAGGCTGTAATTCGATAGCGATCTTGCCATTCAGGGCATTATGCCGGGTGGCATTGCTCAATAAGTTATTGAGCAGGATGTCCACCAATTCCTGGTTGGCCAGTATCTCGACATTCGTCAGCGTACTGGCTACTTCGATATTGTTGGCCTGCCATAGTTCCTGAAACTCAACGAGCTTTTCTTCCACCTTTCCCTGAAGGTCGATGGCTGTTTTATCTTCGAATTGCCGGTTGTCGATCTTTGTCATCAATAAAAGGGATTGATTCAACCGTGACAGTTTTTTTATGCCCCGGTATGCCGCCCTCAGGGTTTCGACATGTTTTTCCGTAAGCTGGGGGTCCTGTATCAGCAGGTCCAGTTTAGACCGGATAATGGCCAGCGGGGTTTGAATTTCGTGGGAAGCATTTTCCGTAAACTCTTTTAATACCTGGTAATCTTCCGCTCCCTTAACGGTCGCTAACCGAAGGTGGTCGATCATAAAATTGAATTCGTCGATCGGAGTATCCGGGAAGGAAATAGGTTCGGGGCGGGAGATCTTAAACTGGGCCACCAGCCGGAGTGCTTCATAAAAAGGTTTCCAGAGTTTAGAGAGGACATACCGGTTGAACAGTATGGATAGCAGAATGACGAGGAAAATGGTGGCGGTGGTAAGGATCAGGATCACCCGGGTCATATGTTTGGTGCCTTCCAGGGGGCTGGTGACGATAAGTTTATACGATTGGCCGTTTACCCGTAAGGAGGAAACCAATTCCCTTGAAATATGTGCTTCGTGTTGTTCCGGAATCAGCTTTTGAGTCGTTCTGAAAACAGCAACAGGATTATCCTTATCTGTTTTTTCGAATGCTACGCCCAGGTCATCGAAGGAATTGATTGGAGGGAGGGTTTTATGCACGCGGATATATTCCTGTATCCGCCCCTGCACCCGGCGGAGGCTCTTGTCCAATTCATTTTGCAGGACCTGCCGGATCAGCCAATAGCTGAAGACCCCTGTTATTAAAAAGGTAAGGATCATGACCGGGAGGTTAAACCGGTTATAACGGGTTATTAATTTCATGATTCAGGTTAAGATTCCGACACCAAAAATTTATACCCTACTCCATATATGGCTTTGATATAGTCGGGACAGTCATGATCGATCAGTTTTTTCCGGAGATTTTTGACGTGGGTGTAGATAAAATCAAAATTCGGCATCATATCCATGCTGTCTCCCCAAAGATGTTCTACGATGGATTCTTTTGTCACCACCTTATTTTTGTTACTAATAAAATAAAGGAGCAGATCATATTCCTTTTTAGTCAGGTCAATCGTATCCTTTTCTCCTCTCACCGTTCTTCCCTGGAGATTAACGGTGAGTTTGTCCAGCACAATTTTGTCATTGCTATCGAATAATTTTCGCCGCATAATAGCCGATACTCTGGCTGTCAGTTCAGACAGGTGAAAAGGTTTGGCAAGATAATCGTCCGCTCCGGTATTTAACCCGTTTATCTTATCCGTAAGGGCATTCCTGGCAGAAATGATAATAACGCCGGTGGTATTATTGTTTTTCCTCAGTTCGGTCAAAATATTAAGGCCATTCCCATTCGGCAGGGTAATGTCCAGGATGATACAGGAATATTCATTCATGGCGATCATTTCCATCGCACTATGAAATTCAAAGGCAGGCTCGCAGATAAATCCGTCCTGGCTCAAATAGTTATTAATACTGGCCGAGAGGTCCTTTTCATCTTCAATTATTAATATTCTCATCCACCGGATTATAAATATAAAAAAAATTTAAAGCTAAAGAGGAGGCCAGTAAGGCCAACGCAAGACAGGTTAAGTTATTATTAATTATTCCGGTGCCCGGGAACTAAAAGTATCGCCGGGTGAGGCATCATTCGGATTCAATGGCCGTCAGGGCCTGGAGAAACCAGGCAGCATGAGGTATCCATTGCTCGGTCCAACGCCATTCATTGCCTTCGGCTTCGGTTTTGAAGTCTATTCCGCTGCCATCACCCCTACCGTCCTTGCCGGTAATGCCATTCGATATCCCTCCTCTCTCCGATCCATGTCCGAAGTTCGAGTGCATATAGGGGACATTGTTCTTACCAAACTGGTACATAAAACACATGGAGTAGGGATTACAACCTAGTATCCAGGAAAGTTGCTGCGAAGCAAAGCGGGCCAGCGGATCTTTGACTCCCCAGCCGCCGCCTGCGGTCGATGGGCCTCCTGCGGCCCCTCCACCCGTGGCGTCTTTTGCAGGATAGACGAGTCTGCCGCCCACGAGGGCAGCGGTGGCCAGCGAGGCGAGGCGGGCATTCTCTCCCTGCCACCACCAGCCGGTCTCATTTTCGTGCGGTATGAAGAAGCCGTCCTTTACGGAGTCTTTGTACAGGAAAGTCTGCCGGGCATACCCGAAGGGGTTGCTCACACCACCGGTGACCCGGAGGTTGTAATCGAGGGCTTTTTTTATAACTCCCAGCATACGCTCCCGCAGGGCCCCCTCCTTCTCCTTCTTCAGGTACCGGGCAAGCGCCACTACGGGCAATCCTGCATCGGAAGCATGCCAGAAAGGACGGCGTGTATCTCCGGCCCGGAAATAGCCGTCTGCCGTCATCCGGTCTGCCAGGGACGCCGCTCTTTTCCGGGCCTGGTCGCGATAGAAGGCACTGTCGGTAGCGATCCACAATTCCGTGGCCGCCATCAGGGCGCAGTAGTCGTCAATGATATTCTCTTTCCCATCATCATCATAGCGGGTATTGTTGATCACCAGGTGGGCATAGGCCCGCCGGGCTGCATCCAGGTATTGCCGCGACGTATAGGCGCCCTGCTTTTTCCACTGCGAGATACGGGCCAGCGCGGCAATCGCCATACCACCCCCTTCCCTGAAAGCACACTGATATTCAGCGGTGGTGACACTATTGGCATGCAGTCCCACTACCCTGCGGGCATCGGGGTTCTTATTAAAATAACTAAAGACGATCATATAAAAATAGCCTTCTTTGGACAGGGCCCGCATCATGTAATCGGCCCCCCAGAGGGCCTCGTTCTCCAGGGAATCGCGCAACCCCCATTTGTCCAGGAGGCCGGAGATGGATTCGTCGGCGCTGGCCATCGACCAGGTGACCAAAGGAATTTGCTGAGGAGAAACGAAGTTGGCATAAGCGAGATGTGAAAAATATTTACTCACATCCCCGGAAGCATCGCACCATCCGCCGCGCAGGTCAACGGTCTGATCGCTGCCAAAGAGCCGGAGTTTTTCATCCGCTGCCAGCTCACCAGGGGTATTCGCTCTTTGCTTGTTATAATAATGGATGATGGCGGAGATCATTTGATGAGCCGGCTCACTCTCTCCGATCTGAAATTCGGCTGAACTATACTCCTGGCCTTTTGACCGGACACGCAATTTGTATTTACCGGGTTGGGTAAAAGAGGAGAAGTCCAACTGGTAGAATATTTTGCCCGGCGCCCATTCCTCTATTTTCTGCGGGTGACGGATCACACCGGCATAAACGGTATCGCCGGATTGAGTGTTGGTAAGCATAAAGAGATTTTTTTCAAAAGAGGCATTCGACTGCAGGACGGCAACTTTAGGGCCGCGGCTGTCGAAGCCTACCTGGTTGATAAAAACAACCGGGGAGTCGGGGATCTGCCCGCAGACGGGTAGAGGATTGCCGAATGCCATCAAGGCGAGGGCCTGTCCTATATATATAATTTTTTTCATTTGTGTTTTATTTAGTCCAGCAATAACAGGTAAGGGTCGATCTTCCAGTCTTTTTTCACCCATCTTTTGATCCGTCTGTTCAAAGACGGGATTTTGCCATAGGTCACTTTATCCGGAACAATATTCTCGGGTAATACCAGGGCGCTTTTCTCCATGAGAACGGAGAGCGGCGCCCCTTCGTATTTTTGAAAAAAGGATTGCAACACTACCCGGAACTCCTTCAGGTTCCAGTAATGGAAAAGGAAGAGCTCAGCCCCCTCCAGGTGCAAGTGATGCTTTTGGAAAGTATAGCAAAAGGCGAATTGTTCAACGGTATGTTTGGGGAATTTCCGGTGTACTTCGTCCGTTGTGGCCAGTACTTTCTGTAAAAGAGGGGCCTGAACGGGCGTAAAGCCAATCGTACCCGCATTCCACATATTCATTTCCAATGCGGCTGAAAGCCCGCTCTTCGTTTGCCCGCGCAAAAAGGCCCTCCACTTTTTTATGTGAAGGTTGGAAGGACGGCCGATGGACCCCTCGCATTTATGGAGGATCACACTGGTATCGGATAACAGATCGAACAAGGGCTCCAATGGCTGCAGACAATAGGTGTCACTGTCCGTATATAGCAATTTGCCCGTATAATGCGACAAGCAATCCAGGAGCATTTCTATCTTGGGCCGGAAGACAAAGTCGATCGATCCTCTCCACTGCTGAACCTGTGACGTCGTGATCTCCCGGATATGCAATACCAGTCGGTCCCGGAACGGGAAAAATGGTTCGGGTTGATCGGTATAGATGATAATTTCCGGCGGGGGGATCTCATTTTTTTCGTAAACGGCGAGCAGTCGTAACAGAGAGAACTTACATTCATGGAATACGTCGATGCGACCATATACCATAAAAAGAATATAATTTGTCATGCCGGGAAAAGGGGATTACGTCTAATATCAGGTAAAGATAGGGGAAAACCGATCCTTATTTTTTTGTAGACGCTGATGCCGGCGGCTTTCCGTTGCCAAGCCATAAGAGGCTTTCGAGGATCAGCTTGCTTTCGGTCTCATTACCGAAAGTATAGGACAAGGTCCGGTTGGTCTTGTTCTCATAGTCCATATCATTATGACCCATGTTCATATAGATCATTTTATACTTTTTGTTTGTCCAGACTACCGGGTAGTATCCGCTATGCCATATTTCATACAATTTGGGGCCGGTGCCAAGGGGAAAGCTGGTCGAGTCGATGGCAAGAAGAATGTCGATATCGGGGTTGGCCCGCAGGTCGTTTGTCCACCGATACCATTCATTGGGGGCGGTGGTAAATGTCTTTGGCAGGTGCCGGGTCACAGGATGATGGGGGTCTTCCACCCGGAGAACGGCTGAAGTGGGTCTCCAGGTGTTGCTCTTATAAGAGCCCGATCCCAGGAATTCATTGTGGTACCAGTCCCAGTTCTGGGGAACGGCCGAAGGGGTCAGGGCAAATCCGGCAAAATGAAATCCCATCCAGGCGCCCCCATTTTCCATGTATTTCCGGAAAGCCTCCCGCTGGTTGAGGGAGTCCGGCCGGGTATCCAAAAAGAGCACTACCTGGTAATGAGACAGGAATTCCGCGTTCATGTTGTTCCAATCATTGGTCGAATCATAGGAAAAATTATATTTAGCTGCCATTTCCGGGAACCATTTATTGGCCTCGTGCATAAAGCTGATATGGGCCAGGTCTTCTCTTCCGGTGTAAAAGGCGATCACTTTAAATTTGGGAGAATGCCCCTGCGCGTTCACGGAGAAGAAGCAAAAACACAGGAACCAAAGCGTTATTAACGGCCGTACGATTGCTCTGATAGTAAGGTGTGTAAACATGATCTTTGTGGATTTATTCTGCAATTATCCAATAAAGTTGGGGCAAATGCTATTTTTCAGCCCCTACATCACCTCTACAGGCATTTTAAATAGCTACCTTTAAGCATGTTTGAAGCTATCAACCGGTATGCCGCCCGGTATATCACTTTTTCAGCGGAGGAAAAAGACCTTTTTAATGGCCTCCTGCAGCCTAAAAAGGTGCCCAAAAAGACATTTCTCTTACAAGAAGGAGAGGTATGTAAATTCGAGGCTTATATTAATACCGGGTGCATCCGCACTTATTATATCAATGAAACGGGTACGGAAGTCACACTGCAGTTTGCTATCGAGGACTGGTGGGTGAGCGATATCGCCAGTTTTCACGAGCAGAAGCCTAGCCGCATGTTCATCGAAACGTTGGAAGACTGTGAAATACTGACGCTTACGCCGGCCAGTAAAGAGGCGCTCCTGAAAGGGGGCCCCTGCTTCGAAAGGATGTTCCGTCTGATGGTGCAGCGAAATCTCTCCAGGCTGCAGGAACGTCTGTTCCAAACGATCGCTACGACGGCCGTGGAAAAATACCTGGATTTCCTGGAGCGCTACCCTACTATCCCCCAACGGGTGGCCCAGCATTATATCGCGTCTTATTTGGGCTTCTCCCCGGAGTTCCTAAGCAAAGTGAGAACAAAACTGGTAAGGAAGTAGTTTCATCTTCGAAAGCCTATCCTTTTTCTTGTCCTAGTTCAATGTCCAGGTTCCCGGAATAGGGCAATTTTACATCATAAAATTAATCATTATGGAGAATAAAATACTAGGTATCCACCATATTACGGCTATAGCCGGAGATGCCAAACGCAATTTCGATTTCTATACGAAGGTCCTGGGCCTGCGCTTCATTAAAAGAACGGTGAATTTTGATGATCCGCACACTTACCATTTCTACTATGGCGACGAGCAAGGCAGCGCCGGTACCATTCTGACCTTTTTCCCCTGGGGGAGTTCGGTGAGACAAGGCAGGCGGGGAGCCGGCATGGCAACGGAAATAGGATATGCCGTTCCGGAAGGAAGTTTTGACTTCTGGATGCGACGCTTTGAAGAGCATAATGTGATTTATAACAAACCGGCACAAAGACTGGGAGAGCAGTATCTCACTTTCTTAGACCCGGACGGGCTGAAACTGGAATTGGTGATCCCCAAAGTGGCGGATGACCGGAAACCTTATGAGACGACGGAGGTAAAGGCGGATGTAGCCACCAGGGGGTTCTATAATACAACGCTCACGCTGAACGATATCAAACCCACCGCAGCTGTGCTGACCGATATTTTTGGTTACAAACTGATCGCGCAGGAAGGAAACCGCTATCGGTACGCTACCGACGCCATTCATACAGCCAATATTATCGACCTGGTAGAACTGCCAAATGAGAACGGGGGGATCGGTGCAGGAGGTACGGTGCACCACGTCGCCTTCCGGGTAAAGGATGATGCCACTCAAATGGAACTCCGGGAAAAGATCGTCAAAATGGGGTTTCAAATCACTCCGCAGATAGACCGTAATTATTTCCATTCCCTCTATTTCAGGGAACCGGGCGGGGTTTTGTTCGAGATCGCTACCGAAAATCCCGGCTTTACGGTAGATGAGCCCCTGGAAGAATTGGGCAAAAATTTAAAATTACCGGCTCAGTATGAGCCTCAACGCAAAAAGATCGAAGCTCATCTGGTAAAACTGGATTAAAGATCAAGCTGGATTAAGGATCAAGGCCCCGCATCACAGTGCGGGGCCTTTCTTATCAGTAATTCGCCACTTTCAATAGTTTATGCAAATCCGTGACGACGATCTTTCTTCCTTTGGTCTCGACAATGCCTTCTTCTTTGAAATGCTTTAATATCCTGACTATGTTTTCCCTTGCCGTACCCACCAGGCTGGCCAGATCCTCTCTTGACAGATTGATCTCGACCTCCATGCCGGGCTGATAGTTTTCTTTATATTTTTCTCTCATTACTACTAATTGCGTAGCCAGTCTTTCCCTGACGCTGCGTTGGGCAAAGAGGGCTACGTTGTTAGTAAATACGGTAAACTCATGGCTGAGCAGTTTAAGCAGCCGCTGTGATAATACCTGGGATAGGCCCAGCACTTCCAGGAAATCTTCTTTGGGGATAAAAGCGATTAAGCAGTCTTCCAGGGCAGCAGCCGAATCAGGATACCGTTCTTCCGCCAGCAAAGCATGATAACCGATTAATTCACCGGTATTGGCAACATAGATAATCTGTTCCCTGCCTTCTTTATCCGCCTTGTACTTTTTTACCTTCCCATTGCGAATGAAAAAAATTCCGGAGGAGAAGGTGTCTTCCCGAAAAATAACTTCTCCTTTACTATAATGCTGGTCGCTCATGTGAGCAGTAAGTAGTTTAATATCGTCCGGAGGCAGGCCGGTAAGTATGGAATGGCTTTTAAAGTCCCACCTGTCAATTGGAAAAAGGCCGTTGATACTCATATATTGGCAAAATTACCGTTTTAAAAATTGACAAAAGTCACTTTTTGAGGTGATAAGATTCACCGTTGCCGATGGGGAGACAGGGTAACTTTGCATTTATGTCATCCGGAATAACAACAAAGTCCTTGCAGTCAGATAATTGGTTCAGCAGTGATGCACAGTTCCACCAGCTATATCCCGATCCTATCCGGCAATTAGCGCGCAGGCACTGGACGCCCCTAAACGTGGCAGAAGAGGCCGTACAATTCCTGGTGCCGGAAAAAGGCGTCCGGGTTTTGGATATTGGAAGCGGCGTAGGGAAATTTTGCTTAGCAGCTGCCTGGTATAATCCTGCCGCTGTTTTCTACGGCGTAGAGCAGCGGAAAGACCTGGTCGGGCACGCAGAAGCCGCTAAAAATATCCTTGGTATTGCCAATGTGTCTTTTATTCACGGCAACTTTACGCAGTTGGATTTAAAACGATTTGACCACTTCTATTTCTACAATTCATTTTACGAAAACTTAGACGGCACCGACAAGATAGATGACAGCATATTATATTCGGAGTCATTATATAATTATTACAACTATTATTTGTACAGGCAATTAGAAGAGATGCCTTCCGGTACAAGAGTGGTGACCCGTTGCAGCTGGGAGGATGAAATGCCGCCTTCTTATCATGTTGTTCATGCAGACATAGGGAATATGCTAAAGTTTCATATAAAAGAATAAGCCATAATCGTACCGGCCTATGTTTAAACCTAAATTGTTTGACACGCTTAAAAACTACGATAAAAAGCAGTTTATTAAGGACCTGGTTGCCGGTATCATTGTTGGTATAGTCGCTCTTCCTCTGGCTATCGCTTTTGCCATTGCTTCCGGCGTTTCACCGGAAAAAGGTTTATATACAGCCATTATCGGTGGTTTTATCATTTCTGCCCTGGGTGGCAGCCGGGTGCAGATCGGCGGCCCTACCGGCGCCTTTATTGTCATTGTTTATGGCATCATACAGCAATATGGGATCAACGGTCTGATCATTGCAACTTTCATAGCGGGGGTGCTCCTGATGATAATGGGTTTTGCCAGGTTGGGAAGTGTTATTAAATTCATCCCCCACCCTCTTATTGTGGGGTTTACGACCGGCATAGCCGTTATTATTTTTTCCTCCCAGATGAAGGATTTCTTCGGGTTGCACATGGGGACGGTCCCAGCCGATTTCATCGATAAATGGAAAGCCTATTTCCATCATGTCTATGCAATAAACGTTTATTCCATCGCCATTGGGATCGGCACTTTGTTGATTATCGCCTGGTTTCCCAAAATAACGCGCACTATCCCCGGTTCGCTGGCAGCTATTTTACTGGCAACCTTTGTTGTACAAGTATTTCATTTACCTGTCGAAACGATCGGCAGCCGTTTTGGAAGGATCCCCTCTTCTTTACCGGCGCCTGTCATTCCTGCCCTGGATTGGGCAACGATTAAAAACTCCATTCGTCCCGCATTGGCCATCGCCATTTTAGGAGGGATAGAATCCTTATTATCTGCCGTAGTAGCCGATGGCATGATCGGGGGCAATCATAGGAGTAATATGGAATTAGTAGCGCAAGGGGCAGCCAATATAGCCTCTTCCATTTTCGGCGGCATTCCGGCGACCGGAGCTATCGCCCGGACGGCTACCAATGTAAAAAGCGGAGGACGCACCCCGGTAGCCGGCATTGTTCATGCCATTACCCTGCTTATTATTATGCTGCTGGTAGGCAAATGGGCTGTATTGATACCGATGGGTTGCCTGGCTGGAATATTGATAGTGGTAGCGTATAATATGAGCGAATATCAAACTTTTATCGATATCGCCCGTGGTAGCCGCAGTGATGCGGCCGTTTTAATTACCGTTTTTTTGCTGACCGTATTGTTCGACCTGACGATTGCCATTGAAGTCGGGATGGTAATGGCCGCCTTCCTTTTCATGCGGAAGATGATCCAGATAAGCAATGTGAATGTATTGCTCAGAGAAAATGGGGAAACTGGCGAAGACCCGAATGCCACCGATCAATTCGAAATCCCCAAGGAGGTAGAAGTCTTTGAATTGAACGGGCCTTTATTCTTCGGCGCTGCCTACAAATTCAAGGACTCCTTTAAAATCATCGAGAAGAAGCCGAAAGCATTGATCGTCCGAATGCGAAATGTCCCGGTGATCGACGCTACCGGGCTGCATACTATTGAAGATGTGTTGCGCATGTGCAGACATTCTAAAATACAGCTTATCATCAGCGGCCTCCAGCCTGGTGTCTATGAAGAATTTAAAAAATCGAGGTTATTATTTAAGATCGGGAAAAGATATGTAACGACTGATTTCAAAACAGCCTTAAAGAGAGCCGGAGAAATCGTCAGAACATCTAAAATGAATTAAAATACTATGTGTGCAGAACTGAAAAGAAACAAACCGAATTTTTTTCTGAGTTTATTTGAGCAAAAATGTCCCAGGTGCAGAACCGGTGATATGTTCCAAACCAAAAAGCCATATGACCTGAAGCGTTTTATGAAGATGAATGAAAGGTGCCCCGTGTGCAGCCAGGTTATGGAAATAGAAGTAGGGTTTTATTACGGCACGTCGTATATAAGTTACGCGCTGACGGTAGCCTTATCAGCCGCCACGTTCGTCGCATGGATGGTACTGATCGGGTTTTCCCTGGCAGACAACGATAAGAGATTGTTCTATTGGATAGGTTTTAATGCCGTCTTCCTCCTTCTTCTCCAGCCCTGGCTTATGAGGTTATCAAGGGCCGTATGGCTATCGTTCTTCGTAAAGTACGATATGGATTGGGAGCAACATAATTTAAGCGAATCGGAACAAACAGGGGATCTTTTATAAAACCAAATCCTGCTTGAAGGCATCGATCTCTTTCATAAACTCCATCGCTTTTCTGATGGAGGTCCATTCCGTACTGCCGAACAAAATCTTAAACCATTTCCGGTCCATGTTCTTCAGGGAGATATTCCTGTACAGCCAAATGGCCAGTCCGGTCAAAATCAAGGTGATGGGAAAGGCGATCAGCCAGAAATTCATACCCGTATGAAAAATCCATTTGGTACTCCAAAACCAGGTAGACCAGAAAGGCAGCTGAAGCCAGCTGATACGAACGATATCGATCGTGGAGGATTGCAGATCCGATAGTTTTTTTTGTGTATCGGTGATATTATCGCTGTAAGTTATCTGTCTTATAATGACGATATGTTTTATATATACGATAATGGCGATGACGGTAATCAGGGCGATCATACTTATCGAAACGGTAAAATAGATATTCCTCCACCGGACGAAGTATACCAGCACAGCGAGAAATAAAACGTATGAGATCGCAAGCAGAACGACTATCCACTTAAAATTCGCCAGGGATGCCAGTTTCGATTTAGCCTTCTGTGTTTGGAGTTCTTCGAAACACTTCAGGTTCAATGCCCATGATTGCAGGTTCAATACTCTGGCCTCTTCCAGTTTTTTGTCGTAGGCCGCCCAGATGTTTTTTAATTCCTGGTCTTCCATATTGTCAGTTTTTTCCGTCGGAAAATTTTTGTTTTAGGATCTCTTTGATGCGGCTGATTTTCGTTGCTGCATTGGTCTCGCTAATGCCCACGATCTCAGCGATCTCCCTATAGGTCTTTTCTTCTAAATACAATAGCATGATCGCCCTGTCCAGCTCTTTCAGCCCGTCGATGAATTTTTGTAAACGGACGATATTTTCTTCCAATCCTTCTTTATCTTCCACCGGGTTGGCAATGTCCAGATGGTTGTCCTTGACGGTCACAATGGGACTGGTTAGCTTTTTGCGATAAAAAGAGATAGCCACATTCAGGGCTATGCGATACATCCAGGTAGAAAATTTATATTCTTCCTTAAAGCTGTCGCCGGATCGCCATAACTGATAGATGATCTCCTGGGCCAAATCCTCCCTGTCCGTGCCGTTATTACAGTACAAGTTGCAAATCTTGAATATAACTCTCTGATTATCATTTATCAGTTTTAAAAATCCCGGCTTTACAGGGGGTGTACTCATTGGCTGAAATAACTTCTACATTATTATTCGCGGAAAGGTCAGGAAAATCACAGTTTTCAAAAGATTTTTTTTGCCTTACTTATGTGACTGGTATCAAGGCTGATGCGTGCTAAAGACAAAACCTACTCCGTATACATTGTCGATGCTGATGTAATTGGAGGCATTCAGGTGTTTGCGCAACCGGGAAATAAAGACGTCCAGGCTTCTGCCGAGAAAGTAATCGTTCTCCCCCCATAGCTGGGTCAGGATCTCCTCTCTTTTAAGAATGCGGTTCTCATTACGGAAGAGATAATTCAGCAATTCGGCTTCCCGGGGTGTCAGTATAATTTCTTTTCGTCCGGCGATGACCAGTTTCAGGGAGTCCTTGAAGAATTGTACGTCCCCCAGGGTGATCAAAGAGCGACTGACGAATTCAGCGCCCGAATTTCTTTTGATAATGTTCTTTATCCGCAGGACCAACTCATCCACATCAAAGGGCTTGCTGATATAATCATCCGCTCCTATTTGAAGGCCGTGTAACCGGTCCCGTTTCTCATTACGGGCGGTCAAAAAAAGGAAGGGCAGGCTAAATCCCATTTTTACTATTTTCTCCGCCAGTTCAAAGCCGTCCATTTCGGGCATGGAGACATCTATAAGGGCGATCTGGTATTTCGAATGGAGGGCTTTTAATTGTTCAAAAGCAGTCTTCCCGTCCAGCATCCAGTCCACTTCAAAATCGGATATTTCGAGGTATTGCTTCACCACGTTGCCCAGATCGACCTCATCTTCCACTAATAATATTTTTGGCTTCATATTGCCTGGTTTTAAAAGGGTATACTAATGATAAATGTACTTCCTTTCCCTTCCCTACTTTCAATATCGATCTTCCAGTTATGTGCCTCTATCGCCTGCTTGACATAAAATAAGCCAAGTCCCAGGCCTTTCACCTGACTATTGGAGTTTTGCATATTCCTGTAGAATTTTTCAAATATGTGTTTTTGTATCTCCTCTGTCATTCCTATTCCGTTATCCGAAATGGTAATGTTGACGCCTTTTTTATCATTGAAGGTCGTAACGGTGATTTCCCTGGACGCGCTGCTGTTGTATTTTATGGCGTTGTCAAAAATGTTCAGGAGGATAGTGGTGAACCAGAACCTGTCCAGCAGGACGGCATCCCAGAGCGCCTCTTTGTACAGCATCAGTTTAACATTGGCCCCGGCCAGCTTGAGACGGTAGTCCAGCAATATCTCATCCAGCAAATGATGGAGGGAATATTCCTCTTTCTGGAGAGAGATCTTATTCATGGTAGTGATCTCCAGCACCTGGCTGATGAGAATTTTCAATCGCTCCGCCTGCCTTTGTACTACTTCTGTCAAAGGCATTAAACTATCCTTATTGGTGATGATCCTCTCATTCTGCATGGTCTTGTTGGCCACGATAATGGCTGCCAGGGGAGTATGGAACTCATGGGTGATGCTGTTGATGAAATCGGATTTCATTTCAGAGAGTTTCTTTTGCTTTAACCAGTTCCTGAAAGTTATAAAGAAAAGTAATACCACGGAGGAGACGGATAACAGGGACAAAAGAAAGGTAGGCATCATCAGTTTCAGGATCGTTATTCTCCTGTTTCGGATATCTACATGGAGGGCGAAGATAACTCCGTAACTATAATCCACGCTGCTGTTGACGATGAGCGACGTTGCCAGGTTGTGGCTGTTAATATCCTTTAATGTCCCTCCTATATGGATGCCCTCTTTTAACTGGAGGGAAGAATCTATGAGGTCGTAGTGTTCCCTTTTATTATAGAGGGGGATGAATTTGTCGCGTTGGAAAGAGACTTCCACCGACTGTACAAGCAGTGAATATTCGAGGTCCCTGTAAAGATTGTGCCTTTTTATGATGGCGCTAAGCAGGCTATCGATGTTGTTGGCCTTTCTCAGCTCATGAAAGGCGCTGTCGCAGATCTTTTGGCTGAAGAGGCCGAATTCCCGGGGATCGTGGAGATAGAGCTCTTCCAGGCGCCGCATATTCGGATTGATGAAACGATCGAGTATCCGCTGGCCGCCGGGCATGACCTTATCGTTCCGGATCGCCTGGGAATATTCTGTATTAATAATGCTGAGCTCGGCCAGGTAGTAATGTTCATTCTTTAATTCATAGGTATTGTATAAGAGGAAGAATTGTACGGAGGAGAGCACGAGGAAACTCACAATGGCAATAACCTTGTGCGTCGTGATGGAATACTTCACTTTGGATAGTTTAAGCAGTTGATGAAGAGTTTAGTAAGGGGGAAGTTATCCTTGTTCCCCCTTATATCAAAAAATACCCCATACGTTTAATATTTGTTAACAATTCGTTTGAAGTCTATTGACAACATCCCGGAAAAGCAGTGGATATCTTTATTTCAGCCAAAATGCTACATTTTAAGCTGTTTAATTATGAAGAAAACTGTTTTTCTATCACTCGTTTGTACGGTTATTTTAGGGAGGTCAAATGGTCAGTTCGTGAATAAGGTCACCGATCCGGTGGAGTATGTGAATCCACTGATGGGGACCAGTTCTACGGGCGGGCTATCCAATGGGAATACGTATCCGGCTATTGCCCTGCCCTGGGGAATGAATTTCTGGACGCCACAGACCGGCAATATGGGGGACGGCTGGCAGTATACCTATGGCGGGGAAAAGATCAGGGGTTTCAAGCAAACGCACCAGCCTTCTCCCTGGATGAACGATTATGGTGAATTCAGCCTGATGCCCGTAACGGGGGCCTTGCGTTTTACCGAACACGATCGCGCTTCCTGGTTCTCTCACAAAACAGAGGTCGTCAAACCTTACTATTATAGCGTGTACCTGGCAGACCAGGATGTGACAACCGAAATGGCGCCTACCGAACGGGCTGCCAGTTTCAGGTTTCATTTCCCGAAGACGGACAGCGCCTATGTGGTGATCGACGCCTATGACAAGGACTCCTATATAAAGATCATTCCTTCAGAGAATAAGGTCATCGGTTATTCCACGAGGAATAGCGGTGGGGTGAAGGAAAATTTCAAAAACTATTTTGTCATCGTCTTCGACAGGCCTTTTGCGGATAGGCATGTCTGGCACGATAAAAAAGCGGAAGACTCCCTTGAATGGCATGATAAGCATGTGGGCGCGGTCGTTGGTTTTCGTATTTCCCGCCGGGGGGAATCCGTGAATGCCCGTGTCGCGTCTTCTTTTATAAGCACTGAGCAGGCAGAGCAGAACCTGAAAGAGATCGGGTCTGACAACCTGGAGACCGTTCAGCGCAAGGCCAAGGCTGTCTGGAACCAGGCACTGAGCCGCGTGCTGGTGGAAGGGGGTACGGTGGACCAGATGCGGACTTTCTATTCCTGCCTTTACCGGATGGTGTTCTTTCCCCTGAAGTTGTATGAAAAAGATGCCTCCGGCAAGATCCTGCACTACAGTCCTTACACCGGGAAAGTGGAGCCGGGTTATCTGTTCGCAGGTACAGGTTTCTGGGATACTTTCCGCGCCTTGTACCCTTTCCTGAACCTTGTCTATCCTTCCATCAATAAGGAAATGCAGGAAGGCCTGTTGAACGATTATAAGGAAGGAGGCTGGCTGCCCGAATGGTCCAATCCCGGCTACCAGAGCATCATGGTAGGGAACAACTCCGCTTCAGTGGTCGCGGACGCTTATTTAAAGGGACTTCGGGGTTATGATATCAACACCTTGTACGAGGCCTTGCTGAAAGACGCCAATCAGGAGGGCCCTCAACCTTCTGTGGGCCGGGATGGGGTGGAATATTATAATCAGCTGGGGTATGTGCCTTATGATGTACAGATTAATGAGAATGCGGCCCGGACCCTGGAGTATGCCTACGATGATTTTACCATCTACCAATTGGGCAAGGCATTGAAGCGTCCGGCGGAGGAATTGAAATTGTATGCCGGCCGCTCGCAAAACTATAAAAACCTCTTCGATAAGGAAAGTAAGCTGATGCGGGGGAAAAATAAAGACGGCAGCTTTCAGTCCCCTTTCAATCCATTCAAATGGGGTGATGCATTTACGGAAGGGAATAGCTGGCATTATAGCTGGAGCGTTTTTCATGATATACAGGGTCTGATCGACCTGATGGGAGGCAAAAAGTCCTTTGTGCAGATGCTGGATTCTGTCTTCATTATGCCCCCGGTATTCGATGATAGTTATTATGGAGGCGTCATTCACGAGATACGCGAAATGCAGATCGCGGGCATGGGGCAATATGCGCATGGCAACCAGCCTATTCAGCATATGCTGTATCTATACAATTATGCCGGCGAGCCCTGGAAGACGCAGTATTGGGTGCGTCAGGCCATGAATCGTCTTTATTCAGCCACTCCCGATGGGTATTGCGGGGATGAGGACAATGGGCAGACGTCGGCCTGGTATGTGTTCTCTGCGCTGGGCTTCTATCCTGTCTGCCCCGGCACCGATCAGTATGTGCTGGGGGCTCCCCTGTTCAAAAAGGCCACCCTTCAGCTGGAGAATGGGAAGCAGTTTGTGATCAGGGCTCCAGGGAACAGCGACAGGAATATCTATATCCAGGATGCGCTGCTCAACGGGCAATCCTATAATAAGAACTGGCTTTCTCATTTTGTCATTCAAAAGGGAGGAGCGCTGGACCTTACTATGGGCGCCCTACCCGGCAAAGCGAGGGGAACAGAGCCCGGCGCTTATCCCTATTCATTTTCGACAGACAAAGACAAACCCGCCTTTAATAAATAGTCAAATCGCTGAATTAAAACAATCAATAAATGAACAAAAGACTGGTTAAGTTATTTTCTACAGGACTTATTCTATCCTTTTCTTTCCAGGGCATTGCCCAGGGACAAGCCGCCCATTTTAGCACCAAAGACAGTATCATGCGGGGAAAATACACGCTCGTATTTATCAATGAGCAGCCTGATTTCGACCCCGTGACGCGCCAGCGGATGATCGACGCATTTTTTACCGTATACCCGCAAGAGTCGCATAGATTCAACAAGCAAACCCTGAAACGGGTAGAGTTTTTTATTGATCCCGCCTATACCGGCGTTGCCGAAACGGGTGGCGGGGTAGCCCGTTATAATCCCGTATGGTTAAAGGAAAATCCGGAAGATATCGATGTGGTTACGCATGAGGTCATGCATATCGTACAGGATTACAGAGGCGACAATCCTGGCTGGCTGACGGAGGGTATCGCCGACTACGTCCGCTATGTGTACGGGGTTAATAATCTCAAAAGCCATTGGACCCTTCCCGATTACCGTTCCACACAAAGTTATACCAATGCTTACCGGGTAACGGCCCGCTTCCTGTTATGGGCGCAACAGCATAAGAACAGCCACCTGGTCGACAAGCTGGATTATGCTTTGCGGGCGGAAACCTATCGTCCCGATCTCTGGGTGAAACTGACAGGTAAGACAGTGGATGAGCTTTGGAACGAGTATACTAAAAACCCGGAGTTGAAACTGACGTATAAATAAACTATGAAAAAAAATAAACCCTATTTACTCACCCTTAATATTAAGAGCCTATGATGCAACCTTAATCCTGTTTAACCAGACCCGGATAAAGCGGGTAAAGCAAAGAAAGCAAAACTGATTAGCCAAAACAAACTGCAAATTATGTCAAGAAAAAAAAGACAAGCTACACCTGTAGCATTTACCAGGCTTTTAGCCTTCCTGTTAGCCTTTTTGATCTTCGGGGGTCCCCTGCTCGCGCAGAATGCGACCGGCCCCATAATCATTACGGGTGTTGTAAGAGACAAACTGAACAAACCCCTGGAAAGGGTATCGGTCGAGCTGGTGGGAAGCAAAAGAGGGGTTTCCACGGACTCTCTCGGACGTTTCTCCATTCAAATCGACAATCCCAAACAGCAGCTGCGCTTTTCCCATATCGGGTACGTGGGGCAGGTCATGGCGATCAATAACAGCCTTTCCCTGGAAATAAGTCTTGATGCCGAAGCGGGCAACCTGGACGAGGTGGTATTGGTCGGTTATGGCAAACAAAGAAAGATAAGCCAGATCGGTTCCCAATCCACGTTGAATATAGAGGAGCTTAGGCAACCTGTCGCCAACGTGACGGCAGAGTTGGGCGGCCGCCTGGGCGGGCTGATCGCGGTACAGCGAACCGGTGAACCGGGACATGACGATGCGGATCTCTGGATACGCGGTATCGCCTCGCTGAATAATTCAAAGCCCCTGATCCTGATAGATGGGGTCGAGCGGTCGATGAGTAATCTAAACTACGATGATATCGCCTCTTTCAGCATCCTGAAAGACGCTTCTGCCACTGCCGTTTATGGGGTAAGAGGGGCCAACGGGGTGGTGCTGGTCACGACCAAGGTGGGGAAGCCCGGCAAGCCCAGGTTCAATTTCGATTATAGCGAAGGGGTTACCACGTTCACGAAGGTGCCTAAGCTGACCGATGGCCTTACCTATATGAAAATGGCCAACGAGGCATTGACCACCCGGGGGGATGCTCCTAAATATTCTCAGGCTTATATAGACAGCACGGCGGCAGGAAATGATCCTTATCTCTATCCGAATGTCAACTGGATGGACGCCGTCTTTAATAAAAAAGGATCCAACCGTAGGGCTACCATGAATGTCAACGGGGGGTCTCAGGCAGCCATTTATTATGTTTCTCTTGCTTATTATGACGAAACGGGTTTCTTTAAACAGGACCCCAACGAAGCGTATCATAGCGGTATCGGTTATTCCCGATTCAATTTCACCAGCAATCTCAATTTAAAAGTGACCAATACCACGGCGCTGGAAGTAGGGTTGCAGGGATATTACAGCAATGGCTCTTATCCCGGCGTGAATGTCCAGCTAAACCCTGCAGATCTCAGCAACACCGCGGCCAATTCTATTTTCAATTCCGTGATGTCCATGCCGCCGGTGGAACTGGCTCTTAGCTATCCCGGTGACACGACTTCCGGCAGAAACCCGAACGGCGATTTCCGCAATCCGTTCGATGCTGCCGCCAAATCGGGCTATTCCAATCAATACAAGACACAGTTATTTTCCAATATACGGCTGCGCCAGCAATTGGGCATGCTGGTCAAAGGGCTGTCCTTTACCACGATGTTCGCCTTCGACAATTACAGCGAGCTGGATATCGATCATGGCAAAAGAGAGAATGCCTATATCGCCAATGGCCGTAATCCGGATGGCAGCCTGAACCTGCAGCTTACCTATGCGGGTACCAATACCCTGGGGTATGACCGATATAATGGGGGCAACCGGCGGGTATATACGGAGTCTGCTTTAAATTATGATACCTCCCTGGGCAAACACCATATCAGCGGTCTGGTATTGTACAATCAAAGCGAATATATAGATGCTTTCGCTTCTGACTTTACCGGCTCCATTCCTTTCCGTACGAGGGGGTTGGCAGGACGCGCCACCTATTCCTATGCAGATCGTTATTTCGCGGAATATAATTTCGGTTACAACGGGTCTGAGAACTTTGCTCCGTCCCGGCGTTATGGGTTCTTCCCTTCCTATGGTCTGGGTTGGGTGGCTTCGAATGAATCTTTCTTCAAGCCTTTAAAGAAGACGATCCAGTTCTTAAAGTTCCGTTTCTCTTCCGGCTCCGTAGGGAATAGTAATATCGTTATAAATAATGTCACCTACCGGTTTGCCTATCTCGACCAGGTCAATAATACCACCGCCAACGGGTATACCCTGGGTACTTCCAGGGGCAATACCGGGGGGATCAATATCCAGAACTACGGGGTGGATCTAACCTGGGAGACTTCGCATAAGACCAATTTCGGGATGGACATGAACCTGCTGCATGGCCTGACCTTACAGGTAGACCTGTTCAAGGAGCACAGAACGGGTATTTTCCTGCAAAGGCAGTCCGTTCCTGAGTTCGTAGGTCTGACCAATCCGCCGAATGGCAATCTGGGTATTGTAAATAATGCAGGAATCGACATCTCTCTGTCACACAGTATGCGGATCGGGGAGAACGTTCGTTTGTCTGTCCGGGGAACCTTTACCTATGCCAGGAATAAAGTGATCTCGAACGATCAGCCCGATCAGAAATATCCCTGGTTGAATGCCAAGGGTCAAGGGGTCCTTACAGGGTTTGGGTATGTGGCTGAAGGGTTATTCAAGGATTCTGCAGAGATCCTGAATTCTCCCGCGCAGACATTCGGGGAGGTAAGGCCCGGCGATATTAAATACAAGGACCTGAATGGGGATGGGGTGATCGATGCCTATGATCAAAAACCTATCAGTACGGGGGATGTGCCTTTTCTCTTATATGGGTTCGGTGCGGATATCTCTTACAAGGGATTTAGCTTCGGCGCCTTTTTCCAGGGCCAGTCGCATGCCCAGATCATTTTGAACGGCAATAGTATCAAGCCTTTCTCCGGCGATGGCGGCGAGGGCAATGCCTATTCCGTCATTACGGACCGGTGGACTCCTGAGAATCCGAAAGAGCATCCGTTCTACCCCCGTCTCGCCTTTGGCGGTCCCAAGAACGGGAATAACGATCAGCAAAGTACCTGGTGGGTCAGAGACGCCAGTTTCCTGAAGTTAAGGACGGTTGAATTGGGATATTCTTTTCCTAAGTCAACTTTTAAAAATTTAGGGGTAGACAATGCCCGGCTGTATTTTATCGGCACCAATGTACTTACGTTCAGCAAGTTCAATTTGTGGGATGTGGAGCTGAACACCTCCAATGGTGTGAAGTATCCCCAGGTAGCCGCTTATGCCGTGGGCATTAATCTCTCTTTTTAAAATTTAAATGATTCAGCTATGAAGAAATTATTATCTATATGCCTGGTGACACTGTCGTTTGCAGGCATCTATTCCTGCAAGAAGGGATACCTTGACCAGGTGCCGCAGGATCGCATTACGATCCAAGAGGTCTTTGCGCATAAAAATACGGTAGATCAATATCTTGCGAATGTATATTCTTATGTAAGGGATGAAGCCAATCAGCGATTTGCCGGCGGGACCAATGGCGGAGGACCCTGGACAGGTGGTTCTGATGAAGCCGAATATGATTGGGGGTTCGTAGCCAGCAATTATATGAATGTAGGCGCCTGGGATCCCACGACGAGCTGGGTAAATGACTTCTGGAGTAATTATTATATCGCCATCCGTTCGGCCACTTATTTTATCGCGCATGTGGACGAGTGCAAAGAGATCCTCAATCAACCGAACGGGCCGCAGCTGCTTGCCCGGTATAAGGCGGAGGCAAGGGCCTTGCGGGCTTATTACTACTACAACCTGTTGAAAATATTCGGGCCGGTCGTGATCATCGGGGAAACCACCATTGCTCCCGATGCAGCTTTATCCACGGTGCAGCTTGCCCGTGCCCCTTTTGACTCCTGCGTTAATTATATTTCTTCGGAGTTCGATAAAGCGGCGACGGATCTGCCGGATGTTCCCGTCACTTCCACCAATGATAACGGGAGGATGTCCCGCTCGATCGTAATGGCCTATAAAGCAGAGATGTTGTTGCTGGCTGCCAGCGATCTCTTTAACGGGAATCCCGATTATAGCTCCATGAAGAATGCGGATGGTAAGCAACTGATCAACCAGCAAAAAGATGCCGGCAAGTGGGCTACTGCCGCTGCTGCCTCGAAGGCTTTTCTCGATAAGTATGTGCCGGGTACGTTCGACCTGTATAAGGAATACAACGGGAGTGGAAATATAGATCCGTATCTATCCTGCAGGGATGTGATGTTTACCGATTGGAACAAAGAGTGGATCTTCGCTCTTGTCGGGTCTGGTGTTACCAATCGGCAATATGAGGAAACACCTTATCATTCCGGTTATGATCCGGCAGTCCGCGCCAGCGGTGGTCTCGGTGCCACGCAGCAAATGGTGGATGCCTATTTTATGTCCAATGGACTATCGATCAACGATCCGGGTTCCGGCTATGTTGAGACGGGCTTCTCCGCAGCCGACGACACCTATACCAAGGCCAACACCTATAATATGTATTGCAACCGGGAGCCTCGCTTCTACGTAGGTATTACGTATAGCGGAAGCACCTGGCTGAATACGACCTCTAGCTCCGGGCCGGTCGTGACAGAATTATATTATAGCGGTAATTCGGGCAAACAGGTAGGGGGAAATGACTATTCACCTACCGGTTATATCGTTCGTAAGAATATGACGACGGGTGACTGGCAGATCGGTAACAGGGCCTGGGTATTGCTGCGTCTGGCTAATATTTACCTGGACTATGCGGAGGCGCTGAATGAGTCTTCACCGGGGGATGCCGATATCGCCAAATATGTGAACCTGATCCGGGAAAGAGCGGGGGTCCCTGATCTTTCTGCAGGATTGTCGCAGGACCAGATGCGTACGGCGATCCGTAAGGAAAGAAGGGTGGAGCTGGCTTTTGAGAATGTCCGTTATTTCGATACCCGCCGCTGGAAAATTGCAGAGACTACGGATGGAGGATCTTTCTATGGTATGAATATCAATCAGGGTAGCAGTCTGACAGATGTCAACTTTTTCAAAAGGACGGTCTTTGAAACACGCCTTTTCCAAAAGAAGCATTACCTGTGGCCGATCCCCCAGCAGGAGTTGAATGTGGATAAGCAATTGGTACAAAATACCGGATGGTAACTCAAATTCTAAAAAAGATAGTATATGAAAATAAATCATAAAATCCTTTGGGTATTGTCAGGTTTTCTTTCGCTGGGTATTATCCTGGGCGCCTGCAATAAACCCGATGCGCTGGTAAATAAAAAAGAAGGAACTATTTATATGCCTCAGGCCTATAGTACCAAGGGGAATCTTTCCCTTGTGCTGCTGGATTCGGCTCAGAAGGTGGTCTTCGGCGCTGCTTATGGGGGTCTGAACTACCCTTCTCAGGATGTTACGGTCAATTTTAAAATAGACACCACGATCATTGCCGCGTATAATCTGCAATACGGCACTTCTTATGTGCCCTTTCCAGCAGCAAGTTATACGTCGTCCGCCCTGTCTTCGGTTATCAAGGCCGGAAAGACCAGTTCGGACCCCTTGTATTTGTCCGTTGTTACCAGTAAGCTTAACGCCAGTACAACGTATATGCTGCCTGTTACGCTTACCAGCGCCAGCTCCGGAACGGTGGATAGCAGTTTAAAAACAACGTTCTTTACCATCAATCACCTGGATAATATCTATGCGGGATCCTATCATACTATCGGGACCCGGCACAACTATAATGCCGACGGCTCGAGCGGGAGCACCTCCTCTATCGACGATACCAGGGTTTTAAGCACGATGTCTTCCGACTCCTGCAGCATTAATACGATTGCGAACCTGGGGGCTTACAACGGTACGGTGTTCTATGTCCGGGTAAATCCTGACAATACACTTGAGTTTAGCGGTTACCTGCAAAACAATCCCGGAGCGCCTATCGCCAATCAACCCGGGGTAGTCAGCACCTATGATCCGGCTACCAGGGTATTCACGGTGCATTATATGTATACCAATACCAATGGGACGTACCGGTATATGGATGAAGTCTGGACTCCGCAGTAGGGCACAACACCTGCAGCGCTGCGCGGCTGCTTAGACTTACCTGTTCGGGAACCCGTTGCGTCCTCTGATAAAAAAATTATCAGGAGACACAACGGGTTTATTTTGCTAAAAAAATTAAGCCCTAAATTACACTTTATACAATTTTCATGAATTTTATGAGAAAAAATTATCTGGTAAAGTTGGGATTGGCTATTTTGTCCCTGATATCTCTGGATCTACGCGCACAGGTCCTGTATCCGTCACCGGGCGGGCTTCACGCCCTGCAGCAAAAGTTCGTCGATCTGCGATTCGGAATGTTCATTCATTTTAATATTCCGACGTTCATGGACCAGGATTGGGCCGATCCCGAGGCCTCCCCAGCCCTGTTCGATCCGAAAAAGCTGGATTGCGCGCAGTGGGCCCGGGCTGCCAAATCCGCCAATATGTCTTATGGCTGCCTTACGACCAAACATCATAGCGGCTTCTGCATCTGGGATACGAAGACGACGGATTATAATGTCATGCATAGCCCCCTGAAGCGGGATGTGGTCCGGGAATATGTGAATGCATTCCGGGCACAGGGCTTAAAGACCCTCTTATACTATTCGATCCTGGATACACATCATAAGTTACGTCCCGGCCATATTACCCGGCAGCATATCGACATGATCAAGGCGCAATTGACGGAGCTGCTGTCGAACTACGGAGAGATCACCGCCCTGATCATAGACGGATGGGATGCCCCCTGGTCCCGTATTTCCTATGACGATGTCCCATTCGAAGAGATCTATACGTTGATCAAGTCCCTGCAGCCGGATTGCCTGGTGATGGACCTGAATTCTGCAAAGTATCCTGCGGAGGCGCTGATGTATACGGATATCAAGTCCTATGAACAGGGAGCCGGCCAGCATATTTCAACGGAGAATAATACTTTACCCGCGCTGTCCTGTCTTCCGCTGAATGCGGCCTGGTTCTGGAAGAGCGATTTTCCGGCTACGCCGGTGAAGGATCCGAAGATGCTGGTGAATGAAGATATCGTTCCTTATAATAAGATCTACGATAATTTCATTTTAAATGTGGCGCCCAACCGGGATGGGCTGATCGATGCCAATGCCCTGACCGCATTGGAGCAGATCGGAAAACTGTGGAAGAATGAGGGGCCGGTAGGCAGGCTGCCCGAAGGGGAAGCGCCTGTCATCTCTCCCAATATTGCAAAGAAGCAACCGGCGAATGCCAGCTGGAGCGATGATATGTGGATCATGGATTTTGGCAATGATGATAATTTTCATACTTCCTGGCAGTCCAATCCTACGGTGAAATCTCCCTGGTACGAGATTGCTTTCGATAAGGATAAGGCTTTTAATACGATCGTTATAACAGAGGAAAAGCCGAATATCCGCGGGTATCACCTGGAATATTTTCAGAGCGGATCCTGGAGGCCGCTGTTCTCCGGGCAGAATAAAAGCCGGGTAAAGATCCATCGTTTTGGCAGGGTATGGGGAGGCAAGGTGCGGATACTGATCGATCAGTTCGATACTCCGCCCTCGATTGCTGAGTTCGGGGTCTATGATGAGAGAAGATGAGAGGCTATCGCCCCGATGAAATTGCCGTCGGCAGGACGACCGCGCTATTTTCCGTAGAGGTCCTTTAACCGGTTGGATTTGGCTTCCTGTACTTTATGCAGGAAGTCGTCGATATAGGTCTCGTCCATTCCTTCGATGATAAAGCAAAGGGCGCCTCCTCCTCTGGAAGAGATCTTTATCAGCCGTTGCCGGGAGCCGAGCCAAAGGGTGAGAAAAATGCCTCCGACGATAAAGCCTGTGTAAAGGGTGGGAATGCTGACCCCGCTGCCGATGCTGATGACGGCCATAAAAAAAGAGAGCATGGCGAGGATGAGGTAGAAAATATTGTTCCGGTAGAGGTGTTCGATGGAGCTGATGTCTTCGAGGAAGATGGTGATCTGGTAGGATTTCCCCCATATCTTATCGGCCATGTGGATACGTTGATCGGTGAGAATGATCTTGTCATCGTTGGAGCTGACCAGCAGGTGTTCGTCGGATAGGAGGTTCATAAATCTTAATTTCTTCAAATATCCGAAAAAGCTGGGCTAAAATTTATACGAGTTTACACGTTTCCGCAAAAACCCCGGCGTTCACCGGGGTTTTTATGTAGGTTAAGGATCTGTGGCTGAATAGAATAAGGCCGGGATCGGGTCGCATTTTGAAAAAAGAGTATATTACCAGCATTATGGCGGCCACTACCATTGACGAAGTCCTTCTTCAGTTAGATAAGATAATAACCGATAGCCGCCGGTCTAATGACCGGGCAGGTTTTTTCGCCTCCCTCTACTATAAAGTAACATCCCGGGTGAAAGAAGGGATCGTCCGAAATGAGTTTGAAAATGGCGCCCGGATGGAGGAGTTGGACGTACGATTTGCTAACCGCTACCTGGATGCCTTGGAAAAATGGAGATCGGGCAGCCCAACGACAGCGTCCTGGAAGACGGCCCTGGATGCCACGAAGGATTCGTCTGCATTGGTGCTGCAACATTTGTTGCTGGGGATGAATGTCCATATCAATCTTGACCTGGGGATCGCGGCGGTGGAGACCATGCAGGGACAGTCCCTGCCGGATATTGAAAAGGATTTCGATAGCATCAATACCATCATCGGTTCTCTCACATATGAGGTCTTAAATGAAATAAACAGGATGTCTCCACTGATCTCCCTGATCGGTCTGCATTCAGCGAATACGGAATCCATCCTCATTCAATTCAGTGTCAGCAATGCCCGGGACGGGGCCTGGTGTTTTGCGGAAGACCTGAGTAAAAGAACGGGGACGGATTATGCGCTCTTCATCGCAGCCCGGGACAAGAATATCAATACGCTGGGCAATACCCTCCTGCATTTCAAAGGGACACTGCGGTTTACCCTATGGCTGATCCATCTCTTTGAGTGGAAGAATCCCGCCAGAATCATTGCCGCGTTGCATGAGTATAAGAAGAAGTATATAACCGTGTCAGGGCGATAAGGGGCAAGTTCGGACGATCGGCAGCTAAGATCCAGGCNNNNGGAGACGGGCGGGATGGCGACGATGTCTCTTGCCGTAACTTCGACAGGGGGCATATCGGGGATTGCTTTTTTGGTGAACCCAGATGCCAGTTGATGGATTTTTCGTCCCTGAGGTAAGAAGCCGGCTTCCAGGCTGCCGACCGCCTTGTTATAATGGCTGATCGTACCCGTGAGCCCCTTTCCAATATTGGCCATATGCTCCATGAGAGTGGCGCTGCGTTCGTATAGTTCCACGGCAGCATCCCGGATAGCTTCGATATTTTCCATAGTGCTCAACTGACTCCAGCTATAGCCTATGCTGCGAAGGATGGTAATCAGCGTGGTGGGCGTGGCAATAATGATCCGGTGGCTGAGCGCTTCTTCAATCATGCCCGGCCAGGTCTGCAGGGCGGCGCCAAAACTACTCTCGATCTGCATAAACAGGACGACAAAGTCAGGGGCATCCGGGAATTGATCCCAATAGGCTTTACTACCCAACTGTTTCAGGTGAGTCTTAATGGCAGCCACATGCCTGTCCATTAGGGTCTTTTGCAGGGAAGTATCCTCTGTTTCGAATATTTCCAGGTAGGCGGCCAGCGGCACTTTGCTATCCACTACCACACGTCTGCTTTCCGGCAGGCGGATGACCATATCCGGGCGCAAACGCCCCGTGTCCGTCTCTGTACTGACCTGCTCTTCAAAATCACAATGTTCCAGCATACCGGCAAATTCAACCAGGCGGCGGAGGGCAATTTCGCCATAACGGCCCCGGCTGGTGCTGGTCTTTAAGGCATTCACGAGGCTGCGTGTTTCTTTATCCAGGGCTATCGTGCTTTGTTTCATCTGGTCCAGCAGCGTATGTACCTGGCTATAAGCTCCTTCTCTTTTCGTCTCAAGGGCATTGATCTTTTCATCCATTTTAGTGAGGCTGTCGGAAAGGGGTTTTGACAGGGCTGCAAAAGATTCTGTATTTCGTTTCAATGCGTCGGCAGAGAGAGAGCCAAACGCATCTTTCAGGTTTTGCTGGGTCTGCTCCACAAATTTTTGTTGTTCTGACAGGCGTTGAACAACAGCCTGATGGTTGGCTGACAGCGTAGCATTTTGTTCTTTGGTGAGAGTCAATTGCCCCTGCAGGACGATCACCTGCTCTTTTTGTTCTACGGCGGAAGCCTGTATTATTTCAAGGCGGGCCTGCAGGCCGGAGATGGTAGTAGCGGCATCACTCTTCCCTTTAAGCCATGCAATGAGGGCTCCTATGCCTAGAGAAGCGCAGCCGACCAGGATCATGAGAATGCTATTCATAAATTCGCTATTAGGTCTATCGGTGAATAAACGAATGTAGGAGTTTATTGTATAATTTCGGGAGACTAAACTATGGAGGTCCATGCAAAAAATCAAGGCAGTCATCTTCGATCTTGACGGAACTATAGCAAATACCTTACCTCTTTGTATCCGGGCTTTCCGGGAGTCTATCGAACCGCTGATCCGGCGCCGCGTCAGCGACAAAGAGATAATAGCCACTTTCGGGCCCTCCGAAGAAGGGACGATCAAGGCACTGGCCCCCGATCATTATGAGCAGGGCGTCGCGGACTACCTGCATTTCTATGAAGCTCATCATGGGACCTGCCCCCGGCCGTTCGCGGGTATCAAAGAATTGCTGAAGGTCTTACAGGGAAAGGGTATCCGTATCGCCATGGTGACGGGGAAAGGAAAACATAGTACGGCTATTTCTTTAGAGCAATTCGGCCTGCTGCCCTTTTTTGAATTGCTGGAGACCGGCGCCGCCCACGGACCCCGGAAGCCGGAAGGTATAGAAAGTGTGCTGCGCCAATGGGCAGACCTTTCCAAAGAGGAAGTGATCTATGTGGGCGATGCTCCCAGCGATATCGAGGCCTGCAGAAAGACAGGGATCGCTATCGTTGCCGCTGCCTGGGCTGAAACAGCCGAACCGGAGAAACTGGAAGAGCTCCATCCGGATGAATTATTTTATACGGTGCCTGATTTTGCCGGTTGGTTAGAAGCAAGGATATGAGTTGGATAAATCAGGGGATTTTCCTACATTTGCCGTCCCATTGCCCGATAGTATAATGGTAGTACGACAGATTCTGGATCTGTATGTCGAGGTTCGAGCCCTTGTCGGGCAACAGAAAATAGAATTAAAGCCTGTAAATCAAAAATTTACAGGCTTTTTTCTTTTGGAAGGGGACTGCCGGCTGCCATAAGCGAAGCCCCCGGTTTGGTAGGGGCCCTTGTCATTCTATGTCGTACCGGCAGAAGCGATCTTTGCGAGACAAAGAGCGAGGCTATGTCTCCATTCAGGGATCATTATCCCATAAGTATCCTTTATGAGGCTCTTGTCCAGTAATGAGTAATGAGGTCTTTGAGCAGGGGTGGGATATTGCGCCGTATGAATGGAGGACACGATGCAGGGACTAAGCGAGAGCTCTTTAATGGCCAGCGCAAAATCAAACCAGCTGATCTGCCCCTCGTTGCTGTAATGATAAATGCCGGGAACGAATTTTCCGCCATTGATAATCTCCAGGATAACGGCGGCCAGGTCGGCGGCGTAAGTAGGTGAGCCGATCTGATCGTCGACTACGGTGATCTTTTCTTTTTCCCGCATGAGCCGGATCATAGTCTTCACGAAATTGTTTCCGAATTCGGAGTAGACCCAGGAAGTACGGATAATAACGGTATCCTTATTTTGTTGCAGGGCGAGTTGTTCGCCTCTCAGTTTGGAAGCGCCATATATATTAATGGGGTCTGTGGGATCGCCTTCTTTTAATGGAATGGCGGAATGACCATCGAATACATAGTCGGTAGAGATATGAATGAGACGGGTCCCGATGCTCCTGCAGGCAGCAGCCAGTGAGCCTACGGCATCTCCGTTGATGGCGAAAACCAGGTCTTTTTCCGTCTCTGCCTTGTCGACGGCCGTATAGGCGGCGCAATTGACGCAATAGTCGGGGCGGATCTTTTCGAAAAATTGTTGGGTCTGCGCGGCGTCCTGAATGGGGAGATCCTCTTTGGAGAGGAAAATGAATTCAAATAATGGATAATTGCCGGAAGCCACCTTCAACTCTTTTCCCAGCTGGCCACTGGCTCCTGTGACGATGATCTTTTTCATGAATGAATTTTTAGCCGAAGCCCGAAGGCAAGTCCCGGCAGTGGGCTTTATCCCTAAAATTGAAAGTTATTCCTGCATTCTGCGAAAACGGGTAATTCTAAGTCCTTGGGAGAGACAAGGGCCTCTGCCGCCGGTACGCGCCAATCGATACCCAGGGCCGGATCGTCATAACGGATTCCTCCTTCACTGGCCTTATTATAGAACCCATCGCATTTGTAAGACACTTCAGCCGTCTCGCTGAGTACGGAAAATCCATGTGCAAATCCCCTGGGTATCAGGAATTGTTTCTTATTTTCTGCGGACAATTCAATACCCATGAATTTCCCGTAGGTAGGGGAACCCCGCCGGATATCGAGAGCCACATCCAGGATCTTTCCATGCAGTACGCGGATTAGTTTGGCCTGGGGATGAGGTTCGAGCTGATAGTGCAGGCCGCGGATCACTCCATACTGGGAGAAGGATTGATTATCCTGAACGAAACGATTGAGAATTCCCTGTTGCTGAAAGATCTGCTCGTTATAAGATTCAAAAAAAAAACCCCGGTCGTCTTTTAATATGACCGGTTCAAATATAAATAATCCGGGAAATTCAGTGACAGTGAAAGGCATGTCTGGAAAAAGTTTGAGTTAAGTAAAATGGTGCCTCAATGCGGTCGGCCATATTGCTCCTTATAATATTTCTGGTAGTCGCCGGAGGTCACCGCCTGCACCCAATCCTGGTTTTGCAAATACCAGTCTACCGTCTTTTCCAATCCTTCTTCGAATTGCAGGGAGGGGGACCACCCCAATTCCCTGTTTAATTTAGTAGCGTCGATCGCGTAACGGAGGTCATGCCCTGGCCGGTCTTTCACGTAAGTGATCAGTTGGGCCGATGCACCTTCCGTTCTGCCCAGTTTCTTATCCATAAGGGCGCACAGCAGGTGTACGATATCGATATTCTTCCATTCGTTGAAACCGCCGATATTGTATTTCTCTCCTGTCTTTCCTTTGTGAAAGATGGTATCGATGGCGCTGGCATGATCTTCCACATAGAGCCAGTCCCGTACATTCTCTCCTTTACCATAGACGGGTAAAGGCTTGTTGTGGAGAATATTGTTGATCATCAAAGGGATCAGCTTCTCGGGGAAATGATGGGAACCGTAATTATTGGAACAATTGGACAGGATAACGGGAAGACCATAGGTATGGTGATACGCCATCACGAAATGGTCAGAGGATGCCTTGGAAGCGGAATAGGGCGACCTGGGATCATAGGGGGTCTCTTCTGTGAAAAACCCTTCTGCTCCCAGGGATCCGTATACTTCGTCGGTCGATACGTGGTAGAACAATTTGCCGGGTAGGTCCTCTTTCCAGTTCCGAAGGCTCACATTGAGAAGATTAGCCGTTCCCAGGACATTGGTCCGGACAAATGCCAGCGGGTCGAGAATTGAGCGGTCCACATGGCTTTCTGCAGCCAGGTGGATGATCGCATCAAAAGGATATTGTCCGAATAGTTCCTGAATGCGTTGTTCATCGTTGATATCCCCTTTTTCAAATTTATAATTCGCAGCAGATTCAATGTCTTTCAGGTTCGCCAGGTTGCCCGCGTACGTGAGGGCATCGAGGTTCACGATCAGGTATTGCGGATATTTCTTTACAAACAAACGGATTACATGGGAGCCGATAAAACCAGCTCCGCCGGTGATCATTATCCTTTTTGTGAAATCAGCCATTACAAACTCCAGTATTTCCTATTAATAATCTTACTCTTATAGCTGCCCTTCAGGTCTGCGATCAGGGCGCCTTCCCGGGTGATGGAGGTAAAGTAGGCGTCATCGAGATCTTTATAGGGTGCATGGGGAACGGTGACGATCACGGCGTCATAGTTACTCCCGATCTTTTTGGCAAGGTGCAGTCCATATTCTTCATGCACTTCTTCTTCCACGGCATAGGGGTCTTCCACATCCACGGCAATATTGAAGGCCAGCAGTTCTTTCACGGTGTCGACGATCCTGGAATTACGGATGTCGCTCACATTTTCTTTGAACGTCACGCCTTTGACCAGGACTCGCGGTTCATTGGAGATCCGCAGTACGTGGGTAATGATCTTGCGGGCCACATATTTGGCCATGTCGTCGTTGATATAACGGGAAGACGAGATCACCTTGGATTCATACCCCAGGGCGGCAGCCTTATGGGTGAGGTAATAGGGATCGATGCCGATACAGTGCCCCCCTACCAGGCCGGGCTGGAATTTGAGGAAATTCCATTTCGTGCCGGCAGCTTCGATCACATCGTAGGTATTGATCCCCATCCGGTCGAAGATAAGGGATAGCTCATTCATCAGGGCGATGTTCAGATCGCGCTGGGTATTCTCCACGATCTTGCTTGCCTCCGCCACTTTGATGGAGGGTGCACGGTGAACGCCTGCGTCCACGACCAGTTCATAGGTCTTTGCTATTTCTTCCAGGGATCCGGCGTCGTCACCGGATACCACTTTGATGACCGTACGAAGGGTGTGTTTCTTATCACCCGGATTGATCCGTTCGGGGGAATAGCCGAGTTTGAAATCCTTGCCGGATTGCAGGCCGGACACCTTTTCCAGGATGGGCATACAGTCTTCCTCGGTACAGCCGGGGTAGGTGGTGGATTCGTACACTACATAATCTCCCTTTTTAAGTACTTTTCCCACGGTGTCTGAAGCGCCGATCAGGGGCTTCAGATCGGGTACATTGTATTTGTCAACGGGCGTAGGAACGGCAACGATGAAGAACCGGGCCTCTTTCAGCACGGCGAGGTCGTCGGTGAAGACGATATCCCTGTTCTTAAACTCCTCTACCGGCACTTCTTTGCTGGGGTCGAGGCCTTCGCGCATCATACCGATACGCCGCTTATTGATATCGAAACCGATAACGGAGATCTTTTTAGCAAATTCCAGCGCGATGGGCAATCCTACATACCCCAACCCGATTACAGCCAGTTTGGCTTTTTTTCCGGTGAGATCCTTGTATATTTTTACTTCGCTCATAGTTTGTGGTTTGGGGGTTATGGTTTTTAGCTTTAGAAACGCGAAACCCATGACCTTTATTTGCCGCTGACAAATTCCTTCGGCAATTTGATCCATTCTTCAGGCGGCAGGGATTTGAAATATTCATAGGTGGCTTTCAGGCCTTCCCTACGTTCTACCTTAGGCTCCCATCCGAGTATTTCCCGGGCTTTGGTGATATCGGGCTGACGTTGTTTGGGATCATCGACAGGCAGGGGCTTGTAGACGATCTTTTGTTTGGTGCCGGTCAGGGTGATCACTTCCTCGGCGAATTGCTTCAGAGTGATCTCGGAAGGGTTGCCAATATTTACAGGTAAGTGATAGTCGCTGAGCAGGAGCCGGTAGATGCCTTCCACGAGATCGTCGACATAACAGAAGGAGCGGGTCTGGCTACCGTCGCCGAAGACGGTGAGGTCTTCCCCGCGCAGAGCCTGACCGATGAATGCAGGCAGGGCGCGACCGTCGTTGAGGCGCATCCGGGGACCATAGGTATTGAAGATCCGGACAATGCGGGTCTCCAGTCCATGGAAATTATGATAGGCCATGGTAATGGCTTCCTGAAAACGCTTGGCTTCGTCATATACTCCTCTGGGACCGATGGGATTGACATTCCCCCAGTACTCTTCCGTCTGTGGATGGACCAGGGGGTCGCCATAGATCTCGGAAGTGGAGGCTATGAGTAGCCTGGCCTTTTTAGACTTGGCCAATCCCAGGCAATTATGCGTTCCCAGGGAGCCTACTTTAAGGGTCTGTATGGGTATTTTCAGGTAATCGATGGGGCTGGCGGGAGAGGCAAAATGCAGAACATAGGCCAGTTCGCCGGGAACATGGATGAATTTACTAACATCATGGTGATAGAATTCAAAGTGTTCCAGCTTGAACAGGTGTTCGATGTTCTTCAGATCACCGGTGATGAGATTATCCATCCCGATGACATGATATCCCTCCTTAATGAACCGGTCGCATAAATGAGATCCTAAAAAGCCTGCGGCGCCGGTGATCAATACGCGTTGTCTTATCATGTGTATTCGGGTTATTAGTTATTTTTTATCGGTGGGTACAGCGGGGGCCCTGCCTACGCTCTCATAATAGAAGCCTAGTTCGCGGATGGCCGCGATGTCGAACAGGTTACGCCCGTCGAATATGACCTTCGACCGGAGGCTGGTGACGATCTTCAGGAAGTTAGGGGTCCTGAATTCGTTCCATTCCGTAGCGATGATCAGGGCGTCGGCGCCTTCGAGGGCTTCATATTGATTCTCTGCGTAGGTGACCTTGTCGCCGATGAGCTGTCTGACATTATTCATGGCTTCAGGATCGAATACGCAGAGGGTAGCTCCTTCTTTTGTCAGGGCTTCGATCATATACAGAGCGGGTGCTTCGCGGATATCGTCCGTATTGGGTTTGAAAGCCAGTCCCCAGAGAGCAAAACGTTTGCCCTTCAGATTGTCTGAAAAATACTTCTTTATTTTGGGCAACAGGTGCAGTTTCTGTTGTTCATTCACATCCATAACGGCGTTGAGTATCCTGAAGTCGTAGTTGACCTCGTGGGAGGATTTCACCAGGGCCTGTACGTCTTTGGGGAAGCAGCTTCCGCCATAACCGATCCCGGGAAAAAGGAATCTTTTGCCGATGCGTTCATCACTGCCGATGCCGCGCCTTACCATATCGACATCTGCACCCAGCTTTTCACAAAGAAGGGCTACTTCGTTCATGAAAGTGATCTTGGTGGCCAAAAAAGAGTTTGCGGCATATTTGGTGAGTTCGGCGGAGCGTTCGTCCATAAAGATGACGGGATTGCCCTGTCGGACAAAGGGGCTGTACAGATCTCCCATCACTTTTTTTGCCCGTTCGGAGGAGGAGCCGATCACTACGCGGTCGGGCTTCATAAAATCATCTACAGCTACCCCTTCCCGGAGGAATTCGGGGTTGGAAACGACATCGAACTCCCCTTTATAATTTTTTGCAATGGCGGTCCGCACTTTTTCGGCGGTGCCTACCGGTACAGTGCTTTTATCTACGACGACCTTATAATCCTTCAGGATCTTTCCCAGGCTATCCGATACACCCAATATGTATTTTAGGTCGGCGGAGCCGTCTTCTCCGGGAGGAGTGGGCAGCGCAAGGAAAATGATCTGGGCCTCTCTGATGCCCTCTTCGAGATTGGTGGTGAATTTGAGGCGTTCTTCCTTCAGATTGCGGAGAAACAGCTTCTCCAGACCCGGTTCATAGATAGTGATCTGCCCGTTGGAAAGCTTCTGCACTTTACCTGCATCAATGTCTACGCATATTACATCGTTTCCCGTCTCGGCAAAACAAGTGCCGGTGACTAAGCCTACATAACCAGTTCCTACTACAGCAATTTTCATAAAAGACTTTATTTTTTTGAAGGTTTAACAGATTCTTTTAACTATTGACATATTCTAATACGGCAGAACAAATCGTTTGTAGTTGTTCTTCATCCAGCTCGGTGTGCATGGGCAGGGAAATAACCCTTTCAGTAAGCCAGTCGGTGGTGGCCAGTGAGTAGGTCCCTCCTCCCAGTTCGGCAAACATTTGCTGACGATGAGCGGGTACAGGATAATAGATCATGGACGGGATGTTCTTCCCGGCCAGGTATTCATTCAGTCCATTGCGGTCGATCCCTTCCAGGATGACCGTGTACTGATGAAAAACGTGATGACTGTAGGTAGCACGGTAGGGCGTCGTGATCTTCGGATGAGCCAATTTAAAAGCGTTGTCGTAATAATCGGCGGCGGCACGCCTGGCAGCGATATAAGCATCCAGGCTCTTCAATTTCACATTCAAAACGGCTGCCTGGATAGAATCCAGCCGGCTGTTACAACCTACGAGATCATGATAATAACGCCGGCTCTGCCCATGATTGGCAATCATTTTCAACCGGCTAGCTAACGCGTCGTCATCTGTAAATATTGCCCCTCCATCTCCATAACAGCCTAAATTTTTGGAGGGGAAAAAAGAAGTTGTGCCGATGGTGCCGATAGCGCCTGTCTTTTTGGTAACGCCATTGGGGAAGGTATAGGTACTGCCGATCGCCTGGGCATTGTCTTCTATGACCGCCAGATTGTGCCGGGCAGCGATCTGCATGATCTCTTCCATGGGAGCGGCGTGGCCATAAAGGTGTACGGGTACGATGGCCTTTGTCCGGGGGGTGATCGCTTTTTCGATAGCGGCCGGATCGATGCAAAATGTCCTGGGATCTACTTCTACGAAAACAGGTTTCAGTCTCAGCAATGCTACTACTTCGGTAGTGGCGATATAGGTGAAGGAGGGAGTGATGACTTCGTCGCCAGGTTGCAGGTCCAGGGCCATCATAGCGATCTGGAGGGCGTCGGTACCGTTGGCGCAGGGGATGGTATGTTTGGCTCCTGTATAGGCGGACAGTCCTGCTGCAAAGTCAGTAACTGCCTTCCCGTTGATAAAAGCGGCATGGTCAATCACCTCGTGAATGGCCGAATCTACTTCACTCTTAATTTTCGTATATTGTTGCTTTAAATCTACCATTTGAATGGGCCGCATATATATCTATGTTTGAACGGGCACAAACCTACTGCAAAAACGGGACATTTTCAAGCTGTGGACGGGGAATAACCACAAGCTTCGGGCTGCAAGCCAGACATTTATAAATTATTAACTTCGTCCCGGCATAACTAATTTCACTTAAAGCTTAAGGCTTATAGGCCGGCGCTAAAAAAAAGACGCGTGAGTATCATTTTTTATCATGTTTTTCTTTGGCTGTATAGAACAGGTATTGGTCTGATTTCTCCCTGGAATCGTAAAGCAAAGCTCTGGCTGGAAGGGAGAAAAGGGCTTTTGGAGAGGATCCGGGTGGAAATGAAGGCGGCGGCGACCGGGTCGGGGCCGGGAAGATCGGAGAAGGGGGGGAAGACCATCTGGATGCACTGTTCATCCCTGGGGGAGTTCGAGCAGGGAAGACCACTGCTGGAGAGCCTCCGGCTGCAGGATCCCGGGTGCAGGGTCGTGCTGAGCTTTTTTTCGCCCTCCGGGTATGAGGCGAGGAAGGACTATACGGGGGCGGATCATGTCTTCTACCTGCCGCTGGACTCCCGCCGGCATGCCCGCCGGTTTATCGACCTGGTGAAGCCGGAACTGGTGCTTTGGGTAAAGTACGATTACTGGTATTATTACCTGGTAGAGTTGAAAAAAAGGAATATTCCCACCTTACTGGTATCGGGTGTATTCCGTAAGGATCAGCCTTTTTTCAGGTGGTATGGCCGGCTACACCGGTATATGCTCGAATGCTTCACCCATCTGTTCGTGCAAACGGAGGATTCAAAAAGACTATTGGAGGACCTGGGGCTGACGGAGAATGTGAGTGTCAGCGGAGATACGCGGTTTGACCGGGTGATCGGGATCGCGGAGAACGCGGAGTCCCTTCCGCTCATAGAGGTTTTCTGCGGGGAGCAGGCCGTGATCGTTGCGGGCAGTACCTGGGAAGAGGATGAGGAGGAACTGGATCATTATGCCAATACGCATCCGGAGATAAGGATGATCATTGCCCCTCATGAGATCAGTGAGGAGAGATTGAGAGAGGTGGAGCTGTTGTTCCGGTATAGTATCCGGTATTCGCAGTGGGCGCAGGGCGCAGGAGCTGCGGGAAGCGATGCATCACGGGGGGCCGGGGCTCCGGGCGGAGCGGGGCGGGGTCCGGGGGGGCGGGAGCCGAATGTGTTGATCATCGATAATATAGGGATGCTGTCCCGGCTTTACCAGTATGCTACCATCACCTATGTGGGTGGGGGATTTGGGGATGACGGGGTACACAATGTGCTGGAGGCGGCCGTCTATGGGAAGCCGGTGGTATTCGGTCCGGTGATCGAAAAGTATATCGAGGCGGTGGAGTTGGCTGACAGCGGTGGAGGTATCGTCATCGATAGCGCGCTGGAGGCGGAGTCTGTATTCAACCGGTTATTGAGTAACCCGGAGGAATACCGGCAAACGGGTGAAGCGTCCCGCAGCTATGTGTATGCTAAAAAGGGAGCTACGGAAAAAATCGCCGGTTATATTCAGGAGAAACGTCTTTTGACCAATTGATAAAAGTGCTTGGTGGCTTCCCTGTTCTCATCCCAGCCCAGCTTGACCTTCAGTTCTCTTTCCATCCAGTATTCCGCTTCCGGCAAGATGCGGAATCCGTTGATGGTCTTAATACTGCGTTCATACATCACTTCATCTCCCCGGAATAACTGGCTGATGAAGACAAAACGGTCGTTGACGCCAATGGCTTTTTTCAAATCCCTTACGGGGGTATCGTTAAGGGCGGCGGATAACTCCAGCACGTTGCCTTTCAATTTATCATTCAGGGAAGGAGATAAACCATTGCCGCCGATCACGTCATTCAGCTCCCTGGGAGCCTGTTGCTGGGCCAGGGTAGGTATATCGGCCAGGGGGTCGAAAGGCCAGGCTCCTCTCTCCGGTTCTTTAACAGCCGCAGCCTGACGGGCCGGAGCCACTTTCAGATCGGAAGTCGTTCGCATTTCTGCGGCGGTCTTCCCTTCAGAGGCGGTCCGGAGTTCTGCAGCGGTCTTTAATTCGGAAGCGGCTCTCAATTCCGCGGCGGTCTTCTGGCCGGGAATGAATTCGGGCTCGGGGGAAGGGACGCCGTTGATGGCAGAGCCATTTCTGATCTCCGAAACCTGGGAGCCATTCCTGACTTCAGGAGCGGCCGATCTGAATTCCTGCACGGCCGATTGCCCTGTATATATTTTCATGGAGGATGGCATCATAACCGCTACTTTTGCCGATCCCCGGTTGACAGCAGCATGACTGGACAAACGTGTCAGTTCTGCATCCAGGAGCCGGGTAGTCAAGAGCATCTGCGAAGGCTCCGCCTTTCGGTCAAACTGCTCTTTTAGTTGGTTAATAAGTTCTTGTAATCGTTCCATGGTACTAATTGCACAGGCCTTTAATGGGTGAATATTACTAATTCTTATAAAGTTATAACAAATTCCGAACCTAATTTATATGTATCTATGTTCATTGAACCTCATATAAAAGGCGAAAAACGTGGCTGGATCGAAGTAATCTGCGGATCCATGTTCTCTGGAAAAACAGAAGAACTGATCCGGCGGCTGAAACGGGTTAAAATTGCCAATCTGAAAGTCGAGATCTTCAAGCCTTCCATGGATACCCGTTATCACGAACAGAACATTGTTTCCCATGACGAGAGTATCATTCCATCTACGCCTATCGACAACTCACAAACTATCCTGCTGATGGCCAGTGATGTGGATGTTGTCGGCATTGACGAAGCCCAGTTCTTCGACGACCAGTTACCGGAAGTCTGCGACCAGCTGGCCTTTCGGGGAATTCGTGTCATCGTGGCCGGGTTGGATATGGACTATACGGCCAAACCATTCGGCCAGATGCCCTTCCTGCTTGCCAAGGCTGATTATATCACCAAGTTGCATGCCATTTGTGTAAAATGTGGAAATATTGCCAACTATTCCTACCGTAAGGACAGCACTGGGACACAGGTCCTATTAGGAGAAAAAGACCTGTATGAGCCCCGTTGCAGGAATTGTTATTACAACCGGGTGCCCTGATATTTTATAAGCAATCCGCTCCCGGAGAGTCACCCGGGGCTGAAAAGAAATGAATTATAGATTTGTTAAAATTAATTTTCTGCGCCGGCTGCCGGAAGGTATTTTTGCCCCCAAATTGAAAAACAATTAGCTCATTACGACACATATGGACGCTATTTAAGAAGGATCTGCTGCTGGAAATCCGGCAACAGTATACTTTCTATGGGGTGCTGTTATACGTAGCTTCCACCATTTTCGTGTTATACCTGGCGATGGCACAGCCTGAGACGGAGGTATGGAACGGGCTCTTCTGGATGATCCAGTTATTTATCTGCGTAAATGCCGTCGCTAAAAGTTTTTTAGCGGAGGGGAAGGGAAGAATGCTCTATTTCTACTCTATTGCCGGGGCCCGGGATTTTATCCTGGCCAAATTGCTGTTCAATGCCATGCTGATGATAGTAATGAGCCTTGCTAACTGGTTGCTTTTCAGCATTTTACTGGGTAATCCGGTGATCAATCCGGGGGCCTTTTTAGGGATCAATCTGCTGGGGGGAGTGAGCCTGAGCCTGGTATTCACCTTTTTATCCGCGATAGCCGCCCGGGCTCAGCAGAATGCCGCCCTGATGGCTATTATGGGTTTCCCGATCATCATTCCCCAGCTGATGTTGCTGATCAAAATCTCCAATATCGTGTTCGCCACGGTGTTGCAGGGGGGGCTGGCCGGTGTAGTGCTCCTGCTGGTGGGTATGGATGTGCTGGTGGTGGCCCTGGCGATCGTTTTGTTCCCCTTTTTATGGAAAGACTAAGGGTTTATGCAAAGGAACTTCCATTTCGTAATACAATCCGTAAAACGGCTGAAAGAGGCGGGGGTTTCATCTAATTTTAGACATCCCCTAAAATTTTGAATGGCTTTGTCCTAAATTTGCGACTTCTTGTTAAGGTACAATCTATTATAACTATATGCGAAAAAAGTGGTGGAAAATACTTTGTGTAGTCATTCTTGTCTATACCATCACCGGTGGCCTCCTACTTCCTGTTCCTGCACGTGAGATCCTGGCCGAGACGATCCGCAATCTTTATTTCCATGTTTGTATGTGGTTCGGAATGATGATCCTTTTTACGGTCTCGGTGGTCTACGCCGTCAAATATTTACGTTCCCAGAAACTGGCGCATGATATTTATTCAGTGAATTTTGCCAAGGTGGGGATCCTGTTCGGGGTACTGGGCTATTCTACCGGTTTTGTCTGGGCCTCTTACACCTGGACCGAATATGCGACCAATACCCAGATATTCAAAGAGCCCAAATTGCTGGGCGCGGCTATCGCCCTGCTGGTATATTTCGCCTACCTGGTATTACGCGGGTCTATCACGGATATGGATAAGAGGGCAAGGGTAAGCGCCGTATATGCCATTTTCGCTTATGCTATGTTATTCCCTACCATCTGGATATTGCCGAGGCTGCTGGAAAGCCTTCATCCCGGCAAGGAAGGTAACCCCGCTCTGAATTTCAAGGACAGCGACGCCCGCCTGAGAATGGTATTCTATCCGGCTATCATCGGATGGACCTTACTCGGCGTATGGATCACCTCCCTGAAGATCAGGCTTGATTTTATAAAAGAGAAAAGTATTTTGAATGATTAAGAAAACCCTGTCCCCCCTGGTCTGCCTGTTCCTGTATCTATTACCCTTGTTCACGATGGCCCAGTCATCGGAGGCCGAAAGGAAGTACACCGCCTACGACATGCGCAGTAATGGAAAGATCTATGTGCTGACAGCCTGCATCCTGATCATTTTGATCGGATTCCTCCTCTATCTCGTAAGGCTGGACAGAAAAATAAGCCGGGTAGAAAAAGAAATAAAATAAGTTTAAACGAACGATTGCAAGAACCCAACAACAAATTTAAATCAACTGTTATGGCAGTACAAGCAGTACAAAATGAGTACAAGTTCTTTGAAGCCGTAGAAAAAAGTTTTGACAAAGCGGCCAGCTTCACGACCTGGGATCCCGGTATCCTGGAGCAGATCAAGCAGTGCAATGCGGTATATCGGATGTTCTTCCCTGTTAAGATCGGAGACAAAATCGAAGTAATTAAAGCATACAGGGTGCAGCATTCCCAGCATAAGACCCCTTGTAAGGGAGGGATCCGGTTTGCCTTATCGGTGAACCTGGATGAGGTGATGGCCCTGGCGGCCCTGATGACCTTTAAGTGCGCGATCGTCAATGTGCCTTTCGGCGGAGCCAAGGGCGGGATCAGCATCGACCCTAAGAAATACACACCTTATGAGCTGGAAAAGATCACCCGCCGGTATACTTCCGAGCTGATCAAAAAGAATTTTATCGGACCGGGTACGGATGTTCCCGCTCCGGATTACGGGACGGGCGAGCGGGAGATGGCCTGGATCCTGGATACCTATATGAGCATGCGTCCCGGCGAGATCGATGCGCTGGCCTGTGTAACGGGCAAGCCGGTATCGCAGGGGGGGGTCCGGGGTCGCCGCGAAGCAACAGGCCTGGGGGTATTTTATGGTATCCGGGAAGTGTGTAATATGGAAGATATCATGGCTAAGCTGAAGCTGAAGCCCGGTGTGGAAGGAAAGACCGTGATCGTGCAGGGTTTGGGTAATGTGGGATATCATGCCGCTAAGTTCTTCCGGGAAGGCGGCGCCAAAGTGATCGCGCTGGCCGAATACGAGGGGGCTATTACCAATCCGGCGGGCCTGAACGAAGAAGAAGTGTTCCAGCACCGGAAGAAGACGGGAAGCATCCTGAATTTCCCCGGGGCTACCAATCTTCCCAATTCGGGCGATGCGCTGGAGCTGGAATGCGATATTCTGATCCCTGCCGCACTGGAGAACGTGATCAACGGGCAGAACGCGCCGAATGTGAAGGCTAAGATCATCGGGGAAGCGGCAAATGGTCCGCTGACACCGGAAGCAGATGAGGTCTTCATCAAAAAAGGAATCCTGGTCGTACCGGATATGTACCTGAATGCAGGCGGGGTGACCGTCTCCTATTTTGAATGGCTGAAGAATCTAAGTCATGTGCGCTATGGACGGATGGAGAAGAGATTTACCGAGAACATGAACTCTCATATTCTCGGCCAGATAGAAGGGCTGACCGGTAAAAAGGTAAGTACCAAGGAAAAAGAATTTATCATGCACGGGGCCGACGAAGTGGACCTGGTCTATAGCGGGCTGGAAGAGACGATGATCGCCGCCACCCGGGAGATCATGGATGCCTGGAAGAGTAATCCGACTGTTCCGGACATGCGTACGGCAGCGTATGTGGTAGCCATCAATAAGGTGGGTACTTCCTATGCGGAACTGGGGATTTTCCCATAGAAATGATGTTACAAGATATTAGTAAGGGAGCCCTGTCTGAAAAGGCGGGGCTCCCCCGTTTTGCGGGGTCTGGGAAATAGACTAGATTAGAGGGGAGCAACTCTTGTACTATGGACACACTGAAAGACCCACGGCTTGCCGTCCTGATAGATGCGGATAATGTCCCCTATGCCAATATAAAGGAGATGTTGGAGGAGATCGCGAAGTACGGTACTCCCACGTTTAAACGGATCTATGCCGACTGGACCAAGCCGACCGTGTCAGGATGGAAAACGGTGCTGTTGGAAAATGCCATTACGCCGATCCATCAATACAGCTATACGACAGGCAAGAATGCCACGGATTCGGCGATGATCATCGATGCGATGGATATCTTGTATACGGGGCGGGTGGACGGATTCTGCATCGTATCGAGCGATAGTGATTTCACCAGGCTGGCTACGCGGTTGAGAGAGGCCGGGATGAAAGTATATGGATTGGGGGAACGCAAGACGCCGGTGGCTTTTATTTCGGCCTGCGACAAATTCATCTATATCGAGATCTTAAAGAAGGAGGCTCCCCAACCTCCTAAACCGGCTCTTCCTGCCTCCAGGGCAAGACCGGGAGCCGGTGGCCGTGCCGCCCCGGCGGCAGGCAAGGGACGGGGACAGGTGGCGGCCAGGCAGGGAGCTACAACTGTTCAGGAGACCGGGAGTTCCCGGGAGGCCGCGGCCGGACGGGAGGTGGAGAGCGCACGGGAAGCTGAAGCTGCACGGGAAGCCGAGAGCACGAGACAGGCAGATACGATCCGGAAAATAGATAATGGACTGGTCAAGCTGATTGCCGACAGCATCAACGACCTGGCGGGAGAGGATGGATGGACCTTCCTGGGAGAGCTGGGCACTTTATTACTGAAGAAAAAGCCGGATTTCGACCCGAGGAATTATGGCTTTAAGAAGCTGGTGCCGCTGATCAAAAGTCTCAACCAGTTCGAGATCGACGAGCGGAATACGGGCAGGAACAATAGTGTGCTGGCCTATGTCCGGGCGAAATAAATTCGTATATTGGACAACTCTAATGAATAGACGCCTAAAACAACTATATGAGCGCTCCCAATCTTGAATTTGTACCGCAGGAACTTTTACCGCAACTGGCCAAGATACGGCCTTATGTACTGCTGCTGCTTACCAAAGGAGCGAATTATGGGCGCCCGGATACCCGCAGGATCATTCAAAGCGAACATTTGCCGTATACATTCCAACAGAGAGCGGAGGGTATTCTGGCGTTGACGATGCCGGTGAATGATGATACCCGTATAGCGGCGATCGGTATTTATGCCGGCCGTTCCAAAGAAGAGGTAAAAAAGCTGGTGGAAGATGATCCGGCGGTAAAAGCGGGGATCTTCGAATACGAAATTGTGAACTCCATGGGGTTGCAGGGAGACGTGCTGCCATGAAACCTATTTTACCATTGTTCGCCGTCTGCTGGCCGGGTGGCTGACCCTTTTCTATTCGTTATAGGAAGGTAAGGTGGCGATGGCTTCGAAGTCGACGGGTCCTTTGATAAAGGCATGGCATTCTTCGCCATTGGTGACGACGAGGTATTTCACGGGAATGGCCATATTGTAGCGCAGAACCTGCCATAATACGCGGTTATCCAGTTTCTCCTTTATCGCCTTGCATTCCACCAGCATCCAGGGTTGGGCGCTTTTGTCAAAGACCAGCAGGTCAAATCTTTTGTTGAGCTCCCCTAATTTCATCCTTCTTTCCACGGCCATATAGGATGCAGGATAAATCTTTACCTGTAACAGGTATTGAATGAAATTCTGGCGAACCCATTCTTCGGGAGTCAGGCGAACCCATCCTTTGCGCAGTTCGTCCCAGATCTCTTCTTTTTTGGGTTCGGGCTCCCTTATCTTGAAAGGATGAGTCGGGTAGTAGATTTTGATCATGTGCGAAAACTATTTGTTAAATTTACGAATCGCAACGATGAAAAGTAAAGAAGAAATAGTTCAGAATTGGTTGCCCCGGTACACGGGTGAAAAGCTGGAGAATTTCGGCAAGTATATTTTGCTGACCAATTTTGACAATTATGTACACCTGTTCGCAGACTGGCATAATGTAGAAGTAATGGGCGAACATAAGCCCATGCAATGCGCCACTGCAGGAGACATTACTATTATTAATTTCGGCATGGGCAGTCCCGGCGCCGCCACGATCATGGACCTGCTTACCGCCATCGAGCCTAAGGCCGTCTTATTCCTGGGAAAATGCGGAGGACTGAAAAGACGTAATAAGCTCGGGGACCTGATCCTGCCCATTGCGGCCATAAGAGGAGAGGGGACTTCCAACGATTATTTCCCTCCTGAGGTACCGGCCTTGCCGGCTTTTGCCCTGCAAAAAGCCATTTCTACCACGATCCGGGATTATGCGGTAGATTATTGGACCGGGACCGTCTACACCACCAACCGCCGCGTTTGGGAACATGACGAGGTCTTTAAGGAATATCTGAAGAAGATAAGAGCTTATGCCATCGATATGGAAACCGCTACGATCTTCTCCGTAGGATTCTTCAATAAGATTCCCACGGGGGCCCTGCTGCTGGTAAGCGATCAGCCGATGACACCGGAAGGGGTCAAGACAGCGGAAAGCGATCTGAAAGTGACCAGCGATTATGTAGAAAGACATATTAAGATCGGGATCGATTCGCTTAAACAATTGATCAATAACGGGCAAACCGTGAGACACCTGAAATTTTGATAGCCGAAGGCAGGATGATCCGGCGGAAGATGCAACGATGAGGCTGCCTGTGCTGTCATTCGGAAAAAAGACATGAGCCGCCTCAACTTAATACCCGTTCTGTTCATAGCAACACTTATATCTGCTTCTCAATGCCATAAAGATTCCGGAGGCGCCGGAAAACTAAAAGGTAAACTGGTAATTGATAAAAGCTGCGCCCATTATGTAATACAAGTGCTGGATGGGAACATTTCTCCGGATAAAGTTGTCGCTACCTGGACGGATACGATTGCACAAAAAACATATACCAATGTATTCACAGCAGGCAACAGGTGCGGTTTTGCCGCAAATGACCTGGCAGAAGGGGATATTTTTACTTTCGACCTGGATCCTACACCACCTGTACAGAATTGCATGATATGCCTGATTTATTATCCCAGCCCTCCTGTAGTCAACGCCGTGAAGAATGTAAAAAAGATTGGTTCCGGTAGTTAATCTGGCCCGAAGCTCGTAGCTTGCTTGCTGAAGCATTTGCTATGTCCTCATTGCTATCTATCGATAACCTTACTATCGGATTTCAAACGGAGAGCGGCCTGGCGCCAGGGGTCCAGGGGATCAATCTCCAGGTGCAACGGGGAGAGATTGTCGCATTGGTCGGCGAATCCGGATCGGGCAAGTCAATCACCTCTTTATCCATCCTGCAATTATTACCGATGCCTCCCGCCCGTGTCCTCTCGGGAGAGATCCTCTTTACCGACAGCAATAATCACTGTGTCGACCTGTTGAAACAAAGCCCGGAGCAAATTCAAAAGATCCGGGGCAATGAGATCGCGATGATCTTCCAGGAGCCGATGACATCCTTAAATCCTGTCTTTACCTGCGGCGACCAGTTAACGGAAGCGATCCGCGCCCATACCAGGATGCCTGCGGACCAGGCAAGGCAAAAAGCCATCGGGCTGTTTGAAAAAGTGAAGCTGCCGGATCCTGAAGGCATGCTGTCCCGGTACCCCCATCAGCTCAGCGGGGGACAGAAGCAGCGGGTGATGATCGCCATAGCCATGAGCAATAGCCCCTCCTTGCTGATCTGCGATGAACCCACGACCGCCCTGGATGTGACCGTACAAAAAACCATTCTGGAACTCATCCGGGAATTGCAGCAGACAGAAAATATGGGTGTTATTTTCATAACCCACGACCTGGGGGTGGTCGCCGAGATAGCGGACAGAGCCCTCGTATTGTATAAAGGGAAAGTAGTAGAAGAAGGAAGCGTCGCCACCTTGTTCCATCACCCCCAACATCCTTATACCAAGGGGCTCCTTAACTGCCGTCCGGTACTGCATGTCAAGGGGGAAAGACTACCGGTAGTCAGTGATTTTATGGGAGCGGAGGGGGAGAGGCCACAGGCTGCGGCGCTCCCGGCGACTGAACGGGACGCCGCACCGCTTCTCATGATCAACGCCGCGGCCGCACCGCTGATCCAGGTGCAGGATCTTTCTGTATGGTATCCTTCGAAAAAATCTTTCCTGGGAAAGGTATTGAATTACACCAAAGCGGTGGATGGGGTCAGTTTCGACGTATATGAGGGGGAAACGCTGGGGCTGGTGGGTGAGTCCGGTTGCGGTAAAACGACCCTGGGAAGGGCCCTGTTGCGGCTGACAGCCCCCACTGCCGGCAGGATCCTGTTCGGGGGGAGCGATCTCGCCGGTTATACTCCCGCCACCATGAAAAAATTACGAAGTCATATACAGATCATTTTCCAGGACCCCTACTCTTCCCTGAATCCCCGCCTCACGATCGGCTCCGCGATTGCAGAGACACTGAAAGTACATGGGCTCGTCTCCACGCAAAAGGCGCGAAAGGAGCAGGTAGTGGCATTACTGGAAAAGGTAAGCCTGAAAGCCGAACATTTCGACCGGTATCCGCATGAGTTCTCCGGCGGCCAGCGTCAGCGGATCGTCATTGCCCGGGCCCTGGCCCTGCGTCCTTCCTTTATTGTCTGCGATGAATCCGTCTCTGCCCTGGACGTGAGCGTACAGGCGCAGGTGCTCAACCTGCTGAATGACCTGAAAAAAGAATTCGGCTTCACCGTGGTCTTTATTTCTCATGATCTCTCGGTGATCCGTTATATCAGTGACCGCATCCTGGTGATGAACAAGGGGAAGATCGAGGAGATCGGCGAGGCGGAGGCTGTCTATACGCACCCACAGAAGGAATATACCCGAAGATTGATCGAGGCGATCCCCAGGGGGGTGTAAGGGGCAAAATTTAACAGGTGCCGGGATGCAACATTTTGGCTATTCGCGTTACTTTAACGGACCAACCGTCAAAACCATCCTCCATGATTAAAAACTATTTCAAGATCGCCTTCCGCAACCTGTGGAAACACCGCGTATTTTCCTTCATCAATATTATGGGACTGACCGTTGGAATGACGGCCTGTTTCCTCATCTTCCTCTATGTCCGTTTTGAGTTGAGCTATGACCGTTTTCACGGGAAAGCCGACCGCATTTACAGAGTGGTAGCGGATATCAAAACACCTACGGAAGTGCTGCATACAGGAGGGCCTGCCTGGGCAGTCGCTCCCAATATGAAGGATTATTTTCCGGAAGTGCAGGCCTTTGTCCGGACCAGCAATGAAAGTTTCCTGATCCGAAAAGGGGATGTGAAGTTCCAGGAAGAGAATACGTTATATGCAGATTCCACTTTCTTCCAGGTATTCTCTTTTGAGCTGCTGCACGGAGATCCGGCTACCGCCCTGAAAGAGCCCTTAAGCCTGGTATTTTCTGAAACGGCCGCTAAAAAATATTT
>WNFI01663353.1_pt1 | contig 68048 bp, 66 predicted proteins | sample 5400471 | NCBI WGS metagenome assembly WNFI01 (sample SAMN13153348, study PRJNA577476) | soil metagenome | isolation source: 100 cm saprolite on Douglas fir-dominated hillslope | place: USA:California | collected 2013-09-17 | reverse complement strand
AACAGGGCATCTGGTGGAAGGTGACCGACGAACTGGGCAACGAAGGGTGGGTGCCGTCCAGCCTGTTCCAGCTGGCCAAATAGGCCGCCCGGCCCACGCCTCCAGCAGCGATGCCCGCGCTGTCCATTCGTGGTCTGACGAAGACCTATCGTAACGGGGTGCAGGCGCTGCGCGGCGTCGACCTGGACGTCGCGCAGGGGGATTTTTTCGCGCTGCTCGGTCCGAACGGTGCCGGCAAGACCACCCTGATCAGCATCATCACCTCGCTGGTCAACAAGAGCGCCGGCACGGCCAGCGTGTTCGGCTACGATCTCGACACCCAGCTCGAGCGCGCGAAATCCTGCATCGGCGTGGTTCCACAGGAACTGAACTTCAACCAGTTCGAGTCACCGTACACGATCGTGGTCAACCAGGCCGGCTTCTACGGCATTCCGCGGGCCGAGGCGCGCGTGCGGGCCGAGAAGTACCTGCGCCAGCTGCAGCTGTGGGAAAAGCGCAGCGGCATAGCCCGCGGCCTGTCGGGCGGCATGAAGCGCCGACTGATGATCGCGCGCGCGCTGATGCATGAACCGCGGCTGCTCGTGCTCGACGAGCCTTCCGCGGGCGTCGACATCGAGGTGCGCCGCTCGATGTGGGAGTTCCTGCAGGACATCAACGCACGCGGCACCACGATCATTCTCACCACCCACTATCTCGAGGAGGCCGAGAGCCTGTGCCGCAACATCGCGATCATCGACCGGGGCAGGATCGTCGAGAGCGATCGCATGAGCAATCTGCTGCGCGGGCTGCGGACCGAAACCTTCGTGCTGAATGTGCGTACGCCGCTGGCGACGGCGCCGCGCATCGTGGGCTACCCAATCACGCAGGTCGACGACACCACCCTCGAGGCCGCGGTCTCCAGCGAGCAGGGGCTCAACGGCCTGTTCGCGCAACTTGCGGGCGCCGGCGTCGAGGTGGTGTCGATGCGCAACAAGGTCAATCGCCTGGAAGAGGTGTTCATGCAGCTGGTCGAGAGCCGGGGCCAGGGTGGCTGAACTGAGCGCATCGCCCGGAACCGGCGCGGTGGCGGCAGGCGCCGTGCTCTCGCTGGGCGCCGCCCGCTGGACGGGCTTCAGCACCATCGTCATCCGTGAGTACGGCCGCATCGTGCGCATCTGGGGCCAGACCCTGGTGCCCTCCGCGATGACGGCGATTCTGTACTTCGTGATTTTCGGCAGCCTCATCGGCCGGCGTGTCGGCCAGATGGGCGGTTTCGATTACATGCAGTACATCGCGCCCGGCCTGATCATGATGTCGGTCATCACCAATTCCTACGGCAACGTGGTCGCTTCATTCTTCGGCGCGAAATTCGGCAAGCACATCGAGGAGCTGCTGGTCTCACCGCTCCCCAACTGGATCATCGTCGCCGGCTATGCCGCCGGCGGCCTGCTGCGCGGCCTGATGGTGGGGGCGGTGGTTACCGTGGTGTCGCTGGTGTTCGCGCGGCTCCCGGTGCAGCACCTGGTGCTGCTGCTGGCCGCCGTGCTGCTCACCTCACTGATCTTTTCCCTCGGCGGTCTCATCAACGCCGTGTTCGCCAAGAATTTCGACCAGGTGAACTGGATTCCGACCTTCGTGCTCACGCCACTCACCTATTTCGGCGGCGTGTTCTACTCCGTGGCTATGCTGCCGCCCTGGGCGCGCGCGCTGTCGCACGCCAACCCGATCCTGTACATGGTCAACGCCTTCCGCTTCGGCTTCCTGGGCGTCAGCGACGTGAGCGTGCCGGGCGCTTTCGCGATCATGGTGACGCTGGCCGTGACGCTGTTTCTCCTCGCCATGGCGCTCATGAACCGCGGCGTCGGAATCCGCGAATAGGCCACCGTAGCGCGACGGCCGCGACCCGGGGCGGTGGCGTATCCTGACCGCTTCGTCCACAGCAGCCACGGAGACCCTCATGCAAGACGCCCTGGTCACCACCGCCCTGACCCTGCCCGGTTACCGCATCGTCAGGACGCTCGGAGTCGTCCGCGGCCTCACGGTGCGCTCGCGCTCGATCTTCGGCAACTTCGCCGGCGGCCTCCAGTCCCTGTTCGGAGGCAACATCACGATCTACACCAATCTGTGCGAGCAGACGCGCGCCGAGACCTACCGCCTGATGTGCGAACACGCCCAGATCAAGGGTGCCAATGCGATCATCTCGATGCGTTATGACGCCACCGAGATCATGGCCGGGCTCACCGAAGTGCTCTGCTATGGCACGGCGGTGATCGCCGAGGCCGACAGGCAAGCGGGTACATAACCCCTGGCGGGACCGGCGCTGTCATGCAACCGTCATCACACGGTCACGTGACGGTAGTACGGGCGGCGCAGCATGGCGGGAATGAATCGTGCCCAGCTCATGCTCGCAAGCTTCGACGGCGCCGAATACCGGCTGTGCCGCGGCCTGAATCGCGCCGCCGCCTGGCCCGGAGTGCTGCCGCTCATGCGCATCGCCAGCCGCCTGGGCGATGGCCTGCTCTGGTATCTGCTGCTGCTGGCCCTGCCGGTGCTGTACGGCAGCGCGGCGCTGCAGCCGGTGCTGGTGATGACGCTGAGCGGGCTCGTCGGGCTCCTCATCTACCGGCGGCTGAAGATCACCCTGGTGCGCGAGCGCCCGTACATCCGTCATCCCGGCATCACGCTCGCGATGCGACCGCTGGACCGCTACAGCTTTCCCTCCGGCCACACGCTGCACGCGGTGTGCTTCAGCTGCCAGGCGGTGGCTCACTTCCCCGCGCTCGCCTGGCTGCTGGTGCCGGCGGCATCGCTGATCGCCCTGTCGCGCGTGGTCCTCGGCCTGCATTACCCGACCGACGTCGCTGCGGGTGCGGCCATCGGGGCGCTGCTCGCCACCCTCGCGCTGGCGCTGGTGTAAAGTCTCCCGATGCGGGTGCTGTTCGTCTCGGACGTCTATTTTCCGCGCGTCAATGGGGTGTCGACCTCGATTGCGACTTTCCGCGCAGATCTGGGCGGCGCCGGAATCGACACGACGCTGGTCGCGCCGCAGTACGGCGCGGAGCCCACCGCGAGCGATGATGCCGGCGTCCTGCGCGTGCCCTCGAGGCCAGTGCCGCGTGACCACGAGGACCGGCTGATGCGCTGGGGCGCCTTGCGGCGCACGCTGCAGTCGCTGCAGGGCCGGCGCTACGACCTGGTGCACATCCACACGCCTTTCCTGGCGCACTACGCCGGCGTGAGTTTTGCGCGCGCCGCGGGCCTGCCCGTGGTCGAAACCTACCACACCTTCTTCGAGGAATATGTGCATCACTACGTGCCGCTGCTGCCGCGGGTGGTGGGCCGGCGGCTCGCGCGTTCGATCACGCGTGCACAGTGCGCCCAGGTCGATGCCCTGGTGGCGCCTTCGGCACCGATGCGTGACATGCTCGAATCGATCGGCGTGCGCAAACCGGTCACGGTCATTCCGACCGGCCTTCCGGCCGATCGCTTCCGGCGCGGCGACGCCGCGCGTTTCCGCGCCGGTCAGGCGATTCCCGCCGGCCGGCCGCTGGTGCTCTACGTCGGACGGGTCGCACACGAGAAAAATATCGGCTTCCTGGTCGACAGTTTTGTGGAAGTCCGGCGCGCCCGGCCCGACGCCCTGCTGGTCATCGCCGGCGAAGGCCCGGCGCGCGGCGCGCTGATGGCGCAGGCCGAGCGCCTTGGTCTGGCGCGCGACGTCGCCTTCGTCGGTTATCTCGACCGCCGCAGCGCGCTGGCCGACTGCTACGCCGCCGCCGCGGTATTCGTGTTCGCCTCGCGCACGGAGACGCAGGGGTTGGTACTGCTCGAAGCGATGGCGCAGGGTTGTCCCGTGGTATCGACCGCGCACCTGGGCACCGCGTCCATCCTGCAGAGCGGGTGCGGGGCGCGGGTCGTGCCCGAGGAGCGCTGCGCCTTCGCGCAGGCCATCATCGACACGCTTGCCGATCCGCAGGGCGCGGCCCGTGCCGGAGCGCAGGCCCGGGAGTATGCGCAGCGCTGGGCCTCCGAGCTGATGGCGCGGCGGATGCGTGATTTCTATTCCGCGCAGTGCGCCCAGGCTAAGATCCCGCAGCCGGCAATGAGTCCGGTGGCCTTGCGGGAGACGCATGAGCGCCGCAGCTGATCCGATCGCCGCCGATACCCGGTCCGCCCCTTGAGCCACGCGCCGTCCCCGGCCGGCCGGCCGGTGCCGGACACGCGCTTCCAGCCCGGCGCCTGGCTGCGCAATGCGCACCTGCAGTCGATCCTGCCCAGCCTGCCGCCGCGCCGGTACTGGACCCACTGGCGCGCCCGTGCGCTGCTCGCGAGTGCAGAACCCTGGCTGCTCGACTGCGGCGCTGGCGTGCGCCTGCAGGCCTGGCACAGCCCGGGCGCGGCCGCGCGCAACCGTACGGCCGTGCTGCTGCACGGCTGGGAAGGCCGCGGCGATTCCTGCTACGTGTTGTCGATGGGTGCCCTGCTGCAGCGCGCGGGCTACGGGGTCGTGCGCCTGGCGCTGCGCGATCATCACCGCACGCAGGCGCTGAACCGCGGCCTGTTCCATTCCTGCCGGCTGAGCGATGTCAGCGGCGCGCTGCGTGCGATCGCCGCACGCTGCGGCGGTACGCCGCTGTTTCTGGCCGGCTTTTCGCTCGGTGGCAACTTCCTGCTGCGGGCCTGTGCCGAACCGGCGTTACCGGAGACGGTCGGCGCCGTGGTCGCGATCTCCCCGGTACTCGACCCCGAGCACACCCTGCGCGCGCTGGAGACCGGCTGGCCGGTCTATCAGCGCTACTTCGTGCGCCGCTGGTCCCGATCGCTCCGTTACAAGCAGCGTTGCTGGCCCGATAGTTACGATTTTGCCGGAATGTTGCGTTCGGGCGATCTGCGGCAGATGACCGACGTGCTGGTGCGGGAGTGCACGGACTTCGCGGACCTGGCCTGCTACCTGGACGGCTACGCCATCACCGGTGCGCGCCTGCTCTCACTGGGCGTGCCGGCCCGCATCCTCGCCGCGGAAGACGATCCGATCATTCCGGTAGCGGACCTGGCCCGGCTGGCACCGACGCCGCTGCTGCGCGTGACACGCTGCGGGCACGGCGGGCATTGCGGCTTCCTGACGAGCCTGTACGCCCGTGCCTATAGCGACCAGTTTGCGCTGGAGCAGTTCGAGGCGCTCGCGGCGGGGAATCCCCGGCTTCAGGAGGCCCGCAGCGGCAGCTGATCGGTACGCGCGCGCGCCTGGCGCCGCGGCAGCGTGGAGGACAGCATGTCCAGCGCGCGGGCCGCGACCGCACGCCAGGTGGTGAGCTTGCCGCCGTAGACCGAGAGCAGGCGCGGGCGTGCGCCGCGGTCGGTGCTCAGCAGCGTTTCGCGCGAGCGGTGAAAGGCGTGCCCCCCGCCGGCGGGTAGCACGCGCAGACCGGCAAAGCTCGCGATCGGCTGCGAGAGCACGGCGTCGCGAAAGCGCGGGAAGTACTGGCGCAGTACCGCCTGCAGGTAGTGGATCTCCTGCGCCCCGGGCGTCACCGCCGCCGGATCGCCGTGGAAGCGCACCTCGGTCGTGCCCACCAGGAGCTGGCCGCGCCAGGGCATGACGAATATCGCGCGGCCGTCGCGCGGGCTCTCCACGTAATAGACACCGGCCTGCGGTGGTCCCTCGTAGACCAGATGCGAGCCCTGCACGAGTTCGAGCGCAGGCACGGACGGCCGGGGATCAATGCACTGCGCGAGTGCGCCGGCCCAGGCGCCCGCGGCATTCACCAGCGCCCCGGCCTCGCATTCCTGCTCGGCGCCACCGTGGCGGTAACGGACCCGCACCGCGTCCCTGCCCACCGTGGCGCCCAGGCAGCGAGCCGGCAGCGCCAGCTCCGCGCCCAGCGATTGCGCCGAGCGCACGACGGCGGCGGTGAGCCGCTCGTCATCGGTCTGCGCGTCGTGATACCAGAACACCTGTTCGAGATCCTGCGTCTCCAGTCCGTCCAGCTGCGACCAGAGCCGGCGCGGCACGGTGCCAAAGTGCGCCGCGCTGTCCAGGCCGGCGAGCAGCGCGTAAAGGGACAGTCCGGTGCGCAATTGCCAGGGCCGGCGGCGTGTCTGGCGATAGACCGGGATGTAGAACTTCTGCAGGTGCACCAGCTCGGGGGCGAGCTGCAGCAGGAGCTTGCGCTCATGCAGGCTCTCGCGCACGAGGCGCAGCTGGCCCGATTCGAGATAGCGCAGGCCGCCGTGGATCAGCTTGCTGGAGCGGCTCGAGGAGCCCGCCGCGATCGCACTCTGCTCGAGCACCAGCACCGAGTGGCCGGCCGCCGCCGCGGCCTGTGCGATACCGGCCCCATGAATTCCGGCACCGACGACGACGACGTCCCAGCGGCGACTCATTGCGCGGTACGCAGGCCGCGCAGCGCATTCGACATGTCCCGTACCGCCATGGTCTCGACATAGTCCGCGCCCCGTTCCGCCAGGCTCATGGCCAGCGGCAGCGTCGCGACTTCGTAGATCGCCCAGCGCCAGGGGCCCTGCCACAGGCGCTCGCCGGGCGGCAGCTGCTCGTGGTTGCAGAACAGGAATTGGGGCTGCAGGGCCTCATATTTCAGGCGGCTGTGATTGTCATAGTCGCTCAGCACCCAGCCGATGGGCGCGTCGCCGAGGCGCCTGGCGCGATGGATGGCGGCGAGGTCCGTGGAAATGAGCACACATTGCGAGCGCCAGGGCTTGATGACCTCGAGCACCTGGGAAACCACGTGATCGTGCCCGAACTGGATCAGGCTCGCCGGCTTGATCTCGATGAACAGCGTGATTTCCGGATGGCCCGCCAGGAGCCCGAGCACCTCGCGCAGCAGCGGCATGCGCACGGCGCTGAAGCGATCGCCAAAGCGCTGCGGCTCGCTCACCTCGAGGCGGTTCAGTTCGGTCGCGTCGTGATCGAACACGCTCCCGGGGAGTCCCGTGGTACGCAGCAGCAGATGATCGTGGATCACCACGGGAATACCGTCGCGGCTCAGCTGCACGTCGAGCTCCAGGAAGCGCACACCCAGCTCCAGCGCGGACAGAAACGCGGGCAGCGTATTTTCCGGAAACTCGGCTGCGTTGCCGCGGTGCGCCACCAGGTGAATGAGCCGTTCCGAATCCACGCTACCGTCCGCCTCCTGTCGCTGGCGGCAGACGCCGCGGCCGCTGCCGAATGCTCCTGACCTGTGCCACGATGCCAGGCTGGGTTTGCCCTTCCAGGCCGCGAATTATAGCGAGGCAGCCGGCATGAATAGCGAGACCCGGGTGGCAGCGGCGCTGGCTGCGGCCGGGCTGCCGGCCCTGCTTGCCGCCTGTGGAGGCGGCGGGGGCTATGGCATTGGCAATCCGCCGCCGCCGCCGACCCTGACGCTGGCGGTCTCGCGGGTGTTTCCGGCCCTGAGCTTCGCCTCGCCGCTCGGCATGATGCAGGCGCCAGGCGATGCCAATCGATGGTTCGTCATCGAGCAGACCGGGCGGATCAGGGTCTTCGCCAACCAGGCCGGCGCCAGCGCCGCCACCGCCTTCCTCGATATCTCGGGCCGCGTTTCCTGCTGTGGCGAAATGGGGCTGCTGGGCGTGGCCTTCCATCCGCTGTTTCCGGCCGATCCGCGCGTCTACGTGTCGTACACGGCCTACGAGGGTGCGCAGCTGGTCTCGCGACTGGCGGAATACCGCAGCCGCGACGGCGGAGCGACGCTCGACCCGGCCAGCGAGCTGGTCCTGTTGCACGTCAACCAGCCCGAGACCAATCACAACGGCGGGAATATCCTGTTCGGGCCGGACGGATACCTGTACCTGGGCCTCGGCGATGGCGGCGGCGCGGGCGATATGCACGGCTCGATCGGCAACGGCCAGAATCTCAACACGCTGCTCGGCAAGATGCTGCGCATCGACGTGAATGCCGGGCTCACGCCCTACGGGATTCCCGCCGGCAATCCCTACGCCGCCAATCCGCCCTGTGGCGCCGGCGGCACGGGCAGCGCGCCCTGCGCCGAAATCTACGCCTGGGGGCTGCGCAATCCCTGGCGCTACAGTTTCGACCGCAACGGGGCACTGTGGATCGCCGACGTGGGGCAGGACAGCTGGGAGGAAGTCGATCGCATCACGGCGCCTGCCAACCTGGGCTGGCGCTGCCGCGAGGGCGCGCATCCCTACAACGCCAGCTGCGGGCCGGGCACCGCTCTGACCGACCCGGTGGCGGAATACGGCCACAATCCTGACGAGGCGATCACCGGCGGCTACGTCTATCGGGGCAGCAGGTATCCCACGATCGCCGGTGAGTACGTGTTCGGCGATTTCATCAGCGGGCGCCTGTTTCACATCAGCGGCGCGACCAGCGCGGGTTCCACACTGGAGGTCACGACGGGCTTCGGCACCGGTATTTCGCCGTCGGCCTTCGGGGAGGATATGAACGGCGAAATCTACGTCGTCGATTATACGGGCGGTGGCCTGTACGAACTCACGGTCACGCCCTGAAGGGCGGACGGCGCTCAGGATTTCGGTATGGCCGCGCGCTTCTCCACGAATTCCACGACCGGTTCGGTGCCGGTGCAGACCATCTCGCCCTCGATCAGCGCACCGCTGGCGACGGCGATGCGCCGGGCGTTGATGCGGCCGTGGAGGCGGGCGCTGGCACCGATTTCCAGCTTGTCCTCCACCGTGAGAACTCCGACCACGGTACCGGCAATGACGGCCGCGTGCGCCCTGAGCTCGCCTTCCCAGCGAGCGCCCGAGGAAATGGCCACTTCGCCGCGGATACGGCCGTTGCCCCGCACCGCGCCATTGACGAGCAGTGCGCCTTCGGTGTCGATGTCGCCGACGAACTGCGTGTGCTGGGCAATCAGCGAGGGCGTGGAGCCCAGTCGGTCCAGGAGCCGGCGGCGAGGGGGGTCGGTCATGCTGTTACAATATCCGAGTTGATCACGGAGGAAAGGATGAGCAAGTCTCATATTGTATTGTTGGCGTTGCTGACTGCCGTCACGTTTGGCGTCGCCGGGTGCAGCCACGTGGGTGATGACTGGAAGGCGGCCCAGGCGGCCGACACGGCGGAGGCCTACCAGGATTTCCTGCGCCAGCATCCGGACAGCGAGTACGGCGTACCGGCCCAGGAGCGCATCAAGCAGCTCGCCGAAGACCGGGACTGGCAGCAGGCCTCCAAGACGGACACGCTCGATGCCTACCAGCAGTTCGTCGCGACCCATGCCGACGGCAAATGGGCCCAGGAAGCGCGGGTGCGCATCGAAAACTTCCAGCTCACCGCCAGTGGGTCGGCGCCGGGCGGTGCCGGGCCGACTCCACCGCCCGGTGCAACGTCGGCCGGACCGTCGCCGCCGGCCAGCGCAGGCAACCACGCTCCAGCCCGACCCGCCGCCGGGCCCGCGGCCGGACCCGCTGCGAAACCAGTGGCCAAAGCGGCAGTCGCGAGCAGAGCGAAGCCGGGGGCAGGGCATCTGGTCCAGCTGGGCGCCTTCAACTCCAGGAGCCATGCGGAGGTGGCCTGGCGCAAGATCAGCGGGCGCTTCCCCACGCAGCTCAAGTCGCTCCAGCCGCATTACGCCGTGCTCCAGAAATACAAGTCCAAGCCCGTGGTGCGCCTGCAGCTGGCGCTCGATACCGCCGCGCACGCGCGCGAGCTGTGTGCCTCGCTGAAGAAAGGGTCGCAGCCCTGCATACCCGTCGGCTGATTGCCACGGCATGAACAGTGAGCCGCCGCCAACCAGCACCGCGCGACGCACGGGCCGCCTGTGGCCCGCGGCCCTGTGCGCCGCCGCCGTGCTGCTCCCGCTGCTGGCCGATGCCGCCGCGAAGGCGCAGCCCGCGCCCATGAGTTTTGCCGCCGCCGGCGATGCGATTCGCACCCACACGCTGGCCAACGGCCTGCAGGTCATCGTGTGGCCCGATCACCGCGTGCCCAGCGTCGCGCTGTTCAACTGGGTGCACGTCGGCAGCCGCAACGAAGGCACCGGCACCACCGGCCTCGCGCACTTCTTTGAACACATGATGTTCAAGGGCACTGCGCGCCGACCCGAGGGCGAATTCGATCGCCTGATGGAGGCGAACGGTGCGCGCAACAATGCCTCGACCTCGCAGGATGTCACCGTCTACCAGGACTGGTTCCCCCGCTCCGCGCTCGAACTGGTGTTCGACCTGGAAAGCGACCGGCTCGCCAACCTCTCCTTCGAGCCGCAGAGCGTGGAGAAGGAACGCGAAGTGGTGTACTCGGAGCGCCGGCTGCGCGTTGAAGACAGCAATCCGGCCTTCCTGGACGAGCAGGTGCAGGCCACGGCCTTTCTCGCCCATCCCTACCGCATCCCGACCATTGGTTGGCCCTCGGATATCAGGTCCTGGACGCTGGATGACCTGCAGGGTTTCTACCATCGCTGGTACGCGCCGAACAACTGCACGCTGGTGCTGGTCGGCGACGTCGAGCCGGAGCAGGTGTTCGCGCTGGCGGAGAAGTATTACGGGTCGATCCCGCGCGGTCCGGCGGCGCAGCCGGTGCGCACGGTGGAGCCCGAGCAGACCGGCGAGCGCCGCTTCACGATCGAACGCAACGGGCAGAACCCGCTGGTGCAGATCGCCTGGCATGCGATCGCGGCGGACGATCCGCGCGCACCGGCCCTGAATCTGCTGCAGACCATATTGACCGCCGGCGACGCTTCGCGCCTGCATCGGCTGCTGGTCGAAGACCGCAAGCTCGCGGTCGAAGTCGACAGCGGCTGGTCCGAGGGCTTCGACCCGAACACCTATTCCGTCTATGCGACCCTGGCCGAGGGCGCTTCCCCGGCGCAATTTGAGCAGGCCCTGTATGCCGAACTGGCCCACGTGCTCGATGCGGGCGTCACGCCGCAGGAGCTGAGCCGCGCGCGCAACCAGGTGGCGGCGGCCTTCTGGCGCGGGGTCTCGACGCTGGACGGCAAGGCGCGCCTGCTCGGCGAATACGCCGTGCTGCATGGCGATTACCGCAAGCTGTTTGCGGCGCCCGCGGCCTACGAGCGGGCGAGCGGCGCCGAAGTGCTCGCCGCCGCGCGCGAGGTCTTCAAGCCGGAGCACCGCACCGTGGGCGTGTTGCTGCCGCGCGCCGGCGTGGAGCATTAGGCGTTGAGGGCGAAATTCATGCTTGCACTCACCCTGCTGGCCGGTGTCAGTGGCGCCGTCGCCGGGGCGGGCGACAACCTCAATGTGCCGGTGCCGGTGCATCAACGCGAGACGCTCGGCAACGGCCTGCGGCTGATACTCGTGCCGCGTCACGATATTCCGCTGGTGGCCTTCGACCTGCTGTTGCGCGGCGGCGCCCGGTTCGATCCACCCGGCCGCGCCGGCACCGCCGCGCTCGTGGCCGACCTGCTCACGCACGGTGCGGGTGCGCGCGACGCCTACGCTTTCGCCGACGCCGTGGAGGGCGCGGGCGGTTTCTTTGACGCGGAGGCGCGCGAAGAGGCGATCCAGGTACGCGGGCAGTTCCTGGCCCGCGACAGCCTGCTGATGCTCGAGCTGCTGGGCGATGCGGTGCTGCGCCCGCATTTTGCGCCCGAAGAGCTGGAGAACCTGCGGGCGCGGCGCATCGAGGGGCTCAAGGCCGGCAAGGCCTCCGCGCCGCAATCGCTCCTGCCCAGCTACGGCCGTGCGCTGCTGTTCGCGGGCCACGCCTACGGCCGCCCCGTGGGCGGCAGCGAGCAGAGTCTGGCGCAGATCACGCGCGCCGAGCTCAGCGGGTACTACGCGGCACAGACCGGCGCCGATCGTGCGACGCTTGTGATCGCTGGTGATTTCAATCCGGCGCGGATCAGCAGGCAGGTCGCGGCCGTCTTTGGCGCCTGGTCGCGCGCGCCAGCCGCCTTGCCGCCGCTGGCGGAGCCGACACGCGTGCACGGCCGGCGAGTGCTGCTCGTGGACGCGCCGGGTTCGGCGCAGACCTACCTGTGGCTGGCGAACGTTGGCTTGCCGCGGCGCTACCCGCACCGCGCGGCACTCAACATCAGCAGCACGGCCTTCGGCGGGAGCTTTGGTTCCATGCTCAACCAGGAGCTGCGGGTCAAGGCGGGCCTGAGTTATGACGCCAGCGCCAGCTTCAACCGCGGCACGGTGGCCGGCGAGTTCGCGATCAGCAGTTTTACCCAGACCGAGAATACGGCGCGCGCCCTCGAGCTGGCCCTGGCCACGCTCGCGCGGCTGCGGCACGACGGCCTCGACGCGGCGCGCATCGACTCGGCGCGAAGTTACCTGCTGGGCCAGTATCCCCTGGCGCTCGAGACCGTGACCGACTGGGCGGTCGCCTTCGCCGAGCTCGATCTGTACGGACTGCCCGAGAGCTACATCGGCCAGTTCGGGACCGAACTGGCCAAGGTGGATACGGGCGCGATCCGCGCGGTCATCGACGAGGCCTATCCGGCCGCCGAAGACCTCGATATCGTGCTGATCGGCGATGCGGCGCGGATCCGCGACGCAGCCGCGAAGTTCGGACCCGTCACCACGATGCCGCTCGCGGCGCCCAATTTCAGCCCCGCAGCTGATACGCGCTAACCTCAAGACACACGGGCAATCGCAGGGCCTACTAGGGGCCCTGCTTTCGATTCATTTCGACCCTAGCCGCCTCCAGATCTGCGGCAACGTCACGGTGTCCAAATCGCCTGGCTTTTTCTTCAGCCGTCTCTCCGCCGAGATCACGAAGACTCACGTTCGCTCCAGCTGTCAACAGAATGTCCACAACCTCCCTGTGACCCTTGGAGGCCGCGACCATTAGCGGAGTTGTTTTTATTTTCGAAAGAACTTCGTCCACATGTGCGCCGGCGCGCAGCAACAATCGGGCAGCCTCTGGATGGTTTCCATAACTGGCGCCATGTAGGGGTGTCATATTCCCCGCATCGCCGCGGTTTGGATCCGCGCCGTGATCAAGCAGAAACACCACGATATTTGTCTGGCCGGCAGTTGCAGCAGATTGCAGCGCGGTTTCGCCCGTTCCACTCGTGCGTTTGTTTACGTCATAGTGCTCTTCAGCTACCAAGCGCCGAATTTCCCCCAGGTCGTTGTTAAGCACTGCCGGAATCAGTGACTGATATGCCTTCGGATCGCTTGGCTTTCCACAGCCCGCAATTGCAAGGACGGTGGCGCCAATGCAAATTGCAATGGCACCAGCGGGGGCATTGCGATCGCGTCTCGTGTTGGCCACGGCGCCGTCTCCGGCGGTCAGGTCTTCGCGGGGCGCATCCGCTCGAGCAGTCTTTCGATGACCACAAAGAACAGTGGAATCAGGAAGACGCCGAGGAAGGTGCCGGCCACCATGCCGCCAACCACGCCGGTGCCGATGGCACGCTGCGCGCCGGCGCCCGCGCCGGTGGCGAGCGCGAGGGGCAGCACGCCGAGGCCGAACGCGAGCGAGGTCATGAGGATCGGGCGCAGCCGGTCGTGCACGGCGTGCAGCGCGGCCTCCACGGCTCCCAGGCCCTGGTCGAGATATTCCTTGGCGAATTCGACGATCAGGATGGCATTCTTGCTGGCCAGGCCCACCGTCGTGAGCACGGCGACCTGGAAATAAATGTCGCGCGCCAGACCGGCGAGGCTCGTCGCCAGCACCGCACCGATGATGCCCAGCGGCACGGCGAGCAGGATCGCCACCGGAATCGACCAGCTCTCATAGAGCGCAGCCAGGCACAGGAAAACGACTATCAGCGAGAGCGTGTAGAGCTCGGGGGTCTGCGCGCCGGCGGCGCGTTCCTCGTACGACTGGCCGGTCCACTCCACGCTGAAGCCCCGGGGCAGCTGGCTCACCAGATGCTCCACTTCCTTCATCGCCACGCCTGAACTGACGCCGGGGGCCGCCTCGCCGTTGATGTTCACGGCCGATACGCCGTTGTAGCGTTCCAGGCGCGGTGAGCCGTATTCCCAGCTGGTGCGCGTGAAGGCCGAGACGGGCACCATGCCGCCGCTCGCATTGCGCACATACCAGCGGTTGAAGTCCGAGGGCAGCATGCGAAAGGGCGCGTCGCTCTGCAGGTAGACGCGTTTGACGCGGCCGCCGTCGACGAAGTCGTCGATATAGCGGCCGCCCCAGGCAATGCCGAGCGTGTCGTTGACGTCGGCCATGTTCACGCCCAGGGTGCCGACCCGCTCGGGGTCGATGTCGAGCCGGAACTGCGGCGCATCTTCCTGTCCGTTGGGGCGCACGTTCGCGAGCAGCTTGCTCTGCGAGACCATCCCCAGGAACTGGTTGCGCGCCTGGATGAGCGCGGCGTGGCCCTGGCCGCTGTCGTCCTTGAGGTAGAAATCAAAGCCCGCGGAGTTGCCCAGCGAATTGACCGGCGGCGGCGCGAAGGCGAATGCGAATGCGTCGTTGATGCCGCTCAGGCCCATGTAGGCGCGCCGGCTGACGGTCTGTGCCTTGAGGGCAGAGCCGGGGCGATCCTTCCAGTCCTTGAGCAGCACGAAGCCAAAGCCGGAATTCTGGCCACCACCGCCGAAGCCGTAGCCCGTGACCGTGAAGATGGATTTGACCGCCGCCTGTTCCTTGTGCAGGAAATAGTCCTCGACCTGCGCGAGCGCCTTGACCGTGCGCGCCACCGTGGCGCCGACCGGCGCCTGCACCGCGGCGAACAGGTAGCCCTGGTCCTCGTCGGGCAGGAAGGCGGTCGGCAGGCGCAGGAACAGCGCGACCATGATGGCGACAATTGCTCCGTACACCAGCATCATCCGGCCGGTGCGGCGCACGATGCGCCCGACCACGCTCTGCACACGCAGATTGGTGGCGTTGAACCCGCGATTGAAGTTGCCGAGGAAGCCGGTCGTCGGACCATGGGTGCCGGGCGGGATGGGTTTGAGCAGCGTGGCGCACAGCGCTGGAGTCAGGCACAGGGCCACGATCACCGAGAGCACCATGGCCGAGACGATGGTGATCGAGAACTGGCGGTAGATCACGCCGGTCGAGCCCTGCAGGAAGGCCATGGGCAGGAACACCGCGGCCAGCACGGTGGCGATGCCGATCAGGGCGCCGGTGATCTGGTCCATGGAGCGGCGCGTCGCCTCGACGGGCGAGAGGCCCTGCTCGCGCATCAGCCGCTCGACGTTTTCCACCACGACGATGGCATCGTCCACCAGCAATCCGATCGCCAGCACGACCGCGAACATGGTCAGCATGTTGATCGAATAGCCGAAGACCGCCAGCACACCGAAGGTGCCGAGCAGCACCACCGGCACGGCGATGGTCGGAATCAGCGTGGCACGGAGATTTTGCAGGAACAGGAACATCACCAGCACCACGAGACCGACGGCCTCGGACAGCGTCTTGACGACCTCCTTGATCGACTCGCGCACGAACGGCGTCGTGTCGTAGGGGTAGAATGCCTTCAGGCCGTGCGGGAACCCCGGCTCGAGCTGATGAATGGTGTCCTCGACGATGCGCACGGTGCTCAGCGCATTGGCGTTGGTGGCCAGCGTCACGCCCAGGCCGCTGGCCGGTCCGCCGTTATAGCGGGCCGTAAACGTGTAATCCGAGGAACCCCGCTCGACGCGCGCGACATCCCCGAGGCGCAGGGTCGAGCCGCTGCCATTGGTGCGCAGGGCGATGGCCGCGAACTGCTCCGGGGTCCGCAGGCGGCCCTGTGAAATGATGGTCGCGTTGAGCTGCTGGCCGGGGACCGAGGGCAGATCGCCGAGCTGGCCCACCGAGACCTGGGCGTTATGCGCCCGGACCGCGGCGATGATGTCGCTCGGCTGGAGTGAGTAGGTCTTGAGCCGGTCCGGGTCGAGCCAGATGCGCATGGCGTACTTGGAGCCGAACAGTTGCACGTTGCCCACGCCGGGCAATCGATTGAGGCGCTCGACGACGTTGGTGGCCAGATAGTCGGCCACGTCGACCGGCCGCATGCTGCCGTCTTCCGAGATGAAGCCGATGCCCATCAGGAAGTTCGCATTCTGCTTGGTGACGTTCAGGCCGTACTGCTGCACGATTCCCGGCAGGAGCGGCGTGATCAGCTGCAGCTTGTTCTGCGCCTGGACCTGGGCAATGTCCGGGTTGGTCCCGCTCGCGAAGGTCAGGGTGATATTGACGCCGCCGTAGGAGTCGCTGGTCGAGGACATGTAGATCAGGCCGTCGAGCCCGGACATGGCCTGCTCGATGATCTGCGTGACCGACTCCTCCGCGGTGCGCGCGGCCGCGCCCGGATACACGGCGCTGATGGTCACCGCAGGAGGGGCGATGATCGGGTACTGCGAGACCCGCCGGGCCGGCCGCCGGTGGCGGCGCGCCGCCCGCTTCGGTGGGCTCCACGGGCATGCCCGGCTGCACCTTCTGCAGGCCCTCCACGATCACGCGGTCGCCCGGGTGCAGGCCGTCTTCCACCAGCCATTGATCGCCGATGGCGCGCGAAACGCGCACCGCGCGCGTCTCGACCTTGTTTTCCGCGCCCACGACCAGCGCGGTGGCCTGGCCCGAGGCGTCGCGCGTCAGGCCGATCTGCGGGGCCAGCAGGCCATCCGGACGCACGCCCTGGCTGATGATCGCCTTGACGTACATGCCCGGCAGCAGCGTGCGCGTCGGGTTCGGAACCAGGATGCGCAGCAGCAGGCTCCCGGTCGCCTCATCGATGGTGACATCCTCGAACTGCAGCGTGCCCTGTGCGCCGTAGTCGCTGCCATTTTCGAGCAGGATCTTCGCCGGAGTGCCCGCGCCGCCCGCCTTGAGCTTGCCGGCCTCATTGTCCTGCTTGAGCGCCAGCCATTCGCTGCTGGACTGGCTGACGTCCACATAGATGGGGTCCAGCTGCTGCACGGTGGCCATCGCCCCGGTCTGGTTGGCCGTCACCAGGGCCCCCTGCGTGACGGCAGACTTGCCGATACGGCCCGTGATCGGGGAGGTGATGCGCGTAAATCCCAGATTGACGCGGGCGCTGGCCAGTGCGGCCTCGGCTGAGGCCACGCCGGCCTCGGCCTGGCGCAGCTCGGCCACCGTCGTCTCGTTGTCCTGTGCGCTGACGGCGTCGATCTTGCGCAGCTCCGCGGAGCGGCGCGCCCGGAACTGGGCGGCCTCGAGCGTCGCCTGGGCATTCTTCAGGGCGGCCGCGGCACCGTCGGCTTGGGCCTGGTAGGTCCGGTCGTCCAGCTCATAGAGCACCTGTCCGGCCTTCACCGCACCGCCTTCGGTGAACAGACGCCGGTTGACGATGCCGGTCACCTGGGGGCGGACCTCGGCGACGAGAAAGGCACTGGTGTGGCCCGGCAGTTCCCGTGTCAGCGTCACGGCCTGGCTGCGCAGGGTGACCACCTTGACCGCCGCGGCCGGGTAGCCGCCGCCCGGGTTGTGCGAGGCGCCGCAGGCGGCCAGCAGGGCGGCACCGAGCATGGCCAGGGCGGTCGCGGGGATAAGGGTCTGCTTGGGTGCGCGCATGGAGCGATTCCCTGGGACTGCTCTTGGAGGAGTTCCGGACCCGCAGCGACCGGATTTTTTGGAGTTCAGATTCAAAATATAGGGGGCCTAACCCTTGGGCGCAAGCCATGAGCTTACACGGGCGGATCCATGTCGAAGGCATTGACCCCGGAGCGCCGGGCGGTAATATCGGGGGCACATGACAGAGCGGTGATCGGGCGCACCTCACCGCGAGTCTCCGGACTTATGAGTGATTGTCCCCGCCTGAGGGGGCGAGGGGCTGGCTGTCGCTTGTGCGCAGGGCTCCTGCGCGGGTGTCCGGAGCAGAGGAATCATGGCCGAGCAGAAAATCCGACTGGGACCTCCACCACAGCAGGGTCTGTACGACCCGCGCCGCGAGCATGAGGCCTGCGGCGTCGGCTTCGTCGTGGACATCAAGGGCCGCAAGTCCCATCGCATCGTGCAGCAGGCCATCACCGTGCTGCGCAACCTCGATCATCGCGGCGCGAGCGGCTGCGAGGCGAACACCGGCGACGGCGCCGGCGTGCTGCTGCAGATGCCGCACCGCTTCCTCACCGAGGCCTGCCGCAAGGCGCGCATCGCCCTGCCGGAGGCGGGCCAGTACGCCTGCGGCCTGGTGTTCCTGCCCCGCAACCCGACGCGGCGCCGCAAGCTCGAGGAGCACTTCAGCCACATCGTCCAGTCCACCGGCCTGACCGTGCTGGGATGGCGCTCGGTGCCGACCGACAATTCGATGCTCGGTGAGACCGCGCGCGCCAGCGAGCCCTTCATCCGCCAGGTGTTCATCGGCCGTCCTCCGGAGCTGAGCGACGAGATGGCCTTCGAGCGGCTGCTCTATGTGGCACGCAAGCGCGCCTACAGCGAGATCCGCAGCTCGACCATCGACGGCGCGGAATACTGGTACGTCGCCAGCCTTTCCTTCAAGACGCTGGTCTACAAGGGCATGCTGCTGACCGAGCAGCTGGCGCGCTATTTCCCCGACCTGCAGAATCCAGCGCTGGAGTCGGCACTGGCGCTGGTGCATTCGCGCTTCAGCACCAATACCTTTCCGAGCTGGGATCGCGCGCATCCCTACCGCTACGTTGCGCACAACGGCGAGATCAACACCGTGCGCGGCAACATCAACTGGATCAAGGCCCGCGAAGGCCTGTTCGAGTCCGCGCTGTTCGGCGAAAACATGCGCGAACTCCTGCCGGTGATCAATCCGAACGGCAGCGATTCGGCCATGTTCGACAACACGCTCGAGCTGCTGGTGCTGGCGGGCCGCTCTCTGCCGCACGCCATGATGATGATGATTCCCGAGCCGTGGTCGGCCCACGAGAGCATGGATGACGCGCTGCGGGCCTTCTACCAGTACCACTCCTGCCTGATGGAGTCCTGGGACGGCCCGGCCGCGATCGCCTTCACCGACGGCAGGCAGATCGGCGCAGTACTGGACCGCAACGGCCTGCGGCCCTCGCGCTACTACGTCACCCGCGATGATCTGGTGGTCATGGCCTCCGAGGTCGGCGTGCTGGATATTCCGCCGCAGGATGTGGTGCGCAAGGGCCGCCTGCAACCGGGGCGCATGTTCCTGGTCGACACCGAGCAGGGCCGCATCATCGAGGACGAGGAGATCAAGCGCACGATTGCGCTCGAGCGTCCCTACCGCCAGTGGCTGGATGAACATCTGGTCACGCTCGATCAGCTGCCGCCGGCCGGTGAGCTGCCGAGGGTCGATCACGACACGCTCCTGCAGCGCCAGATCGCCTTTGGCTACACCTTCGAGGACCAGCGTCTGCTGATCGACCCGATGGGCCGCAATGGTGTCGAGGCCGTGGGTTCGATGGGCGACGACACGCCGCTGGCGGCGCTCTCTTCCCGGCCGCGGCTGTTGTACGACTATTTCAAGCAGCTGTTCGCACAGGTCACCAACCCGCCGATCGATTGCATCCGCGAGGAGCTCATCACCTCCAGCGAGATGCTGATCGGCGCCGAGGGCAATCTCCTGCAGCCCCGCCCGGCCGACTGTCGCCAGCTCGAGCTGAGCGGCCCGGTGCTCACCAATGAAGACCTGGCACGCCTGCGCCGCATGGACCTGCCGGGCCTCAAGGTCGGTCTGCTGCCGCTGCTGTTCCGCGTGACGCGCGGCGAGGTCGGGCTGCTCAAGTCGATGGAGGAGCTGCGCATCATGGCGCGGCGCATGATCGAGGAGGATGACGTCAGCGTGCTGATCCTCAGCGATCGGGGCATCAATCGCGATTTCGCCCCCGTGCCGGCACTGCTGGCCGTGGCGGGACTGCACCACTATCTAATCCGCGAGGGCATGCGTACCCGCGTCAGCCTGGTGCTCGAGACGGGCGAAGCGCGCGAAGTGCATCATTTCGCGCTCCTGATCGGCTATGGCTGCAGTGCCGTCAACCCCTACCTGGCCTTCGAGACCATGGACGGCATGATCGGCGACGGGCTGCTGGTCAACGTCGATCACCAGCTGGCCTGCAAGAACTTCGTCAAGGCCGCCGCCAAGGGCGTGATCAAGGTGGCCTCGAAGATGGGCATCTCGGCCATCCAGAGCTATCACGGTGCGCAGGTATTCGAGGCTGTCCCCGCCGGCGGCCGCTACCAGTGGCGTGCCGACGGGGAACACCACCTGTTCAACCCCGAGTCGATCCACCGCCTGCAGAAAGCCGTACGCAGCGGAAGCTACGCGACCTACAGGTCCTATGCGCAGCTGATCAACGACCAGTCACGGCAGCTGTGCACACTGCGCGGCCTGCTGGACCTCAAGGCTGGCGATGCGGTGCCGATCGAGGAGGTCGAGCCGGTCGAGCAGCTGATGAAGCGCTTCAAGACCGGCGCGATGTCCTACGGCTCGATCAGCCAGGAGGCGCACGAGACGCTCGCGATCGCCATGAACCGCATCGGCGGCAAGAGCAATACCGGGGAGGGGGGCGAGGACCCCGAGCGCTACCGGCCGCTGCCGAACGGCGATTCGAAGAACTCAGCGATCAAGCAGGTTGCCTCGGGGCGCTTTGGCGTCACCAGCGAATATCTGCTCAGCGCGCGCGAGCTGCAGATCAAGATGGCGCAGGGTGCCAAGCCGGGCGAAGGCGGGCAGCTGCCGGGCAACAAGGTCTATCCCTGGATCGCCCGGACGCGGCATACCACGGCCGGGGTCGGCCTGATCTCACCGCCGCCGCATCACGACATCTATTCGATCGAAGACCTGGCCGAGCTGATCCACGACCTGAAGAATGCCAATCGCGAGGCGCGCATCAGCGTGAAGCTGGTTGCCGAAGTGGGCGTGGGCACGATCGCCGCAGGTGTTTCCAAGGCGCACGCGGACGTGGTGCTGATCAGCGGCTGCGACGGCGGGACGGGTGCGGCGCCGCAGACTTCGATCGCACATTCCGGACTGCCCTGGGAACTCGGGCTCGCCGAGGCGCACCAGACCCTGGTGCTCAACAACCTGCGCAGCCGCATCGTCGTGGAGACCGACGGCCAGCTCAAGACCGGGCGCGACGTCGTCATCGCCGCGTTGCTGGGCGCCGAGGAATTCGGTTTCGCCACGGCGCCACTGGTTTCGGTGGGCTGCATCCTGATGCGCGTGTGTCACCTGAATACCTGTCCGGTGGGCGTCGCCACGCAGGATCCGCGCCTGCGCGAGCGCTTCGAGGGGAAGCCGGAGCACGTGGTGAATTTCATGCGCTTCATCGCGCAGGACATGCGCGAGCTGATGGCGCAACTCGGGTTCCGCAGTGTCGATGAGATGGTGGGCAGAGTCGATCGGCTCGAGCCGCGTAAGGCGATCGATCACTGGAAGGCACGCGGCTTCGATTTCAGCAACATCCTCTACCAGCCGGACGTGGGCGAGGAGGTCGGGCGCTATTGCAGCACCGCCCAGGAGCACGGCCTGGAGAATTCCCTGGACCTCACCACGCTGCTGGCGCTGTGCGCGCCGGCCATCGAACGCGGCGAGCCGGTGGTTGCCGAGCTGCCGATCCGCAACACCAATCGCGTCGTGGGCACGATCACCGGGAGCGAGGTCACGCGCCGCCATGGCGCCAGGGGGCTGCCGGCCGATACGATCCGCCTCAAATTCCACGGTTCGGCCGGACAGAGTTTCGGCGCCTTCCTGCCCCCGGGCATGACGCTGCAGCTGGAAGGCGACGCCAACGACTACGTCGGCAAGGGGCTGTCGGGCGGCAAGCTCATCATTCACCCGCCGGCGGGCTCCGCTTTCGTCGCCGCCGACAACATCATCATCGGCAACGTGGCGCTCTACGGCGCGACCAGCGGTGAAGCCTTCATCTGCGGCATGGCGGGCGAGCGCTTCGCGGTGCGCAACAGCGGCGTCGACGCCGTGGTCGAGGCCGTGGGCGATCATGGCTGCGAGTACATGACCGGCGGCCGCGTCGTCGTGCTCGGCCGCGCGGGCCGCAACTTCGGAGCCGGCATGTCCGGCGGCGTCGCCTACGTGCTCGACGAGGTGGGCGATTTCGAGGGCCGCGTCAACACCCAGATGGTCGGTGTCGAGCCGCTCTCCGACCCGGAGGAGATCGCTGCGGTGCGGGCGCTGATCGAGCGGCACGTGCGCTACACGGGCAGCGTGCGCGCCGCCGCGGTGCTGGCAAGGTGGCCGCAGCTGATCGGGCGCTTCCAGCGCATCATGCCCAGGGACTACAAGCGCGTGCTGGCCTGCGTGCGCCGCGCGCACGAGCAGGGGCTCTCGGGCGAAGAGGCGATCATGGCCGCCTTCGAGGAAAATGCCCGCGATCTCGCCCGCGTCGGCGGGAACTGAGCGGCAGGCGTCACGATGGGCAAGCCGACGGGATTCATCGAGTACCTGCGTGAACTGCCGGTCGATCGCACGCCGCTGGAGCGGGTGCGCGACTGGAGCGAATTCCATCACCACATGGAGGAGCGGCACCTGCGCCAGCAGGGCGCGCGCTGCATGGACTGCGGCGTGCCCTTCTGCCAGACCGGCAAGCTCATCAGCGGGATGGCCTCGGGGTGCCCCGTCAACAACCTCATCCCGGAATGGAACGACCTGGTATACCGGGGATTGTGGCACGAGGCGCTCGATCGCCTGCACCTCACCAACAACTTCCCCGAATTTACCGGCCGCGTGTGCCCGGCGCCCTGCGAGGGTTCCTGCGTGCTGGGCGTGCACTCACCGCCGGTGACGATCAAGACGCTGGAAAACGCGATCATCGACAAGGGATTCGAGTCCGGCTGGGTAGTGCCGCAGCCGCCACCGGCGCGCACCGGCAAGAAGGTGGTCGTCATCGGCTCCGGCCCGGCCGGCCTGGCCGCGGCCGCACAGCTCAACGGCGCCGGCCACAGCGTCACCGTGCTCGAGCGCGCCGACCGGCCCGGTGGCCTGCTGATGTATGGCATCCCGAACATGAAGCTCGACAAGCGCGCGGTCGTCCTGCGACGCATCGAGCTGCTCGAGCGCGAGGGCGTCAAGTTCCTGTGCAGCGCCAATGTCGGGGAGAACGTCGAAGCGAGACTCCTGCAGCGGGACTTCGACGCCGTGGTGCTGTGCACGGGCGCGACGCAGCCACGCGACCTGCCGGTGGCCGGGCGGGAGCTGGCGGGCGTGCACTTCGCGATGGACTATCTCACCGCCAGCACGCAGGCGCTGCTCAACGGCGGCGCCGAGGCGACGCCGATCCATGCACGTGGCCGCGATGTGGTGGTCATCGGGGGCGGCGATACGGGCACCGACTGTGTCGGCACGGCGATGCGCCAGGGCTGCCGGAGCCTGGTGCAGGCCGAGATCCTGCCGCGTCCGCCCGACGAGCGGGCGGCCGACAATCCCTGGCCGGAATGGCCGAAGGTCTACAAGCTCGACTACGGGCAGGAAGAGGCCGCCGCGCGCTTCGGCGCCGATCCACGCACCTATTCGACCACGGTGAAGAAATTCATCACCGACCGGGGTGGCGCGCTGACGGCGGTGGTGACGGTCGCGATCAGGTGGGAGCGCAACGGCAACGGCGAGTTTGTCGCGCTGGAGCTGGCGGGGAGTGAGCGCCAGCTGCCGGCCCAGCTCGCGCTGCTGGCGATGGGATTCCTCGGGCCGGAGCCGGGGCTGCTGAAAGAACTCGGCACCGCGGTCGACGCGCGCGGCAACGTGCTCGCCGAAATGGACCGCTACGCGACCAGCGTCAAGGGCGTGTTCGCGGCGGGTGATTGCCGGCGCGGCCAGAGTCTCGTGGTATGGGCCATCAAGGAAGGGCGCGGCGCGGCGCGCGAGTGCGACCGGTTCCTGACGGGGCGGACCCGCCTGCCCTGAATGGACTACGCGGAATGCTCCATGGGGCTATCCGCGAGGTGTTGCGTCCAGGGATGCCGCGTTTTTTCCCAGACCGAAATCCTCGGGGCCGGGTATCCCGGATCAGCGAACATGCCGAGGGCGACGGCGATGTATTCGGGAAAGGCGCCAAGCTGCCAGTAGACGGTCGAACCGCAGGCCGGGCAAAAATGGAAGCTCAGGTGATTGCCGCTGTCGGCCGAGCGCATGTAGACCGTGCTCTCGCCCTCGATGTGGACCTGGTCGCGGTGAAATCTGGATTGCGCACCAAACGGTGCGCCCGTGCGACGCTGGCAGGCGATGCAGTGGCAGATGGAGATCCTGACCGCTTCGCCGCTGCAGATGACGCGCAGCTGTCCGCAGCCGCACGCAGCAATTCTCGTGACCATGAGCTGTCGTCTCCTGCCGCGGCCGGGCGGCTCCGGGGATAATCTTGTACGATACCCCGCGCCAATGCCATTGGCCCGTGGTGCCGCCGCAGCCGCGGCGGACGGGAGGAGTTCGTGGCCGGACTTTATTTCGAAGAATTTCACGTCGGGCAGACTTTCCAGCACGCGATCCGCCGCACCGTCACGGAAGCGGACAACGTTTTCTTCACTGCACTGACGCACAACCCGGCGGCGCTACATCTCGACGCGGAGTACTGCCGCACCCAGACCGAATTCGGCCAGCGGATCGTCAACAGCGCCTTTACGCTCGGACTGATGGTCGGTGTCTCGGTCGGTGACACGACCCTGGGCACGACGGTGGCGAACCTGGGCTGGGACGAAGTGCGCTTTCCCAAGCCGCTGTTCCATGGTGACACCGTGCACTGCGAGACCGAGGTCGTGGAGCTGCGCGACAGCCGCTCGCGCTCGGACAACGGCATCGTGGTGTTCCAGCACCGCGCCTTCAACCAGCACGACGAGCTGGTCGCAGTCTGCAAGCGTACGGCACTGATGCTGCGGCGCCCGGTGCCGTGAGGGCGCGTTCGCTTCTGTTCGTACCGGGCGACAGCGATCGCAAGCTGGCGAAGTGCCTGGGCGCCGGCGCCGACCTCGCGATCCTCGACCTGGAGGATTCCGTGGTGCCGGCCCAGAAGGCCGCGGCGCGGGGCCGGGTGCGCGAATTCCTGGGCGCCCACCGCGAGCGGGCCGCCACGCAGCTGTGGGTACGCATCAATGCTTTCGATACGGCAGAGGCGCGGGACGATCTGGCGGCGCTGATCGGCAGCCGCCCGGACGGCATCGTGCAGCCCAAGGTCCGCGGACCCGAGGACGTCATGGCCCTCGCAACCCGCCTGGAAGCGCTCGAGCGCAAGAGCAGCATCAGCGTGGGCGCAGTGCGCATCCTGCCGGTCGCGACGGAGACACCCGCGGCGGTATTCGCGCTCGGCGGCTACGCTCGCTGTGCGCCACGGCTGTTCGGCCTGACCTGGGGTGCCGAGGACCTGAGCTGCGCGATCGGCGCTACCGCCAACAAGGATGCGGCGGGCGAGTGGACGGCGCCCTACCAGATGGTGCGCGCCCTGTGCCTGTTTGGCGCGCATGCGGCCGGCGTTGCCGCCATTGATACGCTGTATGCCGATTTCCGCGATCCGGACGGCCTGCGTGCCGCGTGCGCAATCGCCAGCCGCGACGGCTTCAGCGGCAAGCTGGCGATTCACCCGGACCAGGTGCCGATCATCAACGAATGCTTCGCACCGACGGCGGCCGAGATCGCCGCGGCGCGGGAAATCGTCGCCCTGTTTGCCGCCAATCCCGGTGTAGCGGCCCTGCAGCTCGGCGGACAGATGCTCGATCTGCCGCATCTGCGCCAGGCGGAACGGACGCTGACGCGCGCGGGCCTGGACCGGCCCGGGTAGCACGCGGAGCGATCGCACATGGGCGCGCCGGGGCTGAGTGCCTGCATCATCACGCTCAATGAGGCCGAGCGCATCGGCGATTGCCTCGCCTCCTTGAGCTTCTGCGACGAGATCGTGGTGGTCGATGCGCATTCGAGCGACGCGACGCGCGAGATTGCCGCGCGGCTCGGGGCGCGGGTGATCGAGCGCGACTGGCCCGGCTACCGCTCGCAGAAGCAGTACGCCACGGACGTGGCGACGCACGCCTGGGTGCTGAGCATCGATGCCGACGAGCGCGTCACGCCCAGGCTCCGTGCCGAGATCGAGGCGCTCCGTGCCGCTGGTTTCGCCGGTGCACGCGGCTGGACGATTCCACGCTTGACCGAGTACTTCGGCCGTTTTCTCCGGCACGGCAATGCCTGGCCAGAGCGGCAGATCCGCCTCTACGACCGGCGCGCCGCGCGCTGGAGCGGTTACGAGGTGCACGAGAAGATTGCGGTGAGCGGGCCGGTGGGCGCGCTCGGGGGCCATCTGGAGCATTTTGCCTACCGCAGTCTCGACGATCAGCTGGGCCGGCTCGATCGCTACGCCTCGCTGATGGCGGCCCAGATGTACGCGGCCGGACGGCGCTGCGGGATCACGCCGGTGCTGCTCAATCCAGCCTGGCGCCTGCTGCGCGGCCTGCTCGTCAAGGGCGGGCTGCTCGACGGCTGGCGCGGCTGGCTGTACCACATCGTCGAAGCAGGATATGTGCGGCGCAAGTATCTGCGCCTCTGGGCGCTCTCACGCAGCGTGCCCGTGAATCGTCAGTCGCCATAGAGCATGGCGCTCGAGCGCGCCTCGGTCCAGGCGCGCTCCTCAGGTGCCGCCATCGCCTCCAGGTCGGCGGCGCTCGCATCCTCGGCCTCGATCCACTGCCGCAGTCTCGGTCCGCCGCTGATCACATCGAAGGGAAGGCGCGAATGCTCATACTCGTAGGCGAAATTGCGCCAGAGCGTGGCCTCCGGCTGCAGTGCGCGCCGTGCCTTGAGCAGTGCGGCGATCACCCGCCAGGGGCGGAAAGCCTCGTGCCGGTAGGCCTCGGCATCCACGTGCAGCTGGATCCCGTGGCACAACTGGCCGGCGTGCTTGTTGAATGTGGGCTCGAACCAGCACTCGCGCAGGCGGGCGCCCCGCAGCCAGTCCGGCGCAAACTGCTCGAGCCAGCGCAGCAGGGCGCGGGCGTTGCCGTCGGGCGCGCCCACCATCTCGAGCGGCCGCGTCGTGCCGCGGCCCTCCGACAGCGTCGTGCCCTCGATCAGCACCGTGCCCGGATAGCAGCGCGTCATCGACAGGCTGGCGGCGTTTGGACTGGGGTTGATCCAGGAACGCTCGGCCAGCGGCCAGCCGTATCCCGGCGCAGCGCTGCTGTTCCAGCCCTGCATCTCGATGACCTTCAGCTCGAGGTCCAGCTTGAGCGTGGCGACGAACCAGCGCGCCAGCTCTCCCATGGTCAGGCCGTGCCGCATCGGCAGCGCGCCCGCCCCGACGAAACTCTCCCACCCCGGCTCGAGCAGCAGCCCCTCGACGGGCCGGCCCGCAGGATTCGGGCGATCCAGGATCCACACCGCCTTGCGTTGCGCCGCGCAGTCCTGCAGCAGATAGCGCAGCGTGGTGATAAAGGTGTAGACGCGGCAGCCGATGTCCTGCAGATCGACGAGCACGACGTCGAAGCAATCCATCATGGCCGCGGTCGGCCGGCGCACCTGGCCGTAGAGGCTGAACACCGGAATCCCGTGTACCGGGTCCTCGAAATCGGGCGACTCGATCATGTTGTCCTGCTTGTCGCCGCGCAGCCCGTGCTGGGGTCCGAAGGCGGCGCCAAGGCGCATTCCGGGCAGCGCGGCGATGGCATCGAGTGAATGAACGAGCCCGGCGGTCACCGAGGCTGGATGCGCCAGCAGCGCGAGCCGGCGCCCGGCGAGCGGCCGGTACAGCGCGGGTTCCGATATCAGGCGATCGATGCCGAATTTCATCGGCTCTGGGCTCGCGACCGTGCGGTGGGCTGGGCCGCTCGCAGCGGAACGCAAAAGCAGCCGCGGTCGTGGAAGTCTGGCTGCGCGCCCGCATGACGTGCCGCCCAGTAGCTGAGGCCACCATCCGCGGCTTCGATGACCGCCGCCAGGTTCAGCCACCAGTTCACGGCCGTGTCGGCACTGCCGGGCGCCGCCGCTGCCGCGCCGAGTTCGGCCTGTGCGCGCAGGCACCAGCGGCCGGCCTCTGCCGGGCTCGTCCTGATGCCCTGAGGCGCCGGCCCGAATTCGCGTCCGCCGCTGCGGTAGTCGTCGAATACCCAGGCCGCCCAGTCGCCATTCGGCGCGAAGTTGAATTCCAGGTAACCGTGCTCCACGCCGCGTCGTGCGAAGAGCTCGAAGCAGGTGTGGCGCCACAGGCCCGCGCGCCGTTGCGGTGCCGTCGAGGCGCTCGCGAGGCGCATCCGTGCCAGGTCACCCTGTGCCGCAAACTCCACCGCGATGCAACCACCGGGCCCGAGCGCAGCGGTGGCGTGGAGCGAGCGCAGTGGGCCGGGACCGAAAGCCGGATGCGGCACCAATGCGATGGCGCCAGCCGCCGGGTCGCGCGGGTCGGAAACTGCGGCTTCAGGTGTCGGCACAGCGCGCCACGCTACGCAATTGCCCTGGGCAGCGCAATTCAGGGCGTCCCGGCCACGACCGGAATGGCTTCCGCAAGCGCGACCGCTGGGCGCGTATCGCGCTGGTAGGCCCAGGGCATGGCGTGCAGTCGCTCGAGCAGCACACGCAGCAGCTGGTCCTGGCGTCGCCGGGCTTCCGGGACAGGCACGCCGTGATTCAGTATGGCGAAGTAGACCGTGCCGTAATCGCGGCTGTGCAGCGCGCCGATCAGGGCGCTGGCGCCGTACTCGCCGAAAGTGCCGGTCTTGCCCACCACGCAGCCGCTCTCCCCGGCGCCGTTCAGGCGGTCCTGCAAGGTGCCCGGATCGAACCCGGCGACCGGCAGTACATCGACCAGGCTGTGATCGGTCAGGTGCAGCTCCTGCTCCAGCGCCCGCAGGATTTTCACGGTTGCGCGCGGGCTGAGGCGGTTGCGCGGGTCGGTCCCGGCGCCGTCGCCGAGTGTGATCTCGGAACGCATGTTCGCGGGCACCACGGAGCGGGCGAGCTCCTGCACCTGGGCGGCGCCGCCGGCCGCGTCGGCGAGCGGCTTGAAGACGTTGTTGGAGTAGTCGTTCAGCGCCTTGACCAGAGACAGCAGGGGCTGCGAGCGATGCGCGACCAGCGGCTGCGTCGCCAGGCCGGGCGGACCGGGTGCCGGGGAGGAGGTCCCGGCGCCAAACAGCAGTAGCGGTGAGGGCAAAGCGGAAGCACCACTGGAGACGCTGGTGAGCGCGCTCACCGCTTCCCGGGCCGATGGCGGTGCCTGACCGGACAGGACTGCGCGCAGCCGCGCCTCGGCCGTCTCAACCTGCCAGTTGAAGATCAAGGAGCCGCTCACGCGGAGCGTTCCGGCGACACGGTGCACGCCGAGTTCGTTGAGCCGCGCGGCGACGAGCAGAGCGTTTTCGTCCACGAAGTATGGATCGCCACCGCCATCGACGATCAGGTCACCGTCGAGCAGGCCGTCGTGCACGGCGCCGCTGCCGGAGAAGGTGGTCGTGAAGCGGTAGTCCGGTCCGAGCCGGCGCAGCAGGGCGAGCGTCGTGGGCACCTTGGACACCGAGGCTGGATGGACGGGATGGCGCGCGGCCTGCGCGAGCAGGACCTCGCCGTCGGCGGCCTCGACATAGACGCCCTGGTTCGCGCCCAATATCGCGTGGGCCGCGGCGCGGAGGTCGTCGTGGTCCCGCGCAACCGCCCCACTGCCGGCGAGCAGCGCCAGCGCCGCCGTGACGGCCGGCAGCGAGCGAGCGGGAATCGGCAGGGGTCTGGGCAAGGTGTGGTCCGGATCATGCGCAGTGGACTGACGGCGCTCATTGTTTCCCATCCGCCCGGCCGCGTGAAGCGCAAATTGCGGCACTGCGGGCCGCGAGTACACTAGCGCATTGTTAAATGAGGGGAGCGGCGCATGCGCATCCGGACGGCTGCATCGATCGTGGTCCTGGTCACGGCCCTGAGCACGCTCCGTGTTCCGGCGGCGCGCGCGGCGGCCGAAGCAGGGCCGTCGGCCCTGGCAGCCGACAATCCTTTCGCCGCGCCGAGCACGCTCCCGTACGGCCTGCCGCCCTTCGATCGCATCAGGGACAGCGATTACATGCCGGCCTACCAGGCGGGCATGGCCCAGGAGCTCGCGGAGGTCGCGGCCATCGTGTCCAATCCTGATCCGCCCACCTTTGAAAACACGGTGCTGGCACTGGAGCGTTCCGGGCGCCTGCTCGATCGCGTCAGGAAGGCGTTCGTCAATCTCAATGCCTCGAACGGCGATGAGGCCATGCGCAAGCTCGAGACGGAGCTGGCCCCGCTGCTGGCGGCGCATCAGGACGCGATCGATCTCAATCCGAAGCTGTTTGCGCGCCTGGACCAGCTGTACGGCGAGCGTGCGCACCTGCTACTGGATACCGAGTCCTTTCAGCTCCTGATGCGGCAGCACAAGGGCATGGTGCGGGCCGGAGCGAAACTGCCTGAAGCCGCGAAGGTGCGCCTGCGTGCCTACAACGCCGAGATCTCGACGCTGATGGCGCAATTTCGCCAGCGCCTGCTGCAGGCGAGCGCCGATGGAGCGGTCGTCGCCGACAGCGCCGCCGAGCTCGAGGGCCTGACGCAGACGGAGCTCGGCGCTGCCGCCGATGCGGCCACGGCGCGTGGCCTGAAGGGCAAGTGGCTGCTGGCGCTGGTCAACACGACCACTCAGCCGATGCTGGCCGAGCTGCGCAACCGGGCGTTGCGCGAGCGGCTGTACCGCGCCGCCGTGAATCGTGGTGTCGGGGGGAGTGATGACACCACGGGGATCGTGGCACGGCTGGTGAAATTGCGCGCCGAACGGGCCCGTCTCCTCGGGTATCCCAATCATGCTGCCAGCGTGCTCGACGACGAGACGGCCGGTACGCCGGCCGCGGCCGATGCCATGCTGCGCCAGATCGCTCCGGCGGCACGCGCCGGCGCCGAGCGCGAGGCGGCGACGATCCAGAAGCTCATCGACAGCCAGGCGCCGGGCGGGCGAGCGGGTGCTCCGCTGCAACCCTGGGACTGGGATTTTTATTCCGAGCAGGTGCGCCAGGCGCACTACGATTTCGACGAAGCCCAGATCCGGCCGTATTTCGAGCTCGAGCGGGTACTGCGGGACGGCGTCTTTTATGCCGCGCATGAACTCTACGGCCTGAGCTTTCGCGAACGCACCGACCTGCCGATGTACGGGCCGGATATCCGCGTGTTCGAGGTCTTTGACGCCGGCGACAAGCCGCTCGGCCTGTACATCGCCGATTTCTTTGCGCGTGACAACAAGCAGGGCGGCGCGTGGATGGACAACTACGTCGATCAGTCGCACTACTTCGGCCAGCAGCCGGTCATCGTCAACAATCTGAATGTCCCGAAGCCTCCCGCCGGAGAGCCGGTGCTGCTCAGTTTCAATGACGTGACCGGCCTGTTCCACGAATTTGGCCACGCCATGCACGGCATGCTTTCAGACGTCAAGTACGAGAGCCTGTCGGGCACGCGCACGCCCCGGGATTTCGTCGAGTACCCGTCGCAATACAACGAGATGTGGGCGCGCGAGCCTGCGGTACTCGCGCATTACGCGCGGCACTACCAGACCGGCGAGCCGATGCCGGCGAGCCTGCTGCAGAAAATCCTGGCGGCACGGAACTTCAACCAGGGCTACGGCTATACCGAGCGGCTGGCCGCTGCGGTGATCGACCTGGCGCTGCACGAGGTGACGCCGGCGCAGGCACCCGCCGCCAAGGACCTCCCGGCCTTCGAGCAGGCGGCGCTCCGCAAGGCAGGGCTCGCGCTGCGCACCGTGCCGCCGCGCTATCACGCCAGCTATTTCCGTCACGTCTTTGGCGATGAGTACTCGGCCGGCTACTACGCCTACACCTGGAGCGAAGTGCTGGCCCGCGACACGGGCGACTGGCTGCATCGGCACGGTGGCCTGACGCGGGAAAATGGCGAGGTGCTGCGCGCCAAGATCCTTTCGCGTGGCCGCACGCAGGAGCCGAGCGAACTGTTCAGGGAGTTCTACGGCCGGGAGCCGGACGTGGGGCCACTGCTGGACTATTACGGCCTGAGCCTGCCGGCGCATTGAGGCGGCCCAACCGCCGCCGGCATCCCCCGCGTCCAGCGCGTCGGCGCTGCCTGCCGGGCCGGCGATGGGCGTCAGCGCTTGCGAAGTTCGTCGAGCTCGGCGCGCAGGTTGCGCACTTCTTCCTCCAGACGCTCGAGGCGCACGGGGTCTATGGCAGGCGCAGGCGCGGCAGGCTCGGCCGGTGCGGCCGGTTCCGCCATCAACTCGGCCGCGGGCTCGCCGGTGAGCAGTTGCACATAGCGAGCCTCGCGCCGGCCCGGCTGGCGCGGCAGGCGCCGCACCACGGGGCCCTCGGCGCGCCCGGCCAGGGCTTCGAGCGCCCGCTCGACTTCGCCGCTGTCGGCGAAGGGCGCCATGCGCGCCGCGCGGCTGCGCAACTCGCCCGGCGTCTGCGCTCCACGCAGCAGCAGCTCGCAGACGATCGCCAGTTCCTGCGGCGTAAACTTGAGCGGCGAGAACTCGGTATTGCAATAACAATGCTGGTACTTGGGCACGCGGCTGCCGAACCCGCTCCGCTCCATGACCACGTGCTTGCGCACCAGGAGGTCGACGAGCTGCTGCACCTCGGTTTCAGTCATTGCCAGGACCGGATCGCGATTGCTCTTCTGATTGCAGGCGTTGGTCAGCGAGTTGATCGACAACGGGTATTGATCCGGCGTGGTGATCTGCTTTTCGATCAGGCAGCCGATCACGCGCGCTTCGGCCGCGGTCAGGAGGATCCTTACGCTCATTACCACTGACCCACGTTGGACATCGAGTCCCAGGGTGCGCGCGGCGGCAGGGCTGCGCCACGCTGCAGGATCTCGACGGAAATCAGGTCCGGTGAGCGCACGAAGGCCATGTGTCCGTCGCGCGGCGGCCGGTTGATGACCACGCCGTGGTCCTGCAGGCGCTGGCAGACCGCGTAGATATCGTCGACTTCGTAGGCCAGATGGCCGAAATTGCGGCCGCCGGTGTACACCTCGGGATCCCAGTTGTAGGTCAGTTCCACCTGCGCGGATTCATCGCCCGGGGCGCACAGAAACACCAGCGTAAAACGCCCTTTCTCGTAGTCGGTGTGGTGCAGCTCCCTGAGGCCCAGGGCCTCGCAGTAAAAGTGCCGGGCGGCTGCCAGATCTCTGACGCGCACCATGGTATGCAGGTATTTCATGCCTTCACTGCGGGTTCGCGGGAGCGGCTGGGCTTGCCGGCGCCGCCGGCGCAGCCGGTGCCGCTGGTGCCGCTGGCGCCGCTGGCGCTGCCGCTGCGGGCGGTGGCGGGGCCTTCATGATATCGAGCAGATGGACGTCGAACACCAGGGTCGAGCCGCCGGGAATCTTTCCGCCGGCGCCGCGGTCGCCATAGGCCAGCTCTGGCGGACACACCACACGGCTATTGCCGCCGACGTGCATCATCTGCACCGCTTCGGTCCAGCAGGGCACAACGCCGGAGAGCTTGAAGGTCTCCGGTTTGCCGCGCTGGATCGAGCTGTCGAATACCGTGCCATCGATCAGCTGGCCCTCGTAGTCGACTTTGACCTGGTCGTCAGCCTTGGGGGAGGCGCCCGACCCGGCCTTGAGCGTGGTCATCACGATGCCGCTGGCGGTCGTGATGGTGTCCTTGCCGCCGGCAAGCTTGTCCCGATACGCCTTGCCAGCCGCCTTTGTTTTCACCATGGCCTTGCCGGCCCGTTCTGTCTGCAGCGCCTGGATCTTTGACATGTAGGTATCGGCACCGGCTGCGGCCTTGGGGTTACGCAGCCCGTTGGCCAGGCCCGCCTGCACCACCTGCTTTTCGTGCTCATTGAAATCGAAGCTGTAGAGATTGCGACTGAGCAACTGGCCGATGGCAAAGAGCAACTTGTCTTCATCGCTCTTCGCTGCGGCGGCGGTCGCAGCGGCGGGCGCAGCGGGCGCAGCGCGCCCGGCGGTTGCGGCAGCGGTCGATGTGGCAGGCTTGGCGGCGGTCGCGGCGGAGGCGCCGATCGGCAGTGCACACAGCAGCAGCAGGCTAAGAATGCGGGTCATTGATTTCTCCATCATGGATCGGGGGCAGGGGACGGTAGCGGATCTGGCGCGTATTCTATCCCGCGTGGACCGATCGCGGCTGAACAGTGCTTCACCTTTGGATGGGGTCTCGCCCGCGGCGCGGCCGCTGCGCCTGGCCGGGGCCGCCGAATTGCGTGGCCGGCTCGCCCTGGCCTGCCGCAACTGTGACGGCCTCACTGGTGCCCATTGCGTCCATGAGCTGTGGATGCGAGGTGAGCTCGCCGCCAATATCGAGCAGGCGCTGGAGCGGTTGTGGCGGGGGGCAGCCCAGACAATTCCCGATTGGCTGCCGATGCGCCATATCGAGTGGTTGCCCGCGGCCTATGAGGTCGCCGGGCGCTTTGCCGCGCGGCGGCGCGGCGCGGCCAATATCTACCTGGTGCTGCTCGATTACAGCGACAGCCGCCCGGAGCCGTTTGGAATCTACGTGGGCATGACGCGCTATGCGCCCGCCGCACGCTTCGATCAGCACAAGGCAGGGATACGCGCCGCGGGCAGCGTGCTGCGCCGTGGCCTCGAGCTCCTCAGCGGGCCTGCGCTGCATCTGCAGGGCATATCGAGGCCCGAAGCGACGTTGATCGAAGAGCGCCTGGCCGCGGCGCTGGGCGATGCCGGATTGTTCGTGCAGGGCGGGCATTGAAGTGGTGTCATAATTGCGGCCGACGTACGGGAGTGCAGGGGCAACCGGCATGACAGGGTCTGGCTCCGCCATCCAGGGCACCGCGACGCCCGCCGAGCAATACGCCGATCTACAGCGCTCGCTCGCCGGGTTGCTGGCCGGCGAGCCGGATCTCATCGCCAATACCGCGAATTTCGCGGCCCTGGTGTACGACACGCTCCCGGATCTGAACTGGGCCGGCTGCTATTTCCTGCGTGGCCAGGAACTCGTGCTCGGACCATTCCAGGGCCGCCCAGCGTGCGTGCGCATCGCCATGGGGCGCGGCGTCTGCGGCACTGCGGCCCAGCGGCGCGCCAGCGTGCTGGTCCCCGATGTGCGCGAATTTCCAGGCCATATCGTCTGCGACCCCGTTTCGCGCTCCGAGCTGGTCGTGCCGCTGATCCGGGGTGCGGAGCTCGTCGGGGTATTCGATCTCGACAGCCCGCTGCCGGGCCGCTTCAGCGAGGAAGACCGGGCCGGGATGGAAGCGGCGGCGCGCACACTGATGGCCGCCTGCGCGCGCTAGTGGAATTTCCAGCGCAATCCGACGTAGATGCTGTGCGGCATGATGCTCAGCACCAGTGGCGTGCGTGTGCGCCGCTGCATGTAATAGCCGGCGGCGCTGCCAAGCACGAAGCCGGCCAGCACGTCCGATTGCCAATGGGCCTGCACCTTCACGCGGGCCACGGCGTCATAGAGCGGCAGCAGTTCGAGCGCGTAGACGGCGGGATGATCGTGGCGATATTCGAGCACCAGGGGCGTGATGATGGCGCTCGTGACGGTGACTTCGCCGCTGGGAAAACTCTCGTGGCCGCTGCCCTGAAACCATAGATCGGGATCACTCGTCTGGCTGGGCCGCGCGCGCGTGAAGGTCAGCTTCAATCCCTCCGCGGCCAGGCCGCCGATGAGCGTGGCGTCGATGGATTTCCACACCGTGCGGCCCAGGCGGGTATCGCCGCCGTCCCACAGTGCCACGGCGACTTCGCTCGCGAGCATGGTGTCGAGCAGCAGCAGCTGATTTTTCCGCGCCCAGATGCCATGATCATCCTTTGCCACGCGATGATCGAGACCGAACAAGCCGCCGCCCGCCTTCCCCGGCGCCGAAATCAGCAGCGCGGCGCACAGCGTGGCGGTCAGAGCAAAGCAATGACGTGTCATGCGAATCCCGGCCATCAGTGTAGGACATTGCCTGAGCCAGTACTCGCCGACCGGCGCCGCTGGTGGCGGGCGGCGCGGCACTAAACCAGCATGCCCGGTACCGCGATCCGGACTGGAGTCGTGCTCGCCTTTGCGGCGATCTATCTCATCTGGGGCACCACCTACCTGGCCATTGCCGTGGTCCTGCGCACGATGCCGCCGTTCGCGAGCGCCTCGCTGCGCACGCTGGTCGGTGGCACGCTGATCTACCTGTGGCTGCGCTGGCGCACGCCACGGCCGTTCGCGGGTCTACCGCTGCCTCGCCTGATCACGGCCGGCATGCTGCTGACCGGAGGCGGCAGTGGCCTGACGGTCTGGGCCCAGCAGCGCGTGCCCTCTGGCATCACGGCCCTGCTCATTTCCTCAGTGCCGCTGCTGGTGCTGCTGCTCAACTGGGTCTTCTTTGCGCGGCGCGCACCGGAGCCCCGCGCGCTCGTCGGCGCCCTGGTCGGCCTGAGCGGTGTGGCGCTCATCGTCGCCCACCTGCCGACGCTGCCGGGCCACGTGCGTCCGCCCTACGTGATCGCCCTGCTGTGCGCGATGCTGTGCTGGAGCGTGGGCACGCTGGTGGCGAGCGGTGCGGTGCCCGCGGCGCGCGTGGGCGCGGCAACCTGCGTGCAGATGGCGGCGGGCGGCACGGTGCTGGCGCTCCTGGGATTGTTGAACGGAGATTGGAGCGCCTTTCATCCCGCGCTGGTGTCCCGCGAGTCCTGGCTGGCGCTGGTCTACCTGACGTTCTTCGGCAGCATCGTCGCGCTGAGCTGCTTCGTGTGGCTGTTGACGCAGGTCTCGCCGCAGCAGGCGACCACTTATGCGTTCGTCAATCCGCTGGTGGCGCTGCTGCTCGGCGCCGTGTTTCTGGGGGAGCGCGTCACCACGACCGTGGCGCTCGCAATGGTTCTGATCCTCGCAGGCGTCGCGCTGGTGCTGAAATCGGACAGGCCACGGTCATAATCAGCCGCCGCCTTTTCATAAGCCCGGCGCCATGGCCTGCGCGGGCGCGGCGATCGCGATTACGTGAGCACCTTCATGGTTTCAGCGCGGCCGGACGCGTCATGCTCTGTTCCATGGAAACAAAAGACAGCTTCATGCGCTTCGTGGTCATCGGTTCGATCATAGCGGTGAGCGTGCTGGCGTTCATCGTTCGAATGAGCGCCTGAAGCCCGTTCAGGACACATAGAACTTTCCGTCCCCGCGCAGACTCTTATACTAGGGGTGGGGCTCGGATTCGCGCCGCAGGCGCGATTACTGGGGGAGTTCTATGACCATACTCAAGACCGTCGTCGTGATTTTCAGCTCCGGCAGCCTGCTCGGGCTGGCCGGTTGTGCGCTGCACGCCAGAACCGACTCTGACCCGCGGGTCTCGGTCGCCGCCTGCCACAGTTTCAGCTTTGCCGACGGAGGAATGCATCGCCCCGAGGCCGCCTCGGCCTTTGGTAACCCATTGAATGAGAAGCGCCTGCGTGAGGCGATTGCGGCGAACCTCGGCTTGCGGGGCTTGCCGATCGCCGCCGAAGGCGCTGCTGCTGACTGCACCGTGGGCTATGCGATCGGCTCGCGCCTGGCCCCGGATCCGGCGGAACCACGCGTGAGCTGGGGGCTGGGTTGGGGCGGCTGGAGCCATCACGGCCTGGGCGGCGCGGTGGCCTGGAGCGCGCCGTATGATTATCGCGAAGGTCGCGTCACCGTCGATCTGTACGACACGCGTTCGCACGAAGCCCTGTGGCATGCCTACGTCGATGAAGACGTGACACGGCTGACAGGTGCCGACGCGGAGCAGCGCATCAAGGCGGTGGTGACGGCCATCTTCGAGAAATTCCCGGCTGCGATGACTGCGGCGCCGGCGGCGGGCGCAAGCAAGTCCTGAGCGCGGGCTGCATTAAGCGCATTTCACGAATCGCGGCAGCCAATGCGGCAATACTGCGACTGCCCCGAAGAGCTTGGGGTAGCCATGAAACTCAGGAGTCAGTATGAAGTCCCAGATTGCCATTGTCGCGGCCGCCCTGGTCGCTGTGTCTGCAGCCCCGATGTTCGTTGCCGCTGCCGATGCGCCGGCAGCCACGCCACCGCCTGCGGCGAGCGCGCCCGCCGCTGATGCTTCGAGCGCGAAGCCGATGATGCACAAGAAGCATCACGCCCACCGCAAGGCCAAGACTGCCGACAGTTCCACCACGACGAGCAAGTAAGCGAGGAATTCCCCAGAATTCCGGGCAGGGCGCCATGGGGCGCCCTGTTTTTTTGCGCCCATCGGCACGGCAGCGGACCCTTCCCGGGGGCTCTGGAAACCACTGCGGTTAGTGGTAGGGTGGCCGGATGAACCATGGGGTCCGGCGCGCCGTCGGAGGATTTGTCTGTGCGGCGCTGAGCGTCGCAGCGCTGCTGTTCGGCGGTTGTACGCGCGAGCCTTCCGCCCGGCTCTCCTTCAACGAGACCGTGCAGCCGATCCTGTCGGAATACTGCTACGGCTGTCATGGCCCCAGCTCCAGCTCGCGCAAGGCGGGACTGCGGCTCGATCATCCGGAATTCGCCTACGCGCCGCACGGTAAGTTCGGTCCGGCGATCATTCCGGGCCAGCCGGAACGCAGTCCGCTGGTCCGGCGCATCGAGGCGAAGGATCCCGATGAACGCATGCCTCCGCCCGAGGCGCACAGGCAGCTGAAGCCCGGGCAGATCGCAGCCCTGCGGCAGTGGATCAAGGAGGGCGCGCATTACGAGACGCATTGGGCCTTCGTGGCACCGAGGCTTCCAGCGCCGCCGGCGACCAGGCGTACCGACTGGGCGCAGAACGGGATCGACCGCTTCATTCTCGCGCGCCTCGAGAGCGAGGGCCTCGCGCCCTCAGCGCAGGCCGACGGCCGTACCATCATCCGGCGCGTCAGCTACGATCTCACGGGTCTGCCGCCCACGCCTGAAGAAGTGGCGGCGTACCTCGCCGACCGTTCCGGCGACGCTTATGAAAAACTCGTTGATCGCCTGCTGGCGAGTCCGCGCTACGGCGAACACCGCGCCCGCTATTGGCTCGACGTCGCCCGCTATGGGGATACCCACGGCCTGCACCTGGACAATTTCCGCAGCATCTGGCCGTATCGCGACTACGTCATCAGGGCCTACAACGGGAATAAACCCTACGACCAGTTCGTGCGCGAGCAGCTTGCGGGCGATCTGCTGCCGGCGCGGAACCCCGATCAGCTCGTCGCCACCGGCTATATCCGCGCCGGTATCAGCTCCGGTGAAGGCGGCACCCTGGTCGAAGAGCTGCGCGTCAACAACAAGCGCGAACGTGCGGAGGCCTACGGTGCCGCCTTTCTCGGTCTCACGGTGGGCTGCGCCAACTGCCATGATCACAAGTTCGACCCGCTCACGCAGCGGGATTTCTACCGGCTCACGGCCTTCTTCAACAACCTCACCGAAGATCCCTCGAACGACGATCGCAACGATTGGCCGCCGTTCGTGCGCCTGCCGACGGCGGAGAATCGGGCTGCCTACGAGCAGACCTTCAGCACGCGCAGCACAGTCCTGCGGGAGATCGATGCGCGCCGTGCCCAGGCCCGCGGGCTGATCGCGGCCTGGCTGGCGCAGTCGGCACAGGCCCCGCAGCCGGTCAGCACCGACGGACTGCTGGCGCACCTGCGTTTCGACGAACAGCGGGGCGCCGAGTTTCTCAACTCTGCGCCCGGGGCGAGTGCCAGGACCGTGACGGCGACGGGGGGTGCGCCAATCTGGGGGGAGAACACCTGGTTGTGGCCCGCGATGCGCATGGACACGAGTACGCGCCTGGAGCTTGCTGACCTCGGTGACGTGGAATCGACGCAGCCGTTTTCCGTGGGCACCTGGCTTATGCCGTACCTGGAGACCGCGTCGTCGGAGAGCGCGCACTTCGGCGCCATACTGGGGCGCGTCGATGCGGCGCAGCAGGGCCGGGGATGGGAGCTCTACTACACCGAACAGAAGGTGGACCCGAAGAAACCCCTGTTCCGCGGCCGGCTCGTGTTCCATCTGGTGCACGCCTGGCCCGGCAACGCCCTGGACGTCGAGACGCAGGAACTCCTGCTCGAGCGGGGTCACTGGAATCATGTGCTGGCGACCTATGACGGCACGGGCCGCGCCTCCGGCGTGCGCCTGTATGTCGACGGCCGGCCACAGGCCGTCAGGGTGGTGAAGGATGCACTGGCAGGGACGATACGCACGGCCGTGCCGCTCGAGTTCGGGCGCCAATACCCGGATGCGAATCCACTGCGCCAGTCCCGCTACCAGGATTTCCGCTACTACGCGCGGGCGCTCGATCCGGAAGAGGCGGCGCGGGTGGCTGGCGAGGACTATGTAAGCGTCGTAACGCGCCGGCCGATGGCGAGCTGGAGTGAGGACGAGTTCAAGGCGGTCAGTGATTTTTATTTTTCGCAACAAGACGAGATCACGCGCGCGCTGATCGCGCGACTGCCGGCGCTCAATGCCGAGCTGGACCGGCTCGCCGCAGGAGGCGATCTCGCCCTGGTCAGCGAGGAGGGCAGCGGGCTCGCCTACGCCGACGTTTTGACCCGCGGTATCTACAGCCAGCGACGCGAGCGCGTGCGTCCCGGTGTGCCGCAGTTCCTGCCGCCACTGCCCCCCGGCGCGCCGCTGGACCGGCGCGGGCTGGCGGACTGGACGGTCAGCGCGGCCAATCCGCTCACGGCGCGCGTGGCGGTCAACCGCATGTGGCAGGAGCTGTTCGGCACGGGTCTGGTGGAGACGACCGAGGACTTCGGCACGGTGGGCGCACGGCCCTCGCATCCGCAGCTGCTGGAGTGGCTGGCGGTGGATTTTCGTGAGCATGGATGGGACGTCAAGCGCTTCTATAAGCAGCTGGTGATGTCGGCCACCTATCGCCAGTCGGCGCTGATCACGCCCGAGCTGCTGGAGAAGGATCCGAGGAACCGGCTGCTCGCCCGAGGTCCGCGCTTCCGCATGGAGGCCGAGATGCTCAGGGACACCGCGCTCGCGGCGAGCGGCCTGCTGGTCGAGAAAATCGGCGGGCCGAGCGTCAAGCCCTACCAGCCGCCGGGGGTATGGGAGGCGGGCGGGTTTCCGAGCAGCGACACCACTGCCTACAAGCAGGACCACGGGGAAGCGCTCTATCGGCGCAGCCTCTATACCTTCTGGAAACGCATGGCGACCATGCCCAACATGGATACCTTCGATGCCCCGGTGCGGGATGCGGCCTGCACCCGCCGGCAGCGCACGAACACGCCGCTCCAGGCACTCGTGGTGATGAACGACCCGCAATGGCTGGAAGCCGCGCGCCGGCTGGCCGAACGGGTGTTGACGCATGAGGCCGCGACCGATGCACAGCTCGATTACCTGGGCGAGCTGCTGCTCGCGCGCCCGTGGCATCCGCAGGAAAAGCAGGTACTTGCCAGGATGCTGGGCGAACTCGAAACCGTCTATGCCCGCGATGCCGCCGCTGCTGCCCGACTCATCGCCGTGGGCGAATCCAAACCCAACCCGCGCATCCCGGCGCCGCAGCTGGCCCCGTGGATGCTGGTGGCGAGCGCCGCACTCAATCTCGATGCCACCGTCAACAAGTAGCGCTCAGGGAGTATTCGATGAGCCCACGCAGACATAGCCGCAGGCAATTCATCGGCCGGATGGGCGGGGTGCTCAGCTGGGCCAGCCTGGCTGCGCTGATGGGCGCCGCCGGCGCGGCCGGACCTGCTGGAGCCCAGAGTCCGGGACCGCCCAATTTTGCACCGCGCGCCAAACGTGCGATCTCGCTGTTCATGTCTGGCGCGCCGCCGCAGATGGATCTGCTTGATTACAAGCCCAGACTCGCGGCCTACTACGACAGCGAGCTGCCCGATTCCGTGCGCGGTTCGCAGACTCTGACCGGCATGACGGCCGGACAGTCACGCTTTCCCATAACCGGCAACATGGTGCCGGGCAAACCGAGCCTGGGCGCGTGGCTGTCCTACGGTCTGGGAAACATGAACGAGAATCTTCCGGCCTTCGTGGTGCTCAATTCCCGGCTCATTCCCGGCGCCGATAACCAGCCCATTGCTCCGCGCCTGTGGGGCAGCGGCTTTCTCTCTAGCGAACACGCTGGCGTGGCGTTTCGCTCGCAGGGTGATCCGGTGCTGTATCTCAATGATCCCGACGGGATGAGCCGCGAGACGCGCCGGGCACTGGTCAGCGGCATTAACGCCGTCAATCAGCTTACTTATGAGGAAGTTGGCGATCCGGAGACTCACGCGCGCATCAGGCAGTATGAAATGGCTTTTCGCATGCAGACCTCGGTGCCGGAGTTGACGGACACGGCCAATGAACCGAAGTCGACGTGGGAACTGTATGGCGACGACGCCAGAGTGCCGGGCACTTTCGCGTACAACTGCCTCCTGGCCCGCCGCATGGCCGAACGCGGCGTGCGCTTCACACAGATCTACCAGCGCGGTTGGGATGTCCACAAGAATGTGGTGGGCAATCTGCCCAAGCTGTGCGCCGCGACCGACCGTGGCTGCTACGCGCTCGTTACCGACCTGCAGCGCCGCGGCCTGCTCGCCGACACGCTCGTCATCTGGGGCGGGGAGTTCGGCCGCACGGTCTACAGCCAGGGTGGCCTCACCCGGGACAACTACGGGCGCGACCATCATCCCCGGTGCTTTACGATGTGGATGGCCGGTGGCGGCGCTAATCCCGGGATCGCCCACGGGCAGACCGACGACTTCAGCTACAACATAGTGGAGGACCCGGTGCACGTGCGCGACATCAACGCCACCGTCCTGCATCTGCTCGGCATTGATCACGAGAAACTCACCTACCGCTTCCAGGGCCTGGACCAGAAGCTCACCGGCGTGGTTCCCGCCAAGGTCGTGACGGAGCTGCTCGCGTGAGATTTCCGGAAACCCACCGCATCTCGAACTGACATGGGCACCCGCGCTCGCCTGGCGCTCATCGCGCTCGTGCCGATCCTCGGGCTGTTCTGCCTGCTGGTCTTTGCACCGCCCGATGGTCTCGAGCGCGCTTCGCTCGCGCAGTTCTTCGGGCATTTTCACCCGCTCGCGGTGCACCTGCCGATCGCGCTGCTGCTGCTCGTGCCGCTGATGGAAATCGCAGGCGCGAACCCGCGGCGTGCGCATATCCGCGCGGCCGCGGCCTTTGTACTCGGGCTGGGCGTTATCGCGGCGATCGTCACCCCACTGCTGGGCTGGCTCCTGGCCTGGAGCGGCGGTTACGAGGGCGCACTGGTCACGCGCCACATGTGGGGTGGTGCTACGCTCGCCGCCGCCTGCTGGATCACCTGGATACTGCGCGGTCACTCCCGAGCGCTGTACCCGGTTGCGCTGCTCGCGACGGTCGGCCTCATGGCCTGGACCGGCTATCGCGGCGGGCAGCTCGCCCACGGCGAGGAGCACCTCACGCAGCACATGCCGCAGACGCTGCGCAGCCTGTTTGGGCTGCCGGCAATCGCCGGTGATGGCGCTGCCGACGGCGACCCGGCGACTTTCTATGGGGCCCGCATCGCTCCGATCCTCAAGGATCACTGCCTGCTGTGCCACAGCTCTGAAAAACACCGGGGAGGCCTGCGGCTCGGTACCTACGCCGCGATCATGCACGGCGGCAAGGATGGGCCCGTCATCGTCCCTGGTAATCCGCAGGCCAGCGAGCTGCATCGCCGCATCTCCTTACCCGCCGGCGACAAGGACGCGATGCCCGCCGAGGGTAAGCCGCACCTGTCCGCCGCCGATATCAAACTCATGGACCTGTGGATCGCTGCAGGCGCCTCCGCGACGCTGCCACGCGATGCCATTGCCGGTGCGGCCCGCGTGGCGGGACCCGAGCTGCCCAGCGCCCCCGACTACCGGCCGCAGCTGCAACAGATTGCGGCGCTGGAAGCGTCCCTCGGCGTACAGCTCGTGCCGCGCTCACAGATCCCCACTGACGGGCTGATCCTGCGCACGGCCAGTTTTCCCGCGCACGCGAGCGATGCCACGATCGCCAGGCTGGCGCCCGTCAGATCGCTCATTGTCGACGCCGAGCTCGCCCGCACCGCCGTGACCGACGCGGGGCTGGCTCCGCTGGCGACGTTCACGAATCTGCGCAAGCTCGATCTTTCCTACACGGCGATTACCTCCAGCGGCCTGCGCGCACTCGCTCCGCTCAGGCAGCTCGAGACGCTCAACCTCACGGGCACGGCCACGAGCGCCGCCGGAGTGGCGTCATTGAAATCGAATCCGGCGCTCAAGCACATTTACCTCTTCCAGACACCGGCGGAAGAGTGAGCGCCGGGGCTCGTGTTATGTGCAACGCGTGCAGGCTGCGGAAATAAAGGCGGCGCAGAGTCCGGCGTGGCCGCTTTCCCAGCACCCGCCTTAACCGCGGCTGAAATCCAGCTGACACGAATATAATTTTCAGCAGCACCCGGATCCAGCGGATTTGAGGCACTATTGCCGGGAGAGTGGGTCAGATCAGAAGCGAAAGGCTGGATGTATGAGCGGAGGACTGGCCATGTTGCCTAAACAAGCGATAGCAGTTTCCATCACTGGCGCGCTGGCGCTCATCGGGCTGCTGTTCGGCGCCGCCGCCAACGCAGCGAGCGATGACCCTCCCGCCCGTGTCGCCCACGTGAATCTCATCGACGGTAGCGGCCAGCTGAAGCTCGCCGGCACCGACAACTGGGCCGACGATTTGCTCAACCGCCCGCTGACCGGAGGAGACCGGCTGTGGATCGGATCCGGATCGCGCGCCGAGATGCACATTGGCTCGACGGCGCTGCGGCTCGGTTCAGGCACGGCCCTGCAACTCCTGGCCGTGGACGACCAGCGCGTGCGCCTGCGGCTGACGACGGGTTCGGTCAGCATACGAATCCGCGACCTCGACGGCGACGAGCGCTTCGAGATCGAGACGCCGCAGGGCGATATCTCCATACTGCAGCCGGGCGGCTATCGGCTCGACGTCGATGACCGGGACGAGCGCACTGCGCTGGCGGTGTGGAGCGGGCGCGCCGAAGTCAGCAATCGTAGCGGCACGCAACTGGTGCGCAGCGATGAGAGCGCCGAGCTGGTCGCTGGCGATGATTCCCCTATCCAGCTCGCCTCGGCCGGAGCCACTGACGCTCTGGACCTGTGGGCCGAGGATCGCGATCAGCGCGAAGAGGATTCGCGTGCGGCGCGCTATGTGTCGCGCGAAGTCGTCGGCTATGAAGAACTGGACGGCTATGGTGATTGGGTCGTGGATCCGGACTATGGCTCCGTGTGGGTGCCGCAGGTCGTCATGGTCGACTGGGCACCATATCGATTCGGCTACTGGAGCTGGATCGGGCCCTGGGGCTGGACCTGGATCGACGACGAGCCCTGGGGCTTCGCGCCCTGTCACTACGGCCGTTGGGTGAACGCCCGCCATGGCTGGGCCTGGGCGCCCGGCACTCGCGAGATCCATCATCCGGTGTTCGCGCCAGCCCTGGTCGCGTGGCGCGGCGACTCACGCCCCGATGGTGACGCACGGCATTCGCCGCGCGTCGGCTGGGTGCCACTCGGGTACAACGAGGTCTACGAGCCGCCCTACCGCGCCAGCCGCGATTACATGCGAGCGGCCAATCTCACCAACACGCATCTCGGCCGCGAGAACATTGATCGCTACCTTGAGCGCCGGCAGGGCGGCGGTGGCGCACACGAGGAGCACCGCTACGCCAATGCGAACGTGCCGGGCGCCTATACCGAAGTCTCCCGCGAGACATTCACTGGGGCCCAGCCCGTGGGGCGGAATCGCCTGCGCGCCAATCCTGGTGAGTCGCACCAGTCCCCCTTCAGCACCAGCACGCTCGAGGTACATTCGCCGCCACCCAGTGCCGGGCGCAGCTTCCCCGCCGACCGGATCGTCACGAGGACTGATCGGCCGGTGGCTGAGCGTTCGGTGCCCGAGACTTCCGTGATTCGCCAGCGCGAGACCGAAGCCGCAGGACCACAGGTCCGCCGGAACGATCGCCCGGCGTCGGCCCCCGTATATACCCCCGGCGAGCGCAGCCGGGAGCGTGCCAGCCCCACGGTGGACTACGAATCACAGCGGCGGTATGCACCGCCGGCAGGCGTGGTGCGCGAATCCCCGCAAGGGGTGCCGCAGTCACCGCCGCGATTCACGCCGCCAGTTCGCGAAGTGCCGGCAATGCGTGAGGCCCCGGTGATGCGCGAGGCACCCGCTGTGCGCCAGGCGCCCCCCGTCCGCGAGGCACCAGCTATGCGCCAGGCGCCCGCCGTCCGCGAGGCACCTCCATGAGTGTTCAACTAACGCTGAAACCTTGTCACCTCGACGTAAAAAAGGTGTTCAACTAACGCTGAAACTTGCCCTGTAACGCGTTACATGTAACGGGTATTTCAGGATAGGGATGGCCGACGCCAGGCTCGCATGGCCGCGAGCCCTGTGCAGACTACACACCTAGTGCCCGGGCGCCGCGTTGTACAGCGGCAGTACACGCGGCAGAAGCGTGCGCAGATCCTCCAGCCGCGTGCTGCTCGATGGGTGTGTGCTCAGGAATGCCGGCGTGCCGTTCTGGCTTGCCTGACCCATCTTCTGCCACAGGGTGAGCGCGGCGTGCGGGTCGTAGCCGGCGCGAGCCATCAGCTCAAGGCCGACGCGGTCGGCCTCCGACTCCTGCACGCGGCTGCGCGGCAGGGTGAAGGTGACGTCGGTGACCATGCCGGCGAGCTGCAGGGAATCCTGGCTCAGGCCCGCAAGTGCGCCCAGGGCGCCGAGGCCCAATTGCTGCGCATAGGCGCGTGAAACCGCCTCGCGGCTGTGCTCGCGCAGCGCGTGCGCCATCTCGTGGCCGATGACCGTGGCGAGTTCGGCGTCGCTGAGCTTCAAACTGTCGATCAGGCCCGAGTACACCATGATCTTTCCGCCCGGCATGCAGTAGGCGTTGAGCTCCTTGTTTTCCTGCACGTTGACATCCCACCCCCAACCAGCAGCGTCAGGACGGAAGACAGTCGTCTGTCTGATCAGCCGGCTGGCGATGGCGCGCACCCGCTCGGTCTGCACGGGGTTGGCGTTAAGCCTGCCTGCCTGCCTGGCTTTGCTCATCTCGAGTGCGTAGGCCTGCGTGGCGCTTTGTTCGACATCCGCCTCGGAAACCCACATGACCTGCTTGCGTTCGACACCGATTGCGCCGGGCGCGGTGGTGCTGACCGTCTCGCAACTGGTCAGGACCATGACGACTGAGGCGAGCAGAGCGGAGTAAAGGCCTCTCATGGCAGTGGTCAGACAGCGGCTGCTGTGCCGGGTTCACTGGCGGTGGGCGCGGACCAGGCGATGCGCGTCGCGGCAAATTCCGGCAGACTCTCGCAGCGCCTGACCAGGCCCCGCAAGGCCGGATACTGTTCAGGCTGCGGCGCCACGCTCAGGGCGCCATCCAGAAAGGTCGTGGCACATGTCACGCTGATGTCCGCCTGCGTCATGTGCTCTCCGACCAGCCAGGGTCCGCTGCTCCGGGCGCAACTCCGGTCGAGCTCTGCGAGTGCACCGAAGGTCTGCGTGCGCAGGCGCTCGAGCCAGGGCTCGTGCCGCTTGCCGTAGGGCCGGAACACGCGCTCGTAGACCTGCAGGGCGCCTTTCTCCGCCGCTCCTATCGCGATGGCGACGAACCGCAGGGCGGCACGTCGCGCCGCACCCCCGGCGGGCAGTAGCGCGCGAGCGGGCCCGACGAGATCATCCAGATAATCGAGAATCGCCGCCGAATCGATCAGCGTTTCACCGTCGTCGGCAAGCAGCGTCGGCACGCGACCGAGAGGATTGTAGGCCCGGATGCGATCGAAATCGCGGCCTACCGACCAGTCGCGATGTTCAAATCCGATGCCGAGCAGCTTCATGCTGATGGCCACGCGGCGCACGAACGGTGAATCGAACATGCCGATGAGCATCACGGTCGGATCCCCTGTGGCGCCGCTCGGGGCGCCAGTCCTGCCGGGGAATTCTACTCCGCCCGCGGGGGTTGCGGCACTCACCCGGCTGGACGGAAGATGCGTCATGGATCCCATCGTCAGTACCGAATGGCTCGCCGCCGAACTGGCCGGCGCGGATCTCGTGGTGCTGGATGCCACCTGGTACATGCCCGGCGACAAGCGTGATGCCCGCGGGCAGTTTGCAGCGGAGCGCATTCCCGGCGCGCGCTACTTCGATATCGAGCTGATCGCAGACCGCGAGTCCGGGCTGCCGCACATGGTGCCCACGGCGAGCCGCTTTGCGCAGCTGGTCGGTGAGCTGGGCGTGTCGAATGCAAGTCGCGTCGTTTTCTATGACCAGCTCGGCATTTTCTCCGCGGCGCGCGGCCGCTGGATGATGCGGCTGTTCGGTCATGAGGCGGTCGCGGTGCTCGATGGCGGACTGCCGAAGTGGCGCAGCGAAGGGCGCGTGCTGCAAAGTGGGCCGGTCACCGCGCCCGTGCCCGCCGTGTTCAGGACGGCGCTGCGCACGGGCTTGCTCCGTGGACTGGGAGACCTGCTCGACAATCTGCATTCGCAGCGCGAGCTCGTGCTCGATGCCCGCTCGGCCGACCGTTTCCACGCCCGAGTCGGCGAGCCAAGGCCGGGATTGCGCGGCGGACACATCCCGGGAGCGCGAAACCTGCCCTACGCCGAGCTTTTGACGCCGGAGCAGACGCTGCGTTCCCGCGAGGAGCTGCGCGCGCGTTTCGCACACGCCGGGGTGGATGAACACACCGCCGTAGTCACGAGCTGCGGTTCGGGCCTGACGGCGGCGATATTGAATCTGGGTCTCGCCGCCGCCGGCCTGCCCGAGGGCGCCCTGTATGACGGGTCCTGGGCCGAATGGGGCGCGCGCGCCGAAACGCCGATAGGGACTGAATGATGTACACGCTCTACGACCATCTCGATTCCGGCAATGGCTACAAGATTCGCCTGCTGCTGGCACAGCTCCAGCAACCCTACCATCACGTCGAACTCGACATCCTGCACGGCGCAACGCGCACGCCGCAGTTTCTGGCCAAGAATCCGAACGGCCGCATCCCGACCCTGGAGTTCGAGGACGGGCAGTGCCTGGCCGAATCGAACGCCATCCTGTGTTATCTGGCCGAGGGCTCGGCCTTCCTGCCCAGCGGACGGCTGGCGCACGCGCAGGTGCTGCAATGGATGTTCTTCGAGCAATACAGCCACGAACCCAATGTGGCTACCCCGCGCTTCATCCTGCACCATCTCGCGGAGGACCATCCGCTGCGCGCGGAGCTCCCGCAGCGTCAGGAGCGCGGTCGCGCGGCCCTGGCGGTGATGGAAGGGCACCTCGCCAGGCACAGCTATTTCGTGGGCGAGCGTTACAGCATTGCCGACATCGCGCTGTACGCCTACACGCACGTGGCGGAGGAGGGCGGGCTCGCGCTGGCGCCGTACCCGAAGCTGCGAGCCTGGCTGGCGCGGGTGGCCGAGCAGCCGCGTTACGTAGGCCTGCTCGATCGCCCGGCCCGCGCCTGAGCCCCGTTACAGATCGTTAACCATCCGCGCGCTGCTTCAAGTCGCTGAAAGTGCTAGGATTCGGCGCAGTGAGGGGCAGTCCGCAGATGCGTGTTTCCAGACTCCGGGTGCTGTGCCAGCTCCAGGCGCTGATCCTCGTGATCGCGCAGCTGGGCGCGCAAGCGCATGCCTACTCGCACCTGACCCTTTCGCGCGACGCCAACGGTGAATTGCAGCGCATCCACGCGCTGGCCTGCAGCGAATGCGTGGCCTTTGCGCCGCTCCTGGCCGCCACCGGCGGCTCCGCCGTGCCGTTGCTGCACCTGCCGGCACCCGCATCGACCGTCACCGCGTTCGCCGCGCAACCGCCTCTCCGCGCCGCCGCTCTCACTGCCTACCGCTCGCGCGCCCCGCCCGCTCACCCGTAGCTTTTGGCACGGGTCCGGCCGCTGCGGCGGTCCGGCACATCCCATGAGTCTGGAGAGGCGGTCCCATGATCAGATACAAGGCTACAGGCGCATTGCGCCTGGCGGCGTTGAGCTTGCTGGCGCTGGGAGCGGCGCCGGCGCCGGCGCGGGCGTCAGAGCTGAGCGAGCTGCGGGCGGAGCTCGACGCGGTGAAATCCAGTTATCAAACGCAGCTCAGTGCCCTTGAAGCGCGCTTGGCACAGCTCGAGTCGCAGCTCGCCGCCGCATCGAGCGCTGCGGCGTCCGGTGCCGCGACGGCTGGAGTTGCGCCGCCGGTTGCCGCGATGGCACCCGGCGCTCCGGGGGGCGGCGGTGGACAGAATGCGTTCAATCCGGCCGTCTCGGTCATACTCGGTGGCCGTTATGCGCAGCTGTCCGAAGATCCGGCGGACTATCACGTCGCCGGATTCATGCCGGCGGGCGATGGAGTGGGGCCGGGGCCGCGTGGCTTCACCCTGGGCGAGTCGGAGCTGACGCTCGCCGCCAACGTCGATCCCTACTTCTTCGCCAATCTCACCACCGCCATCACCGGCGACAACTCGATCAGCGTCGAAGAGGCCTACGTCAAGACCATCGCCCTTCCTGCCGGCCTTTCGCTCAAGGGCGGACGCTTTTTCTCCGGCCTGGGCTATGTGAACGAGATCCACAGCCACGCCTGGGATTTCGTGGATCAGCCGCTCGTTTACCAGGCGATGTTCGGTGGCCAGCTGGCGCAGGACGGCGCGCAGCTGAAGTGGGTGGCGCCCACGGATCTGTTCGTCGAGCTCGGTGCGGAGACCGGCAATGGCGGGCAGTATCCGCGCACGCGCCTGCAGGGCAATGGTCTCAACGGCGGCGCCCTGCTGGCGCACGTGGGCGATGACATCGGCGATTCGACCAGCTGGCGCGCCGGACTGTCCTGGCTCAGCGCGCGCGCCGAAAACCGCAGCTTCAGCGACGTCACGGCGGGCGGAGGTCCGATCGAGGACGCCTTTAGCGGCGACTCCCGTACCTGGGTACTCGATGGAATCCTCAAGTGGTCGCCGCACGGCAACGCCACCGTCCACTCGCTGAAGCTGCAGGCGGAGTATCTGCAGCGCACCGAGGATGGGCAGCTGGCCGCGACGGTCAATCAGCTGACCATGGCGGCGCCCTTCCGCAGCCGGCAATCCGGCTGGTATCTGCAGGGCGTGTACCAGTTCCTGCCGCGCTGGCGTTTCGGTGCCCGCTACGACGCGCTTGATTCAGGCGCGGTGCATATCGGCCTCGTCGATAATGGTCTGCTGCCGGCCAGCAGCTTCCCGACGCTGGCGCCCGCCACGCCGAGCCGCGTCAGCCTCATGTTTGACTGGAATCCCAGCGAGTTCACGCGTCTGCGGGTGCAGTACGCCTGGGACGATGCGCGTCTCAACAACCGGGATCGGCAGCTGCTGCTGCAATACCTCTACAGCATCGGCGCCCACGGCGCCCACAAGTTCTAGGAGCCATCATCATGAACCGTTATCTCAAATGTGCAGCGGCGCTCCTGCTTGCCGCTATGACGGTGCCGGCGCAGGCCACCATCAGGGTGCTGGCCACGACTCCGGAATGGGCCGCGCTGACGCGGGAGCTGGGCGGAGACAAAGTGGACGTGTACGCGGCAACCAGCGCCTTTCAGGACGTGCATCGTGTCGATGCCAAGCCCAGCCTGGTGGCGCGGGCGCGCAGTGCCGACCTGGTGGTCGCCGCCGGTGCCGAGCTCGAGATCGGCTGGCTGCCGATCCTGTTGCGCGAATCGGGCAATGCACGCATTCAGCCCGGGAATCCCGGTTATTTTGAAGCTGATGCCAGCCTGCGCCTGCTCGAGGTGCCCTCGGCCGTCGATCGATCGATGGGCGACGTGCACCCGCTGGGCAATCCGCACGCGCATCTTGATCCGCACAATGTCGCGCTGGTCGCGACGGCGCTGAGCACGCGGCTGAGCACGCTCGATGCCGCGAATGCGGCTTACTACCAGGGTCGCGCGAGCGAATTCCAGTCGCGCTGGCAGGCGGCCATCGTTCGCTGGGAGCAGCAGGCTGCGCCGCTTAAAGGCGTGCCTGTCGTGGTGATTCATCGGGACCAGGTTTATCTGTGCCGCTGGCTGGGACTGCAGGAAGTGGCCGCGATCGAACCCAAGCCGGGCGTGCCGCCCAGCAGCAGCTACCTCGCAGAACTGGTGACCAGGCTCACGGCCGCGCCGCCGAGGATGATCCTGCGCAACGCCTACAATGACCCGAAGGCCGCGGACTGGCTGTCCGAGCGCATTCATGTTCCCGTGGTGATGTTGCCCTATTCAGTCGGCGGCACACCCGCGGCGAAGGATCTGTACACGCTCTTTGACGATACCGTGTCCCGTCTGCTGGCGGCGGGCAAATGAGCGCGCTGTCGGCAAATCTGAGCATCCTGTGGCCGGCGCTGCTGGCGGGGCTGATCGTGCTGGCCTCGCACGTGCCGCTCGGACAGCAGGTGCTCGCTCGCGGCATCGTGTTCATCGACCTGGCGATCGCGCAGGTGGCCGGTGTCGGTGTGATAGCCGCGCATTTCTTTGGCCTGGAGCTGCAGGGCTGGGTGACGCAGCTCGCCGCGGTGAGTGCAGCGCTCCTGGCGGCCCTGCTGCTGACCTGGACCGAGCGGCGGCGCCCGGAGGTGCAGGAAGCGCTGATCGGCGTGCTGTTCGTGCTCGCCTCCACCGCGCAGATTCTGCTGCTCGCCAACGATCCGCACGGCGGCGAAGACCTGAAAGACCTGCTGGCGGGGCAGATCCTCTGGGTCTCGATGCCACAGCTGCTGCGCGCCGCCGTGTTGACCGCCTTCGTGCTGCTGGCGTGGTTCAAGTGGCGCGAGCGGCTGGGCCGTGCCGGTTTCTATCTGGTGTTTGCGGTGACGGTGACGGTGTCGGTACAGCTGGTCGGCGTGTACCTGGTGTTCACCAGCCTGATCATTCCAGCGGTGGCCACCTATCGGTATCCGCAGCGGCGGCAGCTGCTGCTTGGTTATGGGCTGACGGCCGCCAGCTACGCTCTCGGTCTGCTCGTCTCAGCGCTCACCGATCTGCCCTCCAGCCCGGTGATTGTCTGGGCGATGGCGGCCATTGGGCTGCTGGTCATGCTGGTGCAGCGACCAGCGGCCGCGCAGGATCAGTCCAGATAGATGAGTCAGACGCCGATCGGAAAATGCCCACGGACACTGCTGGTCGTGGCAACTCCTGTCTCGATGATTAACGCCACGGAACCTGGCCCGCGTTCGCCTCGTCCCAGTTCTGGCCGTCGAAACGAGAAACCTTGAGGCGGTCGACATCCACGCCCTCCAGGCAGCGTACGTTCACGTCGATGCCATTGGGATCGGAGCGCGGAATGTAGAACGGATGCATGCCGCAGGTCTTGCAGAAGTGGTGTTGCGCGATCCTGGTGCCGAACTGATAGGTCGCGAGCGCCTCGCGACCCGAGACCAGTTCGAAATCCGCCGGCGGCACGATGAAGTGCACAAAGCCCTTCCTGGTACAGATCGAGCAGTTGCAAATAGCGGCAGTGGCCAGGTCGCCGTGCACGACGAAGCGCACCTGGCCGCAGTGGCAGCTCCCTTCATACCGTTGTTTCGCCATGTCTTGCCGCAACTCCGGGTTCGCCCGATTCCAGCAGCTACCGCCAAGGGGGTCCGTCCGCCCAGGGCCTGCAACTCAAGGTGCTTCGGCGCGTACCGGTATCCCGGACGCGCTTTGCGAAGCACGGTGGAAGGAGCTTATGTCGTCAATGAGTGAGTGTCACCCATTTCTGGCTTGCACGCGCAGACGCGTCGACCCACCGCCAGGCTGCTCCGAGCGCGCGTGATCTGTCCAGCGCTAGCGCGCGTACCGCTCGGCACCGCCGAAATGCAGCGACATATAGGGCTGATCGCCCACGACCCAGCTGTCGTGCGGCACGGGCGGTATATAGAAGACGTGTCCAGCACGCAGCTCAATGATGGTACCGTCATCAAACGCCGCCGTGGCCACGCCCGCGAGCACCAAGCCCACATGCTTGACATGGCAGCGAGTCGCACCCACCAGCGGCCCGACGTGCTTCGACCACTTCCACCCGGGCAGGTAGGTGGCGCGGCCAATACTCATTCCGCCCAGGTTCACCAATTCAAACCTGCCGTGATCGAGCTCACGCACCTCGTCCGGCGTTTCGAAACGCTTGAGGATCACGCCTACATCAATCATGGCACTCACTTCCGTGGGGACAGATGAAGTGTCTCACTTCACGCGGTCTGCGCAAAGGCCCGCGGGCCGTTCAGCCAGCGATCAGCAGTCAGCTGCGGCGACTCTGCACAGGCTGTCCGCGCCGACAGCGGCGGGCCCGCGCGGATTTCAGCTCGGTTCCAGCTTGGCGGAAAGCGTGATATCCGCCTTGAATAGTCTCGAAACCGGGCAGTCGGCCTTGGCATCAGCGGCGATCTTCTGAAACTGAGTGACATCTATACCGGGAACCCAGGCTTCCGTATTCAGCTGGACGTGATTGATGGTCCACTTACCCTCGACCTGTTCCAGGGACACGATCGCCTGAGTGGCCAGGCGCTTGGGAACAAAGCCGGCACGGCCGAGCGAGGCCGTCAGCGCCATGGTGAAGCAGCCCGCGTGCGCTGCTGCCAGCAGCTCCTCCGGATTCGTACCGGGAGCCTGTTCGAACCGCATTCCGAATGAATAGGGCGTGTCCTTGAGTACGCCGCTGTGAGTGGCCAGAGCCCCCTGGCCCTGCTTGAGATCTCCATGCCAAACTGCTGAGGCCGACCGCTTCATGACAACACTCCTTGAATGACCCGAAGGCTTAGAGTACCCGTCCGAACACCCGAACGGGAGCGCCGCGCGTGAATCTGTGGTTCCGTCTCCTGTGGCTCCTGCTCGCCAGCCCGAGACGTACACCTGTCCCACCCTTCGGTCCCTGTCGTACGCCGTTTCGGGTGCTACCCACGGACCTGGACGTGCTGCGGCACGTCAACAACGGGGTGTACCTCTCAATGATGGACCTGGCACGCGTCGATCTGATGATGCGGGCCGGCCTGGCACGCAGTCTCCGTCAGCGGGGCTGGTATCCGGTGGTGGTTGCACAGACCATTCGCTTCCGCCGGTCTCTTACACTCTTCCAGGCGTTCACGATCGCAACTCGGGTTCTGGGATGGGATGAGAAAGCCTTCGTGCTCGAGCAGCGCTTCGAACGCGGCAGCGAAGCGGTGGCGAACGCGCTGGTCCGGGCCCGGTTCCTATCAACCGCAGGGGAGAAAATCAGGCCGCAGGAGATCCTGGCGCTGGTGGGTGAATCCAGTTCCTCCCCTGCGCTGGCGGATGATGTCGCCCGGTGGAATGCCGATCAGGCGACCTGAAAGCCCTCATCCGGTATTCCCCCGCGCCTTCGGGCGGAACGCGCTGGCAAGGGCTGGCTGCGCATGACACGCCGTCATTGACGGTGCTCAGCGGTCACCTCAATCTCGACAACGAATGAGGGCAGGTACAAACGCTGCACCTGTACCCAGGTCGCGGCCGGAAGCGTGGACCCGTAGTAGTCCTTGCGAATCTCCCGGGTGCCGATGAAGGCATCGAGGTCAGTGGTGTAGACATTTTCCTTGACGACATCGGCGAACGACAGGCCGTTGGCCGTCAGCGTCTGGCGAAGGCGGTCGTAGACCGAACGCACGGCCAGGTCCATCTTTCCTTCGCCCGCGATCCCGGAAACATGCAGCGTGTTCCCACTGCGGACCGCCTGGCAGTACCCGATCTCCGTCTCGATGCGCTCGCTGCGATGAAAACAGCTACGCTGGGCTGGCGCCTGCCATGCGGCACAGCCCGCCAGTGTGTCCAGTGCGGCGAACTGGAGAATGAGTGTGGGCCACCAATTCATGGTCCTAGGGGCCCGGTCGCAGACGGAAGGTCCTGCTCACAAACGCAACGGACTCGGGACTGTCCCACTCCCTCGCGCCGTAGATCTTGTCGAGTACCCGACCGCGGGAATCGACGAGCACAGTGAGGGGAAGTCTCGAGGCACCCAGCATGTGTTCCATCTGCAGACGCCGGTCGATGAACTGATTGATCGTCGCATTGGAGTGTTTCAGCCAGCCTTCGGCCTGCTCAGGGAAGTCATCGGTGGAAATGCCGATGATTGTGAAGTCTTTACCCAGGTCCAGCCAGGCGAGACGCTCCAGCGAGGCCATTTCTGCCCGGCACGGGCCGCACCAGCTCGCCCATACATTGATGATCAGGGGCCTGCCCAGAAATTCCGACAAATTCCTGGACGGGCCATTCAGGCCCTGCAGGGTCGCAGGCCGCAGCAATTGCCCGATCGGCACCTCCTCCGGGCTGGTCGCGCCCATTGCCAGCGATGCGGCGACAACACACAGGAGCGAAATCAGGGTCATGGATCGCTTCATGGTGCATTACCTGCCACATTCAAACGCCCGACGCAACCCGCGCACAAGGGACCTACATAATTCACCTCTCTAGACATCCGCGATGCCCTCCGGCATGGTCGCCAGAAGAGGGGATGGAGCGATGAAGAACACCTTCGCCGATCGCGCGGCTCCGACGATTCATCTCGGGCGCGACCGGCAAGCGCGGGTGCGTGCCGTGGCCGAACGGGTATTCCCCACGGGTACACGCCTCATCACGCTGCCCGGTGACGCCGAGTTCGTGCTGCTCGCTTCCTGGAAGCTGGGCACGGATCCGATGCGCCCCAACAAGCGCAGCAAGACTGTGCGGGTCGGCATCAGTCAGGAGGCGATGGAAGAGTATGGTCGAAGCGCCATGGACGAGCGCGAGCACGCCGACAGGAGACTCGAATCGTTCCTGCGGAAGAACCTGGCCCGCCTGGATCCTTCGCACGACGCACCTCTAGGCACAGAGCCCCCGGTGGAGAAGTGGCATTTTGGCACGATGGAGCTCAACGGCTGAGCCGAACGCCTTGCGGCTGGCCAGTGGCTCCGGCATCCGGTGTCCTGAATCAGAAACACCATCAGGAATCAGTCAGGTGTCGCGGCGAAAGCGGCGCAGAAAAGCCCTGACTGCGATCATCAAGACGACGAAGAAGATCACCAGGCCGCCGATGAACCAGGACTCCGGGAGTTGCGGCGGTTGAACCTTGTTGGCGACTACGACCAAGGCGTGTGCGTAGCACAGGAAGGCGACCAGCAGCACTCCAAACCACTGGATCCCGGCGCGCAGCATAGCCACGGTCGCGGTGCGCCGTTCCGGCGCCAGCCAATAGTCCCGGTTGGGTAGATTGATGCGGGCCTTGTCATTCCCGACCGCGTGCCAGGCCACGAGCACCATCAAGCCCGGAAGGCCAATCACGAACGCCAGCATGAAAAGCGTGTAGGAGCTGCGAGCCATGAATCCATTGGCCGTGCCGCCCGCGCCAAAATGCGACGCCACCAGGGGAGGCAGACCCACGCTGGTGAACCACACGAACACGGCGGCGCAAGCGACATAGAGCGCGAAGAGTCCTGCACCTTTGCCGTTCTGCATGAACCGAGTAGCGCTCCGTCCTGGCTTGTGTCGGCAGTGTCAACAGGGGCGAAGCTGTTCTGCGAGGCTGCGCGTTCTCTCCGTGACCGCGGAGCCGGTGTGTAATGTGGTCTTTCGCTCGATGAGCATGATGTGGCACTCCTCGTCGGCGACAGGGTTGTGCCGTACGCCCTTGGGCACCACATAGGTGTCGCCCTCAGCGAGTTCAACGGCGCCGCCCTCGAGCTCGATGCGCAGCCTGCCCTTCAGGATGAAGAAAAGCTCGTCCTCCCGATCGTGGGCGTGCCACACGAAGCTGCCCCTGACCTTCGCTACCTTGACGTATGAATCGTCGAGTTCCGCGACGACGCGAGGCGACCAGTATTCTGTGAGCGAAGCGGCCACAGACTTCGGCGATATGGGGTCCGGCATACGGGGCTCTCCCTGGGCACGAGTGGGCTCGTCACGCCTGGCGTCGCAGTTCCTTTCTGATCACGAGCTTGAGACCAGACCAGACGTCGCTGACGGCGCATACCTTTACATCGACGAGGCCGATTGGCAAAGCCAAGGCGCGGATCGTGTCCTCCGTGAGATCGGTGGGCAGTTTCGATGCTCTCTTTGGCCAAGACACCCAAATGGCCGCGGTTTCGCGGATCGAGGCGCGCGCACGCACAAGATCGGCCCGCAGCCTGGCCTTGCGGACACAGAAAATATGGACAATATCAGTGGCGGCGCTGATCCTGTCTTCAAACTCGACCTCAGGGGGCAAAGGCGCCAGCCAATTCCCGTACTCCGGCGGCGCGTGTCGGGCAAGAATCCTTGAGCCGGCGACGATGCCGAGCTTCTTTGCGAGCGGAGTCCCGGAGTAGCCGGCCGGCCCAGGCGACCTGTTCATACGACGGTCCCGACGCCAGCCAGCGCGAGAGTCGCCCAACCGAGCAGCGGCACGTGCGCATACACCGGGACCAAGGCAAAATTCTGCAAGATGTCCATCGTGATACCCGGCAGGGCTCCGAGGAAGAGGTATACGACGGCGATTTTCAGGAAGCGTTGTGCCACGGCAATCCCCGAATCCGGTTGGCGTGAGGGAATCGGCAATCCGCGCTGCGCATTGTGGCCATGGCCGAGCGCGCGGTCCAGCTGTCCCGACCCGGCCGCGCCGACCGACGGCAAGGCTGAGCGGCCCTGCAGCTATTGCCGTGCGCGGCGATGCCGCCTCCGGAGCTACAGGCTGAAGGGCCCCTCGCAGGCGCTCTGCGCCAGCGGCCGGCGGTTGTTGGGTATTTCGCGTTGCTGGAGCGGCTCGCTGAGCTTTGCCTTGTCGCCGGGCTTGCCGATCACGGCCATGGCTTCAACGGCGAATTCGGCCGGCACCCGCAACACGCGGCGGGCGCGTTCGTAATCGAAGCCCTCGATGCCGTGGACGACCAGGCCATTGTGGATACCCTGCAGCGCCAGACTCATCCAGGCGGCACCGGTGTCGTAGGAATGTGTGACGGAGGCCTTGCCGTCGCCGTCGAGGTGAGTGCGTGAGATGAGCAGCACGAGCGCGCCGGCGTGTTGCGCCCAGCTCTGATTGCGGGGCACCAGCAGATCCAGGAACGCCGGCCAGAAGTCGGTGTCGCGGCGTGCGTAGAGAAATCGCCAGGGCTGGAAGTTTCCGGAAGAGGGCGCCCAGCGTGCCGCCTCGAGCAGCGGCATGAGCTCGGCCTCGGTGAGCCCTTCACCGGACATCGCGCGCGACGACCAGCGATCGAGGAACTGGGGCTGGATGGGAAATGCGGCCTGGCGGTAAGCGCTGCCCTTGACCATGGAAGGATCCTGGAATCGGTGCGGGGACGGTTAATGTGGGGTGGCTCCAGGCGGTTTGCAACCGGTGAACGGCTGAGGGCCCGCGCGGCGGCGCGGGCCCGTCAGTCCAGCAGGCAGGATCAACCCTCAGTCGTTCAGCACCACGGCAAGGTGGTGGGCGCTGAAAGTATTGGCCACGGCGTCGTACCGGCCGCCGGCGGCAATTCCGAGCACTGCCGTGGTGCCGTTCATGTCGGCCGCCAGCGCGGTGATGAAATCACTGAACGCCCAATAATTGTCGATGCTGCGCGATCGGGTGTGACCGATGGCATAGAGTGTCACCAGTGCGCCCGTGTCAGGAATGATCTGCGGGGCTGCGGGCAAGGACAGCAGATTCACGCGCTCCGGTCCTATCTGCAGGAAGTGCACCAGGCCCGCGCCCGTCAGGTCCAGATTCAGGGCCGTGCTGGCGGTGCTGAGGTTCGGGAATGCGGTGGTGGAACCCGAACGCGTCCAGCCGATCGCCAGCAGATTCGGCACCTCGGAGTAGGACACCAGCGACTGGGCGCTGAAATCGATGCCCGTGGCCGTGCTGAAGGGGACCGGAAAGCCAAACACTCGCGCCGGGGCGCCGATCGAGAGCGCACTGAGATCCAGTATGCCGGTGTCGATGGCGTAGGCCGCGGCATTGGCGTCCGTCGCCGCACTGGCTCCCGTCCCCGCGAAATTGTAGACGGCGGGATTGCGGCCATCGACGGCCTGCAGATTCAGCGTCAGCGGGTTGCCGACCGCGCCGGTGACCAGGCCCCACAGCGACGTGATCTCGAGTCGCACGCGGCCCGCGGTGGCATCCAGTGTCGCCGCGCCCGAGGCGCTGTCGATGCTCACGGTACCCGCCGCCCAGATGCGCTGGCCTACCGAGATGTCGTCAATGCCGAAGCTGCCGGTGGCGCCTTCCTCGGTGACTCTGGTCGCCGCGGCCACGGTGACGGTGACATCGCCACGCATGAATTCGAAGCTGCCGTCACGAAAATCGAGCGTGGCGCCGCGCACGGTCAGCGTATCTCCGCTCCGCGCGATCACGTCGCCCCGCACACGATCCATGGTGTTGCTGTCGGCGCTGCTGCCCGCGAGCACGCGCGTCGCCGTGAAGCTGAAGTCGCTGGTCTGCAATGTGCCGCGGGCCAGGGTATAGGTATTCGCCGGTTCCGCCGCCAGTGCGGCCAGTCCCGCAGCGCCGGTGTACGAGGTGCCATCGATCTCATAGGAAGTGGTATCGCTGGTGTGCACGACCAGCTGGCCGGCACTGCCGGACCCGAGATGGAAGGGCCGCACATCGACCGTGTAGGTATTCGTCATGGTGTCGGCCGCGACCAGCAGGCCGCGCACACGTATCCGAAGGTCCGCCGGCGGCACGACGGTGGCCTGAATCAGCGGCGTTACGGTGACCGAGGCGGTGCCAAGGTCGACCACGTTGGACACGGTGAGATTGAAATCAAAGGCCAGGCGTGCGGTGCGCCCAGGTGTGATGAGGAGCTGATGGCGATTGTCGAGCTGCACGGTCAGGTCGACCGGGCCGGTCAGCGCATTGCCTTGGGTGTCGAGAGGGGTCAGGGCGACACTGCCGCCCGCGCCATCGTCGGCGGTGATACTGGCGTTGCCGTAATTGACCGTCATGGTCGCGGCCACGTAATCGCCGGCGGGGATCTGTCCGGCGCTGATCAGCTCGGACAGGTCGACCAGCTGCGCGAAGTCGACGCGGGTGGTGGCGGGTAGCGTCTCAACCATCGCGCCGCTGGCCTTCCTGAGCTTGAGGGAGACGACATCCACGGTATAACTGAGGAAGTCGCCGGCGGCGTCCTGCATCGTAATGAGGCTCGAACCGCAGCTCCCGCTGCAGGTCGCGCCACTCACGCCATTGTTCGAACCGCCCAGATCTCCGGACCCACCGCCACAGGCGACGAGCAGCGCGGCCAGGGCCGCGGCGCCGGCCTTGAGCAGGCGGGCGGGCAGGCGGGCGGGCAGGCGGGCGGTCGAGTTGAACGTAATACCAGGCGTCGTTCCGGGCATGGCTGTCTCCGTTCGAAGGTTACGGTTACAGCAGACAACGGTGCGGGGCGCGGTCGGTTGACCGCCAGAGGGGGCTGAGCTGATCAGCGGGCGACTAGCAGGAGTAGCAGGCCTGCGGCAATGCGGTACCAGGCAAATACCGTGAAGCGGTGGGTCTGGACGTAGCGCAGGAGCCACTTGACGGCGGCGAAGGCCACCACGGCGGCGACGGCAAAGGCGAGGGCCAGGGCGCTCCAGTCCACCTCTGCGCTCGCGGTGCCGCGCAAGCCGATGAATTCATAGCCGGTGGCCGCGAACATGGTGGGAATGCCGACCAGGAACGCGAACTCGGTGGCCGCCGGGCGCGAAGTCAGGCCGGCCAGCATCGCGGCGAAGATCGTGGCGGCGGAGCGGGAGGTGCCGGGGAACACAGCGGCGACGATCTGCGCCGCGCCCACCCAGAAGGCGACCGGCCAGCTGAGCGCGCTCACCAGCGCGCGGCCGCTCACCCGCCATTCGATCAGCAGGATGAGCAAGCCGCCGACCAGCAGCGCACCGGCGATCGGTGCGACGGTTTCGGGCAGCACCACTCCAAGCTTCTTTGCCGCGAGCCCGCCCGCGGCGCTGATCGAAAACGCGAACAGGAGCTTGGCGAGGTAGTCGCGGTTCTCGCGCGCACCGAGGCCGAACAGCAGCTGACTGATTCGCGGCCAGAAGACGACAACCGCGGCGAGGATCGCGCCGGCCTGTATGGCCACGTTAAACAGCTCGCTGCGCCTGCCGAGCCAATGCTCCGCGATCAGCAGGTGGCCGGTGCTGGAGACGGGCAGAAATTCCGTGAGGCCCTCGACGATGCCGAGCACCACGGCCTGCAGCAGATCACTCATCGAGACTCCCTGGGCGTGGGCATCACGGTCCTGCCAGGGCGCTGACCGCCTGCGCCCACAGGGTTTCGGTCGCAGCGGCCACGACGCGATCACCCGACTGGCTAGTGAGAGCCGCGCCGTTCCAGTCGCTGATCCTGCCACCCGCGCCCTCGATCACCGGAATGAGTGCCATGAAATCGTGCGGCTTGAGCGCCCCTTCGATGACCAGATCGCAGTGGCCGGAGGCCAGCAGGCCGTAGATGTAGCAATCGCCCCCAAAGCGGCGCATCGCCGTGCGGCGTGAAAGAGTGTCGTAGCGCTGCAGATGCTCGCCCTGGACGGAATCGGTGGTGGTGCTGTAGAGGCGCGCCGCCGCGATGGATTGGCAGGCGCTGGTGCGCGCCACCGCTTCGTTGAACCGCGTCGGCGAACCGCAGCTCCCGACCCAGCGTTCGTTGAGCGCCGGAGCCTCGATCACTCCGAGCACCGGCCGATCCTCCAGCAGCAGCGCGATCAGTGAGCCAAACAGCGGATAGCCGCTGATAAAGCTCTTCGTGCCGTCGATCGGATCGAGAACCCAGGTGAACTCTCCGCCGGCTTCGGCGGCGAATTCCTCGCCGCGGATGCCGTGCGTGGGAAACTCCGCGCGGATCATGCGGCGCATCTCCGTCTCGATCGCACGATCAGCCACGGTCACCGGACTGTGATCGGCTTTCTGCTCCACATCGATGGTGCCGCGGAAATAACTGCGCGCGATCCTGCGCGCCATGTCCGCCATCGCGCCGGCGAGCACAAGTGCGCGGGGGCCGTCGGGATGGCGCGCGAAGTTCATGCGCCCGAGTATAATCGGCGCCGGCACGCGCCCGGAAGGCTGGCATGAGCGAAAACAACAACGATAAGGGGATACGCGCGCTGCCATGCTGGAGCGGGGACGTCGACATCTCGCCCCTGAGCGGGGGCATCACCAATCGCAACTACCGGGTCAGCGATCGCAGCGGGCAGCAGTTCGTGGTGCGCATCGGTCGCGACATTCCCGAGCATGGCGTACTGCGGTTCAACGAACTCGCGGCGGCGCGCGCGGCCTGCGCCGTGGGCCTGACGCCCGAGGTGGTGTATGCCGCCGAGGGATTCCTCGTCAGCCGTTTCGTGCAGGGTCGTACGCTGAGGCCGGAGGATGTGCGCACCGCTGACCAGCTCGAGCGCATCGTGGAGCTGCTGCGCCGCTGTCACCAGCAGATACCGCGCTACCTGCAGGGGCCGGCGCTGATGTTCTGGGTGTTCCAGGTCATACGCCAGTACCTGCGCCAGCTCGAGGCGCGGGGTCAGCGTCCCGACACCGTGGAACTCGACGAATTGGCGGAAATCGCGCGGCAGCTCGAGCTCGCCGTCGGGCCGGTCACGATCGTGTTTGGCCACAACGATCTGCTCGCTGCCAATCTCATCGATGATGGTGAGCGGCTGTGGCTCATCGACTGGGACTACGCCGGGTTCAACAGCCCGCTGTTCGATCTGGCCAATCTGGCGTCCAACAACGCGTTCACTCCCGAGCTGGAGTCGCAGCTCCTGACCCGTTATTTTGGTGCGGGATTCGAAGCTTCGATCGCGCGCGGTTTCGCCGCCATGCAATGCGCCTCGCTGCTGCGCGAGTCGCTGTGGGGCACGGTCTCCACGCTTACCTCCACCATCGATTTCGACTACGCCGGCTATGCGCGCGACTGTCTGCAGCGCTTCGAGCAGTGCTGGCAGCAGTTCCGGGAGCAACGTGGCTGAGCTTCCGGCGCAGGCGCGTGCAGTGGTCATCGGGGGCGGCATCGTCGGCTGCTCGACGGCCTACCACCTGGCAAAGCTGGGCTGGACCGACACGATCATCATCGAGCGGCACAAGCTCACTTCGGGCTCGACGCATCACGCCGCCGGCCTGGTCGGGCAGCTGCGCACCAGCGCGAACATCACGCAACTGCTCGGCTACTCGGTCGCGCTCTACAGCACACTGGAAGCGGAGACCGGGCTGGCGAGCGGCTGGCAGATGAACGGTGGCCTGCGCCTCGCCTGCAACGAGGCGCGCTGGATCGAACTGAAGCGCCAGGCCACCAGTGCGCGCTCCTTTGGCCTCGAGATGCAGCTGCTGTCGCCGCACGAAGCGCAGCAGCTGTGGCCGCTGATGGATATTTCCGATCTGGTCGGCGCTGCCTTCCTGCCGACTGACGGCCAGGTCAATCCCTCCGACATCACCCAGTCACTGGCCAAGGGCGCGCGCATGCGCGGCGTGCGGATCTTCGAAGACACGGACGTGCTCGGCATCGAGCTCGACGGCGGCCGCGTCAAGGCGATCCGCACCGCTCGCGGGCCGGTCCGGTGTGAGGTGGTCGTGAACTGTGCCGGCCAGTGGGCGCGGCAGGTCGGCGCGATGGCGGGGGTCAACGTGCCACTGGTCTCGGTGCAACATCAGTACCTGATTACCGATGCGATACCCGGCATCAGCCGCGGTCTGCCGACGTTGCGCGATCCGGACCGGCTCACCTATTACAAGGAGGACGTCGGCGGGCTCGTCATGGGCGGCTACGAGCCGAACCCAAGACCCTGGGCGCTCGAGGGTATTCCGGATAATTTCAATTTCCAGCTGCTGCCGCCCGACTGGGACCATTTCCAGCCGATCCTCGAGCTGGCGCTGCCGCGCGTGCCTGCGCTGGCCTCGGCCGGTATCAAGGACCTCATCAACGGGCCGGAGAGTTTCACGCCCGACGGCAACTTCATCCTCGGGCCGGCCCCGGGAGTGAGCGGCTTCTATGTAGGTGCCGGCTTCAACGCCTTCGGTATCGCCTCGGGCGGCGGCGCTGGCCGGATGCTTGCGGAGTGGATTGTCGGGGGTGAGGCGCCGCTCGATCTGTGGCCGGTCGACATCCGGCGTTTCGGCGCGCCGCACGCGGACATCAACTGGGTGCGCAGCCGCACGCTCGAGCTGTACGGCAAGCACTACACCATCGCCTGGCCCGGCGAGGAACACGCCAGCGGCCGGCCGCTGCGCCGCTCGCCGTTGTACGCGCTCCTGCAGGAGCAGGGCGCCGTATTTGGCGAAAAGCTCGGCTGGGAACGGCCCAACTGGTTCGCGGCGGCGGGCGAGGAGGCTCGCGATGTCTACAGCTTCGCCCGTCCGAACTGGTTTTCGGCCGTGGCACGCGAGCACCAGGCCACGCGCGAGCGCGTGGCGCTCTTCGATCAGACCTCTTTTGCCAAGTTTCGGCTGCTCGGCCGCGATGCGGAGCAGGCCCTGAGCTGGATTTGCGCCAACGAGGTGGCCAGGCCCGTCGGAAGCCTCATCTACACGCAGATGCTCAATGAACGCGGCGGTATCGAGTGCGATCTGACCGTCGCCCGGGTCGCGACGGACGCCTACTACCTCGTGACCGGCACCGGTTTCGCGACCCATGATTTTGACTGGATCTCGCGCCAGATCCCGGCTGGCCTCGATGCCCGCCTCATCGACGTCACGGCGGCGCACGCGGTGCTGGCCCTCATGGGGCCGCAGGCGCGGCGCGTACTGGAGGCACTCACGCGCGATGGGCTGGACAACGCCGCGTTTCCCTACGGCCGGGCGGGTCGCCTGGAGCTCGCCGGCGCGCCGGTGCTCGCGTTGCGCGTCACCTATGTCGGGGAGCTCGGCTGGGAGCTGCACGTGCCCGTGGAGTTCGCCGTGCAGCTCTACACCGCGCTGATGCACGCGGGTGCGGCCTTCGGCATCAGCAACGCCGGGTATCGGGCGATCGAGACCCTGCGCCTGGAAAAAGGCTACCGCGCCTGGGGCACCGACATCGGCCCCGATTACACACCCTTCGAAGCGGGCCTGGGCTGGGCGGTCAAGCTCAAGGCAGGCAGGCCGTTCCTGGGTCGCGAGGCCCTGATCCGGCGCCACGGATCGCCGCTGCAAAAGACGCTGTGCGCCTTCACCGTCGCCGATCCTGCCGTACAGCTGCTCGGCCGGGAGACGCTATACCGCAACGGTGAACGCGTCGGCTGGCTGAGCAGCGGCGGCTACGGCCACACCCTCCGCCAGGCGATTGGCTACGGCTATGTGCGCCGGGCAGCTGGCGTGGACCGCGACTATCTGCTCGCCGGGACCTATGAGCTCGAGGTCGCTACCGAGCGCGTTCCCTGCCAGTTGCACCTTGAGCCCCTGTACGATCCGACCATGGCGCGGGTCAAGGCCTGACCGGTGCCCCGGCTTCGCCGGCGTCGCTCAGGAGCGACGAAATCGGCAACATAAAGTGTGGAAATTTGTCGCAAAGCGGAGAAATAGGCTGATAAATGCAGCGGTATGGGTCCATGATGCAGCCGCGATCACTGCCTACATCCTGGCGCCGACCAGGAAAGCGGAGCTGCGATGAACCAGGACCTGCCCGGACCTTCTCGCCCATCCGCCTGCTTCATCCCCTCGGGCACGCGCCGCGCAGTCTACCTGCTGAGCGCTGCGATCCTGTTCACGATGATGTCCGGCTGCGCGACCTTCGGACATCGGATGGATGACTGGGTCGGCCAGCGCTACAGCGATTTCCTGCGCTGGACGGGCCATGAGAAGGAGCAGAAGAGCGTCGTCGCGGACGCCAAGGGAAACAGCGTCTACCGCGTCAACGCGAATGAAGGGCCGAACTGCACCCTGAGCGTGGTAGTCGACCGCGTCGGTTTCATCCAGGATTGGAGTTCACAGGGCTCCAGCTGCCGCTAGAGCGGCGCGCCCCTCAATCGTCCATCAGGAAGCTGCGCAGCTGCTCGCTGCGGCTCGGATGGCGGAGCTTGCGCAGCGCCTTGGCCTCGATCTGCCGGATGCGCTCGCGGGTGACGTCGAACTGCTTGCCGACTTCCTCGAGCGTGTGGTCGGTGTTCATGTCGATGCCGAAGCGCATGCGCAGCACCTTGGCTTCGCGCGGGGTGAGCTGGGCGAGCACGGAGTGCGTCGTTTCCTTGAGTGATTCGTTGGTCGCCTGATCGATCGGAGAGGTGACCGACGTATCCTCGATGAAATTCCATGCGCACCGCGAGTTCATCGGGCGTCGGTTCGCGACCCATCTCCTGCAGCATCTGCCGCGAGATGCGGTTCAGCTTGTTGATCGTCTCGATCATGTGCACGGGAATGCGGATGGTGCGCGCCTGGTCGGCGATCGAGCGGGTGATGGCCTGGCGGATCCACCAGGTGGCGTAGGTCGAGAATTTGTAGCCGCGGCGGTATTCGAACTTGTCCACCGCCTTCATCAGGCCGATATTGCCCTCCTGGATCAGGTCCAGGAACTGCAGGCCGCGATTGGTGTATTTCTTGGCGATCGAAATCACCAGGCGCAGGTTCGCCTCGACCATCTCCTTCTTGGCGCGACGTGCCTTGGCCTCGCCAATCGATACCTCGCGGTTGATGTCCTTGATGGCGCTGATCGAGAGGTGAAAGCTGACCTCGAGCAGCTGGAGTTTCTTCTGGCGGCGCTCGATCTCGTCCTTCAGGCGGGCGAGCGGTGCGGAATATTTCTTGCCGGCCTTGACGTGGCGGGCAATCCAGCGTGCGCTGGTCTCGTTCTTCGGGAAGGTACTGATGAAATCCTTGCGCGGCATGCCCGCGTCGCGGATGGCGATGATCATGATCTCCTTCTCGATCTGGCGGATCTCGCCGATGTGCGAGCGCAGCTGTGCAGTCAGCGCGTCGAACATGCGCGGCGAGAGCTTGAGTTCCATGAACTCATCGGCCAGTCGCTTGCGCGCCTTGTGCGTGCGCGGGTCTTCGCCCCCCTGCTTGGCGAGCGCGGCCAGCACCGTATTCAGATGCTTGCGGAGCACGCCCATGCGGCGCGCGACTTCCTCCGGATCGGGGCCGGTGTCGATGACCTCGTCATCCGCATCGGAGTCTTCGGCTTCCTCTTCATCGGGCTTGCGGCCTTCAGCCACGATCTCGACGACCTTGGTCGGATTCTGCGGCTGTGCGATCACGTCCGGCGCGTTCGGGTCGATGAAGCCCACGACCAGATCGACCATGCGCGCCTGGCCGGCCTTGAACTGCTCGTAGGTGTGCAGCAGGAATTCATGCGTGGCCGGGTAGCTGGCGAGCGCCAGGCGCACGGCGTCGAGGCCTTCCTCGATGCGCTTGGCGATGCGGATCTCGCCCTCGCGCGTCAGCAGTTCCACCGTGCCCATCTCGCGCATGTACATGCGCACCGGATCGGTGGTGCGGCCGAGCTCGGCATCGAGCGCGGCCAGTGCGGCGGCGGCCTCTTCGATCGCTTCCTCGTCCGCGGGCGAGGCGGGGTCGGAAGCCAGGAGCGACTGGGAGTCCGGCGCCTTCTCGTACACCGGAATGCCCATGTCATTGATGGTGTTG